>Ga0209805_1000337_pt1 | contig 28571 bp, 19 predicted proteins | sample GraSoiAngelo_148_FD_185905 | JGI IMG/M metagenome (GOLD analysis project Ga0209805, IMG submission 185905) | Grasslands soil microbial communities from the Angelo Coastal Reserve, California, USA - 14_1009_09_20cm (SPAdes) (version 2) | ecosystem: Environmental > Terrestrial > Soil > Grasslands ...
GGAGCAAAACGGCTACCATATGCGGGGCGATCCGTGGAAGGAAGAACGATACGGTGGCAGGGCGATTACGCAGCATGAAATCAATCGCCTGCGGAACCTAAGCAAGAAAAGCGTCTAGACGCCTTTGTCACCTAGCAGGTCGTAGAACCTCCGAAACACATTTATCCCATCCCACAGCTGTTGCAGGTCAAGCTTCTCGTTCGGCGCATGCAGCCGGTCGTCCGGCAGGCCGATGCCCGTCAGCATGACGGGCGCTCCCCCCTTGCCGAGCGCGGGCACCACGGGAATGGAGCCGCCGGCGCGCGCCGGGACGGTGCCGCGCCCCACGACGTCCTTGAACGCCTGGTCGAGCAGCCGGAATGCCGGGTGCGTCACCGCGACGGTCGCGGGATCCGCACCGTGCAGGAAGCGGATGCTGGTCCGGACGTGCTTCGGGGCGAGGCGCTTGACGGCCGCCGCGAGCTGGCGCTCCACGACCTTGAGCTTCTGGTCCGGGACGAGGCGCAGGCTCACCTTCGCGGTCGCCTCGGCGGGGATGACGGTCTTGGCGCCGTTGCCCGTGAACCCACCGGTGATGCCGTGGATCTCGAACGTGGGCAGGGCCCACAGCCGCTCCAGCACGGAATACGACTTGAGCCCGGTGAGGGCCTTGGCCTGGACGCGGTGCTTGAGAAACTCGCTCTCTTTGAAAGGTAGGCGTTTCCAGGTGGCGAGCTCCCGCTTGGATGGGCGTCGCACCGCGGCGTAAAAACCGGGCAGGTGGATCTTGCCGTCGGGGGTCTTGAGCCGGCCGAGCAGGCGAGCCAGCTCCTCGTGCGCATTGGGCGCCGCGCCGCCGAACTCGCCCGAGTGGAGATCCGATTTGGCCGTGCGAACCGTGATCTCCGCGTAGCACAGTCCCCGCAGGGTCGTGTACACGGCGGGCCAGCGGGGCGCGACGTAAGCCATGTCGGCGATGAGCACCGCGTCCGCCCGCGTGCGCTCGGGCTCGCGCCGCAGCAGCTCGAACAACACGCGGCTGCCGTATTCCTCCTCTCCTTCGATGAGGAAGCGAAAATTGACGGGAGGCCCGCGGCGCGCGCCGTTCGCCTCGATCGCCTTGAGCAGGCAGAACACCTGGCCCTTGTCGTCCGCGGCGCCGCGTGCGAACAGTTTGCCGCCACGCACCGTCGGCTCGAACGGGGGCGTGGTCCATTCGTCGAGCGGATCGGGAGGCTGCACGTCGTAGTGACCGTACACGAGGAGCGTAGGTGCGCCGGGCACTTCCGGGCCGACGCCCCAGACCACCGGATGGGTGTCGCTCGCCAGAAACTGCACGTCGCGACAACCGAGCCGGCGCAGTTCACCGGCGACCCACTCGGCCGCGGCGCGGCAGTCGGCGTCGTGCGATGCGTTGGTGGAGATCGACGGGATGCGCAGGAAGTCGCTGAGCTCGCGGAGCAGACGGTCGGTATCCATGGCGCGGACAATTTAGACGGGGAAGGCGCGCCTAGCCAGCGACGGGAGAGCGACTATATTCGCACGCCATGCGGACCACCGCGTCATTCGAGCTGTTTCCGGACGCACCGAGCGAGCGGGTCATGGCGCGTGCCCGCTACCTCACGCGCGAGGGACGGCTGGTCGACGCCGAGCGGGCGTACCGCGACGTGCTCGCCGAGCATCCCGACCTGAAGGGCGGCTGGGCCGAGTGCTTCGAGCTGTTGCGGAGTCAGGGACGGCGCGAGGACGCGCTCCGGCTCGCCGAGAGCGCCCGCGCCCAGTTCGGCGACTCGGCGTTCGCCCTGGCCCTCAAGGGAGCGGCGCTGATCGAGCTGGAGCGTTACCGCGAGGCGCTCGCCACGCTCGAGCATGCGGTGGCAGCGGATCCGGACCTGGCCCTGGTCTGGCACGAGCTGGGGTACGCCGCCTTCCGGCTGGGCGACGGGAACCGCGCCCTGCTGGCGCTCGATCGCGCCTTCGGGCTCGAACCCCATACCGAGACCCTGCGGCTGCGTGGGAGGATCCTGCGGGATGCGGGTCGGTATCAGGCCGCCGAAGTCGCGTACGAAGGGGCGGCGCAGGCGGCCGAGCACCGGGAGCTCCGAGCGTCGGCCGAGCGCGAGATCGCCGCGACGCGCCGCTACGCATTCCACGCCCCCCGCCGGCCGGACGAGCTGACCCCGGCGGAGCGCTGGTTCGCCGAGACGGGCACGGTCGTGCTCGCCTCCGACAGCGCGAGCGATGCCCCGGATGACGCGACGCTCGCAGCCGCATTCCTCGACCTGGCGCGCGATTCGGGGTGGCGCTTCGGCCAGATCGTTGCGCTGGGTCCGGCCCTCCCCGTCTGGCGCACCCTGGCCGACGCGCTGAGTGCTCCGCTCGTCACCCGCACCGGGTTCGACCCGGCGGCCTGTCCACTCGTCGTCGCCCAGCGCCCGCAACCCGCCGACGCGGGATGGAGCACCATCACCCGCGCCGTGGCGGAGTACGCCACGGGCCTCGTGTTCGTGCTCGAGCAGGCGACCGAGCCGGCCGGCGCGGGCGCGGACGTGATCGGCGTGCTGGCCGACGCCGACGGGCGTCGCACGCGCCAGGTCAACGGCGGCCACGCGTTGTCCGAAGCACTCCATCCGGCGAGTCGCCTGGCGGGCCGCCGCCTCAAGATCGCCTGAATCCAGCGGAGGTGCGGTGACCGCCACCGGCCCATCGTCCCGCACGATGTCGGGGAAGTCCATCGTCGCGAGCCAGTTCGAGCGCGCCGCCAACCTGATCAACCTCGAGCAGTACATGCGGCACGTCCTGATGCACCCGTTCCGCGAGGTGCAAGTGGAAGTGCCGGTGCGGATGGACGACGGCCGCATCGAGGTGTTCACCGGCTACCGCATTCAGCACAACGGCGCGCGCGGGCCCTGCAAGGGCGGGATTCGCTACCACCCGGACGCGGACCACGACGAGGTGCTGGGCCTCGCGGCCATCATGACGTGGAAGACCGCGCTCATGGACATCCCCTTTGGCGGCGCCAAGGGCGGCGTGACGGTGGACCCGAAGAAGCTCTCCAAGCTCGAGCTGGAGCGTCTCACGCGCCGCTTCACCCAGCGCATCTCGATCGTGCTCGGCCCCTACCGCGACATCCCGGCGCCCGACGTGAACACCAACGCCCAGGTGATGGCCTGGATCCTGGACGAGTACTCGAGCCGCCACGGATACACCCCCGCCGCCGTGACCGGAAAGCCCGTTTCGCTCGGCGGCTCGCTCGGCCGCGAGGAGGCGACCGGCCGGGGCGTGATGTACGTGATGACGGAATACGGGCGAGACTTCGGCATTCCCGTCCGCGGCGGCCGCGTGGTGATCCAGGGATTCGGGAACGTCGGCGGCAACCTCGCGCGCTTGCTGCACACGGAGGCCGGGGCGAAGGTGGTCGCGGTCTCGGATGTGTCCGGCGGCGTTGCGAACGAGCACGGGCTGGACGCCCCGGCGCTGCTGGCGCACACCGCCGCCGGCAAGCGGGTGTCCGAGTGGCCGCACGGCCAGGCGATCACGAACCAGCAGCTCTGGACGGTCCCCTGCGACTGGCTCGTGCCCGCCGCCCTGGGCGGCGTCATCACCAAGGAGACGAACGCGCACACCGTCGACTGCAAGGTGGTGGTGGAGGGGGCGAACGAGCCGACCACGCCCACCGCCGACCGGATCCTCGAGGAGCGCGGCATCGCCGTGATCCCCGACTTCCTCGCCAACGCGGGCGGCGTCACCGTCAGCTACTACGAGTGGGCGCAGAACCTGCAGCAGTACCGCTGGACCCACCAGCAGGTGAACGACGAGCTCAAGGCGACGATCACCAAGGCCTACGTCGGTGTGCGCGACCTGGCCAAGGAGAAGGGCGTGACATTCCGGACGGCGGCGTATGCGATCGCGCTGCAACGGGTCGCGGAGGCGGAGCGATTGAGGGGGAACTAGTCCGCGGGAAGCCCCGGCCGCGAATACAGCGCCTGGTAGGGATCCTGCCCCGGCTGCGTGAACACGCGAACCTGAATCGCCCGGACCGTCTCCCGCAGATTCGCGTTGGCGTGAACGTAGACTTCTTCGAACAGGTTCAAGTTCATCCGGTAGAGGCGCTGCGCGATCACGACCGCGTTGTTCAGCGGCGCGCGGGCGAACCAGCGCCAGTCGTACGTCTCGAGCGTCTGTCCGACCGGCCCCGTGAGCTGGGCCCGCGCCCAGCCGAACACCGTCGCCCGAGTGCGCTCGAGCGCCGGGCCGACGGACCCCGCCGCGTAGGCGGAGTCGAGGCGCCGCGCCAGCTCGGCGTACAGCACGTCGAGCGTGCGCTCATCCCGCCACCGTGCCACGGCGCGCTTCGCGTCCATCGAGTCGTGACGGGAGCGGAAGAACGCCTCCGCGCCGCGGTACCCCACGAAGCTCGCGAAGCTCTCGTTGAACGGGGTCTGGCTCTTCAGGTAAAGCGTGTTGTGGGCCAGCTCGTGGATGACGGTGGCGACCAGCTCCATCGTGTCGCGCTCCATCACAGTGGAGAGCAGCGGGTCCGCGAAGTAGCCGAGCGTCGAGAACGCCCCCGCGGGACGTAAGTAGGTATCGTATCCTTCGCGTTCCAGATCCGCCGCGGCCGCACGCGCCTGCGCGAAGTCGAAGAACCCCTTGTATGGCACCGTGCCCACGATCGGGTACTCCCACGTGTACCCGCGCAACCGGTCTCGGCGCGCGGCCGAGAGCACCAGCAGCAGGGTATCCCGACCCACGTCCACGTAACTCGTGTAGGTCTCGCCCACCAGCAACCCGAGCGAATCGCCGGCGAACGCGCGCGCGGCGAGGACGAGCGCCAGCCGCTGGCGCTGCGGTGCACTGGTCCGAGGATCCGCCACCAGCTTTGCGATCGGGTGGCGCCTCAACAGGATCCGCGCCTCCTCCACGCCGGCCCGCGCGAGATAGCGCGCGTCGGCGCTCGTCGCGAACGCCATGACCAGCACCGTGGGGACGCCGATCCCCACCCACGCCAGCAGCCGCCGCACCACCCGGCCCCAATTGGGAGACCGCCGCTCGATCAAGGGGTCCATCGCAGCCCCATGCGCTGCCGCGCGCCAAGCGCGTCGTCCGCCCGATAGGCAAAGTCGAGGTGAAGGCGGCCGAGCTCCAGGCTCCCTCCCCACGTGAACGGGGAGGCCGCCGTCGTGACCGAGTGGCCCACGTACCCCACGCGCGCCAGGAGGCCGAGGCCGGGCGTCACCACCCCGCCTTCGACGCCGAGAACGAGAAACGGGCTTCCCCCGCCGGTGCCCCGCGACGGCCACTGGCCTTCGACCGTCGTAAGCAGGCGGTAACTCCCCTGCGGATCCACGTAGTTCATCGTGAAGCCGGCGCGCGTGCGCCGCGAGAGGTGTGACCCGCCGCCCAGGTCGCCGCCGATATTCTGCACGCTCGCGCCCAGAGCCATGAGGTCGAATACGGCGATCGCGAGCCCGACGTCGCCGGCCCAGGCGTCGGCCCGGGTGCCCGCGACGGTCTCGCGCACGTACTTGACCGAGGTGCCGATCGCCGCGAGTCCGGTGCGGAACACGAGGGAAGACACGCCCAGAAGATCCGCCGACGTGTACGCCTGCCCCAGCGCCGCGGCACCGGCTCCCCAGGTGAACCGGCCGGCGCGCAGCGCCAGGGCCCCGGTAGAAAGCGTGCTGCCGGAGGGATACGACTCGTACGACGCTTCCACGGCGAGACGGTGAATCGTGGCGAGTCCCGCGGGGTTCGTGAACACGGCGCCGGCGTCGCCGACCACGGCCGCCCCGGCACCACCCATGCCTGCCGCACGGGCGGAGCCGGGAAGCACCGCCAGCACGCTCCCGGCTTGGGCCGAGAGCGACGACGACACCAGGAAGACGTCGAGGAAAATCGTCACGCAGAGACGTCGCACGAAACCGTTGGACACGGTCACGCTCGACGCCGTCGCGTGACGCCTCCGCGCGACGTCTTTGCTCGACGCCTTTTTGTCATTGCAGGCGCAGCACGTTCAAGCGCGGCGCCAGGGACGCCCGCAGGGGATATCCTGTGCCGTTCGAGAACAGCAGCGTGAAGCCCGCGGCGCCGGCCGCCTGCTGGGCGATGTAATAGCTGCCCGACCCGCTGTGCAGCGTGCCGCTCAGGTTGATCGCGCTGCCGTCGCCTGACGGGGGGAAGAGGGGGTACGCGCTCGGGAACTGAGGGGGGTTCGATATCCGCGCGATGCAGGCGTTGCGGATCGTCTGATAGTCGGTCCGGAATCGCCAACGCTTGTACTGCAGCTCGGGGGGCGCCGTGATTGTCGGCAAGTCAGAAACATAGTTGGCGAGCGCCCACCGCTCCACGACCGTCGCGAACGGCGTACCCGTGGCGTTGCTGACGTTGGCCATGCCGATGAAGTTCGTGCGATCGAGCGCGCGTGTCACCACGTTCGCGGCCGGCCTGGACGTGTCGCTCGAGAACTGGTCCACCATGAAGCGCACGAACAGCCAGTAGGCACCGCGGTTCGCCAGTCCTCCGATCCCGACCGTGTCCACCAGCAAGTGGCTTTCCGGAGCCGCGAGGTACTGGGCGGAGTTGTACAGATCGCCGAAGATGAAGTAGCAGAATGTCGTGCTGTCGCCGGGGAGGAACAGGCGCGCGCCCAGTTCCTCGGCGTAGTGCGACAGCCCTTCGTTCAACCAGAGGTCCTCGCCGGTGCGGCTGCCCCGCAGCAGGACGTGCTGGTTGAAGCTGATCATGTGCTGGAACTCGTGGATGAACGTCGACGGCACGGCACGCTTCACACCGGTAGCCGAGTGCACGCAGCTCAACGTCGCGGTGGGATCGGGGACTATCGAGTAGAAGATTTCGGCCTGGTTCGTGTCCGGATTTTGCCGGGACGGCGGGAGCAGGTCGCCCCCGTAGAAGTATCCCGCGATGTAGCCTCCCGTGCAGGGGCTCGGGACCAGGGAGTTCACCTTGCCGGTCAGGAGGACGATGACGACACCGTTCCCGTCGATGTCCGATTCTCGCCCGAACGCGGCCGTGTCGGCCGCGTACAAGAGCGTGTCGAACACCGCGCGGAGCGTATCGAAGTCGAAGGTCGAGAGCGCACGCCCGTTCGCCTCGTCCGCGCTGTCCTGGAACACCGCGATATGCGTTCCCACGTTGCGGGCAAAGGCAACGACCTTCGGGTGCGTCGTGCAGTCGGCATTGCCACAAACCTGGAAGACGCGTCGGTCACCCACCATGGGTGGCGTCTGAAAGAGCGGTGGCGCCGCTGGCGGGCGGTGGCGCACGCCCACGCGGCTGGCCAGGTCCCGCTCCGCCCGCCGCAATGTCAGATCGAACTGTTGCTGAGCCGGAATGGCCGCTGCACTCCTGAGCGGGGCGGCGAACGGTGCAGCAGCTGCGGGCACCGTGGCCCCGCGCAACAGGAACCCCGACGAATCGTCCGGCGCGCCGCTGACCGCCTGGGGAATCAGGAGATACTCATATGCCGACGCGGAGGCGTTCGGGCCGAACACCGCGCACCCCGCCGACTGCGTGGGATCGATCGCCGTGTCTGCGGCGACGGCGAGACTCACCTGCCCTCCGCTGGCCGCCGTGCACGGTGCGAGCTTGGGCTGCGTGCTGCTCGAGCTACAGGCCGCCGCCCAGAGCGACGACAGCCCCGCCAGGAGACCCCTCGGCATCAGCGATGTCCTCCGTGATTTCCCCGGCGCGCCGGAGCGCCCGCCGGAAGCAGATCGGCCCCACCAGCTCGTGCACCCCAATGATCGCTACCGCGAGGGTCTCGAGCGAGACCCCCCACTCGGGAAAGGCGCGCCGGGCCACCTGCACCAACCCGAGCGCGCTCCCCGCCTGTGGCACCAGGCCAAGCCAACCCTCGCGTGCGAGCGCGGAGGTCACGCTCGGATGCCGCCCGGCCCAGAGCAGTCCGTACCGCATGCTCGTGGCCCGCAGTCCGACCAGCAACAGCACCCAGGGCCACAGCTCCGCCAATGCGCCCAGGCGCAGACCCGCGCCCGCCAGGACGAAGAATAAGATGTAGACAGGCTGCCACCCGCGTTTCAGCTCGTGACGCACGCGCTCGCCTTCGACCGGCGCGAACGTCGCGAGATAGAGCCCCGCGGCGAGCGCAACGACGATCGTCTCGAGGTGCACGAGTCGCGCCACCTCGGCCGCGACCACGGCGACCGCCCCCACAAACGACGCGACGTGGCGTTGGATCAGCCGGAGATAGCCACTCAGGCCGTACCCGAGCAGGGCGCCGACGGCGAGCGAGGCCACGAGCGTCAGCAGCGCGCTGCCGGCGACGGTCGCGCGCAGCGCGCCCGCGCTGGCGAACGCCGTGCCGGCGGCGAGCAGCAGCGTGAACAGGATCGCCGCGGCCACGTCCTTGAGCACCGTGACGGCCAGGAGGGTCTGCCCGAAGGGGCCGCGGGCCTCGAGCTCGCCGAGCACGCCCATCGCCACGGCCGGGGACGACACGGCCGACAGCGCGCCGAGCGCGAGCGCCACGACGACGGCGTCGCCGAGGGGCTGGTGCACCGTGAGCGGGAACCACGGGCTCACCGACACGAGCACGCTGGTCACGACGACGAACGGAACCGCGATTCCGCCCGCCACGACGCGTGCCAGCGAGACGCGCTGGTCGCGCACGCGTTGCAGCGCGAGCTCCGAGCCGGCGGCGAGCGCGATCACGCCGAGCGCGACGTCGCCGATGAAGCGCAACGCGTCCACTTCGTCGCGCCGCACCAGGCCGAGCCACGCCGGGCCCACGGCGAACCCGACCAGGAGATAGCCGGTGATGCGCGGCAGCCGGGCGCGACGGGCGAGATCGCTGCTCACGAACGCGGCGAGCAGCAGGAAGCCGAGCGCGAGTGTGGCCCGCGCCTCGAGCGCGGCGCCTGCGGTCACCCGATGAAAGAGAGCCATCATCAGGCCCAGTGCGAACAGGCTCGCTAGCCCTCGCATCGGGCGCAAAATATCCGGCGCGGCGCGGTTTTGACAATGCGCGCGAGCGCCGATATCTTCCCCTAGCCGTATGGCGTTCGTCCACCTCCACACGCATAGCGAGTACTCCCTCCTCGACGGCGCCAACCGGATTCCGGAGCTGCTCGACCGGATCCACGCGCTGGGCATGGACTCCCTCGCCATCACCGATCACGGCAACCTGCACGGGGCGTGGCAGTTCCACGCCGAGGCGCGGTCGCGGAAGCTGCGGCCGATTCTCGGCTTCGAGGCCTACGTCGCGTTCGGGAGCCGGCACAAGCGCGAGCGCGCGCCCGAGGCCCCCGCGGCCTATTCGCACCTCGTCCTGCTCGCCAGAAACCGCACCGGCTACCGGCACCTCGTCAAACTCTCGTCCATCGGCTTCCTCGAAGGCTATTACCGCCGGCCCCGCATCGATCGCGAGGTGCTCGAGCAGTATCGCGAGGGCCTGATCGGCCTCGCCGCCTGTCTCTCGGGCGAGATCGCCCTGTACCTGCGGCAGGGCAACTACGAAGCCGCAAAGGCGAGCGCCCAATACTTCGCGCGCCTGTTCGGGCCGGACGGTTTCTGGCTGGAGGTGCAGGACCACGGGCTCGCCGACGAGCGGATCGTCTCCGCCGGCATGTTCCAGCTGGCCGCCGAGCTGGGTCTCCCCGTCGTGGCCACGAACGACGCCCATTACCTGAAGAAAGAGGACGCGGAAGCACACGACGTGCTGCTCGCGATCGGCACGGGAAAAGATCTGGACGATCCCAACCGCTTCCGTTTCTTCGGCCAGGAGAGCTACGTCAAGTCCGAGCCGGAGATGCGCGCGCTCTTCCCGGACCGGCCCGAGGTGCTGGCCGAGACCGCGCGCGTCGCGGAGCTGTGCGAGTTCGACTTCGAGAAGCGCTATTTCCTGCCGCAGTACCCGCGCCCGGCGGAATTCGCCTCCGACAACGACCTGCTCGTCCACCTGGCGCGCGGGGGCGCCCGGGCCCGCTACGGCGATCCCCTCCCCGGTCCCGTCGCGGAGCGGCTCGACTACGAGCTGAGCGTCATCTCGCACACCGGGTACGCGGGCTACTTTCTGATCGTCTACGACATCGTGAAGGCCGCGAAGGACCGGGCCATCCCGGTGGGGCCCGGGCGCGGCTCGGCGGCGGGCTCGCTGGTCGCTTACGCGCTGGGGATCACGGACATCGATCCCCTCAAATTCGACCTGCTGTTCGAGCGCTTCCTGAACCCCGAGCGCGTCTCGATGCCCGACATCGACCTCGACTTCTGCTTCGAGCGCCGGGGCGAGGTGATCCAGTACGTGCGCGAGCGCTACGGCCGGGATTCGGTCGGGCAGATCATCACCTTCGGGACGCTCAAGGCGCGCGCCGCGTTCCGCGACGTGGCGCGCACGCTGCGGGTCGAGCCGGGCGAGGTCGATCGCTTCACCAAACTGATTCCCGCCGGGCCGGGCGTGAGCATCACGCTGGCGGATGCCCCCGAGCGATCCCCGGAGCTGAAACAGCTCGTCCGCCAGGACGAGCGGGTGCGCAAGATCCTCGAGCTGGGGACGCGGATCGAGGGACTGGCGCGCCACGCGTCGGTACACGCGGCGGGCGTGGTGATCGCGCCCGGCCCGCTCACCGACTACGTCCCCGTCTGCCTCGCTCCCCAGGAGCCGGACGCCATCATCACCCAGTACGACATGGTGGCGCTCGAGAAAGTGGGGATGCTCAAGATCGACGTGCTCGGCCTCCGCACGCTGACCGTGATCCACGACGCGGTGGGGATGGTGGCGGCGCGGCACGGCACCACCCTCGACATGAACGCCCTCGATCTCGAGGATCCGGAGGTCTACCGCCTGCTGGGATCGGGGCGGACGGCCGGGGTGTTTCAGTTCGAGTCGCCGCTCGCCAGCGACTGTCTCCGCAGCATGAAATGCGACCGGTTCGACGACCTGGTCGCGACCAACGCGCTGCTCAGACCCGGACCGCTCGACACCGGGATGCATCTCGTCTTCATCAACCGCAAGCTGGGCCGCGAGCCGGTCCGCTACCCCCATCCCGCCCTGGAGGAGATCCTCAAGCCGACGTACGGGGTCATCACCTATCAGGAGCAGGTGATGCGCATCGCCAACGTGCTCGCCGGCTTCTCGCTCGCCGAAGCCGACGTGCTGCGCAAGGCGGTGGGCAAGAAGGACAAAGAGCTGATCCAGCATGAGCTCGGCCGCTTCGCGGAGCGCGCGGCGGCGCTGGGGCACGACCGCCGGGCCATCGACGACATCGCCGCGCAGATCGAGACGTTCGGCCGCTACGGGTTCAACAAATCGCACGCGGTAGCGTACTCGGTGCTCTCCTACCAGACGGCCTGGCTCAAGGCGCACTACACAGCCGAGTTCATGGCCGCGCTGCTGTCGTCGCAGATCGGCGACACCGACACCGTGGTGCGCTACATCAACGAGGCGCGCGAGCTGGGGCTCGAGGTCCTCCCCCCCGACGTGAACGAGTCGGGCTTCAAGTTCACGGTGGTGGGCGACCAACGCATCCGTTTCGGCCTCGGCGCGATCAAGAACGTGGGCGAGAGCGCGATCGAGTCGATCCTCGTGGGGCGGCAGACGGGCGGGCCCTATCGGTCGCTCGTGGAGCTGTGCGAGCGCATCGACCTCCGGCTCTGCAACAAGCGGGTGATCGAGGCGCTGATCGACTCCGGCGCGTGCGATTCCCTCGGGGGCCACCGCGCGCAACTGGTGGCCGCCCTGGACAACGCGTTCAGCGAGGCGCAGGCTCGCCAGGCGGAGCGGGACTCGGGTCAACATCCGCTGTTCGCGGGGGAGACCCCGGGCCCCGGGCCCCGGGCCCCGCTTCCCGACGTCCCTCCCCGGTCGGAGCACGAACGGCTGGCGCGCGAGAAAGCCGTGCTCGGGTTCTTCATTTCCGGGCATCCCCTGGACCGGTACCGCGCCGAGGTGGAGCTTTTCGGGACCCGCACGACGGCCACGCTGGGTCAGTGGAGCGACCAGAAGGTCCGGATCGCGGTGGTGGTGACGGTGGTGAAGCGACAGATCTCCAAGAAGTCGGGCGCCGAATACGCGCGGCTCACGCTCGAGGACTTTCACGGCACGGCGGAGGCGCTGGTGTTCCCCGAAGCGTGGGCCAAGCTGAACGCGGTGATCCGCCCGGACGGGGCGCTGCTCCTGTCGGGCGGCTACAGCGGGCGCGACCGCGACGAGGAGCAGGCGCCGTTCATCGTCGAGGCGGCCCAGCCCCTGGACGAGCTGAAGACCGCCGGCGCCGTCGGCGTGGCGCTCCGCTGGTCCCCGCTCACGCCGCCGCCGCCCGGGGCCAGCCGGGCGGTGGCGGCGCTGTGCGCGGCGCACCCGGGGCCGGCCCCGGTGCTGGTGGAATGGAGCGAGGATCACAACGGAGATGGGGATCACCCCGGGCTTGCGCCCGGGGTCAGTGCCACCCGACTACGCAGCCGGTCACTGCGGGTGGAGGTGAACGACGATCTGCTCGCGGCCCTGCGGGACCTGCTCGGCCCCGATCACGTGCATCTCGTCCGGACGACCTGAGAATGCCGACCCACACGCTGGACTTCGAGCGTCCGCTGCTCGAGCTGGAGCGCCAGATCGAGGAGATGAAGCGCGTCGCCGGCGAGACGGCCGTCGACGTCTCGAAGGAGCTCGCCCCGCTCGAGAAAAAACTCGCCGAGCTCCGCGCCGAGATCTACAAGAACCTGACGCCGATGCAGCGCGTCCAGGTGGCGCGCCACCCGAAGCGGCCCTATACGCTCGACTATCTGAGCACCGTGTTCACCGACTTCGTGGAGCTGCACGGCGACCGGTTGTTCCGCGACGATCCGGCGATCGTGGCCGGGTGGGCGCGGCTCGACGGCACGAGCGTCATGGTCATCGGCCACCAGAAGGGTCGCGACACCAAGGAGAACCTGCAACGCAATTTCGGGATGGCCCATCCGGAGGGCTACCGCAAGGCGCTGCGGCTCATGCACCTCGCCGAGCAGTTCCGCGCCCCGGTGATCACGCTGGTGGACACGCCCGGCGCCTATCCCGGGCTCGGCGCCGAAGAGCGAGGCCAGGCCGAGGCGATCGCGCGCAACCTGGTCGAGATGGCCACGCTGCGAACCCCGATCCTCACCGCGGTGATCGGCGAAGGCGGCTCCGGCGGAGCACTCGCCGTGGGCCTGGCGGATCGGGTGGTGATGCTCGAGAACTCGGTGTACTCCGTCATCTCCCCCGAGGGCTGCGCCGCCATCCTCTGGAAGGACGCGAGCCAGCGCGAGCGCGCCGCCGAGGCGCTGAAGATCACCGCGGAAGACCTGCAGGAGCTCGGGGTGATCGACGAGATCATCCCCGAGCCCCCGGGCGGGGCCCACGCCGATCCCGAAGCGGCGGCGGAGGCGTTGGGCGAGACGCTGCGGCGCCACGTGCGCCAGCTCCGCAAGATCAAGATCGACAAGCTCCTCAAACGGCGTGAAGAGAAGTACCTTTCGATGGGTGCGCTGAGCGAGAAGTGAGTTGATCCGTTGATCGACGTCGTCGAAGTCCGGTTCAAAGGGAACCGCAAAGAATATTTCACCTGGCCCGCTCCCGAGCCGCTCGCCCTGCACGAGGCCGTGATCGTGGAGGTCGAGCGCGGGGAGGACCTCGGCCGGGTGTCGGCGCTCGGGCCCGTGGCGGCGAAGAAGTGCGGCGCCGGATGCGGCGGGTGCAGCCTCGCCGCGCCTCCTCCCCCAGTCACACACCGCATCCTGCGCCGCGCCAGCGCCGGCGACGCCGCCATCGCCACCGCGCTCGAGCGCGACGAAGCGGACGTGCGCCGCACCGTGATGGACCGCGTGCGCCACCACAGCCTCCCGATGAAGGTCTCCGATGCCGAGTGGCAGTGGGACAAGAAGAAGCTCACGGTCTATTTCACCGCCGAGCAGCGGGTGGACTTCCGCGCCCTGGTGCGCGACCTGGCGAGCCTGTTCCACACCCGTATCGAGCTGCGCCAGATCGGGGCCCGCGACGAAGCCAAGCGCCTCGACGGCGTAGGCCGGTGTGGCCGCCAGTACTGCTGCTCGAGCTGGCTGCCGGAGCTCCGGCCCGTGAGCCTGTCGCTCGCCAAGGATCAGCACCTCTCGCTCAACCCGTCCCAGATTTCGGGCGGATGCGGGCGCCTGCTCTGCTGCCTGCGCTACGAGCACGACTTCTACGTGCAGACGCGCAAGCGCTTCCCCAAGGAGGGCAGGGTCGTGCGCACCGCCCTGGGCGCCGAGCGCGTGCTCGCCGTGGACATCTTCCGCCAGACCGTGACGTTGCGCGGAGAAGGCGGGGGCGACACGCGCGTGGTGGCGCTCGACAAGCTCACGGCGGAAATGGCGCGGGTGGAGCCCCCCGTTGCCTAAGTTCTATCTCACGACGGCCATCGACTATTCGAACGGCGAGCCGCATCTGGGGCACGCGCTCGAGAAGGTCGGGGCGGACTGCATCGCCCGCTACCACCGGTTGCGCGGCGACGACGTGCACTTCCTCATGGGGATGGACGAGCACAGCCAGTCCGTGATCCAGGCCGCCGCCCGGTCGGGCGTGACGCCCCAAGCCTGGGTCGATCGCATGGCCGACACGTTCGCCGCGTACTGGCGCCGCCTCGGCTGCAGCCACGACGACTGGATTCGGACCACAGAGCCGCGGCACGCCCGCTCGGTCACCGCCCTGCTCGAGCGCATCCGGCAGCGGCGTCCTCAGGATCTGTTCGAAGCCGAGTACGAGGGGCTCTACTGTACCGGCTGCGAGGAATTCAAAACCGGGGCGCAGATCGTGAACGGGCACTGCGTGGAGCACCCCACGCTCGAGCTGATCCCGACGCGGGAGCGCAATCACTTCTTTCGGTTGAGCGCCTACCGCGACGCGGTGCTCGAGCGCATCCGGTCCGGCGCCCTCAGGGTCGAGCCCGAGATCCGTCGCAACGAGGTGGTACGGCTGCTCGAGGCCGGGTTACAGGACATCTCGATCTCACGGCAGCGCCAACCGTGGGGCATCCCCTTCCCCGGCGACACACAGCAAACCGTGTACGTCTGGTTCGACGCCCTGATCAACTACCTCTCGGCCACGGGCTTTCCAGACCCGCGATTCGAGCGGCTGTGGCCCGCCGATCTGCACGTCATCGGCAAGGGCATCACCCGCTTCCACTGCGTGATCTGGCCCGCCATGCTGCTCGCGGCCGAGCTGCCGCCGCCGCGCGCGGTGTGGGCGCACGGCTACGTGCAGTGGTCGGGCGCCAAGATGAGCAAGACCGCCGGCGCGGCGGTCAGCCTGGGCGAGGCGATCGACTATCACGGGGCCGATGCGTTGCGCTACTTCCTGCTGCGCGAGGTCGGCTTCGAGAACGACGGCGACTTCACGTGGGAGCGGTTCGATGCGCGCTACACGTCCGAGCTCGCCGACACGCTCGGCAACCTCGTGTCGCGCTCGCTGACGATGATCGCGAACTACCGTGGCGGCGTCGTGCCGCGCGACCCGTGCAACTACGACACGCCGCTCGAGCGCGCGGCCCGCGGCGCGCTCGCGGCGTACGCGAGCGGCATGGACGCGAACCGCGTGCAGGAAGGCGCCGCCCAGCTCGTGGCCCTCGCCGGCGCGGCCAACCGCTACGTGGAGGAGACCGCGCCGTACAAACTCGCCAAGCAGCCGGAGCGAGCGGCGGAGCTCGACTCCGTGCTCGCCAACCTGGCGCGCACCGTGGGCCGGCTCGCAGTGCTGGCGCAGCCGTTTCTGCCGACCACCGCGCAGACCGTGTGGGACACCCTGGGCCCTCCCCCGTCACAGCCCCTGGCGAGCGTACGCCTGCCCGATCTCAACACATTGGACCTCGCCGGCCGGCAGGTCCGGAAGCCCCCTATCCTTTTTCCCAAGCCCCGCCTGCCCCAGGCGTGATCCGGCGGGGTGTGTGATGTAGCTCACTTTCGGCCATGTTGACGACCTCACCGGCGAGGCGTAGGTTAGAACTCCCACGGGCGACCGGGCCCACGCCCTGTCCGGACTCTCCCTTCGGTCGGTAGCTGTACGACCGGCGCACGCGCGCCGGCCATACGTGTCGATTTGAGGTCCGAAAGGCTGATGCGGAAGAAGGCGGAGCGACGCTGGACCGTCATGGTGGTGCCTCACGGCTCGGGCTTATCCCGCGCCGTGGAGGTGTCGCAGACCTTCCTGAAAACTCTCGTAGGCATCGGCAGCGTGGTGGCGCTGACGTTCCTGGTGCTGGGCGTCGCGGCCATCTCGCGCGGCGTGAACATCACCCGCAGCCGCGCGCTCGAAAACGAGAACCGCGTCCTCGCGAACGAGATCCAGCAGATGCGCGAGCGGATGGCCGGGCTGCGCGACACGCTGCACCGGTTCAGCGAGCGCGAGCAGGAGCTGCGACTGCTCGCGGGGCTCACCCCGACCGATACGATGGTGCAGCAGGCGGGGATCGGCGGTCCCGCGGGCACCTGGTCGGAGCGCGACAGTCTCAAGGCGCTCGGTCCCGACGGTCGGGAGGCGCTGGCCGCGCGGCTCGACGTGGACGTCCTCGCGCGACGCGCCAATATCCTGGTGCGCTCGCTCAATCAGGCATTCGATTCGCTGTCGCATCAGCGCGACCGGCTCGCTGCAACGCCTTCGATCATGCCGACCAAGGGTTGGCTCACGAGCGCGTTCATGCGGGAGCGGGTGCATCCGATTCTCCACCTGGCGCGCCCGCACGAGGGAATCGACGTGTCGGCGCCCATGGGCGCCGAAATCGACGCGCCCGCCGCGGGCATCGTGACGGACGTCAAGTGGGAAGAGGGCTACGGCAACATGATCACGCTGGACCACGGCTTCGGCTTGGTGACGCGGTTCGCGCACTGCTCGCGGATTATCGCCGTGCGCGGCCAGCGCGTGAAGCGGGGGGAGAAGATCGCCTACGTGGGCTCGACGGGGCTCTCGACCGGGCCGCACCTGCACTACGAGGTGTGGGTGAACCACAAGCCGGTGGATCCGCTGAAGTACGTCATGCCGGATGCGATCGTGGACTGAGGGACGTCCGCGGGATCGCGGTGAGGGGGGGCGCAGGGTACTGCGTCCCCTCTCGTGTTTGTGGCTGGGACTGTCGGGCATCGCCGGCTGTGGCGGCGCGCGCGCCGGGATCGAGCAATCAAGCGCGCCCAGCCGTGCCAGGATCATCACCACCGATGCGATCGCCAAGTCTGGCGCCAAGACGGCGTGGGACGCGGTGCGGTTCACCGTCCCCAACGTGCAGCTCCGAGAGGTTCGCGGGGAGCCCGCCCCGATCCAGCGCCGCGGGCGCGCCAGCCTCTACCAGGACGACCAGGTGCGCGTGATCATCGACCACGTGACGATCGACGATCTCCGGATCCTCAAGCAAGTTGCTGCGGCCGACATCCTCACGATCGAGATCCTCACAGGTCTCGATGCGACTACGCACTACGGCGCCACGTCGACCTCCGGCGCCATCGTGATCACGACGACAAGCGGACGCCCCTGAAACGTCTGTACGGGCTTACGCATTCCGGTCCGTACATCCGTGGAACTTCGGATTGTTCAGCTCCTCCACCGGAAGCACCATCTGGATTGCGTCGCCGTAGTTCCCACCCTTGAACCACGGGCCGGTCGGATAGACCGAGTTGATGGCGCGGCCATACCCCCCCGCCGCCCTCGCTCGCACCAGTCGGCGCATGTCGCCCAGCCGGTGACCAGTCGAAAACATCCAGAATCCCCGCTCCCGAAACAGCACGTCCACCCGCAAGCTGTCACCGAGCGACGGCCCAGGGTCCGTGAGCGGGGCGAGCCTTGTTCCCTGCACCGGCCGGAAGCTCGTGTCCTGCGGTACCGGCAACAGAGTCGTGTCAGCCCTCAGCGTGTTCAGCTCGCTGAGCCATGTGGTCGCGTCGCCCTCGCGGAGCGCCACCTCGGCCAGGATCAACCGCGCCTCGAGGCCGCTTGCGATCGTCACGGAGCTCGTCCGCCCCCAGGCCCCCTGGCGCGTGACTTTAGTAGGGAACGCGGTGTCAAAGATACCGTCCGGCCCCGTCCTGGTGGGGATCCGCGGATCGCCGACCTTCGGGGAGGACGCGAATGCGGGTGGGAGAATGATCGGATCCTTGACCGAATCTCCCCTCACATACGGCAGCCCGGTGCCACCCTCCACGTCGCCCATGGTGTACCGGCGAGAGCTTGCGTTCAAAGCCCACAGCTGGTTGTCGTTGACGTTCAAGGAGTGCGTGACGTCGTAGCGAAACGAGCGTGGTACACCCGCTACCGCGGCCCGTGCGCCCGCAGTGTCGGCGAGGTCCAGCTTCGCGCGGCCCTTGATCACCTTCGCGAAGTTCGCCACACGAGCGGAGTCCGACCCCCGCACGATGCCGAGCGCGGAGTCGGCGTTGGCGACTGCGAGCTTGAACAGAGAATCGTTCGACAGCGGATCACCAAAGACGACCGTCGTGCCCGAGATGCTGCTCAGCGGGACGCCGTTGCAGTAGTGCTCGCCCATCAAGACTTGGGTGAAGGCCATGAAGTCGAACATCCGAGCGATGTCAGCGAGCGAGGTCGGAAGGTAGGTTCGCAGCCCATCGATGGCGAGCGCGGCCTGTGTCCGTACCCGGTTCAGGTTCCGGAATGGCCCTGCGTTGAAGGTGTTGTTGGGGTCCCAAATCCGCTGATCCATCGTGTTGCGCTGGATGAACGTGTCGCCGGAGCGCCACTCGTCGGTCAGCAGCCCGCCGAACATGAATAGGGCATCCGGCCCCTGCGTGCCGCTCACCGCCTGAGCCAGCCGCAACACGGCGCCATTCGCCAGGCCCTGCGCCGCAGATGCCGAGTTCGCCTCCACGACAATGTCGGGATCGGTCACGTTCAGTAGCGTGTCCGTACAGGCGAGCGCAGGCAGCGCCAGGAGGCACGCCAGGGCAAGCGGGGTCCGCAGCTGCCGGAGCACGAGGTATTTCGTCATGGGTGACAAGTCCCCTTTCACGGTCGTATATCGGTCACGCGTCGTCCCCGACCTCAGAAGCCCACGTTCAAGCGGAACGTCCAATAGGTCGGCGGCGGCGATGTCTGGAAGTTGCTCACAATCCCGGTGGCGCCTTCGAAATAGTTCGCCTCGGGATCGATGCCACTGAAGCCAGTGCCCTTCCAGAGGTTACGGACCGCGATCGTGAAGCTCGCGCGCGTGGCCCGGAACGACTGAGCCCATGCGGCGGGCAGCTCGTACGTCGCCGAGGCCTCCCGCAACCGGACAAACGACGCCTTCTCGATGAAGCCCCACTGCGTGCGCGACGGCGTCTCGCGCAGTGCGACGACCCGCGCTTGCTCCCACAACGGCGCCTGCGGGTCCACCAAGCCCTCGCAGTTCAGTCGCGACTCGCAGCGGATCCGCTCCGTGCCGTTGAGCTGGTAATAGCCGCTCTTGTGGTCGAACAGCCCCTGGATGCGCAGCCGCTTGTTGAACAGGTCGAACCCGGGCAGGTAAACGACCTCCCAGCGCGGGTTCGCGTATCCCACAAACGCAGCGCTGTCGGCAACGGTAATTTCGTTGGCGGTGATGATGCCATTCCCGTCCAGGTCCTTGAAGGTGTAGGGCCGCTGCCACCAGCCGTTGATCGGATAGCCTTGGGTCTGCCGCGTCGTGGTGCCGATGATCGGCGGAAGACCGCCCATGTCGGCGATGAAGTTGGTGTTGTAAGCGGCGTTGACGGTCAGATCGAAGCCGAAGTTCACCTTGTCGAGAATGTGCAGATTGGCGAGCGCCTCGATGCCACGATTCACGACCGCGCCCAGGTTCTCGAACCGGTTGACAGGCCCACCCGCGGACGGCGGCAGTTGGCGGGCGATGAGCGCGTTCGACGTCCGCTTGTTATAGTACGTGAGGTCGAGGTAGGCTCTGCTGTTGAACAACGTCGCTTCCCCGCCGATCTCGTATTCCCGTGCCCGCTCCGGCTTCAAGGCGGTGTTGCCGACGGCGCTGTAGACCAGCGAGGGGATGTCGACGGCGCTGACGCTCGCCGTTTGCGGTAGGAAGAAACGCGCGGCATCGGTCGTACCGGGCTGGACGCCCGAGGCACCGATCGCGCCCCGCAGTCGCACACTATTGATCCAGCTCCACTTGGGAAAGAAGGGCTCCTCCGAGATCACGTACGACACGCTCAGCTTCGGATAGAAGACGGTCTTGAAGTCCCTGCCGAAGGCGCTGTTGTCGTCCGCCCGGAGGCCGCCGTTCACGAACAGCCGGTCTTTGTACCCGAATTGCTGCTCCACGAACGCGCCCACGGTCGCCGACACGGTGGTACTCTCCGCTACCGTCGGGATCGCTCCGCCGGTGACGGTCGTCGCGCCTCCCGCCAGGTTTTCCGCGAAGGCCTCGCTGAGATCGTTCTTGGCCTTGAAGTATTGGGCACCGATCGTGGTGCGCGACGTCAGCGTCGGGCTCAGGGTAAACGATGCCGTTCCGTTTAGATCGAGCGTGTACTGGAAGTAGGTCGTGCGGTCGTCCTGCTTGAAGCCGGTCTTTCTGGTCGCGAAGTTCACGCAGTCGCCCCGCACACAGAGATCGGTGTCTAACCGGCTGGCGTAGTCGATGCCGCCAATCGCGCGGACCGCGAGCCAGCTCCTCGGACGCCAACGGCCCGTGCCACTCCCGATGAACCGGTTGATGTCCTGGCCGAGCGCCTCGGAGAACATCTCGTCGGGCGTGAATGCCCGGTAGCCGTGAAGCCCGTTCGTCTTGTTCCCCGGACCTCCCAACGCGTTCGACAGCAGGCCTGTGGTGTTGTTATCCGTCGGGAGGACGCGGAGCTTGCTGGTGATGAACGTCGTGGAGCCCTCGAGGTCGATGCGGGGGTTCGGGTTCGCCGCGACGTTGGCTCGAATACTCGTCCGCAGGAGGCCGTTCGGCCGCAGTTCGTCGTCCGGCACCACGTTGATCTGACGGAGCGCGGTGAGTGTGTCCACCGCGAACTGCGGCATCTTCGTCTGGCCCAGCTCGTCCTCCCACTCCCCCGATAGGTAGTACCGGACGGCCTCGGACCCGCCTGACACCTGTACGCCATATTGCTGCCGATGGCCCGTTCCCAGGGGTGTCGTCTGAGGGTCTCGGAACAGGTTGAATCGGGTCACGCTGTCCTGCACGCACGCCCCGGACGCGACCTGCGTGAGAATGCACTGCACGCCGTTGGTGGGCGTCGACGTCGTCGCCGCGCTCGTCCCGGTGCGCCAGCCCCGCACCGCATCGGGATAGTCGTTGTTATCCTTGATGGCGCCCTGCTCGGTGTAGACGTTCCAGCGTGCTTTGCCGGGTGTACCGTGCTTGGTCCTGATCACCACGACGCCGTTCGCCGCGTCCGTGCCGTACAGTGCCGATGCCGCCGGTCCCTTCACCACCTCGACCGACTCGAAATCCTCGGGGTTCAAATCGTTGATACGGCTCGGCGGGGCGCAGCCGACGTCGCACACCCCCGATGACCGGTTCTGACTCGTGACGCGGATGCCGTCGACCAAATACACCGGCTCATTCGTCAGGGACAGACTGTTCGTCCCGCGGATCCGCACGCGCGACGGAGCACCGGTCACGGCGCCCGGCAGCACGTCGACGCCGGCGGCCTTCGCGATCAGGAGGTCGGTCACGTTCGTGATGGGAGCGGTTTCGACCAACTTGGCGGCATCGATCCGGGCGATCGAGTTGCCGACCTCTCGTTTGGCCTGATCGCCGGTGGAGGTAACTACCACCTCGTCGAGCGAGTACGGCGCGAGCGCGAGTGCCAAGTCGACCACCGTCGTCTCGCCGGAGCTGACGGTCACAGCGCGCGACGCCGCACCGAACCCGACGGCACTGGCCCGCACCGTCACCGGTCCGCCGGGGATGCGCGGCAGCGTATAGCGGCCCTCGGCATTGGTGTGTCCGATGAGCGACGTCCCCATGACGGTGACGCGCGCGCCAACGAGCGGTTGGCCGTTGGCCTGATCGGTGACGCGGCCCGTGACCGTGCCCTGCTGGGCCTGCGCGGCGACCGTGAAGCCCCCGAGTAGCCCGCCGAGTACCAACACCGCGCGCAGCGAAGAACGAATGACAATGCGCATGCGGATTCCTCCCTTGAGGCGGCTGTGCCACACACCGCTGGACGACAGCGCCCCTCACCCACGGCCGCTGCGAGGCGAGGAGAAGTCGGTTCCCGAATTGGTGACCTGCACCCGTGTCCGACGCCACTGGAGATGTCGGCGCGAGTGAGGAACGCCCGCCACACCGGAGGGCGAGCGTTCCAGATCGACACTCCACTAGTGTGCCGGTGGGCCCCGCACGCTCGCAAGAGGCGCAACGCAAGAGTCTCGTTGTGCAGTGTGGCGCTGCCGCAACATCAACCCTCCTGAACTGCGGAGTCCGGCACTAAGGCAGGGTCGAGTACGCGGACCTATTGACCGGGAGGTGGGGGGCCGCCCTTCTCGCTGCCGAAGATGCCGCCGCTGAACGCATCGACGGCCAGAAGCGCACCCGCTGCAAGGGCCCCGCTCACGAGCAAGGTGCCCCCCTTGGCAAGGCGCCGCTCCCGAAGCCGTCCGATGAACGAGCGCCGCAGACTGATCGACTCACCCTTCCAGAAAGCCTGCTGGCCATCGCGGGCGCGGACGGAGTTCACCGAGAGTGCGAGCGCCGTGTCCGAGACCGTCACCACCCGACCCTCCACGGCGTCGGCCCCGCGTCCGAGATACTCGCCGAGCCGGGCGCTGCCTGAATCGGTGATCTCCGCCAAGACGCGCATGCCCGGACGAGGATCGGGTGTCTTGAGTGGCAGATAGGTGTAGCACGCGGAGAGTGCCAGTATCCCGACGAGGCTGGTCAAATCACGCATCATGGCTCAAACATACCGTACGGCCCGGGGATGTGGGCGGGGCAGCCACCCCCGGACCGCCGTTGCCCGCGAAGGCTACGGGCAGGGATTGGGATCGTTCGGATTCGTCCCCCCCGGTGTGCCGGCCTTGTTCGTTGCAGCCTCCTGTGCAGCCGGGTCCGGAATGTTGGAGTTCGTGTTGCGCTCGTCAAATCCGTAGAACAGGCGACCCGGGATCGCCGTCGCGCCCCCGACCGTGTACGGCACGAGGGAGGGCGTGCAGGTGCGCCGGTAGTCGCTCCATGCCTCGATATTCTGGAACGTCACGACGTACTTCTCGATCATGATGGAGTCGAGCAGCGCGGTGCCGCTGATTCCCGACAGCGTGGATAGCCCGGCCGCGGTGCGCTCCGCGTTCAGACGATTCAGCGCCGTCGTCGGGTCCCCTGTCTGGTAGGCGGCCTCGGCAATTATCAACTGGTTCTCGGCCCATGTCATGAGCGGCTGTTGGAAGGCAGGATCCAGCCGAGAGCCAGCGGTCCCCTGTCCGCAGCAGATATTTGACGTGGTGTTGTCGAACGCTTGCCCGGGATCCTTGCCCCCGTATGCGGCCAACTGATTCTTGTCGAAATAGAGTGCTACCCGAGGGTCTCCCCGCGCCACCAGCAAATCCACGAGCCGCTTGCCAGCCTTGAGGTACCCGTCGCGCTGCACGATCTGGAACTGGTACCAGATATTGTTCTCGCTGGTCGTACTGCTGTGGTAGGTCTTGAAATCGTTCGCGGTAGCGCTGATGCCCTGCTGCGCTTGCGCCAGCGCCAGCGCATAGTTGGCGGAGCTGAGTTCGGCTATGTGCAGGTAGAAGCGGGCCTTGAGCGTATGGGCCGCCTCCGTCCACTTGGTCTTGTTCCCCTTGTACACGAGGTCCGCCCCGGCGGGGCCTGCTCCCGCGCCCCCGAGCATCGTGATGGCTGTGTCGAGCTTTGCCTGCACGGCAGTGTACACCGCCGCCTGCGGATCGAGAACGGGGGTCAGCACCGCGCTCACGGCCTGTGAGTACGGGAGGTTCCCCCAGATATCGGCCGCCGTGCCCACGACGTACGCTTCCCAGGCGCGTGCGATCCCTCCGTACACGGCGTCGCCCGCCGCGTCAGCGGAGGCTTCGACCTTGCGGATATCCACGAGGCCACCGCCGGTGTACACCTGGTCGAACTCCGGCGAGAAATCGTCCTCCGAAAAGTTGTACTCTCCGAGAGAGAGGTACTGGCGGTCCACGCCCGCGCACTGCTGCACGAAAATGCATGCGGTCCGAGCCAACGCACCTTCGAACTGGGTGAACTGGGCCGCCTGGAACCCGACGAACACCTGGTCGCGCGACGCCTGCGTCGGCGCGTTCGGGTCCTCGGTGAGCCCGGGACCCGTGAGGAAACTGTCGCAGGCGGTCGATGCGACCGCGACGAGCAGCGCGGCGAGCGCGCTTCGAGTCAGAACGGTCTTCATGGTCGCTCCTGCGCTAACGGTTCAAGGTGACGGTGAACGCGAACGAGCGGGTCTGCGGGTTGTTGAAATAATCCACACCGCGCAAGCCCACCTCCGCCCCAGCGAGATTGGTTTCGGGGTCGATCCCGGTGTACTTCGTCCAGGTCTTCAGGTTACGACCCGCCACCCGGAGGTCGATGCTGCTGAGGCCGAACAGCCGGTCCACCCACTCGCCGTTGAGTGAGTAGCCGACGGAGATCTCGCGCAACTTGACGAAGCCCCCGTCCTCGATGAACTGGGACGCGACGGGGCCAAAGCCCGATCCGAGCCCGGTGAACCACCCCTGCCCAATCTGCACCTTCTTGCCGGCCCCCGGTCCGCCCACCGGTCCGGGCAGGTAGCTTTGCCCGAACACGACGCTGTCACCGCGGATCTCGGTGTCCTTGTGGGTGCCGAAGTTGTAGAGGGCCCCCTTGGTCCCGTTCCAGATCTGGCCTCCATGCTTGATGTCCAGCAGACCCGAGACGGTCCACTTTTTATAACGCAGCGAGGTGCTGACACTGCCAGTCCACCTCGGGGTCGGGTCCATGATCACGCGTATCTCGGGATCCCGGATCGGGAAACCGCTCGGATCGATATACAGCGCCCCCGTGGGCGTTCCCGCTGCACAGCTGATACTGCTCGTGATACCGCAGCGCGCGAAGTCATTGCCACGGAGCACGCCGACCCGCGAGCCCAGCACCGCAGCCCCGGGCGCGCCAGCGAACGCACCCGGCAGGTCTACAAATGTCGCACCGCTCAGGTCGGTGACCTGGTTGTCGTTCGTGGCCCACTGGCCGCCGACTTCCCACGTCACGTCGGCCGTTTGCAGGGGCCGCACGTTGAGCGAGACCTCGTAGCCGACATTGAGGATCTTAGCGGCGTTCTGCGCCTGTTGTGAGTAACCGGTCGTCACCGCCAACGGCGCGAGGAAGATCACGTCGGTCGAACGGTCATGGTAGTACGTGAAATGCGCGTCGGCGCGATCTTTGAAGAGTCCCAGGTCCACGCCGCCCGTGAGCTCCTTCGTCCGCTCCGGCTTCAAGTTGTCCTGCGGCTTTCTGGGCCCCGTGGCAAGGCCACCGAATCCGGCCTGGGTGGGGGTGATATTAGGACCCCAACCGCCGTCGCCGAATGCGGTCGTGGAATACGTCGCCAACGTTTGGTACGCCCCGGGCTCCTGGCCCGACTCGCCGTAGGCAAGGCGCGCCTTGCCGAAGCTCACAAAGCTCAGCGGCCGCCGGAGGAATTTGAACACGCTGTTCGGGTCGTCCAGATACTTCGTGAACTCCCACGCCGCACTCGCCTTGGGGAACCAGGCCCAGCGGTTGTTCTGCCCGAAGGTCGAGAATCCGTCGCGCCGCACTCCCGCGCTCAGATACAGCTGCGACCAGAGATCGACGCTTGTCTGGCCCACGAACCCCGCACTGTGGACCTTCGTGGTGGTGGTGGTCGGCGGATCGCGGTCGACCGTATTCTCCAGCTTGAACGGTTTCGGCGCGATCAGGTTGTTGCCGACGATGTATTCCTGGCGATTGTTGCGGACGTTGATGTTGTTCCCAACCACGATCTCCCCGGAGAAGTCAGGGTTCACGTGGTACGACGCCGTCGCCGTCACGTTGTGATCGATTTGATACGTCGTAAACGTCGCCTGAACCACCTGCCCGCCGGGAAAGCCGGAGCTCGACTGCGGCAGGCCGACCAGCCGCTCGTCCCCCGAATAGTCGGCCCCCACCTGATAGGCGACTCGCAGCCAGCTGATCGGCAGGTAATTCACGTTCACGTCGCCGATGGTGCGACCGACGTTCTGTGGGTTGGCCTGCTCGTTGAGCACAAAGAAGGGATTGTCGTAGCCGCGCGTCGCGACGGCGGACGTCGCCGTCGGTCGCGGGTAGCGGTACGAGCGCTGCAAATGGTACAGGGTGTCCAGGTACGGTTGGTTGTTGAAATCGGGCGGCGTGCGGGCGCCACCCAATAGCAACCCACTGATGTTGGACCCCTTCTGGACGAAGTTGGCCCGGACGTCGCTGTAGGACAGATTCCCCTGCACCTGCAGGTTGTCCAGCAGGCGGTGCGAGGCCTTGAGCCGGACGGTCGCGCGGTTGTACCAGTTGTTCGGCCCGACGATCGTGCCGTTCTGATGCAAGTAGGCCCCGGAAAGGTAGAACGTCGTGCGCTCGCTCCCTCCCGAAACCGTGAGGTCGTTGTCGAACGAGGAACCCGAGTGGAACAGCTCGTCGAAGTGGTCGTACACCGGCGCGCCCGCGGCGAGTCGCGGCCCCCACGACAACGACGTCGGGCGACAACCCAGGCCGCTGCAGGTCGCGGCCAACCCGGCCGAGCCTTGCCCGAATGTCGTCTGAAGTGAGATCGCCTTATTCACGTCGTCGAGCGTCGTGGTGCTGCGGAGGCTGTAGTGGGTAGGACCGGGCGCGCCGGACTTGGTGGTGATCAGCACGACACCCTGGCCGGCACGCGCGCCGTAGACCGCGGCGTCCGCCGCGCCTTTCAGGATCTCGACGTTAGCGATGTCGTTGGGATTCAAGTCCGAGGCGCGGTTGGGAGAAGCGGTACCGCCCAGGAACCCCAGCGTCGTGTTCGTGGTGTTGTCGACCGGCATGCCGTCTACTACGATGAGCGGCTGCCCGGTACCGCGAATCGTCTTCTGGCCGCGGATCCGGATGAAGGATGACGCCCCGGGCTCGCCCGACTGGCCCACGACCTCCACGTTGGGCGCTTTGCCGGCCAGCATCTGGATCACGTTGTTCTCGTTACTGCGCTGGAGCATCGTGGAGTCCACGTTATTCCGTACCGTGCCGAGCTTCTGGGTCTCGGTGGTGGTGCCGGCACCCGTCACCACTACCTCGCCGATTTGCAGGGGATTCGGGATGAGGGCGAAATCCCGGGTGACACTGGCACCCGGCTCGAGCGTAATCTCCGCGCTCTGGGGCTTGTAGCCCAGCACGCGAGCGGAGATGGTGACACGCTGTCCGCTGACGCGCGCCGCCGGGATCTCAATCCGGTACGTGCCGTTCTCTCTGGTGACTGCCCCGCCACTCAACGCCGGGATGCGGACGTCCACGTACACCAGCGGCACGCCACCCTCGCTGACCACGCGCCCCGACACGATGCTCGCCCGCTGTTGCGCGGCGACGGCAATGGGGATCAGTCCGAGGAGGCCTGCGCTTGCAAGGAACTGACGAACTCCACACGACATGGATTCCTCCCGCGTTGACGGAACGATGGAGGCCGACCGGTACCGGCAAACAGATACCGGCGTCCGAAACGACTCGACGCCGTCTGGCGTCGGTCGTGCCATAACCACTCTCGGATAACTCGGTGCGCAACCGTGCCCAACGGCAGACAGGACACGCTTTGTGCGAGTGATGTGTGCGCGCCACACTAAGGCGTTGGCGCCCGTTCCACACAGGCACTCATGTGGAGCCATCGCTGCACCGTCGCAAGAGGCGCACCGCAAGCGTTTTGTCGGGAAAACCACGCTCGATGTTGCGGCCACGCAACAGATCGGCGGACGGACGGTCCGCTACTTCGAGAAGTCCACCTTCGGCGCCTGCGCCGCTCCGGGCGTCTGCAGCTCGAAGTACTCCCGCGGCCCCTTGCCCAGCAGCTTGGCCGTCAGCACTTGCGGGAAGCGCCGGATGTAGGCGTTGTACCGGTTCACCGCCTCGTTGTAATCCTGGCGCGCCACCGCGATACGGTTCTCCGTCCCCTCGAGCTGATCCTGCAGCGCCCGGAAATTCTCGTTGGACTTGAGCTGGGGATAGCTCTCGGCGATCGCCAGCAGGCGGCCGAGCGGCGCCGTCAGGGCGTTGTTCGCCTCGGCCATCTGCTGCAGGTTGCCGCCCTGCACCGCTCCGGCGAGCTTGGCGCGCGCCTCCGCCACTTCCGTGAACACGGTCTGCTCCTGCTTGGCGTAGCCCTTCACCGTCTCCACCAGGTTCGGGATGAGATCGGCACGCCGCTGCAGCTGGACCTTGATCTGCGACGCCGCGGCGTTCACCTGCTCGTCATAGGTCTGGATCGTGTTGTAGCCGCAGCCGGCCGAGAACAGCAGCACGGCGACGACGCTGGAGCGCTGCAGAGCGTTCACGGATCGTATCCTCTCGCTAGCGAATTTGGTTCACGTATTGCGCCGTCCGCGCCACCGCGGCGAGATACGCCGCCACCAGCGGGTCTCGGGCTCCGCCCGCGAGCCGCAAGGCCGGCCCTCCTTCCGCGTGCCGGACGAGCGGCCC
>Ga0209805_1000339_pt1 | contig 28395 bp, 33 predicted proteins | sample GraSoiAngelo_148_FD_185905 | JGI IMG/M metagenome (GOLD analysis project Ga0209805, IMG submission 185905) | Grasslands soil microbial communities from the Angelo Coastal Reserve, California, USA - 14_1009_09_20cm (SPAdes) (version 2) | ecosystem: Environmental > Terrestrial > Soil > Grasslands ...
ACGTTGGGGAGCATGACGTTGATCCCGATCGAGGTCAGCAGCTGCGCGGCCGGTAGGTATCCGCCTCGCGATTGGCCCTCCGGCCCGCCATGGAAATACACGACCGCGGGACGTGGCGCGTCGTCGACCTTATAGAAGATGGATGGGACGGTAAGTCCGTCGAAGCTCGTGTAGGACGTCTCCTGGGGCTCGACCAGGCCTGCCGGCAGGTCCCCCGTGAATGTCCAGCGCGTTGCTCCCGGCCATTGATAGATCTCCGCCGGCCGGGTCGCCAGCTCCCAGCTGACAAACAGGCTCTCCCCGTCCTGGCTCCAGGCGACGTGGTATCCGGGATCGCCGGAATGATCCGCGATGACCACGCCGGGCGGAAGCACAGCGCGGTCGATCTCGCGTTCCAGGTCGACAACTCGGACGCTGTCGTAGATCCCCTCATTGACGACGACCGCGAGCCTCTTCCGGTCGGGGTCCAGGGCCACCCCTTCGACGTCTTGCTCCTCGCTGAGGAGCCATCGCGAGACAGATTCGGGTTGTTCAGGGTCGATCAACCCAAGACCGAGGAAATCACGGTCTACGTCAGTCGCAACCAGGATGCCCTCGGCGAGCCACTCGACCGGGTGCACGCGCAGCGCGCTCGGAAGGAGCCGCGTCAACCGGCCGTCCCGCTCCAGAACGTAGCTCTCGGTCGGCGTTCCCATGCTCTTGCTCACCACGGCCCGCTTGCCGTCCGGGCTCCAGGCTCCCCACAGCCAGAAGCCTCGTGGCTCGGCCCACCGCGTCATCTCGCCCGTGGCGAGATCCAGCTCGCCCAGCACGACGTCTGCCTGCCCACCCGGATTCCAGCCCAGGCCCACGCGCCGCTTGTCCGGGTGCAAGGTGACCGACTGATGGATGGCCCGGGCGTCAGTCGTCAAGGGCCGGTGCCGGCCGTCGGAGACAAGGCCGAGCTGCCAGATCTCGTTGCCGCCCCGGTCCTCGCGGACGAGCAGGCCGACCGGCGTATGCGCGTGCGGCACCATGCGCGTCTCGCTCGCGAAGACCAGCTCCGGCTCGACGCCCGCAGCCGTCTGGCGATAGACCTGGGCATGGCCGCCCCGATTGGATGCGAAGTAAAGGCTGCCGTCGGGCGCCGGCATTGGCCGGGTGGCGCGGGCGACCGAGAGCAACCTTTCGATCCTGGCCCGATCGGTCGCAGCGAGCACCCCCATCTTCTGAGACACCCTACGATTTTCCGGTGGACACCGAAGAGAGGGCGCGACTGATCCGGCAGTACAGGGACGGCTACCGCGAGGTGACCGAGGCGCTGAAGGGGATCACCGACGATGAGCTCGACCGGTCTGCCGATAGCGGCTGGACGCCGCGGCAGATCGCGCACCACCTCGCGGACAGCGAGATGATGTCCGCCATCCGCATCCGGCGCCTCCTGGCCGAGGCCGAGCCCGTCATATATGGATATGACGAGAAGGCGTTCGCCGAACGGCTGACCTCGGACCGCCCCATCGCGCCGTCGCTCGAGGCGATGCGCTGGGCGCGGGAGACCTGCTCACAGCTGCTCGACCGGATGACCGAAGCGGACTGGCGAATCGTGGGCACCCACACCGAGAGCGGCCGTTACGGGACCGAGGACTGGCTCAAGATCTACGCCGTCCACGCGCACGACCACGCGGCGCAGATCACTCGCGCGCGCGGAATATCGTAAGCATGGCGACGACGCAGTCGCTTCTCGACGCAGCGGTCGCCCTGGCGCAGAGCCGCCGCAAGGCCGACCTCGATGACCTGATCGAAGAGCTGCGCATCCCCTCGATCAGCACGCTGCCCGAGCGACGCGAAGACTGCTTGCGCAATGCGCGGTGGCTGCGCGATCGCTTCGATGCCATGGGCATGAAGACCCAGATCGTGGACGTGGTCGAGGGCGGCCTGCCCGTGGTGATCGCCGACTGGCAGGGCCGGCCGGGCAAGCCCCACCTGACGATGTACGGCCATTACGACGTCCAGCCGGTCGACCCGGTCGACGGGTGGAAGTCGCCGCCGTTCGAGCCGGCCGTGCACGGCGGCGAGCTGTGGGCTCGCGGCGCCGCCGACAACAAGGGCAACCACATGGCGTGCGTCAAGGCGGCTGAGCACCTGCACGCTGCGGGTGGCCTCCCCATCAACGTGCGCTTCGTCATCGAGGGCGAGGAGGAGATCACGGGTCCATCCTTGCCGCGATATCTCCGCGCCCACGGCGCGGACCTGAAGACCGACACCGTGCTCATCTGGGACAGCGGCATGGACGAGGACGGCCGCCCCACTCTCGCTACCGCGCTGCGCGGACTTCTCTACACCGAGCTGCGCGCGAAGGGTCCCGCCGTGGACCTGCACTCGGGGACGTTTGGCGGCGTGGCGCCCAACCCGATCAACACGCTGGCGCGCGTCATCGGCGAGTTGAAAGACCGCCAAGGCCACGTCACCATCCCGGGTTTCTACGACGCGGTGCGCCCACCCAGCGCCGAGGAGCTGGCGGCCTGGAAGAAGAATGACGCGAGGTATGTCCAGAACATGAGGCGGATGACTGGCGCGAAGTCGCTCGAAGGCGAGGAGGATTTCCTCGCGGTCGAGCGCACCGGCAGCCGCCCCACGCTCGACGCGAACGGTTTCATCGGCGGGTTCACAGGCAAGGGCGCGAAAACGGTCATCCCGGCGGAGGCGTCGGCCAAGGTGAGCATGCGTCTCGTGCCGGACCAGGACTGGCAGGCGATCCTGCCCGCTTTCAAGAAGAGGGTGAGCGAGCTGACCACGCCGGGCGTCGAGATCAGCGTCGAGGTGATCGGCTCGGCGCCCCCCGTCACGTGCGGCGTCGATCACAATGCGGCGCGAGTCCTGCGGGCCGCATACAAGGAGGCGTTCGGCAGCGAGACGGCGCTGATCAGGGTCGGAGGTTCGATTCCCGTGGCGGTCGATTTTCAAGAGGCGGTCGGCGCGCCCCTGGTGATCAGCGGCATCACGCAGGCGGACTCGGCGATCCACTCACCGAACGAGCACCTGGTGATCGACAACTATCACCGCGGCATCGAGGCGGTGATCCGGTTCATCTGCGGGCTGGCTGAGTAACCAGGCCTCGTATCGCTTTCGGGGAGGAAAGGCGTACCAACTCTCAGGAGGCGCCACATGCGACGAATGCTTAGGAACCTCGCGACAAGCGCAGCATGCGGAATTGTCTTGATCACTGCGACCGGTGTGCCCGCGAGCGCCATGCAGACCCCGACGACGGGTCAGCCAGGGGCGCCCGCCAACACCTGCGGACCGAGCAACCCCGTCACCCCCGGCAACGCTGCCACCTCGCCGGGGTCGCCCTTCAACCCGAACGGTCAGGCGGGCCTGGTGTACGCGGGCAACCCGAGCACGGCGTCGCTGGCCCACTCCAACAGCACCGCGGCCGTCTCGCAGTACGACACGGCGTGCGTCAGGCTGAGCGGCCACTAGAGTTCTAGCCCCTTTCGACATTGTGGCCTCCGCGCGCATCGCGGAGGTCACCTGTCGGTTGTTCAGCAGCGGCCATCTTGCCCGCCGCGGCAAGGACGGCCAGGGCAGCGACCAGGGGGACAGCCATCGCCAGCCGGAGACCGAAGTGGTCCGCCATCGTCCCGATCAGCGGCGGACCGGCGATCGTCCCCGCGTACGCCGAAGCCATCACGAGGGTCAGCGAGGTTCCCGACTGACCGAGGTTGGCGCCCGCGGCGAAGGCAAGCGGCAGGACGACGGCGGTGCCTATGCCGACGAGCGCGAATCCCGCGACAGCGAGGGGTAGGACGGGAAACGCGATCGCAAGCGCAAGGCCTGCCACGGCGATCATCGCGCCCATCCTCGTGACTGTCGCGCGGCTCGTTCGCGCAGTGAGCCGGTCGGCACGAAAGCGGACGAGCACCGCGGCCAGGGCGAAACCTGAGAAGCCTGCAGCGGCGGTACCGGCGTTGGCGTGGCTGAGCTCGCGTAGGTAGAGCGCGCTCCAGTCGGACGTGCCACCTTCCGCGATGATGCCGGCGAAGCTGATCGCAGCCACCGCCACGACAGCGGCTCTCAAGAGCGTGTGCGGATCAACCCCTCCGGCGGCGTGCGTCACCTCCCCGTAGGTGGGGAGGGAACGCAAAAACAATGCTGATGCCGCGGCGACGACAACGCCTGTCGCAATGAATTGTTGGAGTGGCCCGATGCCAAGGAACCCGGCGCCGCCGGCGACCAGCGATCCGAGAAACGCACCCAGGCTCCAGAAACCGTGGAGTCGGTTGATAAGCGGTCTGCCTTCGATACGTTCGAGCTGAGCCCCCAGGGCGTTCTCGAGAGTGTCGATAAAGCCCCACAGGAACCCGACGAGGAAGAGCGAGATCAGGAGTGCGATGAGGTTCGCAGCCAGCGCGGGGCCGAGGGCGGCAACACAAAGGGCGAGAACTCCGAGACGGACGTACCGACTTGCTCCTCGATGAATCACCAGGCGCGAGGCCAGCGCTCCCGCGATGCCGCCGAGGGACACGCCGAGCAGGGCGATACCGACCTGGCCGTCCGTGAGATGGAGGTGATCCTTGAACGCGGGCATGCGCGGGATGAGGCCGCCGACGGTGACGCCGAACGCGAGGAACGCGATCGAGACCGCGGTCCGCTGGCGATCGATCAATCTGCGGGCAGCAGCTCGAAGGTCGCCTGCTCCCCTGGCGTTAGGGGCTCGCCCGGCCTGGACGGCTTGACTGTGGAGCCGTATTTGTCGCGGACGATCCGCGAGGCGGCGCGCGCCTCCTCGGGGTCGGCGACCAGCCGCGGCTTCACCTTCAGCTTCCGGCCACCGAGGTCGAGGACCGCCTGGCCCCGGGCCACGAAGTTCTGCGGCCAGTCACGGACCATTCCGCGACCCGATCGAATGTACAGGTGCTCACCGTCGGTTGAGATCCAGATGGTCACCCGAACCGGCTTGCCCGACTTGCGGCCGTAGGTCGTGAGGGTCACCTCCTTCTCGCGGGCGGCGGAATCCATTACGTCGCGTGCGAAGGCGGCTGCCATCGGCTACGATCCCCCAGCCATGCGGCGCGTGCTCATCGTGTCCATCGCAGTCTCCCTCGGGCTGGGGTCGGTGGCATTCCTCTTCAACCTCTCCGCACGTTTGCCAAATTCCGCTGCGATTGGAGCCCTGGGCGCCGCGCCGCGAGTCGCTCCGCCAGTCGACAACGAGAACCACCTCTATGTGCTCGACGGGTGGGGCGGCGTTCATCCCGTTGGGGCATCGCCTCAGCTGGCGACGACGACGACGTGGCCGAACAAAGACATCGCCTACAGCCTGGCTCTCTTTCCCGACGCCAGCGGCGGATATGTCCTCGACGGGTGGGGCGGCCTACACCCGGTCGGCCTCGCGCCGGCCGTCGACAGCCACGTGAGCTGGCCGAACTGGATCGGCGCTCGCGAGGTGGTGATGGCGCCGTGGTCCTCGACCATCGCCCCCGACGGCTACGTGCTCGACGCCGATGGAGGCATCCATCCGTTCGGCGGCGCGCCGCCGGTCACCGGCAACACGGTGTGGCCGGGCGAGGGCATCGCACGCGGTCTCGTGCTTTCGTCCAGCAGCACGCCGTCGGCGGTGGCCGGATACACGCTCGACGGTTTCGGCGGGGTCCACCCCTTCGGCGGTGCACGGGCAGTGCTTGGCGCGGCTCACTGGGACACCGACATCGCTCGGGGGCTCGTCCTGCTCGACGGCGGCCGCGGGCTGCTGGTGAGCGGGTACACGCTCGACTACTCGGGCGGCATCCATGCCTTCGGCGCTGCGCCCGCTGTGACGCCGCCGGCGCAATGGCCCGGCCAGGACATGGCGGACTCGATGGTCGCGTGGACACGCGCCCCAACCGCCACGCCGGGCGGATGGCTGCTGGACCGCCACGGCGAGGTTTATGCGTGGGGCAGCGCGCCCGCGCTTGCGCCGTCGCAGACATGGGCGACCTGGGACATCGCTCGCGGCCTCGCGGGCGGTGGGAGCGGCGGTGGCAGCACCGAGCGCCTGATCCTCGACGCCACGCCGTTGAACGACGGCTGGGGCGCCTACTACAACCAGCGCGACACGCGCTGGGCGTCGGCGAGCGTCGGCGCGGCGACCTATCCCGTTTGGAAGATCGGCTGCCTGTTATCCGACCTCGCGATGGTGTACTCCCATTTCGGTTATGGGTCCACCACGCCGGCGACGATCGCGGCGCACACGGAATGGTTCAACGCGAGCGGCGCCATATTCAACTCCGCGCTCAAGGTGCCCGGCCACTCGACGTCCATCGTCATGAACCCGGACCCGTCGTGGATTGCGGCCCAGGTGTCGGCCGGACATCCCGTGATCGTGGGCATGAACCTGCCCAAGGGAACGACGCACTTCGTCGTTCTGACGGGTCGAAACGGCGCGTCAGATTACTGGACGAATGACCCCTGGGAGCAGAACGCTATGCACGTGACCTTCTCGGGTGACTGGTTCACGCGAGGCCCTGTGTACGAAGCCATCGTCTTCATCTGACGCGCCGAGCTCCTATTTAGTCAGCTGGCCGCGCCCCGCGCCCCCTGGATGGATCGTCGTGTGGACGTTCACGTAGTAATCGCCCGGGTTGTCGACGATGTTCCGCAGCAAGACCGGGTCACCTTCGCGACATCCATTGTTGACGACGGTTGCGGAGGCCGGCGGGTTGAAGAACCCGAACACGATCGGTCCAGCGACTCCAGCAGCGCCGTGGTGGATATGGGCCGCGACCACCGTTTGCGAGGTCGTGTAGTCAAGGTCCCAGCACACCTCGTGCTGTCCGAGGTTGATCGTCACTTTGGCCGTCCCCGTTAGGTCCGAGGTGGCGGCGGGCGGCACCTCGTTGGCGCCATGCAGCGTGGTGGTGAACGGTCTTCCCCCTTCCCCGTTGATACCGTCGGTCTGGCCCGCCAGGGCGTCGTTTGCGAAACCAAACGCGACTAGCGGCAGCAGACAGATCCCAAAGAGCAGCAGACGTCTCATGCCTCTCCTCCAGCCAGAATTTCCCCTCCCCGACTCATTCTGCTACCGCGACGGGTTACACGCTGCCTCCACGAAATACCAGGTTGAAGCTCGAGGCGCAGACGATCGGCGCCACATCCATCTCGTCGAAGGTGATGACCTCCCACTGCTGCGTGGCCTTGGTTTCGTTCAGCCTGGGCCAGTTGCCCGCAGCTCCACCCTGCAGCCAGCGGTCGCTTGACCAGAGCAGTACGCCGGGGGCGAGCTGGTCGACCTCGTTTGGCTGCCCGCCGCAGGAGTCTGGCGAGACTGTCCCCTGGTAGGTCCACGGCCCACCGGGGGCTGTCGCCTGCTCGATGGCGGTTCCGGTGCCGGCGCAGTAAGGACAGCGCGGCAGGCTCATGGCGATGTAGTAGCGGCCGTCGTGCGCGAACTCCGAAGGCGACTCGACGCCGCCCCATGGCGCGAGCTGGGGATAGTTCATGATCACCGCCGGCGCGCCGGCCCCAGTCGTGTAGCCGCTGTTCAAGCGCTCCTGGAGCAGGCGGCCGCCGCGGCTCCAGACGAGCCATGCGATCCCTTTCCCGTCCACGAACAAGGCCTCGTCGCCGTCCGCTGCGTGCGGATTGCCGCGCCAGTCGGGAATGCCTTCGTCGTGTAGTTCCGGTTTGGCGGCCGGGGTGAATGGGCCGGTCGGGTTCGGACTGGTCAGGACGCGGTAGCCATCGGCGGTGAAGTTGGGGGTGTTGAGCCAGAGGACATAGAGGCGCGTCGATTTGTTGAAGACGACCTTCGGTCGGAAGCAGCCGTTGCCCGGGGTTGAGGGCTGGTGCATGCACAGGTTCTGCCAGGCAGCGGACGTGGCATCGAAGAGGGGCCACGGACCTTCCCAGTCGACCATATCGTTCGAGCGGTAGACCTGGGCGCCGCAGTAGGGCGTGGACGGGTCCGTCCAGTAAAAGCCGCACGCGTAGGTCTCGCCGTACCAGTAGAAGAATCCGTCGGAGGCTCTCAGGATCGTGCCGCTGTGGGCGTCCATGGGCGCGCCTGCGGTGGTGGAGCGTGGCCCGTTGGTGATCGAGACCTCTCGGACCGGTACGGTGGGTGGCGCGGCGCCTGAGATCAGGGGCGCGGCGATGAGGATCAGCACTCCCGCGAACATTCCCCAATGCAGCCTCGACATCCCGTTGCTCCCTCGAGGGGCGGGACTCTAGGGGGCAGGGCACGCGTTTGCGGCGAGCTATCGGTTAAGAGTTGCGCGGTTCGACGCTTATGCCACGCTCCGACTGGGTCGTGTGGGAGTCGCCAATTTCAGGCAAGCGATCAGCTACGCGGAACCCGGCACCAAATCGCCGATGGAGTCGCGCCTGCGGATGCTTCTGGTGCTCGGTGGGCTACCTCGCCCGCAGGCGCAGGTATCGCTCCACGACCGGCAGGGCCACTTTCTCGGCCGGCCGCATCTCTACTACCCGGATTGCAGGCTCGCAATCGAGTACGACGGTGGGGTACATCGCGATCGGTTGGCCGAGGACAACCGACGTCAGAACCGGCTCATCAGTGACGGGATCCGACTGCTCCGATTTACCGCGGGGACATTCTGCGGACGCCTGATGCCGTCGTGGCCCAGGTTCAGAGGGTGCTTGCGTAGAACTAGCGGAGAGGGAGAGATTCGAACTCTCGATTGACGACCAAACGCCAAACGTTGATTTTGGCCGGCGACCGCTACATTGTTTTGCCGTGGGCTCGGCCAAGATCACGGTTCGGGAGCGCATCGCGCCCGAGATAACTGCCTCTCTCTTCGCCAACTACCGCAGTTCGGCGGATGCTGTGATGGAGCTGGTCGATAACGCCGTTGACTCGCGCCTCCCAAAGACGCCGCTAAACGTCGAGATTACCGTCCACCCGCAGTCGCTGGTCGTTACTGCGGTCGGGGGTGAGGGCATGGGCATTCGCGAAATAGAACGCAACTACCTCCGTTGGGGTGGCTCGCCGAAACGCGGTCGGCAGCTGCTGGGTCAGTACGGCCAGGGCGGCAAGGCAGCGATCGGACATCTCGGAAGGCGATTTTCGGTTGAGGCGAGCCGTCCGGTCGACGCGGTTGCCTGGCGGTTCACGGACGACGACTATCGGGATCGATCGCGGCTGAAGACCTATGAACTCGTCGAGACTCCCAAGCGAACATCGGTCGAGGTTGGTTACGTCCGGATTCGGATCGACGGGATCGACAAGAGGATCGACGTCCGCCGTCTCGCCCAGCGTCTGGCCGAGACGTATCGCCCCCTTCTCGAACGGCACGCGTTGGAGCTGATCCTGGACCGCCTAGAGATCAAGCCCTCTTCCCTTCCCGCTGCCGAAAGACGCGCGTTCGCGATCAACACAGGTGGGGCTCGTCTTCGTGGTTGGGTAGGCCTTTCCGATCCAGAGCATCCGGCCGGAGGATGGGTTCCTGGGAGCGTTGGAGCTGATCCTGGACCGCCTAGAGATCAAGCCCTCTCCCCTTCCCGCTGCCGAAAGACGCGCGTTCGCGATCAACACAGGTGGGGCTCGTCTTCGTGGTTGGGTAGGCCTTTCCGATCCAGAGCATCCGGCCGGAGGATGGGTTCCTGGGATCCGCTGCTATCGGCTCGGACGGCTGATCGCCGACGGCGAGTTCTTTGGGCATCCTGGACCGGCGACCCTGCCCGCGATGGTCCGGTTGATGGGCGAGGTCGATGTGCCGAACGTGGCGCTGACGATGAACAAGACCGACTTCGACCGCGATGGCCAAGAGTGGGTTGCAGTCGAAGCCCGCATGCACAAATTGCTGGCATCGTTGGTCCGTCGGCTCGCGCGCGACGTCGAAGTTCCCCCGCCGAGCAGCGCGATCAAGGTTGCAGAGCAGGTGCGCCGGCTGCTGAGTCAGGCACTGCGCCTTAGCGATAGGCAGGATCTCTTCGCAGGATTCGCTCCAGCACGACCGCCCTCAAAGACGCGCGACGCGCCCGAGCTACCGCTCGACCCACAAGAGCGCAGCGCGACCGACCAAGAACCGCGCACACCACCGCCCTCGCCACTTGACACGCCACTCGAGGCACGAAAAAGAGGCTTCGGGATCATCGCCATACGGCCGTTGGACCCCAGGGTGCGCAGCATGACCGTGCTGGAAGATGGAGTACGCACCGTCGTGATCAACTCTCGATATCCGCTGTTTATCGAGCGGCGCGGTGATGTCTGGTATCAGCTGGAAACGGCAGCCCGCGAAATCTGCAAAGCCGCCGACGCTACTAGCGTGGCCGAGTATGAGAAGAGGGTGAACGATATCGTCCTCACTGCGCTGCAGCTGCGCGCCAGCCGTCGCCGGCGACCAGCGGGCCGCCAGCTCCGCCTGATGCAGGGCTAGGAAAGCCGCCAACGACCAGCATCTGGAACAGTCGGACGTACGATGGCCGCGTGGAGCAGCGCGTCAGCTTGGTGACCTTAGGTGTGGAGGACTTGGCCAGGGCGCGTGCTTTCTATGAAGCGATGGGATGGACCGGAGCCCAGCAACCGGACGATGAGATCGTCTTCTTTCAGTCAGGAACCATGGTCTTTGGCCTATGGACAAAGCTCGGTGGTCACGGTGCTCCCGGAATCGAGCTTGCCCACAACGTCCGGAGTCCGAACGAAGTCGACACAGTGCTCAGCGAAGCCGAACGTGCGGGCGGGAAGGTTGTGCGGCCGGGGCATCAGGCAGTCTGGGGCGGCTACACCGGCGCCTTCGCGGATCTGGATGGATACGTTTGGGAGGTCGCCCACAACCCTGATTGGGCAATTGGGGAGGACGGATCGATACGCCTTCCATAAGGCAGTCAGCGGACAGTGGCTCGTTGATTACGTCAAAAGCATGGCGGGGATGGTTGATTCTTTCCGAACCACGGTCGGGGACGGGCGAGATCGCCAAAGCCCCAAAAGAGGCGCACAATACCTCCGCGGATTCGTCGGTTGAAGTCTGGGTGGTGAAGCTGGCCATGTGGCGATTAGTACGACGTGTTCTGGTTCCGCTGGTCGCGGCCCTGTTGGTGGAGTGCCTCGCAAGCGCAGGTGTTTCCGCCGCGGCAGGGACCATAACCGAGTACTCCCTGCCTAAGAACAGCTCGACCACGACGACGACCCCGTGCAACAGCTCCGGGCATCACTGCACGAAAACGACTTCGACCTCGGCATGGTGCAGCTGTCCGGCAACGATCACGACGGGCCCTGACGGCAAACTGTGGTTCACAGAAACCGGCGGAGCACTAGGCTACGGCGCGGTGGGCACGATCTCCACCACAGGAGCGATCATCGAGTACAAGCTCTCCACCTACAACAGCATTCCCGTTGGAATCACGGCCGGACCGGCAGGATCGATGACGCTATGGTTTACCGAGCAGAACGCGAATCGCGTTGGACAGATCACGACGGGCGGCAGCATCACCGAGTATCCACTACCGATATCCGGCAGTCAGCCACGGGGAATCGCTTTAGGGTCCGATGGCAACCTGTGGTTCACCGAGTCGCGCTACTCAGGCGTGATGACGGGTTACATCGGGCGAATCAGTGCCGCTGGGGCCATCAACGAGTATCAGATACCGGTTGCGAACAGCAGGCCCTTCTTGATCACTAGTGGGCCGGATGGCAATCTCTGGTTCACAGACGAAGGCACACAAAGCGTCGGAAAGATTTCAACGACAACCGGCGCGGTAACCGAGTATGCGCTGGCGAACGGAAGCGGGCCCCACGGCATCACGACAGGGCCCGATGGCAACCTGTGGGTGACCGAAGCCTATGCGAGCAATGTGGATCAGGTCACACCATTAGGAAGCATCACCGTGTACGCCGCCCCGGGCGGACCGGCTGGCATCACAACAGGACCCGACAACAACCTGTGGTTCACCGAGGCAACGAACACGTCGGGCGTCGGAGCCATGACAGTGGGCGGAACGGTCGTGGCCAGCTATAGCCTCGGCACTACACAGTCAAAGGATCCACAGGGGATCACCTCGGGTCCTGATGGCCGCCTCTGGTTCACCGAGGAGTTCGGAGGCACTAACGGCGCAATAGGCGCAATCACCACTTCGTAGCTTCCGCAGGCCTCTGATCTTTTGACTTCCACATGTCAATACGTGCCCGTACTAGGGTTGCCGGTAGTGGCCTCGCACCCGTGCAGGACGGACCTACTCGTGTGCGGGTGGTCGGCGCTCCCTTGGGTGACGACAGATGGAGCGGAGCGGGAGAGATTCGAACTCTCGATCGGCCAGCGCCCACAATGCCTTACGCGTCGCGTTCCTTCGCGGCTCGGTGAGCAGCCAGGACTTCTTGGTGTGTCGGAGCCGCATCCGGATGATGCTGCCGACAAACGACATAGGTTGTGCCTTCGACCGGATGTTTTCCGATCCGCCAGCAGCCCTTGACGTGGCAGTTATGCCGCCGGTATATCGAAATCAGGCCGCCGATAATCGCGATTTCGCCGAGGTCAGAACCAAATCCAGACCAGAACCCGTACCACGGGCCGGAGAGGCTGTCGGCCCCCATCACATGAAGGATCCAGTACCACATGAAGCAACTCCTATTTGTGAGCTCCGGCGCGTTCGCCACAGTTTCCGGCACTCCGGCTGAGTCGTACCATTTGGGCCGTGAATCCGATGTGGTATTTGCCAATCGGGTTGGTGGTCCTGTGCGCGCTTTCCATCGTGCTGGGGCTGATGAGCGCTGACTCGCGCCCGGGCTTCCTGGACGGGAGGTTCGACAAGAAGGAGCACTCCTTCTTCCACCCCAAGGACTAGATCGCCCAGACGCGGGGGCGGTCAACCGGGCAGGCTGCTCATCGGGTGGCCGGCACTGTGGGATGAAGGCACAGGGTGCGGCAAATGCTCAACACGCGAGTTGAGCGGAGAGGGAGAGATTTGAACTCTCGATGGGCCAGTGACCCATAACGGTTTTCGAGACCGTCGCCTTCAACCGGACTCGGCCACCTCTCCATAGAGCCAGATCTGCTCCGGGTGCATGGCGGTCCCGACCGGATTCGAACCGGCGCTCTCGGCCTTGACAGGGCCGCGTGTTTGGCCAGGCTACACCACGGGACCGGCAGCGGCTAAGTCTACCAACGGCATGAACTTCTCCTTCAGCCCCTCCGGCGGCTACGGCGCCACCTCCCCATGAATGGGGAGGAGCAGAGGAACCGGAAGACCCATACCTATAATTCCCTCCGGCGTGAGCGACACCGACCGTTCAAGTTCAGGCTCCCCGGACGAGCTCCGGAGGCGGTTCCAGATCCTGGAGCGGGTCGCGATCTTCTTCACGCTCCCGGACAACATCCTCCACGCCATCGCCCGGCGCCTCGCCCCGGCTTCGGCCGCCAAGGGATCGGTGATCGTGCACCAGGGCGACCCCGGCGACACCATGTTCATCGTCGAATCTGGCCGCTGCGAGGTCTATGTCGAGGAGTCGCCCGGCCACACGATCACGATCGCGCTCATGGGCCCGGACGATTTCTTCGGCGAGATGGCCCTGATCTCTGAAGAAACGCGGACGGCCAGCGTGCGCGCCCTCGAGGACTGCCGCCTGCTCACGCTCGACCGGAAGACCCTTTACGAGACGGTGCCCGCTGACTCCGATGCGCTGATCGAGCTGACCAAGCTGGTCGAGCAGCGGAAGGACACCCTGCCCAACCTGATCGCCCGCGCCCGCATGGTCGCGCCCGAACAGGCGGCATCGACCGTGGCGGTCTACTCGCCCAAGGGCGGCTCGGGCCGCACCACGATCGCCGTCAACCTGGCGGCGGCCCTGGCGAAGCGGTTCCCGGGCGAGGTCCTCCTCGTCGACCTGGCCCTGCCCTACAACCATGCCGCGCTGATCTCCTACCTGACCCCGACCGGCTGTCTCGCCGCGGCCAGCCAGGTGCCGCCCCAGAACTTCGAGGAGGCGGTGCTGGGCGCCATCCTCCACCACCCTGGCGGCATGATGCTGCTCCCCGGCGTGCTTCGGGCCGAGCAGGCGGACCTGATCACCGTCGACCTGGTCAACCGGGCGATGGGCATCCTCGTCAATGCCTTCCGCTACATCGTGTTCGACCTCGGTGTCGCTTTCACGGACATCGTGATCAGCGTCCTCGACCATTCGCAGCGCGTGCTCGTCCTCGTGACGCCCGAGCTGTCGTCGTTGAAGGACGTGGGCGAGCTGCTCAACATCTTCACCAATGTCCTGAACATCGTCCCTGGGCGCGTCATCCTCGCCTTGAACAACAAGGTGCCGAAGTCGGTCGTGAGCAAAGAAGACGTGATCCGTACGCTGAAGCAGGAGCTCCCGGTGGAGATCGACTTCGACGGGACCAAGCCGGACGAGGCCGCGGTCAAGGGCGAGATCCTGGTCCTGACCGACCCCAAGAGCGCGCTGTCGCGCGGCGCCGAGCAGCTGGCCCAGATCATCGCCGGCTCGACGGCCGCCGAGACCAAGGGCGAAAAGAAGGGCGGCTTCAAACTCGGGCGCCGGTAAAGGGACTCCTCCCCGTTCACGGGGAGGTGGCGCGCAGCGCCGGTGGGGCTGGTAACATCCCAGCTGTGATCGAACAAGCTGTCGTCTCACTCACCCCCGAAGCCCAGTCGCGCCTGAAGGAGCTCATGACCAAGGAGGCCAACCCTCAGCTCGCCCTCCGCATCTTCGTCAGCGGCGGCGGCTGCTCTGGCATGCAGTACGGCATGGCGTTCGACGACCAGCGTCGAGCCGACGATGTCGTGATCGACAACGAAGGGGTTCAGATCCTTGTCGACGACTTCAGTGTTTCTTACATCCGCGGCTCGGAGATCGACTACGTCGACAGCCTGATGGGCGCCGGTTTCACAGTGCACAACCCCAACGCGGTGCACTCGTGCTCCTGCGGCCACTCGTTCGACACGGGCGACGACGCAAGCGGTGCGCAGGCCTGCGGCTGCGGCCACTAGACGCTTCGTTCCAGACGCCTTAGAGAGATAGCGCTTCTGACCCTGGGCGTTCTCACGCCCATCGGAATCCTGGCCGTGAATGCGTCTGCGTTCGTGATGGTTCACCTGACCGAGTTCCGCATCGGCATCGCCGCGTGCGCCCTGGTCAGCGGCCTGGTCTTGAACGGCCTGACCGCCTGGTGGCTGCTCCGCCTGGCGAGCCGCAACGCCCCGCCCCTGTACCGGGAGTACCGGATCTGGGCCATCGGCGCAGCGGTCCTCCTGGTCCTGCTCACCGCCGGCGGTGGCGGCTACCTGACATATCTCGGACTGAACGATCCTCGCCGGCTGCCCGACACGCTGTCGGTCGTGGTCGCCACGTTCATGCTCCTGCTGCCGCTTGCGGTATCCGTCGCAGGCCGGCGCCTGGCGGGCATGGGCGGGATCATCCCTGTGGACGAACCCGCCGGAAAAGAGAGGAGCTCCCGCCGAAGCGGGAGCTCCCTTAGAAGTCGGACTTAGTCCTTCTTACATCATGTCGGGCGACATGCCGCCCGGCATTCCACCACCGGAGTTCCTCTTGTCCTCGGGCACCTCGGTGACCATCGCCTCGGTGGTCAGCACCATGGCGGCGATCGATGCGGCGTTCTGCAGCGCCGACCGGGTGACCTTGGCGGGGTCGACGATTCCCGCCTCGAACATGTTCACGAACTTGTCGTTGAGCGCGTCGTAGCCCTCACCCGGCTTGCTCTTGCGGATCTGCTCCACGATGAGCGAGCCTTCCTTGCCGGCGTTGAGCGCGATCTGCTTGACCGGCTCCTCAAGCGACTTGCGGACGATCGCGACACCTGTCGCCTGGTCGTCCTTCAGCCCGAGTCCGCCGTCCAGCTTCTTCTGCGCGTTCAGCAGCACGGTGCCACCACCCGCCACGATGCCCTCTTCGATCGCGGCTCTCGTCGCGCTCAGGGCGTCCTCGATGCGGTGCTTCTTCTCTTTCTGCTCGACCTCGGTCGCGGCTCCGACCTTGATCACGGCCACGCCGCCGGCCAGCTTGGCCAGCCGCTCCTGCAGCTTCTCCTTGTCGAAGTCGGACGTGGTCTCCTCGATCTGCGCCTTGATCTGCTTGATCCGGCCCTGGATGGCCTGCCGGCGCTTGTCGTCGTGCTCGATGTCGACCACGATCGTGGTGTCGTCCTTGTTGACGGTCACCTTGCGCGCCCTGCCCAGCTGCTCCACCTTGGTCTGGTCGAGCTTGAAGCCGGCGTCCTCCGAGATGACGGTGCCGCCGGTCAGGATCGCCATGTCCTCGAGCATCGCCTTGCGGCGGTCGCCGAAGCCCGGCGCCTTGACGGCGACGGCGGTGAATGTTCCACGAAGCTTGTTCACGACCAGCGTCGCGAGCGCCTCACCCTCGACGTCCTCGGCCACGATCAGAAGGGGCTTGCCCTGCTGGACTACACGCTCCAGCACGGGGAGCAGGTCCTGGATGGCTGAGATCTTGCGGTCGGTGATGAGCACGTAGGGGTCGTCCAGCACCGCTTCCATGCGGTCCGGGTTGGTGACCATGTAGGCCGCGATGTAGCCGCGGTCGAACTGCATCCCTTCGACGAACTCGAGCTCGGTGGTGATGGCCTGGTTGTCCTCGACGGTGATCACGCCATCCTTGCCGACCTTCAGGTTCGCCTCGGCGATGAGCTTGCCGATCTCCTCCGACTGGCTGGAGATGGCGGCAACGTGAGCAACGTCCTCGCTCTTGTCTGCCACCGGCTGGGCGAGCCTCTTGATCTCCTCGACGACAGCTTCGACGGCCTTCTCGATGCCGATCTTCAGCTGCATGGGGTTGGCGCCCGCGGTGACGTTGCGGAAGCCTTCGTTGATCATGGTCTGGGCCAGGATCGTCGCCGTGGTGGTGCCGTCACCGGCCACGTCGTTGGTCTTGGTCGCGACCTCGCGCAGCAGCTGCGCGCCGGTGTTCTCCATTGCGTCCTTGAGTTCGATCTCGCGCACGATCGTCACGCCGTCGTTGGTGACGGTCGGAGCGCCGAACTTCTTCTCCAGGACTACGTTGCGGCCCTTGGGGCCGAGAGTGATGCGTACGGATTGGGCAACGGTGTCGATGCCCTTCTTGAGGTGCTGTCGCGCCTCTACATCGAATGTGACTTGTTTTGCCATATGCGTCCCTCTTCTTCTTTTACTTCTTGCCGTTGCTGGCGAGGACCGCCAACACGTCTTTCTCCGAGACGATCAGGTACTCGATCTCGTCGACCTTGAATTCGTTGCCGGCGTACTTGGCGTAGAGCACCTTGTCGCCGACCTTGAGCTCCATCGGCACCTTGGTGCCGTTGTCCAGGATCCTTCCGGTCCCCACGGCCTCGACGATGCCCTCCTGGGGCTTCTCCTTGGCGGTGTCCGGAAGGACAATCCCGCTCTTGGTCTTTTCCTCTTTCTCGACAGGCTTGACCACTACGCGGTCGGCCAGCGGTCTCAGGTTCATGTGCAGCCCTCCTCAGCTGAATCTGTTAGCACTCCCTACGCCCGAGCGCTTAGCACTCTGGCAGGACGACTGCTAAATAGTAGTACCAACCGGGCTCGCGCCGCTAGACGTCCTCCGGCCCTTCATCAAGAGGCGCCGACTCGGCTTCCTTGATCAGGCGGCGGGCGGTTTCGGCCTGGTCGTCCGGGACCATGACCCGGGCGTCGGTCAGGTTGACCCCGACCCCGTAAGCGTGGTCGCCGAAGACCTCGACCCGCACCCCGTCGGCCCCCAGCACCGCAGCCACGAGGTCGGCCTGGATACGCTCGCCCTTGAAGACGACGGTCCAGCCTTTGACGCTCACGGTTACCAGCTTAGGGAAGGGTCGACCTCGGCCGGCTGGACGGCCGCATGGCTGCCCGCAGCCGCGATCATCGCTGCGTTGTCCGTGCACAGCTCGAGCGGGGGCATCGTCAGCCGGGCGCGGCCTTCGACCAGCTCGGCGGCCCGCGTGCGGAGCAGCGAGTTGGCGGCTACTCCACCGGCGACGACCACCTCGGTCAGATGCGGCGCTTCGCGCATCGCGCGATCCAGCTTTTCGAGGAGCGATTCGACCACCGATTGCTCAAATGCGGCGGCGAGGTCCGCGCGGTCCTGGTCGGTCACGCTTTCCCCCAGGTCGCGCAGCCGGTACAGCAGCGCGGTCTTCAGGCCGCTGAAGCTGTACTCGAGGCCGGGCAGCGAAGGCCGCGGCAGGGGCTGGCGCTTGGGGTTGCCGGTGCGGGCCATGCGGTCGAGCGCCGGGCCACCGGGAAAGCCCAGGCCGAGCATCCGGGCCGCCTTGTCGAAGGCCTCGCCGGCGGCGTCATCGCGTGTCCGGCCGATGACCTCGAAGCGGCCGTGCTCCGGCATCCGGACCAGGTCGGAGTGGGCGCCGCTCACGACCAGGCCGAGAAGCGGGGGCTCGAGGTCGGGGCGCGTCAGCATCGCGGCGTAGATGTGACCCCACAGGTGATTGACGCCGGTGAGCGGTTTCGCCCACGCGGCCGCCAGGCCCTCGCCGACCCCCACACCTACCAGCAGGCAGCCCACCAGGCCAGGGCCGCGAGTGACCGCGAGCAGGTCGATGTCCGACGGCTGGACCTGCGCCTCCTCCAGGGCAAGGTCGAGCAGGCGGGGCAACCGTTCGAGATGGTCGCGCGCGGCAAGCTCGGGGACCACGCCGCCGAACTCCCGATGCAGGTCGACCTGGGAGTGGATCACGTTGGCCAGCACTTTGCGCCCGCCTTCAACGACCGCGACGGAGGTTTCGTCGCATGACGTTTCGATGCCTAAAGTCAGTGTCATCTCGGGCCCCATCCCCCGGCTTCGCCGGGTACTTCCCCATGAATGGGGAAGAGTCTGAGAGTCAGTCCCCTTTCGTCAGGAGGTCGCGGCGGAGGCCCTGGACTTCGGCGTCGATCCGGTCCAGGTTCGTTTCGTACGCCTTGCGAAAGCGCGGCGAGTGGATGGAGTCGGACCACATCACGATCGCGTCCTCGCCGTTGTCGGTGTAGTAACCCTTGCGCCGGCCGATGACCTTGAAGCCGAAGCCCTCGTACATCTTCATCGCGTTGTCGTTCGAAGTCCGGACCTCGAGCGTGACCCACTTCGCGCCCATATCGTAGGCAGCCTGGACGAGGCCGGCGAAGATGATGCGGCCGTAACCGCGGTGCTGCAGGTCGCGGCGGACGCCGATCGTCGTGACGTGAGCCTCGTCGTACATCCGCCACATCCCGCCGTACCCGATGATCGTCGGGTCGAAATCGGCGACGCGATAGCCGGCCGGCCTCTCGACCTGGCCTTCCTGGCGAAGCACAACGTAGTGCGCGCTGGCGCGGGATGCGAGCTCGCGGTAGTAGGCGTTGCGCGGCCAGGGCGTGGCGAAGATCTCGCGCTCGATCTCCTGCACGGTGTTCACGTCCGCCTCGCGCATCAGCTCGATGGTGAGCTGCTGCCTGACCTGGACCATCTAGGGCTTCGCTGAGAACGACTGCATGTACTTGATTTCGAGACTACCATAGGCCACTTCGCGTGCCGTTTCGAGCACGATTCCGGCGGCCTCGCTGAAATCCCTGAGCTCGGATTCGGGACGGAAATGGTGCCCCGCCGCGATCAGCGCCTCCCTGGTTTTTGGCGCGACGTTGCCGACGAGCGGATGACCGGTGGGTACGTCACCTGGCTCACCATGCTGGGGGCTGCCGCCGGGCAGCTGGTAGTAGACGCGGCCGCGGCCGGCCTCGAGAACAGCCGTCACTGGGAGGTCGCTGCGCGCGGCCTGCAGGTCGAGGCTGGGCAGCGGAAGGATGGGGACGCGCAGCCCGATCGCCAGGCCGACGCCGAATGACACTCCGACGCGCAGACCCGTGAACGATCCGGGGCCGGTCGCGACGGCAACTTTGGTCGGCGTCTCGATCTTCTCGTAGACGAGGGTGAGGTCAGGGCGCTCGCTTGACTCGATCAAGGTTCGGCCCTTGCCGGTCTCATCGATGACGGCCACGGCCCAGCGGGTCGCAGAGGTGTCAATGACTAAGATCACTGATCGTCCGGATGCGGCGCCGGTCGCCGCCGAGATGCTCGAACTCGATCAGCGCCGCGCCGTCGACATCGAGGCGCTCGCCCCACTCCACGACCACCGCGCCTCGCGTCGCCAGATCCTCGAGCCCGAGGTCCGCGAGCTCCGCGCTGTTCTCCACCCTGTAGAGGTCGACGTGCGCCAGCTGCACTCGGCCGGGGTAGATGCGGACCAGCTGGAACGTGGGGCTGGCGACCGGCGCGCTTGACCCCGTTCCCTGAGCGACCCCGCGGACGAAGGTCGTCTTCCCCGCCCCGAGCTCGCCCTTGAGCCGCACCACATCGCCCGACCGCAACCTCTTTCCCCAGTTTCGCCCGAGCTCTTCGGTCTCGGCGGCGGAGCTCGTCGTGATGTCAGGCAAAGTGGTCGTAACCGGTGCTGGCGAGCGTGACCGCCGCGCCGCGCGCATCGATGACCTTGATCGAAGGATCTTCGGTCAGCATCCCGACCGGCTGCAGGCCCGCCTTCCTGAGAAGCTCGGCCGGTCCGGTGCACACGAGCTCGGCCTCCTCGCCGCTGGTCAGTGCATCCTCGATCGAGGCTCCCGCCGCGCGCGGCACGTCCTCGCCCCACAGCACGGAGCCCACGCCCGCCATCGCAGCGAACTTCTCCATCTCGCGGGCGAGCCCGTCCGAGACGTCGCCGCAGCAAAGCCCAAGCTCGTTGAGGCGGCGACCCTCATCGATGCGGGGGACGAGCCTGTACGGGCGGCGTTCGCGCAGCGCTACGGCGGCCGCTCCGAGCGGTCCTGTGACGGCGACCGACCAGCCGGCCTCGGCCTGGGACCGCGCGAGGGGGACCTTCGCCGTCCGGCCCACGACGGTGAGCGACAGGACTGCGGGCCCCTCGATGGAGCTCATGTCTCCCCCGACGATCGTCAGCTTGAAACGCCGGCCGAGCTCCGCCATGCCGGCGTAGAGCCCGGTGAGGTGGTCGATCGGCCAGTCGTCCGGCATTGCAACCGACGCAAGCGCCCACGCTGGATCGGCGCCGTTGGCCGCGAGGTCGCCCAGCGCCAGGGCAAGCGACCGCCAGCCGGCGTCCTCAGCGCTCATCCAGCCGAGGTCGAAGTGCACGCCCTCGACGAACAGATCGGTGCTCGCGACGACAAAGCCGGTCGCGTCCGCGATGACCGCTGCGTCATCGACTCCGGCGCCGGCGTCAAGGTAAGGCTTGATCCGGTCGAGCAGGCCGAGCTCGCCCATCCCGCGGACGCTCATGGGGTGAGCATGGCACGGAGCCGGCGCGCAGCCTGCTCCGGCTCCGCCGCGTCCGACACGGCACGGATGACGCACGCGCGCCGGACGCCCAGCGCGGTCAGCTGCGGCAGGTTGGACTCGTCGATGCCGCCGATGGCGAAGACCGGAACATTGACGCCCTGCGCGATCAGGGCGACCCCTGACGGGCCGACGATCTCCTTTTCGGATTTGATCGGCGTGGCGAACGCCGGGCCGGAGCCCAGGTAATCGGCGCCCTCTTCCACAGCCTGCTTTGCGCGCTCCACCGTCGACGCCGAGGCGCCGATCAGGAGCCGGTCGCCGGCCACGCGTCGGGCGCCGGCGATGCTCAGATCGTCAGGCCCGAGGTGGACGCCATCGGCTCCGCTGAGCAGGGCGATGTCGACATGGTCGTTGACTATGAACAGCGGCCCTCGGGTTTCCTCGAGCCCCTCCGGCGCTTCGCGCCACCTCCCCATGAATGGGGAGGACAATTCTTTACGAATCTTTCGGGCCAGGGTCAGCAGCTCGCCTCGCGGGAGCGCCTTGTGGCGCAACTGCACGACGTCCGCCCCACCCCGCGCGGCCGCGGTCGCGATTTCGAGGACCCTGTCAGGTAACGCGTCCGGCGTGATGACGTAGAGCCGGGCTGCTTCCAGCCTCAGCTGAGCATCTGGCGCAGCTTGTCTCGAAACGCCTTGGGGGCCGTGTCGCAGTCGCACGAGTGCTTGACCAGGCGCTTCAGGTGCTCCTGGAACTCGTAGTTGTCCATGCAGTCAGGGCAGCCTTCGAGGTGGAGCTGCACCTCGAGCGCCTCCGTATTGGTCAACTCGCGGTCGACGTAACGATCGAGCTTGTTAGCGCACTCTTCGCATCTCATTGCTGTGGCACCTGCGTCATGCCGCCGGAGTGGACGATACCCGATTCGACGGCGTAGTCATAGAGGGATTTTTGAAGCTGCTGACGGGCGCGGTGGAGGCGGGACATGATCGTCCCGATGGGCACGCCCAAAGTCTCGGCCGCGTCCTTGTAGGAGAAGCCTTCTACGTCGACCAGGAGCACCACCTCGCGATGGAGCGGCGGCAGCTTGTCGACGGCCGTGACAACCTCTGAGGCGGCGATCTTGTCCAGCACGTCCGACTCGGGCCGCGCGCCCTCGTCGCGGAGCTTCTCGTACAGGACGAACTCACCCACGTCGTCCAGGCTCACGTCCTCCTTGCGCGAACCCTTGAAGCGGTCCCAGAAGAGGTTGCGCATGATGGCAAACAGCCAGGCCTTCATGTTCGTGCCGGCCTGATAGCTGTGCTGGTAGCGAAGGGCCCGGAGATACGCCTCCTGGACGAGGTCCTGCGCCGCATCAGGGTCATGGGTGAGCCTCAGCGCACCCCTGTAGAGCGTATCCAAGTGTGTCAATGCCTCTTCCGCAAAGGCAGTTTTTGCGGCCGGTTCCGCCATCAGTAATGCCAGTTTAGGATCACCTGCCCTTGCACCCATTTGAAGCGGTAGGGGGCGGCAGGTATTCCTGAAGGTGGCGCGAGTGCCGGCATTCACGTGCTTCGCGGCCATTTGAGGCGCGCCGGAACGGGCGCTGGCGCGGATTGCGCCTCGTAGGCGACCCTATTCCCCGTGAGCGCGCTCCGCATCCTCCAGATCGGGCTCGGCGGGTGGGGCCGGGACTGGGCCTGGCGCGTCATCCCGGCCGTGGATGAGGTCGAGCTGGTCGGTTATGTGGACTCAGACCCGGCCGCAGCCGCCCGCCTCGAAGCGCTGATTCCAGGTTCGGCGCAGGATTTTTTCGGATCTCTGGCCGAAGCACTCGATGCGACCAAGCCAGACGCGGCGGTCATCACGACGACGATCGGCGGGCACGCCCCGTTGACTCGGGCGGCCCTCGAGGCCGGGCTTCATGTCCTGGTCGAAAAGCCGTTCACCGAGACCCTCGAGGCCGGTCGGGAGCTGGTCGAGGTTGCGGCGACCAAGAGCCTGACGTTGATGGTCAGCCAGAACTACCGCTTCTTCCCCGCGGCCCGGACGGCCGCTCGCATGTTGGAGGAGGGTTCCCTCGGCGACCTCTACTCCGTCTCGATCGACTTCCGCCGCAATGCGGCCGCGCCGCCCAGGCCGCGAGCGCGCCATCACAGCGATGCCCAGCCGCTGCTCGTCGACATGTCGATCCACCATTTCGACCTGCTCCGGATGCTTCTCGACCGGGACCCGTCGAGCATCTCGTGCCTTACTACGAGTCCTGCGTGGAGCGGTTTCGACGGTCCGCCGGCGGCGATGGCTTCGATTCTGTTTGACGATCTTCTCGTCAGCTATCGGGCGAGCTGGATCAGCACCGGTCCGATCACGCCGTGGGCAGGCGAGTGGAGGATGGAGTTCGAGCGCGGACAGCTGTTCTGGACGAGCCGAGGAGACAACGGAGCCCTGAACGATCGGGTCGTATTGAGGCCGCGGCGCGGGCGGCCCAGGGTCCTGCCGCTGCCGGTCATGGCGCGAATCGACCGTGCCGGGACCCTGACCGAGTTCGCCCGCGCGGTGCGCGAGGGCCGCGAGCCCGAAACGTCGGGCCGGGACAATCTCCGGACGCTCGCTTTCACGCTTGCGGCAGTCGAATCTGCTCGACACCGCGAATGGGTGGCGATCACTCCGAGTGACGGCGCTCCACACGAGCGCCGATCGAGGTCAGGACCTCGTAGCTGATCGTGTTGGACCATTCGGCGACCTCTTCAGCTGTGATCAGCTCGCCGCCGTCGCGGCCGATCAGCGTCGCGACGTCCCCCGCCTGGACGCCCGGAACGTCGCTCACGTCGAGGGTGATCGCGTCCATGCTGACCATCCCGATGAGCGGCGCCCGGCGGCCGCGCACCAATCCGTAGCCGCGATTTGCGCGGGCGCGGTGGACGCCGTCGGCGTAGCCGATCGCGACCGTCGCCACGCGGGTCGGACCCGAAGCGCGCCATGTCGCGCCGTAGCCGATGGTCGCGCCCTTCTCCACCGTCTTGAGGTGGGTGATGTTCGAGCGCAGCGCAAGGGCCGGCTGTGTGCCCGGCCACTCGCAGCCGTAGATCGCGATGCCGCAGCGCACCGCGTCGAGGGCGTAGTCCGGATGGTTGAGCGCTCCTGCCGAGTTGCAGGCGTGGCGCATGCCCGGCCCGACCTCGAATCGCATGAGCGTATCGAGGAAGAGATCGAACTGCCGTTTCGTCATAGCGGGATCTGATTCAGATGACGCGAAGTGCGTCCACGTCCCGGCCAGGCGGGTGCCGCGCGATTCTTCGATGAGCTGGGCCAGCCCCGGCGCGTCCTCGGGGCTGCAGCCGAAGCGGCCCATGCCGGTGTCGATCTTCAGATGAACGGGGACAGGCCGTTCCGATTCGGCAAGTCCCTCCGCGAGCTCGCGGCTCGACACCGCGATGCTGAAGCCCGTGGCGGCCGCGGCCTTGGCCTGCTCGGGGAGCAGGCCGCCCATGACAAGGATCTGCTCGTGGTCGACCAGGCCGCGGACCTGTGCCGCCTCCTCGAGCGTCGCCACAGCGAGCCCGGTGGCGCCGCCCTCGAGCGCCGCGTGCGCGATGGGCACCGCTCCATGCCCGTACCCGTTCGCCTTGACCACGGCGAACAGCTGCGTGCCCTTCGGCAGGTGGCCTGGCGCCGCCCTCGAGCGCCGCGTGCGCGATGGGCACCGCTCCATGCCCGTACCCGTTCGCCTTGACCACGGCGAACAGCTGCGTGCCCTTCGGCAGGTGGCCGAGGATGCGGGCGCAGTTGGCAGTGATCGCCTTCAGGTCGACCTCGGCCCAACGCAGAGACGTGGTCAGAGGCCGCCCTGGCGCAGCAAGTTCATGACGAGCGGGATCTCAGGCAGCAAGTCGCCCGCCAGGAGGCCGGAGTCACCGAAGCGCTCAGCAATCCGGCGGCCCGCCGCGGCGTGCACATAGACGCCAGTCACGGCTGCGGTGAACGGATCAGAGCCCTGCGCCATGAGGCCGCCGATGATGCCCGACAGGACGTCACCCGTGCCGCCGCTCGCGAGCGCGGGCACCTCATGCGGGTCTTCGCTGGTCCGGCCGTCCGGATGAGCAACGATGGTGCGGGCGCCCTTCAGGACGACGACCGCCCCCCACTCCCTGGCCGCCTTGCGGGCCGCGCCGGGGCGGTCCGCGTTGATCGCGTCCGCCGTCTTGCCGGTCAACCTCGCCAGCTCGCCCGGGTGCGGCGTCAGCACGCGCCTGGCGCCGAGCTTGCCTTTCGAGCGGGGCGAGTCGGCGAGCGCGTTGAGGCCGTCGGCGTCGATGACCAGCGGGGAATGCGCGTGCAGGGCGAGGTCGACCACCAGGCGCCAGGTGGAGCTGTCGCGGCCGAGGCCCGGGCCGATGATCCCGACTTCGGCCGACTCGAGCTGGCGCAAGATCGAGTCGTAGGCGGCGTGCCCGACGGCGCCGGGCGCGACCTCAGGCACCGGCGTCGCCATGACCTCGGTGCATTTGACGGCGAGGATGGGGTAGATGGTGGTCGCCACCAGGAGCCGCACGAGGCCGGCGCCGGTGCGCGCTGCGGCAGTGGAAGAGAGGTACGCCGCTCCAGTCAGGCCGAGGCTGCCCCACCAGGAGCCGCACGAGGCCGGCGCCGGTGCGCGCTGCGGCAGTGGAAGAGAGGTACGCCGCTCCAGTCAGGCCGAGGCTGCCCGCCAGGACGACCGCGGTGCCGAAGGTGCCCTTGTGGGCGTCCTTGGGGCGGGCGGGGATGAGTACCGCGTCGGGGGCCGGCAGCATCGTTCCCACGTCCGGGATCTCGAGGTGGGCCGTCGCCACCGCGAGGCGGCTGTGGTGGGTGATGCTGACCTCGAGCTGCGCGCCTCGGTCATTGCCGAGGAGCCGGGCGCGCGGGGCGCCGTTGGGCCCTGGGAGTACCTCGATCCGCCGGCGGGGGAAGCAGATGCCGGTCCCGTCGAAGCACTTGATCACCGCCTCTTTCGCGGCCCAGCGGCCGGCCAGGCGCTCGTCGTTGCCGTTGCAGTAGGTCAGCTCGGCCGGGGTGTAGACCTTGGCCAGGAAGCCGGGGCCGGAACGCCTTACGGCCAGGGCGATCCGGTCGACTGAGACGGCGTCGACGCCGATTCGCTGCATGGCACTCATTGTGCAGCGGTTGGGAGTTCGGGCCAGCCCCTCCGGCGCTGCGCGCCACCTCCCCATGAATGGGGAGGAGACCTATCTATCTGTTACTCACTCCACGGTGACGGATTTGGCCAGGTTTCTTGGCTGGTCTACGTTTTGGCCCAGCTTGACTCCTACGTGGTAGGCGAACAGCTGCAGCATCACGATGTTGAGGATCGCGGAAGCCGCTTCCTCGACCGCCGGCATCTCGAAGATGTCGGTCGCCACTCCGTCGAGCGAGCGATCCCCTTCCGTCACCAGCGCAAGGACCGGTGCGTTGCGGGCGACGATCTCGTGGACGTTGCTGACCATCTTGTCCTTGGTCGCGCTCGCGGTGCATATGGCGACGACCGGAAACTGCTCTTCCAGCAGGGCAATGGGGCCGTGCTTCAGCAGACCGCCTGACGTGCCCTCCGCGTGGACGTACGAGATCTCCTTGAGCTTCAGCGCGCCCTCCAGGGCGACCGGGTAGCCGAGCCCGCGGCCCGCGTACATGAAGTTGCGGTACTGGCTGTACTTGTCCGCGACCTCCTGGATCTCCTTCTCGCGCGCGATGATGCCGCGGACCTGGTCAGGCAGGAGGCGAAGCGCCTCGACCAGCTCCTGCCTGCGCTCGAGCGAAACTCGTCCGTTGACGGTCGCCAGGCGCAGAGCGAGCAGGTACAGGCTGACGACGTGGGCGAGCATCGTCTTGGTCGACGCGACTCCGATTTCGGGTCCGGCGTGGAGATAGATCGCACCGTCGGCGTCGCGAGCGGCCGAGCTTGCGATCACATTGGTCACCGCCACGCTGAGCGCGCCGCGGGCCCTCGCTTGCTGCATCGCGACAAGCGTGTCGGCCGTCTCGCCGGACTGGCTGATCACGACATCGAGCGTGCGCTCGCCCACCGTCGGGCGGCGATAGCGGAACTCCGACGCGTCCTCGGCCCGGGCGGGAATGCCCGCCCAGTCCTCGATGACGTACTCGCCGATCATCGCCGCGTGGAGCGATGTGCCCATGCCGAGCAGCAGGACGTCATGGATCTTGCGGAGCTGCTCGTCCGGGATGTCGAACTCGCGGAAGGAGACCTCACCGTCGTCGGAGAGCCGGCCACGCGCCGCGTTGGCGACCGCCTCGGGCGTCTCGTGGATCTCTTTCAGCATGAAGTGGGCGAACCCGCCCTTCTGTGCCTGCGCGACGTCCCAGTCGACGTGCACGACCTTGGACTTCACGGTCACGCCGTCAAGCGTCGAGACCTCGGCGCCCAGCGGGGTGATCGCCGCGACCTCGCCCTCGCCGAGGACGAGCACGCGCTTGGTGTAGGGGATGATCGCGGTGATGTCCGACGCGATGTAGTACTCGTCTTCGCCGAGGCCCACGACGAGCGGCGCGTTGAGACGCGCGCCGACGAGCAGCTCGGGGTCGTCGCTCGAGAACATCGCCAGCGCGTACGCGCCCTTGATTCGTCTGAGCGCCGCGCGAACCGCGGCGAGGAAGTCGCCCTTGTAGTACTTCTCGATGAGGTGCGGCACGACCTCGGTGTCCGTCTCTGAGGGGAACTCATGTCCTTCCGCCTGGAGCTCGGCCTTCAGCTCGGCGAAGTTCTCGATGATCCCGTTGTGGACCACGAAGATCTTGCCGTCGCAGTCGGTGTGAGGGTGGGCGTTGATGTAGGTCGGCTTGCCGTGGGTGGCCCAGCGTGTGTGGCCGATGCCGAGGTGGCCCGAAGGCATGTTCGCCTCGAGCTTCTCGATCAGGGTGTCGACCTTGGCCTCGGACTTGGTGATGCTGGTCCGGCCGGCCAAGCCTGGCCTGGGGGCCTCGAGGACCGCCACCCCCGCGGAGTCGTAGCCCCGGTACTCCAGGCGCTTCAGGCTCTCCATGAGGATCGGAGTGGCCTCACGGCCGCCGAGGTAGCCGATGATTCCGCACATCTCTTTACCTTCTTAACTAGAACTCTTGGGGCGCGTAATTCCCTTGGCCGGCGCTGCTGAAACGTTGAAACGGCGGCGGAGGCCGCCAGGTTACTCCTAGGGGCTCGGCGAGACGTTCGGGTTGCGCGAGATCGA
>Ga0209805_1000341_pt1 | contig 28369 bp, 41 predicted proteins | sample GraSoiAngelo_148_FD_185905 | JGI IMG/M metagenome (GOLD analysis project Ga0209805, IMG submission 185905) | Grasslands soil microbial communities from the Angelo Coastal Reserve, California, USA - 14_1009_09_20cm (SPAdes) (version 2) | ecosystem: Environmental > Terrestrial > Soil > Grasslands ...
CAATGATGGAGAAACTTCAAGAATCAGCTTCAACTGGACAATCGAGTCGAGCTACCAAGTCGCAGGACTAACCTATCTCAACATCTCAATCGCTGGTCAATCACCAATCAGCTCAGCACCAGTGGGCACACCCTCAGGCAGAAACTTCAGATTGATCTTCGAACTCTGGACCTTCGATCCCGTCTCAGGCTCTTTCCAGTACGGATACCCAGGACAGACTTCCCAAGTTGGCGTTTGGCTCCAAGTCTGGTTCAACGCATCATAGCTAAGTTCCAAACATTCGGCTCTCAGCCTAGATTTCTATTCTCATACAGACGATCTGTCCCCGTCGAGTAGACGAGATTGAAGTTCATAGCCGTCTGGTTTTCGAAATTCGTTTTCAAGTCTACTAGTAAGGAGGACCCAGAGCCGAATCTCAGCGAGTACAGGTTTTGATAATAGTTCGATACCAGTATGTAGTCTGACGTGTTATCAGCCTGGGTAAAGGTCAGGTTGAACTCGGCATATGTGTTGATCTTGACATACCCACCCGGAAGACCAGCGATGCTCTTCTGCTCGAGGCGCACCGCACTCAAGTCCCCGTGGAGCGGGGCGTAGAACCTCCAGCCATACTCACCAGGATGAGGAAACATTAGAGAGTTCGATGATGTGAGACCAGCGGCTATGTCCGAAGCGAGAAGTGACGACTGCGGAAGATAGTCGAATGAATCCCCTCCATAACGAGCAATCGGCATCAGTATCGAGAAAACGATCATCAACAAAATCAGCCCCGTCCCCACCAGCCGGGCGAGAGGCAGCGCACCTAGTCTGAGAACATTTCCCCGTTCTAGAAGCGATGCAAGAAGTAACCCTGTAGGAAATAGGGCGAAAAGATAGCTTCTCTGCAACACATCAGCATTAGCGAACAACGCAACAGGTATAGTCGCAATCGCCGCTAGAAACAATCCTGCCAGAAAATACTCCCGAGTGCGGAATCTTCGGATGAAGAGCAGTAACGATAGACCAAGAAGCCATACGGAGACAGAGACCGTCTCCTGGATCAGAATGACTGTTTGATAGCTGGGCGCGGGGGTCGTAGGCACGTTGGGTGCTCCGTGCGAAATCCCGCCCAGTCCAATCGCCAGTGCACCGTTGACGATTGACTCGACCTGCGCTAGCGCCCCTGATGCTACGGCTGTCCACCAGACGAGGACCATTATCAAGAGTGCGAGGAAAAAGGGTCCGATTATCACTAAATTTGATCGTATAGCCTTCAATCTTCCAGAAGAGACCAGCGGTTTGAGTATGAAGAAGGCGACCGTACCCAAAGCCAGTACAAGCGGTGTCTCCGGGTGACTGATCACCAAGATGGGAACAGAGACGAGCGCGATCATCGACCACATTTTTCGTCGCGGCTCATCATCGATCATCTTGACGAGTATGTAGACGATCCCGACGTAAGGGATCAGTTCAAGGCTCTGCGGAGAGAGGTGAAGCTGGAACCAGAGACCGCTGAGAATGAAGCCTGAAGACACAGCTGAATAATTCGGACCGAGCGTCCTCGTCGTCGCGTACAACAGAAGCGAGAGAACCACTGCAAGCGCAGAGGGATAGTATTTGATCAGTTGGAACGGATCAATTCCCGCAATCGCCGTCAGCTGGGCAAAGAATGTGTAAGCCCCTGGAAACTGGTATACGTACCAAACTGGCCCGTTGTACCAACCGCCTGAGTTGAGGAGGACTAGCGCGTCTCCCTCATGCTGATAACTGTCTAACACTCGGGGATCTTGATAGACTAGGGAGGGTAGTGCGAAAAGGTACAGAGAGAGTAGAGTAAGCGCGGAGATTTCCAAAAGAGTCTTCGCTCGATCCTTCACACGATTACGTATCAAGAACAGACCCGCGGTTGCAAAGAGACCCAGCCAGTAGGCTAAGGGCAGTTGAGACACAAAGAAGAGCGAGTCAGGGGGCAGCTCTCCCAAGTGCACTGTTGCGGCTGTTAGGAAAAAGAAGGAGATGGCGACAGTCGCCAACGCGATTATGGTAATAAAACTCGCAAGATCGATTTGACCGTCCAACTGCGAGGGTCCGATGAGTAATTCCCTTTCGGAGGAGGCATGAAGCGGCACCCTAGGCTTTGATGTGCTCGTTAGCGATCGGCCGCTTCGCATGATCGGTAGATCAGAGCTAGTGAATCCCCTACGATAAGGTTTCGTCAAGTAGAACCGGTAAATCGGAAATCGTATTCCACTCAGTGGCCGGAATGAGCCCCAGCACAATACGAATATTTGTCCAAAACACTCGGACCGGATGCCGTGGACACGCAATCAACCTTGAACCAACCAGCACTCCGCCCAGACCCCGTGGAATTCCTCCTCGTCCCGAAATAGCGTTGTGTTGACCGTGATAGCCAGAGGCTACTGCGGTCCCATAGACATTTTTAATGGTTAAGCGTTTATAAACCGTTTCTGAATTCAATCTCAACGTCAAGCGATGGAGACGACGAGTCTCTTTAATCCCGGCAGCCGTCGAGAATCTGCTGAGAGATTGAAGCAATGTGTCTTCCTGACACTACTCCTGAATCCTCACGAGGGTTCGCCGACAGTAGTAGCTGCGGGTGCTTCAAGATCCAACCTTTTTTTTAGCAGAATGTATGGCGCTAGCGCACAGCCCAACTTCGGGCTGAAGCCCAAAGACGTCTTCGAGACATAGCTGTAGCTATTCCCGACCATACCGTTCTCTCCAGAGATGTACGTTGGATCAGTGAACGAGTTGGAGCCGATTTCCACCCCACAGGATGATCCACGCGAAGATCGGCTCATGAACCGGGATCGACAGTAATCCGGTTCAGCATTGCCTTTCTGAATCTTCAGGGTATAGTTGATCTTGCCGGGGAACTCGCTCAACAAACAGAGTCTGGTTCTTCGCTCCGACACTGAACGAATCCCTCGCCGTTAGCGCAGGGAAACCGAGCCTGCCAATAGGGTGGAAAAACAAGTGAGAATAGTTAGAGAACTAGACCGGAAAGGCCTTGCAGGCCTTTTCGTGTGCCTTTCAATCGGCTTGATACTCCTCTCCTTGCCGGCTACAGTCTCAGCCGCCCCGACAGGTAGCAGCTTCGACCATATCGTAATTATTGCCATGGAGAACCAGAACTATGGATCTGTAATAGGCTCCAGCTCAGCTCCGTTCATTAACAGCCTTGCCAAACTTGGCACCGTCATATCCAATTATCACAGTTACGGCCAGGGAATAGGTGGCTGCTCAGCCGGATGCTATGAAGCCTTCACTTCTGGTCAACAGGCACACTCAGACAGCTGGTGTCCCAGAGCATCAAGTCCATGTTATACAATCTCGAACATAGCCGATCAGCTCCACACTGGGGGACTGACGTCAGCAATGTTCTGCGAGGACGGTTGCCCGCGTGGAGCAGACCACTTTCCCTGGATAGCGTATACGTCGACTTGGAATAGTTGTCTCGCGGCCTCGGGAGGCATCTCCTGTAATGGCCAAACGGGACCTGACGGAAACCTCCTCTACAATAGTCAGTCCAGCGGTGGAAACACGGCGTTCATCAACTATCTCAACTCGGCCACTCCAGCTAACTACATCTGGTTCACACCAACTGACTCCCACAACATGCACGATAACTCAGTCTCGACCGGTGACGCTTACCTGCAGACCTTGCTCGTCGGAACTGGTACACTCAGCAGTCCATCATCGAACTCCGTACTTGGGAGTAGCTTAGTCAAAAATTCCAGAACATTCGTCTACCTCTGGTGGGACGAGTATGATCCCAGCCCGAACGTCGAATACGGGAGCATGATCAAAGTCGGATACACCTCTACAGGTGGCTATACTGAATACAACAGCTTGCATACAATCGAGGCCAACTGGGGCCTTCCGTACATTACCAGCGCAGTGTCCGGCGATTCTTCCATGTCTGACATTTTCGGATCTATCCTTCCTCTTCCGCTCTCCGCAACGTTCAGCTATCTGCCAGCGACACCAATCGCGTCCGGCCTCGTCAGTTTCACGGGAGTTGCGACTGGAGGCACTCCTCCTTACATGTATTCATGGTCCTTCGGGGACGGAGGAACCCAAACAGGTCTGACGGCGAGTCACACTTACAGTACCGCAGGGACCTATTCGGTCACCCTTACAGTGACAGATTCCGTTTCAGGCTCAGCCAAGTCCACCCAGACTGTCACGGTCGTGCCAGTACCAGCCCTTGCGGGAAGCTTCACTTTCAGCCCAAGCCAACCGACATCCGGCCAATCGGTTTCATTTGCCGGCACCGGGACGGGAGGACTGTCTCCGTACACTTACAATTGGGGCTTCGGGGACGGAAGCACAAGCACTAGCCAGAATCCCTCGCATACTTTCGGCAACTCCGGCACCTTCACGGTTTCACTAAATGTGACCGACTCTGCGCTGACACGCGTTCTGACATCACACGCTATCACGATCTCTCCTCCTGGCACCTTGAGCGCAACAATTACAACTAGTCCAGTATTACCAATCTCTGGCCAATCGGTAACCTTCACCGCAACCGCAACAGGCGGAACCAGCCCCTATAGTTACAGCTGGAACCTTGGAGGAACAACCAAGACAGGAAATCCACTCTCCCAGTCATTCACTAGCGGAACGTATACTATCTCATTGACTATTACCGACAGCGCGAGCAAGACCTTTACAACCTCCCAGACACTTACCGTGCTACCAAGTAGCGGAACAACCTCCGTCCCAGTCCTGATAGGATGGGGCGGAATCAGACTAGACGAAGCAGCTGTCGGAGGAGGCGTACAGCAACCCCCGACGTCCACACCCTCCGTGGTCTTCCCAGGAGAGTCTGCGACGAACATGGAACTCCTCCTCATCGAAGTGAAGGCGATGGGATACAACACCGTGAGAGTTGACTTTGATCCTTCATGCACCGGCTCCCAATATATGAGCTCCTACAGCGCAACGAATCTTCAACGAGCAATCACGATCGCGCAGCACTTCGGTTTCTGGATAATCATCGACTATCACGGATACTCAGACGTGTTCAACTCCTCGACAGCAACATGCTGGCTGAACTTCTGGTCTGGAGTCACTAACCAGTTCAAGAACAGCTACTCTCAGATAATCTGGGAACCCATCAACGAGCCATGCTACAGTACTTCAAACTGCGCAGGATACAGCACAAACAACAACATGTGCTCAGGAGTTTCAGCATGCGTTACCACCCTATCTCAAGAGTATCAGCTATGGATCAACCAGGCGAGAGCTCAAGGGGATACTCACTGGATTGTTGTCCAGAACATCTGCAGCTATGGTTGCTCATTGAGCAACTGGGCGAGCGGGTTCCCAAGCGTCACAGACCCGTTGGGCAAGTCTCCGACAGGAAAGATCTTCATCAGCCTCCACAGCTACATGGGCTACTCCTCCGGCAACTGGAATAATGCCGCCGCGGACTCAATGGCCCAACAATACTACCAAGCCGTCGTCGCAGGCATGACCGCCTCAGGATGGCCGGCGCTGAACACTGAAGGAGGACCTGACCCCTTATGCACGAGTTGCGCACCCGATAAGATTCTGACAGGAAGTGCAGGATACACAACAACAACCTTCCACTTCATACAAGCTCTAACCAACCTGTACGATAGTAATTCGCCTCAGAGAATCAACTGGATTTGGTGGCCAGCAGGTAGCTGGACCGACACACCCAACGCTGGAATCTATGGCGCGATGCAGTGCGCCAGCAACCCGCCTGGATGGGGTTGCTTACTGAAATTCCTCAGTCTCGGGCCACCTCCTCCAGACTTCAACATCGCCGCTAGCTCACCCTCAGGCGTCAACACAGGCCAATCAGCAAGTTCCACAATCACGACCGCAGCCCAGAACGGATTCACTGGAACGATAACCCTTACCGTTGGTACCCTGCCTTCCGGTTTGACCTGCGGCTCCATCAGTCCAGGTAGCATAGCAACCGCCGGAACTGCTACGGTCTCGTGTAGCTCCAATGTTGCCGGCACTTACATTCTCGCGATCACTGGAATCAGCGGTGGACTCGTTCATACAGCTTCAGCAATATTCAAATTCCAAGACTTTCGAGTCAGCGCGACTTCACCGAGCACAGTTGCACCCGGATCCACCTCAAGTTCTACGATCACCTTAACAGCCGTGAACGGCTTTGCGGGGACCATTACGATATCTGATACGGTTCCCTCAGGCTTGACTTGCGGTTCGGTGACGCCTGGCAGCATAACGGGGTCCGGAACGTCGACGTTGTCATGTAGCTCAACGACTCAGAACGTTTTCACCGTGACCGTTAGCGTGTCAAGCGGCGCTCTGGCTCACACGACAACGATGTCATTCACATACGGTACTCCTCCAGATTTCACAATAACCGCCAGTTCACCCTCATCAGTCAATGTTGGTACTTCGACCGGGTCCACGATAACAATCGCACTAGTCCGTGGGCTAAGCGGTAGCGTAGCCCTGACCGATAACGTCCCCTCTGGGCTCAGCTGCGCATCGATGAGCCGAACTAGCATCAGCAGCAACGGCACAGCAACAGTCTCCTGCACTTCCAGCATTCCCGCCACCTACTCCCTGACGATAACAGGAACGAGTGGTGGACTAACACACACAGCAACTGCATCATTCACCTTCCTCGCAATTCACGGTTCGCTAGCCTTGAACGTCCCCTCAACACAGACTGTGGATGAGCTGACCAATGTTACCTTCAGGGTGACGGGCGTCGACTCCTCGGTTCCAGCGCCCTCACTAGCAATCAGCGCTTCCCAACTGCCAACAGGTGCCACCTTCTCATCAACCCAAGGGACATCTCCCAGTGGAGTCTTCACTTGGACTCCTAGTGAGGCCCAGACCGGGACATTCACAATAACTTTCATCGTCACAGACGGAGTCACATCTGTTCCAGGATACGTAACAGTAACCGTCGTTGAACCCAGTACTCCTCCGACAATCACAGCACCAGGCGCCCAGACAGCACCAGTTGGTAAGAGTCTCAGCTTCATAGTCTACGGGACAAACCCCAGCGTCGCCAGCGACCCTGTCACGCTGTCCGCAACGGGGATGGTTCAGAATATGGCCTTTGATTCAAGTTCAGGAATCTTCTCCTTCACACCGGACCAGAGCCAGATAGGCAAGACGTTCACAGTCAACTTCAAAGCAACCTACGACGATAATCCATCCGCGTCTAGCACTCAATCGGTGACGATACGCGCAGAGAACAGCGCCAACACTCCAGCAGGAGGAGCATGCCTCTCCTGCTTCTTGCCGAGCGGCATATCAATGACGGTGTGGTTGCTGGTCATCGGCTCCTTGATCGGAGTAGTCTCATCAATTACCATGCTTAACATCAAAGCTCGCGCAGAACTCGCTGGGGTACGCAGAAGACGTGACCACCCATCCGGCGTGCGCAATCATACTGCCCAAGCTCATTCCTCCAAGAGACGAGCCATAGTAGAGCACCACCATCGAAATCCAACTCACCACTACGAAGATAAATAGTAGGCGACTAAAATCGGGAAAAGGTCTCTCGAACGTCTACGGCCTTTTTCTGGGGCTCTGAGCTCTTCTAAGAAACAAGGCAACAGCAACCACGGCTAGGAAACCAACTATTCCAAATATGGAATAGGACAGGATGGGCAAGGACGCAGATTTGTTAGGTACAGTGACGTGAATCGTAACCTGAGAGCTAGTAACGGCGCCATGGGAGTCAGAAGCGGTGAAGGTTACTTTGTAATCGCCTGGTGCTTGAGAGTCCGTTGGCGTCCAGGAAAATACCGACGACGCTGCACCAGCGAAGCATTGGGTTGAGACGAAAGTGGCTCCGACAGGCAGACCGCTGGTCACAGTCAGAGTCACGCCATTGCAGCCCCCCGCTCCAGTCGCGTTGACACGGAATTGGATCGTGGAACCAGCTGTTACAGTCTGGGATCCCGGAATATGCAACGTTGGCGGAGAAATGACAGTTAGGCCGTCGCATGGACCAATTGCACCATTGTTGTTAGTATCGCCCGAGTAAACAGCTTTCCAGCTGAAGCTTCCGGCTGAGCTGAGATTGGCCGAAGCCGAAATCGGTACTGATCCGTTTGACACGCCCACTGATCCTCCTACCGTCGTCGATGCTCCTGAGCAGGTTGACCCTGCGAAGTATTCGTACGTCACCGTTCCTCCGGCCCTAAAGGCATTCGACAACTTTGCCGAGTCAGATACCGAGCCGCCAACAATAATCGTGGAAGCGGAGAGACTGGTAGAGATGGAGGGAGATGCTTTGCCGACCGAAATAGAAATCGCGACTGAATGTGACAACGAGCCACTTGTGCCGCTGACCATTACTGTGTATGTTCCGCTGGCAGAGGATCCGCAGGACATGGCTGAGGTTCCCGAGCCGACGACGCTGATAGGAGAAAGGGTGCAGGAAAGTCCCGTGGACGGAGACACGGTAGCCGTTAGGCTCACTTCTCCAACAAACCCGTTGACGCCTGCCAATGTCAAGGTCGAGTTTCCGGCGGCTCCGACGGTTACGGTAACAGTCGCTGGGCTGGCCGCCATTGTGAAGTCCTGAACGACGTAGCTCACTGTCGCTACGTGTAATCTTGACCCGCTGACCCCAGTAACGCTGACATGAACCGTACCGGCTGAGCTGAAAGTGCAGGAGAGTGTCGAGATACCCGACCCGGTCAGGCTTGTCGGCGAGAGTGTGCAAGATGTGCTGTTTGTGGTTAGAATCACCACTCCTGCAAAACTGTTGACGGCGGCGACTGTGACAGTTGAAGTTCCAGCGGCTCCAGCATCTACGGTTAGCGACGTTGAGGTCGCGACTATGGTAAAGTCTGTCACACTGATTGTGACGGTTGTTGAGTGTGAGAGATTGCCGCTGGCTCCGGTCACGGAGACAGTGTAGGTTCCAGTTCCACCGCTGCATGACAGGTTGGAGGAACCTGAGCCGGCGAGACTGGCAGGAGTTAGACTGCAGGTCAAGCCTGTCGACGGGTTGATGCTAGAGCTTAGGCCTACGACTCCATTGAATCCCTGGATGGCAGTTACAGTGATCGTAGAAGTAGCGGCCGTTCCAGTGATTATAGTCGTACTCGTCGGAGCAGCAGTGACTGTAAAGTCTTGGATGACATAGGTTACGGTTGCCGGGTGAGATAGACCAGCACCGGTTCCAGTCAGGGTAACTGTGTACGTTCCGGCGATCCCGCTACACGATAGTGTTGAGGTCCCCGAGCTCCCGAGAATTATGCTGGTGGGGTTAAGCATGCATGAAAGGCCAGTAGATGGTGACGTAGTAGTTGCGAGTGTTATTGTTCCTGTCAGCCCCTGTAAGGCTGGAAGAGCCGTAACGGTGATAGTCGATGATCCCGCTAGTCCTGCGTTGAGTGTTAGGGTTGGCGTGCTGGCAACAACAGTGAAGTCCTGGATCGTGTAGGTTACGGTCGAGGCGTGTGACAGAGTACCGCTCGTTCCCGTAACTGTTACGGTGTATACATTGGCGGTGGTTGAAGAGCATGATAGTGTCGAGGTTTGGCTTGCACCGAGAGTGATGCTTGAGGGGTTTAGACTGCAAGTTATTCCGGTGGGTGAGACAGAGGAGGTGAGCGTTACTGTTCCTGTGAACCCGTTAATCGGGGTAATAGTGATTGTCGAGGTGCTTGCTGTGCCGGCGATCACTGTAACGGCTAATGGGCTACCCGTTATCGAGAAATCTGGCACGGCTACGGTGTAGGTGACCGTTGCAGAGTGAGACAGAGATCCGCTAGCGCCGCTGACCGTCACAGTGAAACTGCCGCTTGTGGAGGCGGTACAAGTCAGAGTGGAAGTTCCTGAGCCACTGACACTGGTCTGTGATAGCCCACAACTCATTGCGCCGGCGGAGTTATTGCTCGTGGTTAAACTTACAGCTCCGGCGAATCCGTTGACCGCGGTTATTGTGACGGTTGATGTTCCCGCCTGGTTCACATTCACGCTAACACTCGTCGGATTTGCGGTGATCGTGAAGTCGTGAACCGTGTAAGTCAACGTCGAAGAGTGAGAGAGACCAGCACTCATGCCAGTCACGGTTACGGTGTATGTTCCGGCGGAACCGGAGCATGATAGCGTCGAAGTGCCTGAGGCGCCCAACGTCTCGGTCGTTGGTGTCAGCGTGCACGTCAAACCGGTTGAAGGCGATACGCTTGACGTAAGAGTGACGGTTCCAGTGAAGCCTTGAAGTGGAGCTACAGTGATGGCTGAGTTCCCTGAGACTCCTGCAGAAACAGTGACCGTCGTGGGGTTGGCAGAGACCGCAAAGTCCTCGACAGTATAGGCGAAAGCTTGAGAGTGGGATAGAGTTCGGCTGGTCGCCCCTATTGTCACTGTGTAAGCTCCGGCTGAGCCAGAGCATGACAGGACGGAGGATCCAGGTGCGCCTAAAGTTACACTGTTTGCTGACAGCGTGCAGGCGAGACCAGTGTTGGGCGAAGTACTTGCGACTAAGGTAACGGTTCCGGTGAAGCCCTGAAGTGGAGTGAGCGTAATTGTTGACGTACCACCGGCCCCGGCGAGAAGAGTTACGCTTGTTGTTCCCGCGGACACCGTGAAGTCTTGGATCGTGTAGGTCAGAGTTGCGGAGTGAGAAAGATTACTGCTGGTCCCAGCGACGCTGACAGTGTATACTCCGGCACTTCCGATGCAGGAGAGTGTGGAAGTTCCTGAGCCTGTAACGCTCGTCGGCGTGAGAGTGCAAGCCAACCCTGTATTGGGCGAAACAGTTGTGGCTAGGGCAACGACTCCACCGAAGCCCTGAGTGGCCGTTATGGTGATCGTCGAAGGTCCAGCGGTACCAGCGTCTACGGTGACACTTGATGGACTGGTAGCCAAGGCGAAGTCCTGGACGGTGAAGGCCACGGTTGCAGAGTGCGACAGAGATCCGCTGGTGCCTGTTACGGTCACAGTATAGCTGCCTGCGGATCCGTTGCAGGACAGTGTGGAGGTGCCTGAGTTTCCGAGGGTAACGCTCGTCGGAGACGGAGTGCAGCTCAAACCGGTGGCAGGGGAGACGCTGGTGGCGAGGGTGACGGTTCCTGTGAATCCTTGACTGGACGTCACGATGATCGTGGAAGTTCCAGGAGCTCCAGCATTCATTGTCACGCCCGTTGGACTGGTGACCAGGACAAAGTCCTGTATCGTTACGATGACCGCGGCGGAATGTGTGAGCGAGCCGCTGGTCCCGGTCGTCGTCACGGTGTAGCTTCCAGCTGAGCCTGAACATGACAGGGTTGACGAGCCGATGGCGGTTGTGCTGCTCAGGAGGATGCTGGTCGGGGTCAATGTGCAAGTCAAACCTGTCGAGGGGGAAATTGTTGGTGCGAGCGAAACAGTTCCTGTAAAGCCCTGAAGGCCAGTGACTGTTATCGTTGAACTCGCGCTCGTTCCCGCGATCGCGGTTATGGTTGTGGGGTTTGCCGCAAGGGCATAGTCTTGTATGGAGAATGAGAGGCCCGTTGTGTGCGTTAGACCATTACTAGTCCCTGTAACTGTCACTGAATAGAAGCCTGTGGAGCCCGAGCATGAGAGGGTTGACTGGCCGCTCGCCGAACTGGGGCTGAGCGTAACGGTTGTTGGGGACAAGGTGCAAGTCAGACCTGTAGAAGACGAGGATACTACTGCGAGGGACACTGTCCCAGCATATGACTGAAGACCGGCGGTCGTAATTGTTGAAGTCGCCACAGAGCGAGTGAGGGTTGTGACGTCGGAGGGGCTTGCCGTGACTGTGAAGTCTTGGACTGTATAGGACACTGATGCCGAATGGGTGAGACCACTACTCGTACCCGTCACAGTAACGGCATACGAACTCGCCGTGCCGGAGCACGACAATGTTGAGCTTGGATTGGTCGACGAGCTACTAATGGAGAGGCTGGTGGGGGCGGCGCTGCAAGCAAGACCATTCAGGGGTGAAACAGTCACTGAGAGAGCAACTGTTCCAGAAAAGCCATCCAATCCTGTGGCGATTATTGTTGAGGAGCCCGAAGACCCGGCAGGTATCGTGACGGTCGCTGGGGTCGCTGTCAACGCAAAGTCTTGGACCGTATAGGTTACTTTTGCAAATGCCATGTTGGAGGCGCTGGTCCCAGTGACGGTCACCGTGTAGACTCCTGCCTGGCCTGAACAGGCGAGATTAGAAGTTCCGGAGGTTGTGAGGGTCGTAACGTCTAGGGTGCACGTCAAGCCTGTGCTGGGCGAGACGGTGTTGGTGAGGGTGACTGTGCCGGTGAAGCCGTTCGAGTATGTGACCGATACGGTTGATGACCCGGTTGAACCCGTGAGGATAGTGACCCCTGTCGGATTTGCAGTCATGCCGAAGGCTGTCCCGACATTGTAGGTCACAGTTGCAGACCGAGTGAGCCCGCTGCTTGCGCCTTGAACGGTTACCGTGAACGTTGCAGATGAAATCGATGGAGTGCAAGAGAGAGTTGAAGATGCGGAAGATGAAGTCGTGGTCAGTGTGATGCTTGTGGGATTCAGGCTACAAGATAGGCCCGTAGAAGGAGAAGCGGTAGGAGTCAGACTTACCGTGCCTGCGAAGCCGTTGGTGCTCGAGACTGTGATGGTCGATGTTCCGGTGGTGCCCGAGAAGGCCAACACTCCAGACGGACTAGCGGCGACAGTGAAGTCTTGGATCGTGTAAGTCACGGAAGTCGAATGGCTTAGGGAGGATCCAGTACCTGTGACGGTTATGGTGTAGGTCCCAACGGTTCCAGAGCAGGATAAAGTCGAACTCCCACTTGTCGAACCAGTTAGACTTAAGATGGTCGTTGACAGAGAGCACGTCAAACCTGTTGAGGGTGAGACGGCTGTTGCAAGCGAAACTGTGCCGCTGAAGCCATTCACACCGGAAACTGTGATCGTTGAAGTTCCTGCGGAGCCTGATACTACGCTCACGTTCGGAAGGTTCGTGGACACGCTGAAATCCTGGACGGTATAGTTCACGATCGTGCTGTGACTAAGGCTGCCGTCGGACCCGGTAATCGTTACAGTGTAGGAACCCTCAGAACCGGAGCACGACAGTGTTGACGTTCCGCTCGCCGCGGTGTTCGTGAGCGTCACAGTCGTTGGTGAGACCGTACATGTCAGTCCGGTTGATGGTGAGGACGTTGTTGACAACGAGACGGTGCCTGTTAGGCCTTGGACAGCGGTGATCGTGATGGTCGATGAGCCTGATGCCGAGGCTAGGATGGTCACGTTTGTCTGGCTTGAAGTTATTGTGAAGTCCTGTACTGTGTAATTGACTGTCGATGTGTGCGTTAGCGACCCACTGGTCCCTGTTACCGTTACGGTGTATGTTCCCGGGGAGCCGTTGCACGAGAGCGTGCTGGTTCCTGTATTGCCCAACGTAACGCTTGTTGGAGAGAGGGTGCAGGTCATGCCGGTGCTTGGAGAGATGGTTGAGGTCAGAGAGACGGTTCCAGAGAATCCTAGGACGTTTGTCACGACCACTGTTGATGTGCCCACTGACCCAGTATTGACTATGACACTGGGTGGTGTATTGGTGACCGTGAAGTCTTGGACTGTCACACCGACGGTCGTAGAGTGCGCGTTCGTCCCAGTCGCCGTCCCGGTGACTGTGACCGTGTAACTGCCAGCCGAGCCCGAGCACGACAGCGTTGAGATTCCCGAGGTTCCCAGAGTCACGCTAGTAGGCGTCAACGTGCATGATATACCAGTAGAGGGCGATGCGGTGGAACTCAGCTGCACTATTCCAACAAAGCCATTGACTGATGAGACGGTGATCGTTGAGCTCGCGGTGGAACCAGCGTTAGTTGTCAAACTAGATGGGCTTGCGCTGATCGAAAAGTCAGGCACAGCTATACTGTATGTCACGGTGGCCGTGTGAGAGAGTGATCCGTCAGTCCCTTTGACCGTAACCGTGTAGGATCCAGGGAGAGATGCAGTACATGATAGTGTGGAGGAGGCTGATCCGCCGGGGATCGTGGTCGGGGTCAGACTGCAGCTTATGTTAGTAGACGAGGTCGTGACTGACAGAGTCACCGTGTCGGAGAAGCCGTTCGCGGAGCTTACCGTTATCGTCGAGGTCAGCGCTGAACCGATGTTCCCAGTCAGACTGGTAGGAGCCGCATCTATCGTAAAGTCCTCGATGGTGAAAGCGGGGGTTGTGGAGTGGGAGAGGGTCCCACTGGTTCCAGTTATTCCAAGAGTGTACGTTCCGGGTACGGTTGAGCTGCAAGAGACGCTGGCCGTTCCTGAGTTCGTGAGGCTGCCCGGCGAGACTGGACCACAGTTCAAGCCGGCGGGTATAGTGTCAGTCAGAGTTACAGTTCCGGCGAACCCGTTCTGATAGGTTACAGATATTGTGGAAGTTGCAGGGCTGCTCGCTACGACAGCACTCGGCGAAGTCGCGGTTATGGTAAAGTCTGTCACTTTGACACTTGCACTGGCTGAGTGGGAGAGAGTGCCGCTGGCGCCCGTTATGCTCAAAGTGTATGTTCCTTCGATTGTGGAGTTACATGCGACCGTTGCGGTTCCTGAACCTGTGATGCTTGCGGGCGTGATACTGCCGCAGCTCAGACCGGACGGAACTGTGTCAGTAAGGCTGACCGTTCCGGTGAACCCGTTCAGGGCATTAATCGTAATTGTTGTAGTTGCAGATGCTCCGATCGTGACTGGCGTGGAGGAGGTTGCTGAGATTAAAAAGTCGGCGACGGCGTAAATGACCGTTGCCGTATGTGAGAGCGGTCCGCTCGTTGCAGTGATTGTTGCGAGATAATTGCCTGATGCTGAGCCTGTGCAGAACAGTGTTGCTGTTCCGGATCCACCGTTTAAGCTCGTCGGAGTGACGTTGCACAAGAGATCAGTCGAGTTTGTAATTTCTGAGAGTGTGATTGCGCCATTGAACCCATTCAGCGGAGCGACTGTGATCGTCGATGGACTTTTGGCGCCGGTGGTTACTGAGATACTAGTTGGGTTGACGGTTAATATGAAATCTTGCACGTGAAAAGCTACGCTTATCGAGTGAGATAGACCGCCACTCGTTCCCGTGACAGTTGCAAGGTAGTTGCCTGCGACGACTCCCGTGCACGTCAGTGTGGATGTGCCACTGCCACCTGTGACAGTGCTTGGATTTACTGTGCATGATAAGCTCGTGGAGTTTGATGTTACAGAAAGAGCTACCGATGAAGAAAACCCGTTAACTGGTGACACACTCACCGTTGAAGGGCCAGGGGAACCAGCGATGCCCGTAACCGCAGTTGGACTAGCGCTGATGGAAAAGTCTTGAACTGTGAATGTGATTATCTCAGAATGGGAGAGGCTCCCGCTTGTCCCTGTAACGGTGACGTGGATTATCGATGGTGATGAGAAGGTGCAGGAAAGCGTTGAACTGCCTGAGCCAGCAACGCTGTTAGGAGTTGGGTTGCATGAAGTATTGTCGGTATTGAGACTCACAAATCCCGAGAAACCGTTTAGAGCAGTTACGGTGACGCTGGACGTACCAGCTGAGCCCGCGTTTACATTGACGTTTGTCGGGCTCGCGGCAATTGCAAAGTCTTGGATCGTGTACGTGACAGTCACAGAGTGGGAGAGGGAAGCGCTCGTTCCAGTCACAGACACATGGGCCGTGCTAGCAGAGGCGAAGGTGCACGAGAGAGTAGCGCTACCGGACCCGGTGACGCTTGTCGGACTCGCGGCGCAAGACGTGCTGTCTGTTGCAAAGCTGACTATACCAGCGAAGCCGTTCTGTGCAGAGATACTGATCGTTGACGTCCCAGCATTCCCGGCGTTGACAGTGACGGTGGTCGGCGCGAGGCTTATCGTGAAGTCTTGGATTGTGAAAGTAACAGTAGCAGAATGCGACAAACCACCACTTGTACCCGTCGCAGTAACATGGACGATTGAAGCTGACACGAAAGAGCATGACAAAGTAGAACTGCCCGAACCAGGCAAGCTAGTAGGCGACGCCGTGCAGGAAGTGCTGTTAGTCGCTAGATTGACAATTCCGGCGAAGCCGTTGAGTCCAGACACGTTAACGGTCGAGGTCACTGTGGACCCTGCGTTGCCCGTCACGCCAGTAGGGCTGACTGTGACGGTAAAGCCCTGGACGATGTAGGTGACTGAGATGTTGCGCGAAAGCGAGCCACTCGCACCCGAGACGAGGACAGTGAATGTACCAATGGGAGCAAAATTACAGGAGAGGTTGGCCCCGCCTGATCCGGTTACGCTTGACGGAGTGATAGTACAAGCAGTGCTGTTTGAGGATAAACTGACAACACCGGTGAATCCGTTTAGACCGGTGACTGTTATGGCAGATGTGCCAATTGACCCGGCGTTGACTGTTACAGATGCGGGATTGGCAGTGACTGAGAAGTCCTGAGCACTAAAGGTGACTGTAACTGTGTGAGAGAGGGAACTACTCGTCCCTGTGACTCCGACATGAGTTGTACTTGCCGAAGTGAATGTGCACGATAGATTGGCCGTGCCTGAACCTGTTACACTTGTAGGATTGATCGAGCATGAAGTGCTGTTCGTGCCGAGATTGACAACCCCAGCGAAACCATTCAGACCAGCAACAGTAATCGTCGAACTGCCAGATGTCCCAGCACTAACGGTGATGCTGGTTGGGCTCGCCGCAACCGTGAAGTCTTGGACAGTGTAACTAACGGTTGCTGTGCGGGACTGAGAGCCGCTCGTGCCCGTGACCGTTACCACGATGTTCGATGTTGTTGCAAATGAGCAGGATAGTGTAGCGGAGCTAGAGCCAGCTACGCTTGAAGGCGCGACACTGCAGGCAATGTTGTCTGTTGTCAGACTGACTACGGCATTGAATCCATTGACCGCCGTTACAGTGATTGTCGAAGTCCCCGGCGTACCTGCGTTCACTGTCAAACTGGTAGGATTGGCCGTGACGGTGAAATCTTGCGTACTGTAGGTGACAGCTGCAGAGCGCGACAAAGCACCACTGGTTCCAGTCACGGTGACCGTGTATGTTCCGGCTGAGCCTGAGCAGGAGAGCGTCGACGTGCCCGAGGTGCCCAGTGTTACGCTCATCGGGGTCAACGTGCATGTTAAACCCGTGGCAGGTGAAACGGCTGTGGACAGATCCACTGCTCCAGTGAAGCCGTTTACAGCCGTGACAGTTATTGTGGCAGTTCCACTTGAACCTGCAACGAACGCGACGGTTGTCGGGCTTGCTGCAACTGTGAAATCCTTCACAGAATAGTTTACCGTAACAGAATGCGACAGCGATCCCCCAGTTCCGGTTACTGTTATGGTGTAGGTTCCCGCGCTCCCTGTGCACGAGAGCGCAGAGGTTCCCGAGCCAGTCACGCTCGTCGGGGTCAAGGTACAGCCGAGTCCAGTGATTGGTGATATAGTCGCGGTTAGGCTGACGACTCCACCAAATCCTTGCAGAGCAGTTACGGTAATCGTTGAGGTGCCCGCTGCACCAGCGTTACTTGTGACCGATGTAGGTGCTGCCGCGATTGCAAAGTCTTGGATTGCGAAAGTTACAGGTGCTGAATGTGAGAGGCTAGCGCTTGTTCCCGTCACGGTCACAGTGTAACTACCGGTGGATCCATTACACGAGAGTGTTGAGGTTCCGGAACCGGTTACACTCGTCGGGGTGAGGGTGCAAGTCAGACCAGTTGACGGCGCTACGCCTGCGGTCAGATTGATGATGCCACTGAAGCCTTGCAATGCTGTGACGGTAATTGTTGAAGTCCCAGAAACCCCAGCGAGAACAGTAACAGAGGTTGGGCCGGCCGAGATGGTGAAGTCCTGTACTGTGACTGTTACGGTCGCGGAGTGAGATAGCGAACTGCTTGTTCCAGTAACTGTCACAGTATACGATCCCCCCGAGCCCGAACAGGATAGAGTGGAGGTGCCGGAATCAGCAACGCTTGTCGGAATCAGCGTGCAATTGAGACCGGTGCTGGGGGAGATCGCCGAGGTAAGAGCTACAGTCCCAACAAATCCACTGACTGCTGTCACGGATATTGTAGAAGTGCCGCTGACCCCTGCGAGAATCGTCAGACTTGTCGGGCTAGCGTCAATCGTGAAATCTTGGACTGTGTAGGTAACGGTCGCAGTGTGCGAGAGACTGCCGCTGGAACCGGTCACAGTTACAGTGTAAGTTCCAGCTATGCCAGAGCACGAAAGTGTGGAAGTTCCTGATGCGCCCAGGGCCACGCTCGTTGGAGATAATGTGCAGGTCAAGCCCGTCGAAGGTGATATGCCTGGTGCTAGGGCGACGGTTCCGATGAATCCTTGAAGCGAGTTGACTTTGATTGTAGCTGTTCCGGAAGCGCCAGCGATAACAGTAACGGCTGTTGGACTAGTTGCAACAGTGAAATCTTGAACTGTGAACACGACAGTAGCTGAGTGAGACAGAGAACTACTCGTTCCGGTGACAGTTACCATGTAACTCCCTGCTGATCCGCTGCAGGAGAGACTAGAGGTTCCCGATCCGACTGCGCTTGTCGGCGACAGATTGCATGTCAGACCAGTCGAGGGCGTTATGGTGTCAGTCAGAGAGACTGAACCACTAAAGCCGCCCTGACCCGTAATTGTAAGAGTTGAGGTCCCGCTGGAGCCCGCAAGACTAGTGACTGTTGTCGGGCTAGCGGTTACTGTGAAGTCTTGAGATGTGAATGTTACGGTCGCTGAGACACTGTTTGGACCGTTTGTTCCAGTTACGGTCACAGTGTAGACTCCTGCGGATCCAGAGCAGGAGAGTGTAGAGGTACCTGCCGTTCCTAGGGTGATGCTTGCTGGAGACAGCGTGCAAGTTAGACCGCTGGCGGGAGAAATTGAGAAGGCTAGGCTAACGGTGCCGGTGAAACCACTCTGCGCGGTAACTGTAATTGTTGAAGTTCCGCTCGCTCCTGCGAAAACCGTGACGGTTGTAGGGCCCGCGGCCACGGTGTAAGCTGTTCCAGAGTTAACGGTCACCGTCGCGTTGGTTGTTAACCCGCCGCCGGTCCCAGTTACGGTCACCGTGAAAGTGCCGGGTGATGAAGAGGTGCAGGATAGAGTTGACGCTCCGGTGGTAGTTCCACTGCTTAGCGTGATGGAGGTCGATGATAGAGTGCAAGCTAGTCCAGTCAATGGAGAGATAGCCGTGGTAAGGCTGACTGTTCCTGCGAACCCGTTGCGGCCTGTGACTGTTATGCCTGAGTTTCCAGTACCGCCCGAGGGGAAGCTGAGAGTCGGCGGATTGGCGCTCACTGTAAAGTCTTGGACAGCGTAAGTGACTGTTGCAGAGTGGGATAGAGTGCCACTCGTGCCCGTAATGGTCACCGTGTATACTCCTGCGGATCCGTTGCAAGATAGGCGAGAAGTTCCTGATGCAGTCAGGCTTGTTGGGGTAAGAGTGCAGGTCAGACCGGTCGCCGGGGTCATTGTTGACGTTAGGCTGACAACTCCGCTGAAGCCTTGGAGGGAAGTGATTGTGATCGTCGAAGTGCCCGCTGCACTGGCGTTAGTTGAGACTGATGTCGGACTTGCAGCTACCGTAAAGTCCTGTACGGTATAGGTTACGGATGCCGAGCGGGACACGCTGCTACTTGTTCCCGTCACGGTTACAGTGTATGTTCCTGCGGAGCCACTGCAGGAGAGACTCGAGGTCCCGGAGCCACTGACACTCGTCGGGGTTATTGTGCAGGTCAGACCGGCCGAAGGCGATGCGGATGCAACCAAGTTTACGACGCTGCTAAAACCTTGCAGGGCAGTGACGTTAATCGTTGAGGTGCCGGAAACTCCAGCGAGAACAGTGACGGTCGAGGGACTTGATGCTAGCGCGAAATCCTGAACCGTGTATGTGACTGTCACGGAGTGAACTAGCGAGTTGCTGGTTCCGGTAACTGTTACGTTGTAGGATCCAGCCGAGCCTAAGCATGATAGAGTAGAGGTTCCAGAACCGGTGACGCTTGCTGGAGTTAGAGTACAAGCGAGGCCTGCGCTTGGGGAGGTTGTTGAGGCAAGGGTTACTGTTCCCGCGAATCCGTTGACCGAGGTGACGCCTATCGTGGAGGTTCCGCTGATGCTTGCGAGGACTGTAACACTTGTGGGGTTCGCTGCGATCGTAAAGTCTTGTATCGCGAAGGTTACGGTCGAAGAGTGGGATAGGCCGCTGCCAGTGCCGGTCACGGTAATGGTGTAGGTTCCGGCACTTCCCGAGCACGAAAGAGTTGAGGTGCCTGAGGTTCCCAAAGCTATGCTTGTCGGGGATAGCGTGCACGCAAGCCCGGTTGAGGGAGACACGGTTGATGATAGGGCGACGGTTCCAGTGAAGCCTTGAACTGCAGTGACGGTCACCGTTGAAGTTCGGGAGACTCCAGCGAGAGCAGTAACAGTCGATGGACCAGTCGAGAGCGAGAAGTCCTGCATAGTGAATGTGACGGTGGCGGAGTGGGAGAGCGAACTACTTGTCCCCGTAACTGTTACCGTGTAGCTCCCTGAAGATCCACTGCAGGAAAGATTCGAACTCCCAGACCCGACTACACTTGTTGGAGAGAGAGTGCAAGTCAGACCTGTAGAAGGCGACACGGTATCAGCTAGGGAGACCAAGCCGTTGAAGCCGCTCTGACCGCTAACAGTAATGTTTGAGGTTGCGGTGGCACCCGCAAGACTGGTAACCGATGCCGGGTTAGCTGTTATCGAAAAGTCCTGAGATGTGAACGTGATAGTCGCAGAGACACTGTTCGGGCCGTTGGTCCCTGTCACGTTGACCGTATAGACTCCCGCCGTTCCAGAACAGGAGAGTGTTGAGCTGCCGGAGGTCCCTAGGGTGATGCTCGTTGGCGATAGGTTGCATGTTAGACCTGCGGACGGAGAAATCGAAGAGGCTAGGTTGACGGTTCCAATGAATCCATTCTGTGCAGTAACTGTGATCGTCGAGGTTCCCGTCGCTCCGGCCAAGACAGCAACTGTTGTAGGGTTAGCCGTTATCCCGTAGGCTGTTCCTGATGTGACCGTCACGGTCGCACTAGTGGTTAGACCGCTACTTGTTCCAGTGACGGTCACCGTGAAAGTGTTGGCCGTCGAGGAAGTGCAAGATAGCGTCGAGCCGCCGCTCCTCGCGGTACTGGTAAGCGTCACAGTGTTGGACGATAAAGTGCAGCTTAGACCAATCGATGGGGAAACACTCGTGGCGAGATTAACAATTCCGGCAAACCCATTGCGACCCGCAACCGTTATACCCGAAGTTCCGGTTCCGCCCGAAGCGAAATTCAGAGTAGTCGGATTAGCTGTAACCGTAAAGTCCTGAACTGTGTAAGATACTGTGACCATGCGCGTTAGACCGCCACTGCTAGTACCCGACACGGTTACTGAGTAGACTCCAGCAGAACCAGAGCATGACAGATTCGAGGTCCCACTCGTCGTGGAAGTGTTCAGCGCTACACTAGCTGGTAGGAGAGTACATGTCAGACCCCCAGCAGGGGAAACGCTAGTAGTCAGAGATATCGTGCCAGTAAAGCCACTCAGACCGGTGACGGTGATGGTCGAAGTTCCCGTAGCACCTGCAAGAATTGTCTCATTCGTAAGACTGGCCGCCACGGTAAAGTCTTGGACAGTGTAGGTTATCATGACAGTACGCGTCAAACTTCCGCTCGTTCCAGTGACTGTTACAGTGTAGGTGCCTGCTGATCCAGTGCATGAAAGTGTGGAGGTTTGAGAGGCTCCAAGGGTGATGCTAGTGGGTGTTAGAGTGCAGGTCAAGCCGGTAGCCGGGGATATCGAAGATGTTAGGGCGACTGTCCCTGTAAAGCCGTTTACCGGCGCGACTGTGATCGTTGAGGTGCCGGCAACTCCACCGTTGATAGCGAGGCTAGTCGGAGCAGCGGCAACGCTAAAGTCCTCGACGTTGTATGTTACCGTCGCGGAGTGAGACAGCGTTCCACTCGTGCCTGTCAACGTAACAGTGTAAGTTCCCGGTGAGCCGCCGCAGGCCAGTGTAGAAGTGCCAGATCCTGTTACACTGTTCGGGGTAAGCGTGCAAGTCAACCCACTGGCCGGACTGATGCCCGAGGTCAGGCTGACGACTCCATTGAAGCCTTGCAGTGCAGTGACTGTGACGGTCGAGGTGCCTGCGGATCCCGCGTTCGAAGTAACAGCAGTCGAGCTAGTAGCTATCGTAAAGTCTTGAACAGTGTCGGTGACCGTAGCAGAATGAGTTAGGCTGCTGCTTGTGCCGGTTACCGTGACAGTGTAGCTTCCCGCGCTTCCACTGCACGACAGGGTTGAGGTTCCGGAACCGGTGACACTCGTCGGAGTTAGAGTGCATGCAAGACCGGTCGTCGGGGTAATTGTTGACAGTAGGCTGACAGCTCCACTGAAGCCTTGGAGGGCAGTTACGGTGACCGTCGAAGAGCCCTGGATTCCGGCAAGGACTGTCACGCTGGTCGGGCCGGCCCCGATGGTGAAATCCTGAACCGTGTAGGCGACAACTGCAGAGTGGGACAGAGTACCACTTGTGCCAATTACTGTGACCGTGTACGATCCAGCTGAACCACTACAGGAGAGCGTGGAGGTTCCAGACCCAGTGACACTTGTCGGAGTCAAAGTGCAAGACAAGCCAGTTGTTGGGCTGATGCTCGAGGCCAAACTGACAGCCCCAGTGAATCCATCGAGCGCTGTTACCGTTATGGTGGAAGTTCCGGAGGCACCAGCAAGAAGTGTAGCACTGACAGGGCTGGCCGCAATCGTGAAGTCTTGAACTGTGAAAGTCGCGGTTGCTGGATGCGATAGTGCACCACTAGTGCCTGTTACGGTTACGGTGTAAGCTCCAGCGACGCCGGAGCATGAGAGTGTCGATGTCCCAGAACCGGTGACGCTAGGTGGTGTCAGGGTGCAGGAAAGTCCAGTAGCGGGACTACTGCTCGAGGTTAAGCTGACAGTTCCGCTGAAGCCGTTGAGAGCAGTCACTGTGATAGTAGAGGTCCCAGCGACACCCGCATTGACTGTTATGGTAGCGGGGCTGGCAGAGATATTGAAGTCTTGGACACGATAGATGACGGTTGTCGACGCCGTGCTACTACCACTTGTGCCGTTCACGGTTACGGTGTACTGTCCTGGTGAGCCGGAGCAGGACAGCGTTGAGTTTCCTGACGCTGTGAACGTGGTCACACTTAGGGTGCACGAAAGACCAGTGCTGGGAGAAACCGTATCATTCAGCGTCACCGTCCCAAAGAACGTGACATCATATGTGACAGTTATGGTAGAAGTGCCGGTAGTCCCGGAGAATACGGCTACGCTTGTTGGATTGCCGGTTACGGTGAAAGCTGTTCCCACTACGAACTTTACTGAGGCCGAATGCGATAATCCGTTGCCCGTGACGGTCACTGTTACGTTGAACGCTCCTGATGGAGCCGAGTCGGAGCATGAGAGGACTGAATTTCGAGAAGTGGTGGTCGTGTTGAACGCAAAACTTGCTGGGTTAAGGACGCACGTCAGCCCAATGGAAGGGGCGACTGTATCAGTCAATGTAACTGTTCCAGTAAAGCCTTGAAGGGCCGTGATGGTGATCGTCGAAGTTGCGCTTCTGCCTATGAAGACGGTTACGTTTGTCGGGTTTGCGTTGACCGTGAAGTCTTGGACCTTGTAGTTGACCGTAACGGTGTGAATGATGCCCTGGCTTGATCCCGTAATCGTTACTGTGTAGGCGCCCGTAGAGCCCGAGCAGGAAAGAGTCGAATTACTATTCGTAATTGAGCCGCCGATGGTTACACTTGACGGAGTCATGGTACATGTCAGGCCGGTAGATGGGGAAATCACGTCTGACAGCCCAACGGTTCCAGAGAATCCGTCGAGGCTACTCGTAGTAATGACCGACGTTCCTGAGCCTCCCGCGAAAGGCGTCACGAGTGCCGGGGTTGGGACCATCTTGAAGTCCTGAACGGTTAGCGTAATAATCGCTGAATGAGATAGCTGTCCGTTTGTCGCTGTAATGTTTAGAGAGTAAACACCAGCGATCTGTCCAGATCCGATGCTTATCCCGGTCGCATTGCCCGCGCTAGTTAGCTTTACGCTTGGAAATAGTGGAGCAGCAGTTGGGCCGGATGGTGTGACGACGACGCTTACCGCGAGGTTTCCGGTGAAACCATTCAGACTGGCATATTGAACTGACAGTGCTTGACTGCTTGCTCCCACGAGCAGGGTGAGTGTGGAAATGTTTGGGGTACCCGTGAAATCAACGACGTGATATGAAATGATTGTTGTCGCGTGAGTTAAGGTTCCATTTGTTCCGGTGACTGTCACTGAATAATTGTTTGCAGTTGAGGATTTGCAGGAGAGAACAGTTGAAGCTGTGAGAGAAATGAGACTGACTTTAGTCGCAGACAGCGAACACGCTAGTCCTGCCGGCGCGTTGACGTTCAAAATCACCGTTCTGTTGAAGCCGTTGAGTGCCGTCAGAGTGACGGTTGAGTTTCCCAGTGTTCCTGCGTTGACAGTTTTGCTTGTTGGGTTAGCTGAGATTGTGAAGTCAACAACTTGGAACGTGACTGTTGAGTTATGAGTTAGCGGCCCACTCGAGGTCGTGACTACCACGTTGTTGTTTCCATTCGTCGAGTAAGCACAAGAGAGATTGACGCTCGCAGAGGTTATCGAAGAAGTCAAAGTCACAGCAGAAGTGGCAAGGCTACATGCTGTACCGCCATTCTGGGACAGTCCGACAGTTCCCACAAATCCGTTGACCGAGGCCACCCGAATTGTCGATGTGCCTGACGTGCCGACATTGACCATTAATCCATTCGGGGTCGCAACAGCCGTAAAGTCTTGGACTTTAACAGCGAAGATCGCAAAGTGAAGGACATTATTGCCGCTCCCAGTTACCAGCACACTGTAGTTGCCCACTAGGCCGCTGCACTTCAGACTGGCTGTGCCTGAGGATGTAGTCGAGTTGAGAACTACACTAGTCGGACTCAAGGAACAAGTGAGGCCAGTCGGAACGGTGTCGGTCAGGCTCACGGTGCCTTTGAAACCGTTGACAGCAACAACCGTAATCGTCGAGTTCGCGAGTCGGTTCGCGAGTACGGTGGAGCTCGTCGGGCTGGCTGTCACGCTAAAGTCAACACCGGTGACGGTGACTGTCGTCGACGCCGTGGACGAGGTCGTAGTGGAGGTGCCGGTCACAGTAATTGCGGCGTTGCCCGTTTGTGGCCCTGCACTAACGGTGAGAGTCACGTTTTGACTTCCACCTGACGTGAGAATGATGCTCGGTGAGCTCAATTGGGCGGTTATGCAGGTACAGCTACCTGTACCAGCGGAAGTTGCGAGATTAACAGTGCCACTGAATCCACCGGCACTGGTTACGGTTATCGTGGAATTGGCCGTTGAGCCCGCTTGAATAGTTAGGGTCTGGGGACTGGCCTTGATGGTAAAGCCCAGCACCATTGCAATGACGTTTACGTGCCTAGCGCTAATACCCGTGCCTGCAGTTACGGTGACGGTGTAGTTACCAAAATTCGCAGGTGAAGTTGTAATATTGAGGATGGCGAATGTGATTCCACAATCGTTGCAAGGCTGGACATTGACTGTTGATGGGATCGTCACAGTTGGTCCCGAGGGTGATATTGTCGCGCTTAGAGGAAGGGGTCCTGAAAAAATATTGAAAGAATGAATGGTAATATTGGAAGTCTGTGACAATCCAGGCCGGATTGTTACAGGGTTAGGATTTGCGCTAAGGGAGAAATCGGAAGCGGTATTCGATATCCTCCAAGCCGTGAGCGGGTGTAGTTCCCAGCCGGAAAACCCGTGACTTGCTTCGTTAACGTGTTCCGGGTCCCAGAAGACGAATCCCTGGAAATCAATCGGCGTCTTATCTGCGGCGGTCTCATCCCTAAGTATTTGGGGATCACAGGTTGTATTTGGGCCACAGTATCCGGCGGCTTTCCAGTCGTGATCAAACTCCATATGAATCGTGTGCATGCATCCAGTGGTATTCGTAGCAGTGCAAGCATTGTATCCAGGTGTGAAAATATTGAAAGTAGTGTCCGACGCGTTCACGCCGTTGGGATGAGGTCCTCCGCCGTTTACAGGGTCAAAGTGGTTCGAATAGTCCTCGTCGAGGAGAAATCCTCTGTGGACACCACGGACCTCGACGAAGGCGGATACTAGCTGTCCGTCTGCGTTTGTTATGGTGCAAGGAGGACCATTAGGCACCCATCCTTGCGGAGTATTCGGACCGGGCGTAAGCCATCGCTTAGCTTCTCCGTTTGGAATACCGGTCGCCTGGATCCCGGGGTTGAAAATGCTGCCACTCTCCAGGGCACCCCCTGAGGAATTGCTTTGACTCCCGAGAATTTGCTCTAGCGTCACTACCCAGGGAGTACATTGTACTTTCGGATTCCATGAAGTGTCAGGCGTAAAGCCGCTCACGGACCCTATTGTCTCCAATCCGAAGTTCAAGTTGAACGGCGGACTCGTTCCGTCAAGCCACATAATTCCAAATGCATTCTTGCCCGCAACGGGGGCCGAATAGTGGAAACTCCCGATCGCTGATTCTGCGATCGAGGGTTGTGTTGAGAATGCACCGCCCTCAGTCTTGATCCATAATCCCCCAGGGGCCCCGGACCATTCATCAATGACGTTGTTTGTCTGGTTGTACCAGAACACGTAGAACCGAGGATTGGCAGGGTCAGCCTGGTTTACGGCGGCAGTGAAGGGTAGAGAATACCGGTTGAGACTGCTCGCTGATCTCGCCTCCCCGGGACCAATGGTATCTGGTCCCCAGCTCCCGTTAGAACCTCTCGAAGCAACGAAGATTGTCGCCGTGTTCGTGTCGTACCATATCGCATAGAGACTACCTCCCGAAGCAAAGACGAATGAGTTCACATCAGTCGAAGTTGCGGCTGAGGAGATCTGTTCTTCTTGACCCCAGACAGTACCGTCGTACAGCCTGCCCAGCAAGTTGTGTTTGTTTACCCAATATGCAGCATATACTTGACCATTTTGGATTGTTGCGATGTCAACATGCCAATTGTCCGTGTCTGTGAACTGCAAACTTGAGAGAACGAAGTCCCCTGTCCACATTGGCGAGACATTGATTGTCATCTGTTGAATTACTGATAGCTGAGGATTTCCATTGTCTGTTGCAGTGAAATTGATGCTGAAAGTCTGGCCTCCTTGGTAGGTCGTAGGGGTCCAACTGAACTGCCCAGTTGTGGGGTTGAAGGCCGCTCCTTGGGGAAGCGTGCTGGTAGAGTTTGTGACCACGTCTCCGTCCGTATCAGAGGCATTGACTACGAAGTTTATTGGAATTCCAGTCTTGACGCTTTGTGATGGAGGAACCTGTAGTGTGAGTTGATTATTTTGGGCCGTCGTTAGCAGAGGAGTTCCTATCAGAATCGTCCGAATGAATATGGCTGTTTGCTGACTAGTGCTACTATCGGTAGTTGTGAGAGTGACAGTATATGCACCCGGGTTGACGTACTGATGGGTGACGGTTCTGCCTGTCGCCGTTGCGGTATTATCTCCAAAAGTCCAACTGAACGAGTAGTTTGGAGCGCCTCCTCCTCCGGTTGCAGTGAAGTTTACCATATCCAGAAATGTCGCATTTAGCGGTACGAAAGTGAAACTTGTGCTGAGAGGGGCTGGGGGTAAGGGCACGTTGTTGGCGTGAATGATATGAGGCGTTTCCTGCCCGTTTCCGCCGCAAGCCTTCTGATTGTCCTCTTGATATCCAATCCAGATCTGACCATTTGAGTCAATGCTGATGACTTCGTTTGGAAATGTGGCCGTTGAACTGGCACTCCTTACTATCTGCTCTTGCTGCCAGACTATCGTTCCACCAGCATCAAGTAATCCTGTACCATACAGCAATGCACGATTGCAATTACTGTCGAAGGACGACTCGTTGTAACGTGCATAGAACGCATGGATCCCGTCAGTCACAATAGACCAGTCGCTATCAGTCACATGTTTACCGACATTAGTTGGTAGTGCCCAATTCACTCCATCGGTGCTTGAAGTATAGAAGAAGCATCCTCCCTGTCCTTCACAGGTCGCTGACGAATCTTCATAGAAGACCCAGTAGCGCCCCTGCGCGTAGAATCCAGGATTCTGGTAGGATGACTCGTAAACAAAATGATCCCCAGTATGCGCTATGACATGCGAACTGTTGGTAACTGCACTTACGGGTCGGGCGATTTCAGCACCCGCCACGATGCTCAAGGCCAGTGAGACAAGAAGTAAAGTCAGTGATAGCCTATTGCGGTGCAAACCGGAGCCTGCGCTAAAAACGTAGATACCGCTAATTAACCATTGAGCGCATAAAGATAGCCTGAGATATCTTCGAAACTAAGCAGGTATCGCTTCATGTCTTTTCTTACCCAATTCCGGAAAATACCGGAAATGAGCCTTCGAGTCCGGACGTCGC
>Ga0209805_1000343_pt1 | contig 28279 bp, 27 predicted proteins | sample GraSoiAngelo_148_FD_185905 | JGI IMG/M metagenome (GOLD analysis project Ga0209805, IMG submission 185905) | Grasslands soil microbial communities from the Angelo Coastal Reserve, California, USA - 14_1009_09_20cm (SPAdes) (version 2) | ecosystem: Environmental > Terrestrial > Soil > Grasslands ...
TTTTGATCGGCGCGCTCGCCCACTACGGCCTCGGCCTGGACTGGGCGAGCGGATTCCTGCTCGGCTCGATCGTCGCCGCCACGGACCCCATCGCGGTCGTCGGGCTGCTGCGGCAGGTCGGAGCGCCGCGCGGACTCGAGGCCATCCTCGACGGGGAGAGCCTCTTCAACGACGGCACAGGGGTCGCCGTCTTCGCGGCCGTCCTCGGCACGATATTGACCGCCCGCCCCTCATTGACGGACGCCGGGCTTCGCTTCGTCTTCGTGACTGTTGTGGGGATCGTCATCGGCCTGTGCGCCGGCGCGCTCGGGGCAGCTCTGCTGCGGTTGCTCAAGGACGCCGAGTTGGAAATCCTCGTGACCCTGGTCGTGGCCTACGGGTCGTATCTGGCGGCGGATGTAGTGCACGCGTCAGGCGTTGTGTCGGTGGTCACCGCCGGAATCGCAGTGGCGCGCTACGGGAGCACGAGCGGACAGCTGGCTGGCACCCAGCTGCATGGCTTCTGGAATCTGCTCGCGTTCATCCTGAACGCGATCCTCTTTCTGATGGTCGGGATCGCGCTGCCGGCGCACCGCCTTCTCGGCGTCGCGGGCCTCGCTCTTGGCGCGTACGTGATCATGCTCGCGGCGCGCGCTCTCCCCGTTTACGGCCTGCTCGGCCTGGCCGACATCCGCGGCTCGAGGATCCCGTGGAGCTGGCGCCACATGACGTTCTGGGGCGGAATGCGTGGCGCGCTGTCGGTGGCGCTGGCCCTGTCGGTGGCCGCTTACCCGCAGGTGAATCCGCAGGTCTCTGTCATCGCCTATGGGATGGTCGTGCTCTCGCTCATCGTCCAGGGAGGTCTCTTGCTGCCGGTGGCCGATCTGCTGCGGCTGCGCGCCCGAGTTCATTAACGTTTTCGGGGATGTGGTTGCGTGTGGGGGTCGCGGTGCTGTTGGTCGTGGTCGCCGTCGCGGTCGTCAATTACCTGCGCCCAATCCCATCGGTCTCCGCAACGCCGCTTTTGCCTGCCTCTCAAGTCATTCCGGGCACCGCACCCACACTTCCGTGGCCTTCCCCCGGCACGGGCGCCGTCGGAGTCTCCGGCCTTGGGCTGGTCGCGAGCTCTGGCAACGAACAGGCAATTCCCGCGGCGAGCGTGGCGAAGGTGATGACAGCTCTGGTCGTTCTGGAGGACAAGCCGCTCAACAAGGGTGACGCCGGGCCGACCATCACGCTGACCGGCACCGACGTCCAGTCGTATGAGTCCGACCTCGCCGACAAACAGTCGGTGGTCCAGGTCCTGGCCGGAGAGCAGCTCAGCGAGCTACAGCTGCTGCAGGGGATGCTGATCCCGTCGGCCAACAACTTCGCGGAAACGCTCGCTCGGTGGGACGCCGGCTCGATCGATGCCTTTGTGGCCAAGATGAACTCCCGCAGCTCGGCGCTTCACCTGGCGCACACGAAGTTCGCCGACCCCTCGGGCGCCTCGTCGGCGAGCGCATCCACGCCGTCCGACCTCACGAGCCTCGGCATGGTGGCGATGCAGAACGACGTCTTCGCGCAGATCGTCGCGATGGGCCAGGTGAATCTGCCCGTGGCGGCCACCGTTTACAACGTGAACCACGTGCTGGCGGAAGACGGGATCATCGGCATCAAGACAGGTTCCGGATTCAACACCGGCGCCAACTTCCTGTTCGCCGCCAATGCAACAGTGGACGGCCACACGATTGTCATCTACGGATGCGTAATGGGCGTGCCGACTCTAGACCTGGCGTTCAGCAGCGCCAAGACCCTGATCGCAGCCATGTCATCCACGCTGCACGTGAGACGTGTGATCACGCGCCACCAGTCGATCGCAACCTACAGGACGCCCTGGGGGCCCCAGACTGACCTGATCTCGGCGGACGACGTGGACGTTGCCGAATGGCCTGGGATGGTGCTGCGCCAGCGACTCGATGCGAATTCCATAGTCGTCGAGAAACCGCTGCCGTCTAGCACGGTGGAAGGGCACCAGCACCTCGTGCTCGGCGATTACGTTTTGGACGTGCCGTTGGTCACCGCCGACCCCCTCTATCCTCCCGGTCGCTTCTGGAGGGTGACTCGGATCTCCTTCTAGCCCTGGAGCGCCGTCTCATATGCGTTCCGCGCGCTAGGGTCGAGATCGAGCACGGCGGCTGGGACCGCCTAGGTGAGATCGGTCAGCCTGGCGCGAAGCGAACGGGGGCGGGATGGAATGGCGTTCGTGGCCGCCCGAGCACACCGCATCGCACGAGCCCGGCGCCGAGATCGTCTTTGAGCACCGAGCCGGCGGGCGCATCTTCGAACGCACCCCGCCGGGTGACGAGATCGAGTGGGGCGAGATCACAGAGTGGGAACCGCCGCGAAGGCTCCGTTACGGATGGCACATCGCCACGGACCCTGCCAACGCCACTGATGTCGAGATTGCGGATGGTATGGCCTCAAGAAGGGGACTGCGCGGACGGTTCAGGATGTACATGCCGCCGCTGCTCGAGGCCCTTGGGCTGGCCGAGGTGGAGCACAACGCGAAGAACAACCAGATGCGCGCCATCTGATTGAAAGTCCGCCACGCTCCGCATTGAGGTGGGTCAAGCGCCACAATTGCCTCGGATGGGATTCATCTCCCGTGGCTTTCGGGGCAAGCGCCGGGACGCCGCCTCGAGTTCGCGCGTTCCGCCGGGCCAGTACGTGGTGACCGACTTCCCGGTGCTCTCGGCCGGTCCGACGCCGCGCGTGAACGCCGACCAGTGGACCTTCTCCATCGAAGGCCAGATCGATGAGCCCAAGCGCTGGACGTGGAAGGAGCTCCTCGCCTTGCCGTCCGAAACACTGACGAAGGACATCCACTGCGTCACCAAGTGGTCGAAGCTCGACACGACATGGAAAGGGGTCTCAGTCGACACGCTCATGGAAGGAGTCGACACCGCAGCGGAGTTCACGACTGTTTTCTCCGACGGCGGCTACACGACGAACCTGACGCTGGACGACATCACGGGTAACAAGGCCTGGGTCGCGTACGAGTTCGACGGCCAGCCGCTACATCCCGAACATGGCGGCCCGGTGCGCTTCCTCGTCCCGCACCTTTATTTCTGGAAGAGTGCCAAGTGGGTGCGAGGAATCCGGCTCCAGAACGAGGAGCACCCTGGGTTCTGGGAAACGAACGGCTACCACATCCGCGGAGACCCGTGGCTCGAACAGCGGTACTGGGGCGACTGAGCTGGCAGCTGGGCGAGGTCGAGGAGCTCGTCCAGGAAACGCCGCGGGTTGCCAGCCTCTACCTCAACGTTCCCGACTGGCCAGGCCACCTGGCCGGCCAGCACGTCGACGTCCGGCTGACCGCCGAGGACGGATACCAGGCGGAGCGAAGCTACTCGATCGCCTCGCCGCCTGAGGACCGCTGGCTGGCCCTGACCGTCGAACGTCTTGACGACGGCGAAGTCTCTCCTTACCTGGTCGGCGAGCTCAAGGTGGGCGACAAGCTCGAGTTGCGCGGCCCAATCGGCGGCTACTTTGTGTGGCGGGCCGGCGACGAGCGGCCGCTGCTCCTGATCGGGGGAGGATCGGGCGTCGTGCCCTTGATGGCGATGCTCCGCCACCGAGCGAAGGCAACCCACAAGGCGCCGGCCCGTCTTCTCTACTCGTCGCGCATGTTCGCCGACGTCATCTATCGCGAGGAGCTCGACCGGCTCGCCTCGGCTGCCGACGGCCTGGCTGTCTTTCATACGCTGACCCGAGACAAGCCGGCCGGCTGGAGCGGTTACACAAGGCGGCTCGACCAAAGGATGGTGGAGGAGGTGGCGTGGCCGAAGCAACAGATGCCGGCTGTCTTCATCTGCGGCCCCACCTCATTTGTCGAGGCCGCGGCGTCGCTGCTGGTGGCGATGGCCTACGACCCGGCCACGATCAAGACAGAGAGATTCGGCGCAACTGGAGGATGAGAGATTTGATCGAAGAGATGAAGCTCGACGGCAACGCGATCGGCGGTCTTCTCCGCGAGATCTTCACCGTGGAGATGACTGCGGCCCAAACCACGTGTGCCGGCTGCGGCGCAGTCAATGCGGTGGGCCGGGTGGACGTCTACCTCCACGCACCAGGAACAGTTGTGCGATGCCCCGAGTGCGAATCGGTGCTCATGCGCATAGTCCACGGCAGCGGGCGGTACTGGGTCGACCTGTCGGGCACACGCCTCCTCGAGTTCGCTGAGGCTTAGCCGGGCCCCGGCCGTTTCATCGCCCACGGCCCGTACTGGATGGCGCCGATGAGCATCCAGACGAACATGGCTGCCGCGCCGATACCGAGGATCTCCTGGAAGATGGTCACTCCAATGGGAGGAGACGTCGCAGTGCGGCGCGCGAGGGCGGCCAGATTGAGGATCGCGCCGAGGCCGCCGAGTGCCATCAGGACCAGGACGGCCCAGAAAATCCACCGCCAGCGGAGATAGCTGCCCACCGCGCCGATCAGCTCGATCAGCCCGAAGAAAGCGACAAAGCCGACCGCGGTCGCGATGACGAAGTTGATGTAGGCGTCCTCGTTCATGTTGGGCGGAATCTGGGTCCCCTGTGCCGTCAATGCCTTCTTCACCGCGTCGTGATTCGTAAAGATGAGCGTGGTTGCGACCGAGGAGACCGCCTCCAGGGCAAGCAGCCCCGCGGCGGCGAGCTGCATCGGGCGCGTCCAGGGAGTCGGCTCTCGAGTCCCCTGCGGAATGGGCACCCACCGGGCCCCGTCCCAGCGAAACTGGCCGTCGGTCGAGACCTGGCCGACCGCGGCGCTCGGGTTCTGGCTCAAGGCCGGAATAGCGTAAACGAGACGAACGCGGTCTCAGGCGCTACCATTCGCGGGCTACAGAAGATTGCCTGCCGCGAAGAAGTTGGGCCATAGCCAGCGACCTGGACGGCCCTTCCGACCGTTGAGCTACTGGGCGTTCTGTAGACGCACCAATAGACCCTGGGAGGTAGATCCCGTTGTCTGTACACCCGCCGGTGCAGCTGCAGATCAGGGGATGGTTCGACGCGGTCGTGGCCCTTGGCCTCAAGGTCAAGGACCGCGAAGCTCGGGCTCATAACCTGCGCGTGGCCCGCCTGTGCGTGCACATCGGCCGCCAGATGTCGATGAGCGCGTCCGAGCTCCGCGTGCTCGCCCGGGCCGGTCTCATGCACGACATCGGCAAGCTCGGGATTCCCGAGGCTGTGCTCGGAAAACACTCCCCGCTCGACGAATCCGAATGGATCCTCATGCGGACCCACCCGGAGATGGGACTCAACCTGCTCGACCGCGCCGGCCAGTCCAGCCGCGAGGTGCTGGCAGTGCTCTACCACCACGAGCGGCTCGATGGAAGCGGTTACCCCTACGGCCTCAAGGCCGAGGCCATTCCAATCGAGGCGCGCATCGTGGCGGTCGCCGATACGTTTGACGCCCTGACATCCGACCGGCCCTACCGGAAGGCCTGCTCGCCGGCCGCGGCTCGTCGCGTGCTCGTCGAGGAGGCGGGCTCGCGGTTGGACCCGAACGCGGTGAGCGCGCTATTCAGCGCACTCGACCATGACGTCGCCGGCACCGATCGTTTGCGCAGGGTGGCCCTGGCTTTCTAGCCTCATCTCCGAATCCTTCACCATGAACGAGTGAAGTTCGGCGTTGCGATCTTCCCGACCGACTACGCGATCTCTATGGACGAGCTCGCGCCGGCAGCAGAGCAGCTCGGCTTCGAGTCGCTGTGGGTGGCCGAGCATTCGCACATCCCGACGAGCCGGCTCTCGCCATGGCCAGGCGGCGCGGAGCTGCCTAAGCACTACTGGCACAGCCTGGATCCGTTCGTCGCCCTCACCGTGGCCGCGATGGCGAGTAAGACAATTCGCGTCGCCACGGGCATCTGTCTTCTGATCGAGCGCGACCCCATCCAGACGGCCAAGGAGACTGCAAGCCTCGACCACGTCTCGAATGGCCGCTTCATCTTCGGCGTCGGCGGAGGCTGGAACCGCGAGGAGATGGAGGACCACGGCACCGACTTCAAAACGCGGTGGAAGCTTCTCCGAGAAAGGGTCGAGGCGGTCAAGGCCATATGGACACAAGACGTCGCGGAATATCACGGAGACATGGTCGACTTCGGCCCCATGTGGTCGTGGCCGAAGCCGATCCAGAGACCTCATCCGCCCGTGATCCTGGGCGGCAGCGGGCCGAAGATCCTGGAACGGGTCGTCCGCTACGCAGATGGCTGGATGCCGAACCGCGGAGATGTCGTGGAGCGGATCCCTGAGCTGCAGCAGATGGCGAAAGATGCGGGCCGGGACCCGATCCCGGTCACCTACTATCCGCGCGCCACCGCCGAAGAGATCGAGCGCCTCGGCAAGGCGGGGGTCGAACGCTGCATCTGGTACGTGCCTCCTGACGGGCGGGATGCCGCGCTACACAAGCTCGACGAGCTAGGCAAGATGATCCGGCCCTACCTGAAGGATTAGCCGGACCTCAGTCTTTCGGCGTCCCCAGGGGCAGCGTGAAGTGGAACTCGGAGCCGGCGCCCGGCTCGCTGTCGACCCAGATCTTCCCGCCGTGCATCTCGATGATCTGCCGCGAGATGGCGAGGCCGAGGCCTGTGCCGACGATCTTGTTGCTGTTCTTCTCGTAACGCTCGTAGCGGCTGAACAGGCGCTGGATGAAGTCGGGCGCAATGCCGATTCCGTGGTCGCGGATGCTGATGTCGATCTGGCTGTCTCGCCTCACGCTGCTGACGGCAATTTCACCACCCTCGGGCGAGTACTTGATCGCGTTGCTCAACAGGTTGGCCACGACCTGCGCGATTCGGTCCGGGTCGCACTGTGCGATCGGACGCTGAGGGTCGAAGCTGGACACGATGAAATGACGCGCGCTCGACGCCCGGGCCCGGTTGACGGCGTCGTCGAGCAGGCTGTTGACATCAACTGCTTGCCGGTGAAGCGTCAGCCGGCCGGCCTCGATGCGGTCCATGTCGAGCATGTCGGTGATCATCCGGTTGAGTCGCTCCGCTTCCTTGTTGATGTCTGCGGCGTAGCCCTTTGACTCTTCGAGCGAAACGTCTTCGTCCCGGATCATCTCGCTGAAGCCCGAGATGCCGACCAGCGCCGTCCTGAACTCGTGGCTCACCAGCGACACGAACTCGCTCTTCAGCTTGTTCAGGCGCTCGAGCCCCGCCAGGTGAGCGGTCGCCGCCTCGTTGGCGGCATGCTCCGCGTCTGTGTCCTCGTACATGGCGAGGAAGTAGTCGATTCGCCCGCTGCTACTGCGCACGCCGGTCGCGCTCCAGTGAAGCCAGACCTCGGTGTTGTCTGCGCGCATCGCGCGGCTGTCCGACTCGACCGTTTCGGTGGTTCCCCTCCACAGCGGCTGAAAGATCTGAAAGACGCGCGCAAACTCGTCCGGGTGCAGGTACTTCGCCACGGGCGCACCGATCATCTTGGACGGTTCGGTGCGCAGCAGCCCGGCCATGCGGGGGTTCACATCGACGATGTTCATGTCGGTCCCGACGCGCGCGATACCAAGCGGGGCGTGGCTGATGATCTCGTCCAGCAGGTTGTTGCGGCGCGCCAGCTGGGTCTCTGTTCGCTGGCTCTTCATCAGGAAGGAAAGCGAGTCACGATGCGAGAGGACCTGGCTCGCGACCATCAGGATGCCTATGCTGGCGGCGAGCACGGTGCTGAACCTGTCGAGGTTCTGGTCGATCAGCGCGAGCCTGACGGCGGTGACCGCGGCGGCCAGCACGGCGACCCAGGGGAGCGCGAGCTGCCACAGCTCGATCGGGCCTTCCGCCTTCTGCTGGGCGGTCGCGCCGGTGGGCCATAGAGGCGCGAGCGCGATCAGCAGGTAGCCGACCACCCAACCCGTGTCCAGCACGCTTCCCAACGCTCCATAGGTGCCATTCGCGGTCAGGTAGGCGAACGCGCTGTCGGCCAGCGCGTTGAAGGCGAGCCCGGCAAGGAGGAGGCCCAGCCGGCCGATCTCAGCCTGTTGCGCTCGGCGCAATGCGACAACCAGGACCGTCGCGGTGATGATGTCGCCGATTGGATACGCGAGGCCGATGAACTGCGCGGCCGGCGTGGCGGGCGAGGAGTCGTAGACCTTGCCCAGCCCAAACGCCCAGGCCACGAACAGAAGTGATAGCGCGACGATTGCGCCTGCGAGCACTGTCTCGCTGCGGGTCGCCAGGCGCGTCGGAGCGGATGTGAAGGCGAAGACGCCGACCACGGCAAGTGGGATGGCGAGCAGGAACCCGGCGTCGGCGGCCGACGGGAACGGGACGGCGATACCGAGCCCTACCTGGTAGACGGACCAGACGACTTCGCCGATGCCCCAGCTCAGTGCCGAGGACCCAAACAGGATCCAGGCGAATCGGGTCCGCCCAGACGTGCGTGCTGCCGCAATACCGCAGCTGCCGGCCGCGATGAATGCGGCCACCGCCTCGCCGATGTCGTCGATGTCGATGGTGGCCTGGTCGCTGACCCACTGGAACGCTGTCCAGGCGGCGAACACGATCGAGACCAAGGCGGCGGCCGTCGCGGCCGCCGCGAATGGCCGCCAGCCTTCGATGCCCAGGCCGATGACGTTCAGGGGGCGGCGTTCCACCGCCGCCGGATAGGCCAGCTGCATCGGTCGAGGATAAGCGGGGCTACTGAGGTCCAAAGCGATCTTAGGGAAAGTCGGGGCGGCCTGTTAAGTCACGCCTGTTTTCATTTAACATGGCTGGGCAGCTACTTGTAGCACAGCCGTGTGGGTGTGGAGTACGGCTAAACGGAGGCAATTCGATTCCGGCGCAATTCAGTTTTGGCGCAGGTGAGGACTCGGGCGCTGAGGAGGACGGCGCCCCGGCCCGCCCGGCAACAACGCCGGCATTGATCGTGGTCCTGGGTTTGGTCGTGGGTTTGGCTGTGCTGCCTGCTCTGGTCGGGTTCGGGATGGCTCCCAGCCCGGTCGTCCTGGTCGCTGCAGGTCTTGGGAGCTTGGTTGCGGTCTTACGTGGGGTGAAGTTGCGGCGGTGATCTGGGGTCTGGTGGCTCGGTTTGCGGCGGGTCCACGTCCTCACGTCATCGCACCGTCCCTCGATTAAGCGCTCGGTTTCCCAAAGGGCCCGCACGGTCTGTGCGGCAAAGGAGGTGATTTTTGTGCGCAAGCTGCTGTTTGCCGCCATCCTGGCGACCTCAGCCCTTCTGACCCTGGCGGCCACCGTTTCGGCCGGCGGTGTCGCCCCCTGCTGCTCGTAGCGAGGGTTTTTAGTAAGAGTTTTGTCAAGTCAAAGGAGCCTGCGTTAAGCTGGCCCCGTGGCTGAGACGTCGCGCGCACCCGAGACGGACGGCTCGAGAGGGCAAGGGAAGGCCACCTCGGGCCGACGTCGCGGGCGGCGCCGGGGCGTCGAGATCCGGCCGGGCTCCGTCAAGGAGGCTCGCCAGCAGGCTGGGCTCAGCCTGGGCCAGATCGCTCGCGAGGACATCAGCCGGACCGCGATCTACTTCGTGGAGACCGGCAAGGCAAAGCCGTCGATCGAGACCCTCCAGCTGATCGCCGACCGCACGGGTCATCCCCTCGACTTCTTTCTGGTGGGAGAGGATGGGGGGCATCTCTTGCCGGCCGTGAAGCTCGCCGAGCTGGAGCGCCTGATGGCTGTCAATGACAACGCTGGGGCGGCGGCCGCCGCCGAGGCGGCGTTAAATCAAAAACCGGACCCCGAAACCGAGGCTCGGATCAGCCTGATCGCCTCGATGGCCAACCTGAGGCTGGCCAGGCCTGTGGTGGGGCGGCGCCTCGCCGTCGCGGCACGCTCTTACTTTGAGCGAGTGGGAAACCTCTACATGACGGCGGAGAGCCTTGGCAACGAGGCGCAGGCCGCGGGGTTGATGCAGGATCCGGCCGCGGCGCAGATCGCGGAAGGCGCGCTCGCTACCTGCCGGTCGATCAAGCCCCTGCCTCACCTCCTCGAAGCCCGCCTTCTCAGGGTCCTCGGCCACGCTCTCGTGGCCTCCAATCGATGGCAGGAAGCCATCGACCGCTACGAGGAAGCCATTGCCGGAGCGGACGCCGTCCAAGACCTCCAGCAGCTGTCGCTCGTGTACAGCGGCCTGAGTCTTGCTCACCAGGAGATGGGCCAGCTCAACGAGGCCACCCGTTACGCACAGAAGGCGCTCACGATCCACGAGACACTTCAGGACCGGCTCTCTCAGGCGCGTTCCTTGAACAACTTAGGTTTCATGCTCATCCGGATTGGAGAGTTCGCCGCGGCGCGGAAACATATCGACCGAGCTCTGCACATCTTCGACGATGAGGGTGTGGAGACAGGCAAGGCCGAGTTCCTCATGAGTCTTGCCGAGCTCGAAGTCGCTCAGAACGATCTGGATAGCGGCAGCCGCATCGCAGCTCAAGCGCTCGAGCTCGCAACGCGGATCGGTGAAACCTCAACTTCCGCGGAGGCCCACACGTTGCTGGGGCGAGTCGCAGCCCGCACGGGCTTCGACGCGGACGCGGACCGCGAATTCGAGGCCGCCCTGGCCGCCGCCGAATCCGCCGGTCCCGGACCGCGCCTGACCCAGGTCCACGAGGCGTACGCCGAGATCCTCGAGGCGAGGGGCGACCTCGTGAAGGCCAACCGCCACCTCAAGAACGCGCTGGCCGCCTCCAGGCCGGCCGGCTCGGCCCAGCCACAGTCCCGCATCGCCATCGCCTGACGGGTATCGGTTGGCGGGCCATGCCCGGGCGTTCCTCTTACCAACACCGGCGCTCGGGTGACAATAGGCCAAAGACTCCAAGGTTGAAGGGGGCGTTTGAGCTGATGCCGGTCGTCCTGGTCGTCGACGATGGGGCCGCCAACCGCGAGCTGATCCGGATGTACCTCTCGACCATCGACTGCGAGGTACGGCTCGCCGCGGACGGCGTCACCGCGCTCGAGATGATCGAGAACGACCCGCCGGACCTTGTCCTGCTCGATGTGCGCATGCCGCGCATGGACGGATACGAGGTCTGCCGCCGAATCAAGGCGATGCCCCGCGGGCGGCTGCTGCCGGTAGTGATGATCACGGGGCTCAGCCAGACCGCCCATCGCGTCGCAGCGCTGGAGGCGGGCGCCGATGACTTCATGGCCAAGCCCGTCGAGGGTGCCGAGCTGATCGCGCGGGTGCGCTCTGCACTTCGATTGAAGGAGCTGTACAACACGCTCGACGGCGCTGAGCACGTCATCTTTTCGCTGGCCACGGCCGTCGAGGCGAAGGATTCGTTCACGGAACGGCACACCCAACGCGTGGGTGAGTCGGCGCGCCTGCTCGGCCAGCGCCTGGGCCTACCTGAGACGACGCTGGACACGCTGTATCGCGGCGGCATCATCCACGACATCGGCAAGATCGGGGTGTCGGATTCGATCCTTCACAAGCCCGGACCGTTGGACGCGATCGAGGTCCCGCAGATGCAGGCGCACGTTGCGATCGGCGAGAGCATCGTGCGGCCGCTGCGCTCGACCTTGGGACTGCTGCCGATCATTCGCCACCATCACGAGCACTTCGACGGCGGCGGTTATCCGGACGGCCTGCGTGCCCGCGAGATCCCGCGCATGGCGCGGATTGTGTCGGTTTGCGACGCGTTCGATGCGCTGGTCAACGACCGGCCGTACCGCACGCGTCGCTCGACCGAGGAGGCGCTTGCCGTCCTACGGGCGGGCGCCGGCACGCAGTGGGATCCGGAGACGGTGGACCTGCTGGTGAGCGAGCTGCCCACCATCCAACACCTGGGGGCCGCCTGACGTCAGCCGGTGTTCTGCAGGCCGGCTGCGACTCCGTTGACCGACAGCTGAAAGACCCGCTCCGCCCGCTCGCGTTCACGCTGCGGCGTCTTTCGATTGCGAAGCGCCCGCAGCGCCCGGAGCTGCAGGTGAGACAGCGCGTCGACATAAGGGTTGCGGAGCTCGATCGCCCACGACAGAACGCGCCGGTCCTCTAGCAGGCGGGTGTGGCCGGTCACGGCGAGGACCCGTTGAAGAGTGCGGTCGTACTCCGTGAGCACCATCGCGGTGAGGTCGGGCCGGTCGCCCAGGTCGAGGTAGCGCTGAGCGATTCGCCGGTCTGTCTTCGCCAGGCTCATCTCGGCGTTGTCGAGCATTACGTTGAAGAGCGGCCACTTTGCGTAGGCACGGCGCAGGTCCGCGAGCGGCGCAGCCGCCAGGCCGCTGCCGATTCCGTACCAGGCAGGAAGGTTCAGCCGCATCTGGGACCAGGCGAAGACCCACGGGATCGCGCGAAGGTCGTCGATGCTTGTGCCCGTTGCCCGCCGCGTCGGCCTCGACGCGATTCGCAGACGGCCGAGCTCCTCGATCGGACTGACCTTTGCGAACCAGGCATCGAATCCGGGCGTCTCGACCAGCTTGCGATAGGCCGTGTGTGATGCGCCGCCGATGCGCGACGCGACCTCTCCAAATTGCACGGCCGGATCTCTCGTGCGGGCTCTGTGGGCCGACGCCTCGAGAACGGCAGATGTCACTTGCTCCAGGTGGCGGCGTGCAATCGACTGGTTGCCGTACCTCGCGAATATGACCTCACCCTGCTCCGTCACCTTGAAATATCCGGCCACAGATCCCGGAGCTTGCGCCCTCACCGCTCGGTTGGCTGGGCCCCCGCCGCGCCCGAGCGCTCCGCCGCGGCCATGAAAGATCACAAGGCGCACGCGGTTTTTCGCCGCCCACGCAGTGAGCTGTGCCTGCGCGTCGTGAAGAGCGAGCGTGGCCGACAGTGGGCCGGCCTCCTTCGCTGAGTCTGAATAGCCGAGCATGACCTCGAGCCGCCGGCCGTTCTTCGCCAGCCGGCGCCGCACCGGCGAAAGTTTCAGCATCCCGTCCATCACGCTCGTTGCGCGGGCGAGGTCTTCCAGCGTCTCGAAGAGCGGAACGACGTCGAGCTCGAGCCGGTCTCCAGCTGCATGCTCGGCGAGCTCGTAGACGGCAGCAACGTCGGCGGCGTCGCGCGCGAAGCTGACAACGTACCGCCGGCAGGTGGCTCCGCCGAATCGCGCCTGCAGAGCCGACATCGTCGCGAGCGTCTTGAGCACCTCGCGGGTCGAATCAGAACGTCGAGCGCCTGCACCGATCTCAGCCAGAGCGCGCTCGTGGACGGTGCTGTGCTGGCGGACTTCGAGCTCGGCCAGGTGAAAGCCAAATGTCTCGGCTTGCCAGATCAGGTTCTGCAGCTCGCCGAACGCGAGTCGAGAGGCGCCACTCGCGGCGAGCGATGAGCTGATCGCACGCAGATCCTCCAGCAGGCCGGCTGGTGAGCTGTAACCGAGCACGCGTTTCCCGATTCGCGTCGCGTGGATCCGGTCCGCGACATGAAGCAAGAACACCCTATGCGGTTCGTCGGCAGAGCGAGTCGAGAGGGCGTCCACCCCCTTGGGATCCCGCGCGTGTGCCGCCGCGAGCCGCCGGCGAAGGGCAGGCGAGGGAGGAGTGGTTGCTGCTTCCACCGTCAGCGCGCGGCCGATGCGGGTGGCACCGGCTTCGAGGGCGAGAAGCACGTGCTCCGTCTGCACCGTCATCGCGGCTGCCGTCACCTCGGCTGTCACCGCCGGATTTCCGTCTCGGTCACCCCCGATCCAACTGCCCAGGCGAACAAAGGCCGGCGCCACCACCGGCCGGCGGCCGCTGTCTGAAGCAAGCGCCCGGTCAAGCGACCGCATGAGGTCGGGGACCAGCCGAAACAGCGTCTCGTCGAAGACCGCCATGAACGATCGAACCTCGTCCAGCGGCCCGACCTGCGCATTGCGGAGCTGGGCGGTTCGCCACAGCGAGTCGATCTCTTCGCTCAGCCTTCGTTGAGCCTCGACGCGGTCCGATTCGGAGACTCCAGGATCATCAAGGCGCATGAGCTGCTCGCCGATGCGGCGAATCGCGGTCACGACGGCGCGCCTCCGCGCTTCGGTGGGATGAGCGGTGAACACCGGGTGTATCCGCAGCTCCGCGATGAGCTCATCCAGCTTGCGGCGGCCTAGCGTCCTCCCCAGGTCGCGCACAGTTGCCGCAATCGACTCGGGCTGGGGCGCCGGTCCGCGGTCGCGCTCGCGAAGCACGCGCGCGCGATGGTGCTCCTCGGCGAGGTTCGCCAGGTGGAAGTAGCACGCGAACGCGCGCGCGACCAGCTCAGCACGCTTGAGGGGCCACGACGCCACGAGCTTTTCTGCGGCGCTTTCGTACCGCCCGTCGTCGCGCCCACGGATGACGAGCGCGCGCAGCTGTTCGACGTCGCGCAGGAGTTTCGCGCCGCCGTAGTCTGCGATCACGTCGCCCAGCAGCCGACCGAGCAGCCGGACGTCGCGCCGCAGCGGTTCGGGGATCTCCTGCCGAGCGGCCTCTCGGCTTTTACTCAACGCGTCTGGAGACGACGTACTCCAGCGAGTCGACCAGGGCGAGCAGCGAGGCTTCGATGATGTTGCTCGAGCATCCGACCGTGGTCCAGCGCTGGGTGCCTTTCCCCGACTCGACGAGAACCCGCGTCGTCGCGGCCGTGCCCGCATCGCCGTTGAGGATGCGCACCTTGTAATCGTGCAGGCTCACGTCGTCGAGCGCCGGGAAGCGCGGGCCCAGCGCCTTGCGCAGCGCCGCATCCAGCGCGTTCACGGGACCGTTTCCGGATGCGGCCGTGTGATAGAGCGTGCCGCCGACCTCGACCTTGACCGTCGCCTCCGCATGCACCGACCCACCGTTCTTGCGGACCTGCGTCGTGAAGTCGGCGACCGTCCACGGTGCCTCGTAACCGGGCTGGAGGCGCCGGACGAGCATCTCGAATGACGCGTCCGCGGCCTCATACGAGTAGCCCTGGTGCTCGAGGTCCTTCAGGTGCTGGACCAACCATCGCGTCTGCGGGTCGTCGCGATCCAGCTCCAGGCCGAACTCACGTGCCTTGGCCAGCACATTGCCGCGCCCGGAGAGCTCAGAGACCAGGACACGAGCCTCGTTGCCGACCACCGCTGGATCGATGTGCTGATACGCGTCTTTGTGCTTCAGCACCGCGGCCACGTGCTGCCCGCCCTTGTGTGCGAAGGCGCCGTAGCCGACGAACGGCTGCTGCAGCGGCAGTGCCAGGTTGGCGATCTCGGCCACCGTCCGCGACAGCTCGCTGAACTGCGCCACCGTCGCTTCGGGCAGAGCATCGAACCCGAGCTTCAGCACGAGATTGGACACGACCGAGACAAGGTTGGCGTTGCCACAGCGCTCGCCGTAGCCGTTGATCGTTCCCTGAACCATCTCGGCGCCGGCCATCACGCCTTCCAGGGTGTTCGCGACCGCAAGCTCACAGTCGTTGTGAGTGTGGATGCCGACCCGGGCCTCGCTGCCGATGTCTTCCAATGAGCGCCGCATCGCCTCGACCCCTTGCCGGATGGCGGAAGGCTGGCTTCCTCCGTTGGTGTCGCAGAGCACGACCCACGAAGCGCCGGCGCGAGCTGCCGAGAGGCATACCTCGACGGCGTACTCGGCGTCGCGTGCGTAGCCGTCGAAGAAGTGCTCGGCGTCGAAGATCACCTCGCGACCGCGGCCGACACCGTATGCAACCGACTCTTCCACCATCACGAGGTTCTCGTTAGTCGTTGTCTGCAGCACGTTCGCCACCTGCCAGGCATCGCTCTTGCCGACCAGGGTCCAGACCGGCGCGCCGCTCTCGACCAGGGCATTCAGGTTGGCGTCGTCCTCGCAGCGCCCGCCGGCCCGACGGGTAGCGCCGAAGGCGGCAAGCTTCGCGTGCTTCAAGGGTGCCGCCGCCAGGCCCGCAAAGAGCTCTTCGTCCTTCGGGTTCGAGCCGGGAAAGCCGCCTTCGACGTAGTCGAAGCCAAGCCCGTCGAGCATGCGCGCGACGCGGTCCTTGTCTGCGGCGGAAAAGGAGACAGCCGGACCCTGCGCCCCGTCGCGCAGGGTGGTGTCGTACACCACGATCTTTCTGGCGGACATAAAAAAACCTCCCGACCTTCTCTAGGCCGGGAGGTCCACCGAACCAGCGCCGCGCGCTAAGTCGGGGGACCTCCCCGGCGAATCTCGATCGCAATCGCGCCAAAGTTGCGCACTGTGCCGGGAAGCCTACGCCATGACTGGGTCAGCGGGTATGGTTTCCGCCACCAATTCGGACGGCGGATCCTAGTGTGACGCCGACAGTCGAGCGCCAGGTCTTCGTGCACCTTGCCCGAGTCTGGTGCCACGGCTTAAGTTGCCTGTTGACAAATCCTCCGGTCGGGGGTACGGTTTGCGAAACACGTTCGACAATGTCGAATACCAGTCAGGAATAAACAGGGGGTAACACAACGATGTTCTCGATTCGACAACGGGCGTTGGCGGAGGTCTTCGGCACGGCCGCCCTGGTCCTGGTCGGACCGGGATCTGTGATCGCGACCATTACTCTGGCGGGCAAGGCCGTCCCGACCGTCACCGAAGCTGACCTCCTGGGGATCAGCTTCGCTTTCGGCTTCATCATCACGGCCCTCGTCTACGCGATCGGCAAAGTTTCGGGCTGCCACATCAACCCGGCCGTGACGTTTGCCCTCGCCGCGACCAAGCGGTTTCCCTGGCGCGAGGTTCCGATCTACTGGGGCGCCCAGTATGTCGGCGCCGTCATCGGCGCATTCGCCATCTGGGGCGTGTTCGGCGCGAACGCAGTCACCTTCGGCATGGGCCAGACTCACTTCGCGTCCGACGCGTCGACCTCTTATTACGTGCAGGCGGCGCTGGCTGAGGCGCTGGGTACCGGCCTCCTGCTGTTCGCCATCCTTGGCATCGTCGACGGCCGCTCGCCGAACCAGCTCGCGGGCCTGGTCATCGGCGGCGCGGTGGTCGGCATCATCCTGATCTTCGGCCCAGTGACGGGAGCCTCCCTGAACCCCGCCCGCGCCTTCGGACCCGAGCTCGTGCAGGCGATCGCCGGCGGCACGACCTACTGGGCTCAGTACATCCCGGTGTACCTGATCCCCGGGCTCGTTGGAGCCGCTCTAGCGACGTTCGCGTACGACTACTTCGCCAACCCACGCCACGTCGAGCAGCCGATCGAAGAAGCAGTGACACGCGAAGAGGCGCCCGTCCGCGCCGCATCGGCGCACTAGACAGGTTCAAGGAGAAAGAGGAAACACATGGCAGTCGAAACCCGGAATATGCGGAAGTTCCTCAACGATCCATCGCAGGTCGTCAAGGAGTCGCTGGCGGGACTCGCCGCGGCGCACTCCGACCTGGTGCGGTATGACGCGGCGGCGCAGATCATCGTCCGCAAGGACGCCCCCAAGCGCGGCAAGGTCGCGCTCATCTCAGGTGGCGGATCAGGCCACGAACCGCTGCACGGTGGCTTCGTGGGAATGGGCATGCTCGACGCGGCAGCCCCCGGCGAGGTCTTCACCTCACCGGTCCCCGCGCAGATGCTTGCCGCGACGAAAGCGGTCGACGGCGGCGCCGGCGTCGTCCATATCGTCAAGAACTACACGGGCGATGTGCTCAACTTCAAGCTCGCCGCCGAGGACGCTGCGGACGAAGGAATCAAGGTCACGTCGGTCGTCATCGATGACGACGTCGCGGTACAGGACTCGCTGTACACAGCCGGACGGCGTGGAGTCGGAGCGACCGTGCTCGCGGAGAAGATCGCGGGCGCCGCTGCCGAAAGCGGTGGTGATCTCACGACAGTGACGGATGCCGTCAAGCGCGTGAACGACCGGGCGCGTTCGTTTGGGGTCGCTCTGTCTTCGTGCGTGCCACCAGCCTCCGGGAAAGTGATCTTCGAGCTGCCCGAGGGCGAGATCGAGCTCGGCATCGGCATCCATGGCGAGCCAGGCCGCCGCCGCGCAGCTCTCGGCACGGCGAGCGAAGTCGTCGACGTCATGGTCGAGGCAGTGGTCTCGGACCTCAAGGCGAAGAGAGGATCGAAGGTCCTGGTCTTCGTCAATGGGATGGGCGGCACGCCCCTCCTCGAGCTGTACCTCGTCTATGGCGAAGTCGACAAGAAGCTCAGGAAGGCCGGCCTCGAGCCGGTGCGCAACCTGGTCGGCAGCTACATCACGTCGCTCGAGATGGCGGGTGCATCGCTGACCGTGCTCGAGCTCGACGAGGAGCTCATCAAGCTCTGGGACGCGCCGGTACACACGCCCGCGCTGCGCTGGGGCGTCTAGGGATTAAGTTGATCAGCGCAAGGGTCATGGACGCGGCCACGATCACCTCCTGGATGCGCGAGATCAATGTCGTCGTGCGCGCCGAGCGGGACCACCTGGTCCAGCTCGACGCGGCGATCGGCGACGGAGACCACGGCACCAACATGGTGAGAGGATTCGAGGCCGTCGACCTGGCTATCAAGGGGGCGGTGGAAGCGGATGGCGGTGCGCCGCCGGGCAAGCTGCTCATCCTCGCCGGCCGCACGCTGGTGTCGACCGTTGGAGGGGCAAGCGGACCCCTGTGGGGCTCCGCTTTGCGCAGCGGCGGACGCGTCCTGGGCGACCAGCCGAACTTTGGCGGTGGGCAGCTCGTCGAGGTGCTCGCCGCGGCTTTGGCTTCGGTCAAGGATCTCGGCACCGCATCGGTTGGCGACAAGACGATGGTCGATGCGCTTGAACCGGCGGTGGAGACTCTGCGAGCGAGGCTCGCCGAAGGCGTGGCGCTCGACCGCGCGCTCGAGGACGCTGCATCGGCCGCGGAGACAGGCATGCGCGCAACGATTCCAATCCAGGCGCGCAAGGGTCGCGCCTCCTATCTCGGCGAGCGCTCGGTTGGGCACCAGGACCCGGGGGCAACATCGACCGCGCTGATCGTTCGCGCCCTCCAGAAGGCAGTCGGCCAGGGATCGTAGTGCGCCCGGCGCGCGCAGGGCGCATGTCTGGACCTGAACTCATCCTCCACGGGGTAAGCGCCGCTCCGGGGACGACCGTTGGCCGCGCGGTGGTGCTCGACGGGACAGGTGCGAATCCATCCGTGACGGTCCCGCCTGCTCAGCGTGGCGAAGAAGGGGCGCGGGCCCGGCGCGGTCTCGAGGCCGCGGCGGCGGAGCTGGAGGAAATCGCCAAGGAGTTGCGCCGCGACGGGCGCGACGATGAGGCGGACATCGTTGAGACCGGCGTCCTCATGGCGATGGACCCGGGGCTGATCTCCCGCGTCGACACCTTGATCGCCGAGCTCGGTTTGCAGGCCCCGGAAGCATTGCGCGAGGCCGCGGACCAGGCGGCGGCCGAGTTGGCGCGACTCCAGGACCCGATGCTTGCTTTGCGTGCCGACGACGTGCGCAGCGTGGGTCGCCGCGCCGCCGCGTGCGCCACCGGCGCGTTGAAGCGCGCGACCGAAGGCGTCCTGATCGCAGCGACGTTGGGTCCTGCGGACGTCGCCGAGCTGGCGCAAAAGGCCACCGGCATCGCGCTCGCCGGCGGAGGTGTCACCGCGCACGCAGCCATAGTCGCGCGGTCACTCGGCCTTCCGATGGTCGTTGGCCTTGGCGCCGGCGCGCTCGAGATCGAGGATGGGGAAGAGGTTGTTGTCGATGGTGACCGCGGCATCCTGGTGCGGCGCCCCGACGCTCAGCGCGTATCGGTTGCACGCGGCAAGGCCGAGAATCGTCGCGTCGCGCGCGAAACCGCCGTCGCGCGCCGTCTTGTGCCGGCCCAGACCAGGGACGGGCACCGGATTCGAGTTCTCGCCAACGCGTCCACCGTCGCCGAGCTGCATGAGGCGGATCAGCAGGGAGCGGAAGGCGTGGGACTGCTGCGGAGCGAGCTGCTCTTTCTCGAGGCACCGTCCTGGCCGTCGTTCAAGGAGCAGGTCGATGTGCTTCGGCCTGTGTTGAGCCGGCTCGCCGGCCGGGTCGCCACCGTCCGACTGTTCGACTTCGGTGGTGACAAGACCCCGCCGTTCTTGCGCGGCGCAAGGGCCCGCGGCATCGATCTCCTCCTGGAATCGCCCGCGCAGTTGAAGACGCAGCTCGCTGCAATCGTTGAGGCCGGCGGCGGGACCGAGCTTCGCATCCTGGTCCCGATGGTCACGAGCTCGAGCCAGCTGAGAACGGTGCGCGAGATGCTTGGCCCAGCCCTGGGCGGGCAACGTGCGGTACTCGGGGCGATGATCGAAACGCCGGAGGCTGCGCTGCGCGCGACCGAGATAGCAAGCCACGCGGACTTTCTCAGCATCGGCACCAATGACCTGACGCAGCTGGTCTTAGGCTTTGACCGCGAGCAATCCAGAACTGCGCCAGTAACCGATATTCGTGTCCTGCGTCTCATCGACGCGACGATGCGTGCGGCGCACGTGGCGCGGATTCCGGTCGACGTCTGCGGCGAGGCGGCGTCCGATCCGAAGGCGATGCCGATCCTCGTCGGGCTCGGGGTTGACGAGCTCAGCGTCGCGGCTGCGCGTGTTGGTCAGGTCCGGGAGTGGGTGAGGAAGATCGACTTTTCAGCCGTCGAGAAAGAGTCGGAGAGGCTACTCCACCAGGCCGGACACGCAGGCCGCCAGAGCGTCTAGGGCCGCGGAGGCGTCCTCGCCTTCGGCGTTCAGCTTGAGCACTGTGCCCCCGGTCGCGCCAAGTGCAAGCACTGCGAGGATGCTCTTCGCGTCGGCAATCTTGCCGTTGACTCCGACCGTAACTCGCGAGCGGAATCGGATCGCGGTCTTGACGAAGTTCGCGGCGGGACGCGCGTGCAGCGCCACCGCGGCCGGCAGCGCGACCGTGATCTCACTCAGGGGTCCCCGCGAACTCGCCGAGTTCTCGGGGTTAAAACTTGCTTGCACCGCGAGCATCCTCAGCGGCTCGAGCCACCTCGTCCAGGTCCTGGCCGGCCGACGACATCACCGCGGCCGCGATCGCACCCTCGACGAATGGCGCGTCGACGAGACGCACGTGGCCGTTGCTCCTCCCTTCCTCGAGCAGATGGCGCACGGTCAGCACGGAGCTGCCGAGGTCGGCGAGCACAACCACCCCCTGGCCGCATTCTGCTCGGCTGATGGCGTTCCACACCACGTCGCCCGTGGTGCCCAGCGTGCCGTCCGGACCCCCACCCGCGGGCTCGACGCGAACCTCGCTGCCGGCCACCTGGGAAGCCAGGGCAGCGAGGCCATGGGCGAGCTCAAAGCTGTGGGAGACCAGTACAATCCCGACCAAATCACTCACACTCCGCTGATGCCGGCGCTAATTCCGAACGACCGCGCTAGTCTACACTACCGACAGGAATTCAGCAATGCCGAATAATCGCGCAGCCGGCAAGCGCCGCTCTTCGATCCAGTCGATCGACCGCGCCACGGCGATCCTGAAGGCGCTGGCGAGCGGACCCCGCCGGCTCGGCGTCAGCGAGCTCGCGGAACGTCTCGGCCTCGCCCGGCCCACTGTCCACGGCCTGCTCCAAACCCTTCAATCGCACGGCTTCGTGGAGCAGGACAGCTATTCGGACAAGTACCAGCTCGGTCCGGGCTTGCTCCAGCTCGGGTACTCGTACCTTGACCTCAACGAGCTGCGCGCCCGCTCGATCGCGCATGCGGACCATCTTGCGAGCAGGACCGGGGCGGCTGTGCGCGTGGGCGTGATGCACGGCTCGAGCGTCGTCGTGGTCCATCACGTGTTCCGCCCCGACGCCGCCTTCGGCGTGCTCGAGGTCGGCATCCAGCTGCCGCTGCACGCCAGCGCGCTGGGCAAGGCGATCCTGGCGTTCTCGCCATCGCAGATGCTGGAGGACCTGCTCGCGGAGCCGCTGCCGCGCTTGACCAAGCAGACGCTGTCCGGAGCCGACCTGCGCCAGGAGCTCAGCGTGATCCGGGATTCCGGCATCGCCACGGAACGCGATGAGGCGGTGCTCGGCGAGTCGAGCGCGGCGGCCCCGATCTTCGACCACGGCGGCCAGGCGGTGGGGGCGATCGGCGTGGTCGACTCGACGGACCGCATCATGGCGCGGGGACTGCTGCGTGGAATCGGCGCCGCGGTGAGCGAAGCTGCGCGCGGAGTCTCACGCGAGCTGGGCGCCGCTCGCTGGCCGTACGCAGCGGAGGCATAGCCTTTCCGCGCCGGACGCGCGGGATCCTTCCCGCCGGCCCGAGCCTTATCTTTCTCGCCCATGGCAACATCAGACGTTGCGGGCTTGCTGGTTGAGTGCCGCGACGAGCCAGGCGTCCTGTATCGCCTCACCGAGGCCATCTTCCGTCACGGCGCGAACATCACCTATGTCGCGGGTGGAGCCCGGCGCGAGGCGGTGGCCGAGCTGCAGCTCGAGGTCTCGGGTGCTCCTGACACGGCCCGGCTGATCGGCGACCTCGAGGCGGTGGAGGGCGTCACCCAGGTCGCCGTCGTGCCGACCTTCCAGATGATCTACGGCAAGCGCGTGATCGTGATCGGGGGCGGCGCCCAGGTCGGCATGGTGGCGCAGGGAGCGATCTCCGAGGCGGACAGGCACAACATCCGCGGCGAGCGGATCTCGGTCGACACGATCCCACTGGTCGGCGAGGAACAGCTTGCCGACGCCGTGAGGGCGGTGGCTCGGCTGCACCGCGCGCGGGCGCTCGTCCTCGCGGGCGCGCTCATGGGCGGCGACATCTCCACCGCGGTGCGGGAGATCCGCGAGGCTGGCATCCTCGTCCTGTGCACGAGCATGGCCGGCTCGGTGCCCGACGCGGCCGACGTGGTTGTCAGTGACCCGGTCGAGGCCGGCGTGATGGCCGTGATGCTTATCGCCGATACGGCGAAGTTCTCGATCGAGCACGTTCGGGGCAAACGCTTCTAGGGCTAGCCGAGAGCGTGCGTCTTGACCGTGATCGCCATCGTTCCGGTCGCCGACCCGACGTAGACGCCTCGCGTGGGAGCCGCGTCCGTGTAATCCCTTCCGACCGCGAGGCGCACGTGATGTGGTGTCGTCCTGATGGGATGCGTGGCGTCGAACCCGATCCAGCCCCGGCCCGCGATCCATGCCTCGGCCCACGCGTGTGATGCGCTCGCGACGCTCTCGCCCGGCGAGTGGATGTATCCGCTGACGTAGCGGGCCGGCACGCCCATCGCCCTCGCGACTGCGATGAAGAGGTGGGCGAAGTCCTGGCACACGCCGGCCCGCAGCGCCAGCACGTCATCGACTGCGCTGTACACATTCGTAACCGTGCGGTCGTATGCGAAATCGCGGCTGATCGCGATCGTGAGCTCATCGAGCGCGCGCTCGACTTCGGCGGGCGAGGACGGGTCCGCGATCGCATGCCGCAGCGCCAGCTCGCGCACCCCGTCGACCTCTTTCACAGGCGCGCGAAAGCGCAGAAAATCCTGCACGAGCTTTTCGCCGGGATCGTCATCCGCGGCCAGTCCGGTTTCGACAGTCGAGCGGCTGACCACGCTCAAACCGGAGTGCGGGCGGACCAGGTTGAAGTAGTGGACGTGGTTGCCATACCCGTCGATGTATCTCTGCGGTTTTACGCCGTGGCTCAGCTCAAGGTTGAAGTCGAGGCAGCGCTGGCCGTTGCCGTCCATGGGCTGCAGCCGGACCTCCATCACGGTCTCGGCGATGGGTCCGGTGTACCTGTACCGCGTGCTGTGCACGATCTCGAGCTTCATCTCTGTTGTTGTTGTTGGGGCATGCCCCGCCCCTCCTCGCCGGTGACCGCGGCGGGCACCTTGCTCGGGTGGAAGTACGTCTCGCGCAGCGCGACCTCCAGCTGACGCAGCAGCGAACGGCATTCGGCATCGAAGTCGAGCGGGTGCTCGGCGATCGACTCCGTGTTGGCCGCCAGGTACATGCCATTGAGGCGGGCCAGCAGTTTCATGGGCCTCGAATGCCGCGATTTACCTTCGATGCGCGTCACGGCATCCAGGGCAGTCGACGCCGAGAAACGTGCGGAGCGCGGAAGGGCGCGATCGAGCAGCAGGCACTCGATGACACGGTCGGCGGTCACGCCGGCTCCGTAATGAGCCTGGTACGACTCGAACGCAAAGCACGACTTGAGCACCGCGGTCCATTCGAGGGCATCCTCCGGAGTGTCGGCGAGCTCCGCCGACTTGCGTGTCACGACAGTGGTGACGTTCGCCGCGCGCTCGACGAATTTCCCGAGGAGCACGAAATCGCGTGCCTCGTCGTGGAACATGGTGTCCTCGAGCAGGCCGTCGGACAGCCGGATGCTCATCTGCACGTCCATCAAGAACGGGTAGAGGTCGCGCTGCCAGGGGGCTTCCCGGCTTCGCCAGTGGAGCATGTTGATCTGCTCGTAAAGCTCGGTCGGCAGCGTGGGCCGTACCGCCTGCGCGGCGAGCCTGGCGGCCGCGATGCTCGCCAGGACGGACGGGCCCAGGGAGCCGGCGACCACCATGTCGACCGCCTGGTCGCGCTGGCCCGTGTCGCTGCCGCGCCAACCCGCCAGCTCCATGAACCGAACCCAGAACTCAGGCCCTGGCTCGTCCGTCCGGTCGAGCGCCAGCGCCACATGCACGCCGAGGATGCGCGCGAGGTGGTCGGCGCGCTCGAGGTGGCGGCCGAACAGCGTCAGGGACGTCGCGCTGCGGCTAAGCACCGGCTTCCCGCTCCTGGTGCTCGCCCTGGGCCATTACCCACGTGTCGCGGCTCCCGCCGCCCTGCGAGCTGTTGACGATCAGCGAGCCAGGCTTCAAAGCGACACGTGTGAGGCCACCTGGCGTGACGTAGACGTCTGGTCCGGTGAGGACGAACGGCCGGAGGTCCTGGTGACCGGGGCGCAGCGTTCCACCGTCGAGCACGGGCTGGACCGACAGCGACACGACCGGCTGGGCGACGAAGGAGCGTGGGGCCGCTACGATGCGGCGCCGGAACTCCTCGCGCTCGTCTTTGGTCGACGTGGTGCCGATGAGCATTCCGTAGCCACCCGATCCGTCCACCGTCTTCACCACGAGCTGGTCGAGATGCTCGAGCACATAGCGGCAGTCGGAATCGATCGCGCAGAGGTACGTCTCGACGTTCGGCAAGATCGGGTCCTCGTCGAGGTAGTACCGGATGATCCGCGGCACGAGCGCGTAAACGGCCTTGTCGTCAGCGACCCCATTGCCCAGCGCGTTGGCGATCGCGACGTTGCCGGCGCGATACGCGTTGACCAGGCCGGCCACCCCGACGAGGGACTCCTGCCGGCCGAAAATCGGGTCGAGCCACTCATCGTCGATACGTCGATAGATGACATGAACGGGATGCAGTCCTCGTGTGGTCCGCATGAAGACGTGGTCGTCGTCGACGACCAGATCCGAGCCCTCGACCAGCTCGATCCCCATCTGCTTGGCCAGGTAAAGGTGCTCGTAGTAGGCGGAGTTGTTGATTCCGGGGGTGAGGAGCACGATCGTCGGCTCGTCCACTCCTTTCGGGGCGAGCCAGCGCAGGTGGTGGAGCAGCTCGTGGACGTAGCCTTCCACCGGGCGCACCGGATAGCCGGCGAAGAGGTCGGGAAGGATTCGCTTCATGACGTACCTGTTCGCCTGGACGTACGAGGCGCCTGACGGCGTGCGCAGGTTGTCCTCGAGGACGAAGAAATCGCCCTTCTCGTTGCGGACGAGATCGATCCCCGCGATGTGGCTGTGGATGCCATGCGGGACGGCGAGACCCTCGACCTCGCGCAGGTAGAGCGAGCTGCTCAGCACGATCTCGGGCGGGATCGCGCGCTGCTTCAAGATCAGCTTGCGCCCGTAGACGTCGTCCAGAAAGAGGTTCAGGGCCCGCAGCCGCTGCTTCAGCCCTTCCTCGAGGCGCTGCCAGGTGCCGGCCTCGATGACCCTCGGGATGACGTCGAATGGAAACACCTTCTCGGTGCCCTGGGCGTCCGGATAGACAGCAAAGGTGATGCCATGGTTGCGGAACATCTGCATCGCCAGGCCGTGCCGGCGCTGCAGCTCGTCAGGGCCGAGCCGGTTCAGCCGCTCGTACAGCCGGCGGTAGGCGGGTCTCGGCCGGCCGGCGGCCGCAAGCATCTCGTCATAGAAGCCGTTGAACCGGTAGTTGGCATCGAGATTCACGAAACCCACAGCTATAGTGTCTGCGCCATCCCGCAACCTGCAAAAACGATCGATCTACGGGTCGGCTGCGAGTTCAAATACGACGTGAGCGGCCCCACAGTCGCCACGGTGCAGGTGCGCCCCCGGTCCGACGCCAGCCATCAGCTGGTCACCGAGACCTGGTCGACCCACCCGCCGGTGCCCGTCGACGAGTACGCCGACTTCTATGGCAACCCGGTCAAGCGCCTGGTGATGCCCGAGGGCGAGCTGGCGCTGCGTTACGACGCGGTGGTCGCCGTCCCGGACGAGCCCGATGCCGAGGCCACGGCCGCGCCCCAGCTTCCGGTCCACGAGGTGCCTGGCGAGCTGCTCCACTTCACCCTGCCCAGCCGCTACTGCCTGTCCGACCGCCTCATGGGGATGGCCTGGGAGCTGTTCGGCCAGACGGAGCCGAGCGGAGCGAGGGTGCAGGCGGTCTGCGACTGGGTGCACGACAACATCAAGTTTCAGTACGGCGCGAGCAACCCGCTGACCACGGCGGTGGATGTGCTGGAGCAAGGCAGGGGTGTGTGCCGCGACCTGGCCCACCTCGCGATCACGTTCTGCAGGGCGATGAACATCCCCGCGCGTTACGTGTTCGGATACTTGCCGGACCTGTACGTGCCAGTCAACCCGGACCCGATGGATTTTGCGGCCTGGATGGAGGTTTACCTCGGCGATCGTTGGTGGACGTTCGACCCGAGAAACAATATGCGCCGGGTCGGGCGGGTCCTGATCGGCCGTGGCCGCGACGCGCTCGACGTCGCGATGCTTACCACTTTCGGGCCTGCCGCCTTTCGCTCGATGACGGTCTGGGCGGAGAAGGCGTCGTGATGGCGATCGACCCAGCCTCCGTCGACTGGGGCTCCGCGAGCCGGGCGTCATACCTGCTCCGCCAGACGTTTCGCTATGAGTACCCCGAACCGATCCGGGACCTGAATCACCGCCTCGTGGTCATTCCTCCTGAGCGCTTCGGCGACCAGCGGAGGTTGTGGCACGACGTTTCGGTGGGGCTCGACGGCGCGCGGCTCGAGAAGCGCAGCGATCGCTTCGGCAACATGATCGTCGACGTCTTTGCGCCGCGGGTGCCTGACGCGATCGAGTTCGTCGCCGAGGTCTCGGTCGAGCGACGGGCGGCGGAGCCGAATCGGCTTCCCGACGGCTGGCTCGCCGACGGTTACCTGCTCGAACCATCGGCGCTCACCGAGGCGGACGACGCAATCCTGCGGGCGGCTGACGACCTTGCGGCCTCGGCCGAATGGGGTCTTCCCCTGGCCGATCGAATCAACGACTGGGTCTACCAGTCGATGACATACAGATGGGGCGCGACCGGCGTCCGCACCACCGCGGCGCAGGCGCTCGAGATGGGCGCCGGCGTGTGCCAGGACTACGCGCATGTGATGCTCGCGCTGTGCAGGACATGCGGCCTTCCGTCGCGATACGTGTCGGGGCACATGCTCGGCCAGGGTGGCACGCACGCCTGGGTGGAGGTCGTGCTGCCTGCTAGCGACGGAACCGGCGACGCCATCGCGCACACGTTCGACCCCACGCACGCGAGCCGCGGAGGCCTCGGCTACGTGACGGTCGCCGTCGGCGGCGACTACTCGGACGTGGCGCCGACCTCGGGCACGTACCTTTCGGGCGCCCGAGGCCGGCTCACGGCGACAAAACGAGTGACCCTGGTCGAAGTCGGCTAGTTGTCTTCCCCATTTATGGGGAAGTCCCGCCGAAGGCGGGGATGGGGCTCGCCCGAACTACATCGCCGGCGTTATCTCGTAGACCGTAATCTTGCCCCCCGACTGCAGCACGGGGCAGCCCTTCGCCAGCTCGGCCGCGGCGTTCAGCGAGTCTGCCTTGAGGATCGAGTAGCCAGTCGCCGGCGGGCTGCCGACCGCGCCGTCGTGGACTGCGCCGCTGTTCGAGATGTTCTTGGCGTGATCGCTGAACGGATTGCCCGCGTCGACGATCTTGTCGCCGAGCTTACCGAACCATCCGCCCCACGCCTGCATGACCTTCTCCCGCTCGGCGGGCGAGGTCCCAGCGCTGCCTCCGGTGTACAGAAGTACGAAGTTCGCCATGCCTGCTATCTCCTTTTGCGATTGATGTCTCGTGGACTCATCTCACTCGACGAACAGGCGGGCGCGATTTCGACACCTCTTATCAAATCCACACGCCCAGGGCTATAAATCGCTCGGATGGCAGGCTCCCGCATCCTGGTGGTCGAGGACGACACGCGGCTCGCGGCGACGCTCGAGCGGGTGCTCGCGGCGGAAGGCCATGACGTGGAGGTGGCGGGCGACGGCGGTGACGCCCTGAGGCGCGCCCGGGAGCGACCTTTCGACCTCGTT
>Ga0209805_1000346_pt1 | contig 28231 bp, 27 predicted proteins | sample GraSoiAngelo_148_FD_185905 | JGI IMG/M metagenome (GOLD analysis project Ga0209805, IMG submission 185905) | Grasslands soil microbial communities from the Angelo Coastal Reserve, California, USA - 14_1009_09_20cm (SPAdes) (version 2) | ecosystem: Environmental > Terrestrial > Soil > Grasslands ...
CCCTTACGAAGCACGAGCTCGCCAAGCTCCTTCAGCTGCTCGTTGCCCTCGTAGATCGTTGCGAAGTGATTCCCCGCAAGCTGGCCCATCTTGCTGGCGAACAGCGTGGCCCCGTAGGGAAACAAGATCTCGGTCTCTGAGATCCCGCCTGGATAGAGCAGGAGCTCGCCCGGTGCCGGATGGCTGGTGTGGTTCTCGTAACCCAGGCCGAGGTCCAGGTCGCCGAGCGGGATCCACGCCGCCTCGCCGCTCCAGCGAGCCTGGATCAGCTGGGTCTTGAGCGGCAGCATAGACCGGAACTTCTCACAGGACGCCGGCGCGCGCCGGGTCTCGAGGTGCGCTTTGAAGCGCAGCCCCGAGACCCTGATCTCTATTCCTATGCTCGCGTCCCCATTGCCGCCCGGGAGCTGGCCGTCTGGCGCCGCAAGTTCATGTTCAAGACGTAGTAGAGGCCACCACTGATGACGAACCCGACGATGAAAGTGATGTCTCCGAACTGAGGATAGTTATAGGGCACGTAGCCGACGTAGATCGCCTGGTCAGCGAAAAGCCACACCGAGACGACGAGGCCGACGGCCATGGCGACAAAACCCTGCCAGCGGTTGTAGGCCGTGTTGTAGAAGCTGCTCTCATCGCCGTAATCGCCACGGCGCAGCCAGTAGTCGACGAAGACGACGGCCAGCCACGGCGCGATCCAGTAGCTGATCACGAGCAGGAAGCTCTCGTACTTGCCGCCCGGCTGGACGTTCGCCTGGAAGACGAGTCCACCGACGTAACCGATGACGCCTGCGAGCACCGCAATCACCGCGCGGCGCTGTTTCAAAGTCAAGCCCATCTCCCGAATTCCGAGAGCGACGAGGGACATCGTCCCGCTGTAGATGTTGATGGCGTTGGCCGCCACCGCGCCCACCGCGATGGACAGCAGCGCCAGGTAGTAGATCACCCCCGGCATCGCCTGCTGGAGCTGGGCGGTGGGAATGTCGGTAGGACCCCACTTGGTGCCTGCGACCGTACCCAGGACCGCGCCGGCGAGCTCGAGCACGATGCACGACAGGAACACGCCGAATCCGGCCCAGAAACCGACCATCTTGCGGTCGACGGTTGGCGGGAGGTAGCGCGTGTAGTCGGCACCGTAGGGGTTCCAACCGACTGCGTAGCCGAATGCCGCCGTGAAGGCGAGGATCCAGCCCCCGAGCTCACCACCAAACGTCAGCGGAGCCTTGGGATTGAACCCGACACCGTAGTTGCCGTGGATGAAGATGAATATGCACGCGACCGCGAACACTGTCCCCAGGAGAGGCAGCGCCCAACGTTCGAACACGTGGATCAGGTTGTGGCCAAGCGCGGCGATGGCGACCTGCGCGACGACGATCACGAGAAACGTCAGCGCAAACGGAAGGTTGAGGGACGGAAAGAGAGCCTGCAGGGCAAACGCGCCGCTGACGCTGTTGACGATGAACCATCCGAACGCGCCGGTGATCGTGTTGAGCCCGGCGGGCAGAATGTTGCCGAGGAAGCCAAATGCACCTCGGCTCTCGACCATCATCGGGACGCCAAACTTGGGCCCCCAGCTGGAGACGATGCCATGGGTCACCGACCCCAGAAGGGTGCCGATGATGATCGCCGTCGCCGCCTCCCAGATGTTGAGCCCGAAGAGGACGACGCAGATCGTCCCGATGTAGACGGTGGCGAACTCGAGGTTCGGACTCAGCCAGGTATAGAAGAGGTCAATCGGCTTGCCATGCCTCTCCTTGAGCGCGATGTACTCGACGCCGCCGGGCTCGACTGTGGCGACCCTGTCTCCGTAGTCGCCCTCACGAACAGGTACGTGTTTCTCGACCTCTTGGACTGACTGCATCGGCGCCTCCCCTACTCTCAAATGGCCAGCACGAAGTCCGTTCGGAAGTTTAAGGTCTGCTAGGTTTCCGGTCGATGCTGGATTTGCTCCTGAAGGGCGCCCGGCTGCCGGGCGAGCTCGAGACCCGCGACATCGGGATCAAGGGCGGCCTCATCAGCGAGCTCGAGCCTGAGGCCCACCACGCGATCGATCTGGCCGGCGCGCTGGTCACCCCGGCCCTGGTCGAGCCGCATATCCACCTGGACGCTGTGCTGACCGAGGGCGAGCCACGCCACAACGACACGGGCTCCCTTTTTGAGGGCATCGCGATCTGGGCGGAGCGCCTGAAAACGCTGACGGTGGAGGACGTGAAGCAGCGTGCCCGCACGGTGCTTCGCTGGCAGCTGGCCAACGGTGTTCAGTTCGTCCGCAGCCACGTCGACGTTTGCGACCCCGAGCTGAGAGCGGTCCGCGCCATGGTCGACCTCCGCAAGGAGATCGGCGACCAGATCACGCTCCAGCTTGTCGCCTTTCCACAGCAGGGCATCCTCTCTTTCGACGGCGGCCAGGACCTGATGCGGCGTGCGGTCGACCTGGGGGTGGACATTGTCGGCGCCATCCCGCACTTCGAGCTGACCCGGGAGTACGGGGAGCTCTCGATCAAATTTGCCTTCGACCTGGCCGCCAACAAGGGGCTGCGCGTGGACATCCACTGTGACGAGACGGACGACGACCAGTCGCGCTTCGTCGAGGTGATGGCCGCGGAGACGATCCGGCTAGGCATGGGCGGCCGGGTCACCGCCAGCCACACCACCGCGATGCACTCCTACAACAACGCCTACGCCTACAAGCTGATCAACAACCTCAAGCGCGCCCAGATGCACATGGTCACCAACCCGCTCGACAACTCAACACTGCAGGGCCGCTTCGACACCTACCCGATTCGCCGCGGCCACACGCGGGTCAAGGAGCTGCTTGCGGCGGGCATCAACGTGTGCATAGGCCACGACTCGGTGATGGACCCGTGGTACCCCCTGGGTTACGGCGACCCGCTCCAGTCGGCTTTCGTGCTCGCGCATTACGGCCAGATGTCAGGCCACGGCCAGCTGCGCACCCTCATGGACATGATCACCTGGAACCCGGCGAGCGCGCTCGGCCTGGAGAAGTACGGGTTGCTGCCCGGCTGCCGCGCCGACCTCTGCGCCTTCGCCGCGCCGAGCGAGATGGACGCCATCCGCCTGATCGCCCCGCGCAAGCTGGTGCTGCGGGGAGGCAAGATCGTGGCGCGCACCGAACCCGAGCGGACCACGGTGATGTGGGACGACAAGGAGGAGCTGGTCGACTTCCTCAGGCCCGCCCCGAAGCCACTGCAGCCGCTCTAACTCAGGTGGCTCCTCCCCATTCATGGGGAGGTGGCGCGAAGCGCCGGAGGGGCTGCGCCGGAGGGGCTGCGCCGGAGGCTAGCTGAGTGCGTAAATCCCAGGCAGCTCCCTGTACAGCCCGGCGTAGTCGAGGCCGTAGCCGATCACGAAGCGGTCGGGGATGACAAAGCCGGTGAAGTCGATCTGGACCGAGATCTCGCGCCTCGCCGGCCGGTCGAGCAGCGCGGCCACGCGCAGCGAGGCAGGCTTCATCCGGCGAAACCGTCTCAGAATCGTGTCGATCGTCCGGCCCGAGTCGACGATGTCCTCGACCAGCAGGACGTGGCGGCCCTCCAGGGCTCCCTCCACCATGTGGGCGATCTTCACCCGGCCGGTGGACCTGGTCCCGCCCCCGTAGCTGGCGGCGCGCACGAACTCGAGCTCTGCGGGGATGGAAAGGCTGCGCAGCAGGTCGGCGGCGAAGACTGTGGCGCCCTTCAGGATGGCGACGATGACCAGCGGAGTATCGATGTTCGCGTACACCTCGGAGATCTCGCCGCCGAGCTGGCGCACGCGCCTGGAGATGCGCTCTGAGGAGATCATCGCCCGGCCCGGCGCCCGCCTCGATCCGCGGGCACGATGAGCCGGCCGGGGAGTCGATGCCAATGCGTCAGGCATTCAACTGAGAGTCTAGTGTTGGCGGCATGCGCAAGGTCTACCGCGGCCGCGACATCGAGGTGAGCTTCGACCTGGATATCTGCATCCATATCGGCGAGTGCCTTCGCGGCGACTCTAAGGTGTTCAAGCTGGATCGCCGGCCGTGGACCCTGCCCGACGCCGGCGACGCGGACGTGGTGGCGAAGGTGGTCGAGCTGTGCCCGAGCGGGGCGCTGCTGTACCGCCGGCTGGACGGGGCTCCACAGGAGCAGGCCGGCGCGACAACCAAGGTGACGCCGATGCGCGACGGGCCTCTCATGGTCACCGGGGAGATCGAGGTGCGGCATGAGGACGGGACGGTCGAGACGCTGCCGCGGGCGACGCTCTGCCGCTGCGGCGAGTCCAAGCACAAGCCGTTCTGTGACAACCAGCACCTCGCGATCGGCTTCCGCGCACCGGGGGTTCCGTTCAAGATCCACCTCAGTCCGGTCCGCCTGCGACTCGACGAACCGATGACCAAGGCCGCCGACCCCCGCCGCCTCGACTGATGTCCGAGCACGACGTCGAGCGCTTCAATCGCTGGGCGGCGGGCTACGACCGGCACTTCTTGCAGAAGTTGATCTTCGAGCCGGTGCAGCAAACAATCCTCGAGGTAGCCCAATCCGAGGTCCCCAACGCGGAAGCGATCCTGGACGTCGGCTGCGGCACCGGCCGCCTGCTCATCGCTGCGGAGCCAAGGTTTCCGGACGCGCGCCTGGAAGGCGTGGACGCGGCGGTGGAGATGGTCAAGCACGCGCAGGGCATGCTGCCGGCATCGAGCCGGATCACATTCCGCCAGGCGACGGCCGAAAAGCTGCCATTCCCGGACGGCCAGTTCGACCTTGTCTTCAGCACGATGACCTTCCATCACTGGAGCGATCAGAGCAAGGGCATTTCGGAGGTCGCGAGGGTGCTCACGCCAGGCGGGCGCTGGCTGCTGGCCGATTTCATCGCGACCGGCTTCATGCGCTACATCCGCCGCCTGTTCAGGCTCAGGCGGTTTCGCGAGAGGAGGTTGTTGGACCCGATGCTCGCCTCGGCAGGGCTGCGTGTCCTCTCCCAGCGACGCGTCCCGAGGATTGGCGCCCAGGTCCCGGTGCTTGCCATCGGGCGGGCCCCCTTGCAAACGACCTAGGGCGGTCTACGATAGCCGCGACCCGACCTCTGTGTCGGAGGCTCGGCGCACAGCAAGGGGGGAGGCGCTATGGCAGTCGCGACTGGAGCGCGGGAGCGCGGCGTCGTGTATCCGGAGGATCGATTGCCCTGGCCTCAGACCATCCTCATGGGCTTACAGCACGTGATGGCGATGTTCGGCGCCACGGTGCTGGTTCCCTTGATCCTCGGTTTCAATCCCAATACGGTCATCTTCTTCAGCGGAGTCGCGACGCTGATCTTCCTGTTTGTCACCGGCCGCAAGGTGCCCAGCTACCTCGGTTCTTCGTTCTCCTTTCTCGGCGCGGTCCTTGCAATACAGGGCGGCAGCACCGGCCATCACGATCTGGCCTACGGCGGGATCCTGATCGCGGGCGTCATCTATTTCCTGATTGGCGTCATCGTCCATTTCGCGGGCATCAACGCGATCCGCTTCCTCCTGCCGCCGGTAGTGACCGGAACCGTGGTCGCTGTCATTGGGCTCGCGCTGGCGGGTGCCGCGTGGAATAACTTCAAAGGCGATCTGTTGACCGCGACCATTACGGTGCTTGTAGCAGTCGTGGTCAGCGTTTACCTCCGCGGATTCCCACGCCTGCTGCCCGTCTTGTTCGCGGTCGTCATCGGCTACGTCTTCTCGCTGGTCGACCCCGCGTGCCAGGGGGCGAAGACGGCCTGCCACATCAGCTTCTCCGGCGTGCAGGCCGCAGCATGGGTCGGTCTACCCGATTTTTCATTTCCAAGCTTCGGCAATCCCATCCGTCAGTTCAGCCTCTTCTGGTTCATCCCCCTGATCCTCGTCGCGGAGAACGCGGGCCACGTCTTCGCGATCAGCGGGATCATGAAGCGCGACCTGTCCGGATATCTCGGCCGGACGTTCATGGGCGACGGCATCGGAACCATTGTCAGCGCACTCTTCGGCGGCACTGGCGAAACCACGTACGCCGAGAACATCGGCGTCATGGGCGTGACACGCGTCTTCTCGATCTGGGTTTTTATCATCGCGGCCATTGCGGCCATCCTGCTCGGCTTCATCCCCAAGTTCGGCGCGCTGGTCGACAGCATTCCGAGCAGCGTGATCGGCGGGATCGAGCTCTATCTTTTCGGGCTCATCGCTGTGATCGGGGCCAAGATATGGGTGGACGGTCGCGTCGATTTCGCCAAGCGAGCCAACCTGGCGGTGGCTGCGATACCGCTGATCCTCGCCGCCGGCGGAGCGGACGTCAAGTTCGGCGACTTCGAGCTCAACAATCTCGCGCTGGGAGCGCTCAGCGCGATCGTGCTGTACCAGATCTTGCGGCCGGGCCACATCCGGGACCGCGAGACTGAGCCGCCGGAGATCGTCTCGGGATAGGTTCTGGCATTGTTGGGCGCGTGACGGTCGACATTGCCGGCTTTCGGACAAGCTTGCGCTCTGGCAATCTGGCGGAGGAGCTTCTCCGGCCAGGGCGTGATGTCGTGTTGCGGTCGGGAGATGGCAAGCTCACCCGCGACGAGCTGCGAAGCAACGCCGAGCAGGTCGCCGGCGGCCTGCACGAGCTCAGCGTCAAGGCCGGAGACAGGGTCGCCGTCTATGCCGCGAACTCGCTCGACTGGGTGACCGCCTACCTCGGCATCCAGCGGGCCGGGGCCGTCGCTGTGATGATGAATCCCGACTACCGCGCCGCCGAGGCCGAGCACATCATTCGCGACGCCGAGCCTGTCACTGTCATCGCCGACCGCCCGCGCGCCGAGATCATCGAGAAGCTCGGTCTTCGCATCGTCGCGCTGGAGGACCTGCCCCTCGGGGCGACGCCGCCGATGCCGGCGCTGACACCCGAAAGCCCAGCCGCGATCCTGTACACATCGGGCACGACGGGCCGCCCGAAAGGCGCTGTCCTCGACCATGGCAACTTCCTGGCCCAGGGTCGCGGCGCCCTCGAAGTGTGGCGCTGGACCTCGAAGGACGTGCTCGTCCACGCGCTGCCGCTCTTTCACCTGCACGGACTCGGCATGGGCCTTCACGGGACGCTGCTGAGCGGCGGCAGCGCGACGCTCGTCCCCTTCACGCCCGCGGCGGTCGTGGTCGAGCTGACCAGAGATGACGCGGAGCGCGGCACCATGTTCTTCGGCGTGCCGTCGATGTACCAGCGCCTGTGCGACTGGCTCGAACAGCACCCGACCGACCTCTCGCGTGTCCGTGTCTTCGTCTGCGGCTCGGCGCCGCTGCCGCCCGCACTGTTCGAGCGCTGCGCGCGGCTGCTGGGCCAGCCGCCCGTCGAGCGGTACGGCATCACCGAGGGTGGCATCGTCGTCACCAACCCGTACGACGGGCCGCGCCAGCCGGGCCGGGTCGGCTACGCCTTTCCCGGCGTAGAGGTCAGGCTCGGCGACCTCGACGAGGTGCTGCTCAAGGGCGGCCAGGTTTTCCAGGGCTACTGGCGCAACCCGGAGGCGACCGCGGAGGCATTCACATCGGATGGCTTCTTCCGCACAGGCGATGTGGGGGAGATCGCCGAGGACGGCACACTCGCGATCCGCGGCCGGCTGAAAGAGCTGATCATCACCGGCGGCTTCAACGTCTATCCGCGCGAGGTCGAGCTGGTGCTCGAGACCCATCCCGCCGTGCAGGAGGTTGCGGTGGCCGGCCTGCCCAGTGACAAGTGGGGCGAGGAGGTCACGGCGTTCGTGGTGCCGTCCGGCTCGCCGCCGCTGGTCGAAAGTGAGCTCATCGAGTTTGCCCATGAGAGGCTTGCCGCCTACAAGTGTCCAAAGCGAGTGGTCACGATGGAAGCCCTCCCACGCAACGCGATGGGCAAGGTGCAGCGCTCGCTGCTGGTGAAATGAGATACCTCGACCTTACCCAGGACTTCTCGCTTCACACGCCGGCTTTCGCCGGCTATCCCGGCCCAGCGATCCGGTGGATCAAGCACCTGGCCTTCGACCGCGCGGGAGGCCAGGAGATCACGATGACGCTCCACGTCAGCACGCACCTCGACGCGCCGGCGCATTTCATGACCGGCGGCAAGTTCATCGGCGACCTTCCCCTCGACTTCCTCGTCGGTCCAGCTTGTGTGGTTGACCTGCAGCGCTACGGCATCGGCGATTACGACATCTATGGTCCCGAGCACTTCGAGCGTTGGGAGAAGGACACGAACCTGAATATCGAGCATGGCGACATCCTCATCATCCGCACGGGCTATCACCGCTACTACCCGGAGAACTGGACGGACCGCTCGCGCGTCGACGAGACGAAATACTTCATCCGTCACCCTGGGCCGACGCGCGAGTTCGCGGAGTGGGTGCTGAAGCGCGGCGTGCGCTGGATCGCCGTTGACGTAGGCAGCGCCGACCATCCGATGAACACGGTCATCCGGCGGATCCGCGCCGACGAGGCCGAGGAGGCGGAGAAGAAGCTCGGCCGAAGCCTGGACGAGATCTTCCCCAAGGCCGACTACCAGATCATGCACACGCTGCTCTTTCCGCACGACGTCATCCACATCGAGAACCTCGGCGGACAGCTCGACGAGGTGCTCGACCGGAAGATTCAGTTCGGCTGCTTCCCTTGGCGCTTCCAGGGCGGCGAGGCCGCGCTGTGTCGCGCGGTCGCGATGATTGAGTAGTGCGGCCGGGACTGCGCTCGCCAATGCATCGGCCTAGGCGGGCGGGCGCCTTCGGCGCTAAAGCCGGCGTCGCCTCCTGCGCGCGCTCGGTCGCGCATCTACGTGATGCGCTCCCTCACGTGCTCGTCGGTTCCTTGGCTCCGCCCGCCGATGCCGCGCCTTGGCGAGCCGAGTCCCAGCCACACTACTCAGATTGAAGCCTGCTCCGTTCGAGTACCACGCGCCGTCGACGGTAGAGGAGACATGCGCGCTTCTCGGCTCGCTCGACGACGCAAAGATCCTCGCCGGCGGTCAGTCGCTTGTACCGCTGCTGAACTTCCGGCTGGCTCGCCCGAAATATCTGATCGATATCAACCGCATCGCCGGCGTCGACCGTATCTACGAGCGGGACGGCGGGGTTGCAGTGCAGGCACTGGTTCGACAGGCGGCGGTCGAAGATTCCGACCTGGTGGCTCGCGTGTGTCCGCTACTGAGCGATGCCGTGCGGCTCGTCGCGCACCGCGTCATCCGCAACCGTGGCACCGTCTGCGGCAGCATCGCTCACGCCGACCCGGCCTCCGAGGTTCCGGCGGTGCTGCTGGCGCTCGGCGGCAGTGTGGTGGCCGTGTCATCGCGGGGTCAGCGCGTGATTGCCGCCCCCGATCTTTTCACCGGGATGTTCGAGACATCGCTCGCCCCTGATGAGCTCCTGGCCGAGGCATGGTTCCCGGCGATCCACCATGCGTTCGCGATCTTCGAGGAGTCCCGGCGTCACGGCGACTTCGCCCTGGCCGGCGTCGTGCGGGCAGCCGAAAAGCTTGCATTGTTCGGCGTGGCGCCAACCCCGGTGCTCGCCGATCCACGCGACCCGGCTCGCAACCTGCAACCCAGCGGCGACATCGAGGCGACGCCTGAGTTCCGGATCCATCTGGTCAAAGTGCTCACCGAAAGGGCTTTCGCCGCGTGAGGGTCAATGGCGTCGCGCACCCCGCGCCCGAAGATCCGCGCCGGCTGCTCTCCGACCACCTGCGGCACGACCTTGGCCTGACAGGGACACACGTGGGCTGCGAGCACGGCGTGTGCGGCTGCTGCACGGTGCTGCTCGATGGCGCGCCAGTGCGGTCTTGCCTGATGCTCGCGGTGCAGGCTGAAGGCCACGAGTTGACGACCATCGAAGGCCTCGCCCGCGATGGCGCGCCCCTTCATCCCGTGCAGCAGGCGTTTCACGAGTGCCACGGCCTGCAGTGCGGGTTCTGCACGCCCGGATTTGTGATGTCGGTGGTGGGCCTTCTCGCGCAGCACCCCAATCCATCGGCGCAGGAGATAGAAGAAGGTATCGCAGGCAATCTGTGCCGCTGCACGGGCTACGCGTCGATCCGGCGAGCGGTGCAGCGAGCGGCGGAGCTTTCCGCCAAATGACCACCAGATGGTTTGGTGCGCCGGTCCAGCGCGTCGAAGACGACCGCCTGCTGCGCGGCCACGGCCGCTTCACAGACGACATCGGCGAGGGCGCCCTCGAATGCTGCTTCGTGCGCTCGCCTTACGCGCATGCGCGGATCAAGTCGATCGATGTCACGTCGGCAGGCGAGATGCCGGGCGTGGTCGCGGTTTACACGGCCGCTGACCTTCCGTTTGGTGGCGTCGACTTACCGCTGCTCATCCCGCATCCCAACCTGACACATGGCCGGACCCAGCGCTGCCTCGCTTCCGAGATCGTGCGCTACGCGGGCGAGGCGGTCGCATTCGTAGTGGCGGAGAGCCGCTACGTCGCGGAGGACGCGGCTGAGCTCGTGCAGGTCGAGTACGAGCCGCTGCCGGTCGTCATCACACCGGAGGATGCGGCGGTAGCCGAGCACCTGGTGCACGACGATGTGCCGGGCAACGTCGCCGCTGACATGCTCCAGGAGGTCGGCGACGTGGCCGCGGCGCTGGCTGCCGCACCTCACCGCAAAAGCCTTCACTTCCGATACGAGCGCGGCGCGGCGAGCCCCATGGAGGCCCGCGCGGTGTGGGCTCGCTGGTCGGCGGCCGAACGCAAGCTGACCGTGTACGACTCGACCCAATCGCCCACGTCGATCCGCGGCGGGCTTGCCGTCCTGTTCGGCCTTCCCGAGTCGAGCGTCGAGGTCATCGCTCCCGATGTGGGAGGAGGGTTCGGACCGAAGATCATGCTGTTCTATCCCGACGAGCTGCTCGTCCCATTCGCGGCGATGCAGCTCGGCCGCCCTGTGAAGTGGACGGAGGACCGGCAGGAGCACTTCACCGCGGTCAACCAGGAGCGCGGCCAGGTCCACGAGGTCGAGGTCGGTTTCGACGGCGACGGCCGCGTGCTGGCGTTGAGCGACGACTTCATCCACGACGGCGGCGCGTACACGCCGTACGGGATCATCTTGCCCATCATCACGGCGGCGCAGGTGCCGGGACCTTATCGAATCCCTACCTATCGAGTCCGCTTTCGCGACGTCTATACCAACGCGACACCGACCTCGCCCTACCGCGGCGCAGGCAGGCCTCATGCGTGCTTTGTCATGGAGCGGACGCTCGACGTCATCGCGGCCGAGCTGGGCATGGACCGGGTCGAGGTGCGGCGACGCAACCTGATCCAGCCGGACCAGTTTCCGTATGACGTCGGGGTCGCGTGGCAGGACGGAAACACCGTCGTCTACGACAGCGGCAACTACCCCGAGCTGCTCGACCGTGCGCTCGAGAAGCTCGGTCCGAGGCCGGCGGGAGACCACGTCGGCAGGGGGCTTGCCATGTACGTCGAGGGCACGGGCGTCGGCCCGTATGAGGGCGCGCATGTCCAGGTGCTCGTCTCGGGCAAGGTGACCGCGGCGACCGGGATCCCAAGCCAGGGCCAGGCCCACGCGACCGTATGGGCCCAGGTGGTCGCCGACGAGCTCGGCGTGGACGTGAAGGATGTCGAGGTGACGAGCGGAGACACGCGCCGCTTCGCATGGGGCGTCGGTACGTTTGCGTCTCGAGGCGCCGTGACGGCCGGCAACGCCATGCACGTCGCGGCGCACATGGTGGCGACGAAAACGAAGCAGATCGCGGCCGAGCACCTGGAGGCCAACCCGGACGACCTGGAGCTGGTGGACGGCCGCGTCCGCGTCAAGGGCTCGCCTGACCGCGGCATCCCCCTCGGCGCCGTGGCGGTGTTGTCAAACCCGGTGCGTTACGCGTTCGGTGGCGGCACCGAGGCGGCGACGCAGTTCGCGGCGAAAGCACGGCCGGGCCCGCCGCTGCAGGACGGCGAGCAGCCCGGACTCGAGGCGACCGGCTACTACAGCCCGCCCGGCTCGACCTGGGCGTCGGGCTGCCACGCGGCGTATGTCAGGGTCGACCCGAAGACGTTCCGGCTCGAGATCCTCAAATACGTGGTCGTGCACGACTGCGGTCGCGTGATCAATCCGCTCGTGCTGCAGGGTCAGATCGAGGGCGGAGTCGCCCAGGGGATCGGCGGAGCGTTCTACGAGCGCCTGGCCTACGACGCTGACGGGCAGCTGCGCAACGCGTCCTTCATGGAGTTCCTCATGCCGTATGCGACGGAGATTCCGCCCATCGAGATAGACCACATAGAGACGCCGTCGCCGTTGAACCCGCTCGGCGTCAAGGGGGCGGGGGAGGCCGGCGTGATCCCGGTCGGCGCCGTGATCGCCTCCGCGATCGACGAAGCCCTCGGCATCCCGATCACCGAGATGCCGCTGTCACCGCTGAAGCTCTTCGAGGCCGGCCGATGACACTTCGCTTGCGCGTCGCTCTGTGGTTGCAGGCAGCGGCCCTGGCGTCGCCGATCACCCTCATGGGTTACTGGTCGATCGAACCCCTGGTCACCCACCCAGTCTGCCCGGTCGAGGCCTGCAACCACATCGCGCCCTCGTTCTTACTCCCGTCGGTATTGTTGTTCGCTGCGCCATTGGGCCTCGTCATCTCCTACGCGGTGAAACGAGGCGCATTACGTGGCGGCGATCTGCCGTGGCTCATCGGCGTCGATGTTTATGCGCTGGCACTCGGCGTGCTGGGCCTCTTCCTGCTTCCCGTGCCGCCGTATAACGTGATGGCGACGATTCTCGTCATGACCACTTTTGCCGCCGCAGTGCTCGAGCTTGTCTGGTGGCGCGTCAAACCCGACGACGTCTATATGAGCTGACCCGGCCTCACCAAGCGTTCCTGAATTTATGAACGATCATGCAAGTGTGGTGAGAGTGGAGCGGCATGAGCCGGCGGCGGGCCGGCGCGATGAGGTAGCCGGCGTCTTGAAGTCCGTCGCGGAGGCGGCGCGCGACGCCTCGGGGTGCTTTGGGGCCCAGGTCGCCAGGTCAGATGGCGATCCAGACCAGGTCGTGCTGATCTCGCGTTGGGATTCGAGCGATGCGATGCGGGAGTTCACTGCTCGGCCCGACTTCACCAGCCTGGAGCGAACGCTCGATGGAAGCGTTAAAGGCCCGCCCTCAGTCGAAGTCTTTACGACGGCCTAGTTGAAGTTCCCGCCCACATGTGGCACTAGGCCGCGGTTGCCGCTTAGACGGGGGGTTGAAGGACCTCTCAGAAGGCCTCGATCTTGCCGTTTGATGACGACCATGCTCACCCAGTCAGGGACAGCCGCTGGAGCCTTACGTCGGGCGTGCGACTTGGGAAGCAAGGCGGCGATGCTGGCTTCCAAGTCTCCTTCTGCCGCCTAGCCTCCTCGCGCGCATCCTTCGCCGAACGTCGTTCAGAGTGGCGTGAGCAGAGCCCGGAGTGCCAGTCATGGGCGGCAATTTCACCTGGGCGCCGAAGTTCCCAGTTAAGTTTCTTGATGGACAAACATTTGTTTGGTACCATCATTCCATGATCCTCGCGGAGCGTTTGTGCACCGACGACCAGGTCGCTCGCGAGCTGATCGAGACCGAGCACCTGATCGGCATCCTCCAGCTCAAGGCGAGCCGGCTGGCGGCGGAGCTCTCCGCGACCAAGCACTGGGACAGCGAGGGCTACAACAGCGCCGGCGACTGGATGCGCTTCAAGTGCCAGGTCACCAACACGGTTGCGTGGGACCGAATTCGGGTTGGCGAGGAGCTGCACCGGATGCCAGAGTCGGAGCAGGCGGTCTACGACGGCGAGATCGGCTACGCGCACCTGAAGGTGATGGCGAGGACAGCCGAAGTCGTGGGCGCGAAATTCGACGAATTGATGCTGCTGCCCCTGGCCAGGGAGACTTCTCCGGGAAAGTTCTATTACAAGAGCCTCCATTTCCGGCACGCGGTCGACGCAAAGGCTTACTGCGACGAACAGACGGAGCTGGTGGAGAATCGGCGGCTGTCGCTGAGCACCGCCGAAGACGGCTGCCTGCTCATCAGCGGAGTCCTCGACCCGGTTGGCGGAGCGGCGGTGCGGACCGCGTTGGAGCCGCTGGCGCGCAAGTCGGGGGTCGGCGACGACCGGGAGCTAGAGCGGCGCCATGCCGACGCGCTGGTCGAGCTGGCCTGCGGGGGCAAGCCGGCAAATCTTCACGTCACGGCCACAGTCGAAACCTTGAAGGGGATGGTCGGCGCCGCAGGAGGTGAGATGGAGTTCTCGCTACCACTTTCATCGTCGACCATCGAGCGCATGGCGTGCGACTGCAGCGTGAGTCGGGTGCTGTTGAGCGAGGAGTCGGTGGTCATCGACGTGGGCCGCTCGAGGCGAGTCATCGGCGGACCGGCGAAGCGGGCTCTAAACGCGCGCGACGGACACTGCGTGTGGCCCGGCTGCGAACGGCCGGCATCGTGGTGCGACGGCCATCACCTGGTGCATTGGATTCGCGGTGGCTCGACCGACCTGGACAACCTGGTCCTGCTCTGTCACCGGCATCACTGGAAAGTTCATGAGGGCGGCTGGCAATTGGTCAAGACCGACGATCGCGACATCGTGCCGATCGCACCGACGATCACCTTCGGACGGGGACCGGACTAAGGGCTAGGCTTTTTCGCGGGCTCCGCGGCGGGCCAGGGCATTCCTGCGTTCGAACATCTCCAGCCTTGGCTGAGCCCTGATGGCAACTGCGCCCTAGTGCCAAATGTGAGTCGGAACTTCACCTAGTCCGCGCGTCTTGCGCAACACGCGCGTTTGCCGGCCCGATTTACCCACGTTTTGCCCAAAACGAGCGTGGTGTCAGTCCGTTCTGACCACCGCCGCCACGATGTTGCCTCCCGGCGGGCCCTGGTGGGAGTTCCGCTCCCCACCGCTCACGTAGTTGGTCGTGCGACCCGTGACGGATGCGACCAGCATTCCTCCCAGCGCCTTTCCGATCTGATACGCGTCGGCGTCGTCCAGCAGGGTGATCCTCTGGCCGCGAATCTGATCGCTGCCCGGGATCACCGACTTGGCGAAGACGTGGACCAGGCGATGCAGGTCGGCCTCGTCAGGCAGCCCATCCTTGAACCGCAGCCCGGCCGAGCGCAGCGCGGTGCGCACGCCCTCCGCGTCGATGAAATCCTTCGTCACCGCATGTCCGATCTTGAGCGGGCTTTGCGACGTGGTCGAATTGCCGAAGACGACCACCTCGCCATGTCGTTTCTCGCCTCCGGACGATGTCATGGCAACCTCTGAGTAAAGGTCCCAATCGCGGCGCACCACGTCGTCTGAGAGTTTTGACTCCGGAACTTCGCCAAGCGCCATCGCTACGCCGAGTGCGGCCGCATCGTTGGCGTACACGCCCGCGCCTTCGGGACCGAACGTGAGGTCGTGCGAGACGACCGTCTTGCCACGGGATTCCGCGTCCTTGATGCTGGCTGTCGTCAGGCCCGGCACCTTGACCATCACGAGGTGGACGTCCTTCGGATCGGTCAGGCCCGCGTCGCTCATCGCGTGCTTGGTCGCCTCGGCGACCTTGCGGATCTGGCCCATGCGGCCGACCTCCTCCGGCGCGATCGCCTCCGAGCCCGCCCTTCCCACGACCAGCCGCTTGTCGCCGCCAGGCCGTTCGTCCGCGACCTCGACCCATTCTCGAGTCACGGCCGCGATGTGAGGCGTGATCACGCCGGGGCACCCGCCTGACAGGACGAATATCACTTGCTTCGCCACCTCGTCCACCGGGATGCTCAGAAACTTGGCGGTCCATTCGCGCAGCGCGACGTCCGCCCACACGCGGCCCCAGTCGTCATGCGCGCCAGTGCCTTCGGTCTTGCCGACCAGCGCGACCAGCGTGTCGGGCTTGATCTTTCCCGAGTCGGCCAGCTTCTGTAGTTCGGTGGTGTCCGCGGGCGTCGCCGAAGGACACACGAACATCTCGACCCGCTGCACCCTCACGCGATCACCTCCACTCTCAATCCAGGCCCGGCGGGCGCTGGAAGCCGAAGCCCGGCAGCCGCTCGAGCTCTTCGGCAAAATCGAGCAGGCCGTACTCCTGGCCGAACTGGCCCACGAGCTGGACCCCGACAGGCAAGCCGTCGTGCATGCCGGCCGGGATCGAGATCGCCGGCACCCGCGCGAAGCTCACCGGAAGCACGAACTGCACATACTGCGCCCACTCGTCGCCGAGGAAGGGGGGCACCTTCTCGATCGGCATCGGGAGGAGGCCGAGGGTGGGGGTGAGCAGGAAGTCGTAGCGGGTCTGCAGCGGCACACTCACAGCTCGGTTCGCCGCGTTGGTCGCCGACTCGAAGGCGTGGAAGTAGTCCATCGCGGTCAGGCCGCGCCCCTCCGCGGCAAGCTTCTGAATGCCGGGGCCGAACGTCGACAGGTCGGCGGGGAAGCTCGCCATGCTGGCGCGCCGCACGACTCCATAGCCTTGAGCGACCGGCTCCGGATCCCACTTGATCTCTTCGACCTCGTGCCCGACCTCCTCCAGCGCCTTCGCCACCCGGCGGCACGCTTCCTGCACGGCGGGGTCGGCGCCGAGAGCGCTCGAATCCGCCAGGCCGATCAACCTCGGCCCGCGCGCGAACTCAATCCATCGCGGCGTGGTTGAGGTCATCACGCCGAAGAGGAGTCTCGCGTCGGCTACGGATCGCGCCATGGGTCCGCGCGACTGCATGACGGTGGCGTCGACCTCCTCACTCGGGATCCGGTCGGGCGTAGGACGCAGGCCGACCACGCCGCAGCACGACGCTGGGATGCGGATCGACCCGCCGGTGTCACCACCAAGCGCCACGGTGGTCAGACCCGCGGCCACCGCCGCCGCACTTCCACCGCTCGAGCCGCCAGGCGTGATGCCATCGCGCCACGGGTTTTGAGTCGGCGGAAACAGCGTGTTCGTGGTGCCGATGGCCGCCGCGAGCTCCGGCAGGTTCGTCTTGCCGAGGATGGCCATACCCGCCGACCGGGCGCGTGCGACGGGCACAGCATCCTCGTCCGCGATCCGGTCACGCCACGACGGCGTCGCGTAGGTATAGGGCATGCCCGCCACCGGTTGGCTGTCCTTCACGGCCAGCGTCACACCCGCATATGGACCGGGAGTCGACTTCGCCTGCCGGTCGACATGGATGAATGCGTGTATGCGTGAGTCGTATCGGTCGATCGCGTCGAGGTGCGCGCTGACGACAGCCTGTGGATCGAGCTTGCCGCGGCGCTGCCGTTGGCCGATCTCCTCGGCGGAGAGCCAACGCACGGATGCGTCGTTCACAGATCCGTCACAGCGTCGCGAATGATGCGGGCGAACAATTCGCCGGCGGAGTTCGCACCAAAGCCGATGACGTCGTCGAGGTCGAACGTCTCGTCGGCGGAGTCGGACGTTACGCGCACAGCGCCCCAGGGCAATCCGTTCTGGTGCGCCACCTGGGCGATCGCCGCCGTCTCCATGTCGACGCAGGCGGCGTCTGGAAAATTGTGCACCAGCGCGTCGCGCAACGGGCGCGACGTGATGATCTGATCACCGGTCACCACCAGACCCGGACGCACAATCCGTGGATTTTCGACAGACCGCTTTGCGGACACCATGAGCTTTTCGGCCAGCGGGGGATCGACGCTGAGCACCGACAGGTTGAGGCCAGGAATCACACCACGCTCTGGGGTGAGAGGCCGTGCGTCCATGTCGTGCTGCACGGCGCCGGTGGCGACGACGACCTGGCCGCGCGGCCCATCATCGCGAAGAGCGCCGGCGAGTCCGATCGAGACCGCGCATCGCGGCTTGAACACGTCCTGGACGAACTGCGCGGCCAGCGCCGCGGCGACCTTTCCGACCCCGGAGACGACGACAACCATTCCGTCGCCTTCCCAGATGCCGATCTTGGGTCCGATGGTCTCCGACCTCGGAAGGTGGTGGGCCAGCCCCCGAGCTTCCAGCTCGAGCGCTGCGAAAACGGCGACCGGCCGCCTGTCAGGCACGCATGAAAGGCTAGCTTCAGTTCCGGCCGGGCGCGTCGCCGCGTCGGAAGCCTAGCGAGCGCCCCTGCGCTTGATGGAGTACATGGCGGCGTCCGCGTGGCGCATGAGCGTGTCGGCATCGCCTCCGTCTTCGGGATAGAGGGCGATGCCGGCCGAGACACCGACGGCCAGCTTTCGCCGGCCGACCTTGAGCGGCTCCTCGATCACAGTCAGCCGCTTCCGCACGGTGCGGCTCACACTTTCCCGGCTCCTGACGCCCGGCAAAAGCCACGCAAACTCGTCCCCGCCAAGGCGGGCGGCAGTGTCGGTCGCTCGCAAGCCCTTGCTCATCCGCGCTCCCAGGTCCTTCAAGACATCGTCGCCGGCCGCATGCCCGTAGGCGTCGTTCACACCTTTGAATCCGTCCAGGTCGAGCATCACCACGCCGACCTGGGTGTGGTCGCGCCGCGCCGCGTGTATCGACTGACGGAGGCGGTCGAAGAACAGCGTGCGGTTGGCCAGCTCCGTCAGCGGGTCATGCAGCGCGCGATGCGCGAGCGCGGCTTCGAGGCGGTGGCGTTCCGTGAAGTCGCGTATGACCGCCACGGTGTCTTCGCCGGCCGGCCCAAGCGAGATCTCGACCGGAACACCTCTGCCGTCCTTGCGTCGCAATCGGAAGTCGCTGTCGGGTCCACCCATCAGCCTCGCGACACCGCGTGTGTAGAAACGGCGCCGGTCTCGAGCATGTGCCGAGCGCAGGCCGGTGGGGATCAGGATCTCGATCTTGTGACCGATCAGCTCCTTGCGCCGGTAACCGGTAAGCCTTTCCGCCCGGCGGTTGGCATATGCGATCGTGCCATCGCGATCCGAGACCACCACGGCGTCCGGCATCCATTCGAGGAGTTCGTGCTCCCTCGCCACCTTGCCAGCATGCATGATGAGGGGTGGGCCAAATGACGCCGAGCCAGACCAGTCGGGCGGCCGCACCTGACATCTCACGAGCCAAGCCGCTTGGCTCCGAGGAGCTCCGTTTGATCCACGCGTACTGGCGCGCGGCCAACTATCTATCGGTCGGGCAGATCTACCTCCTGGATAATCCCCTGCTGGCCAGGCCGCTGCGCCTGGAGGACATCAAGCCTCGGCTGCTCGGACATTGGGGCACCACGCCGGGCCTGAACCTCATCTACGCGCATGCGAGCCGCGCGATCAAGAAGCGGAGCCTGGACGCGATCTACATCATGGGCCCGGGCCACGGTGGACCCGCCGGCGTGGCGAACGCGTACCTCGAAGGCACGTACACCGAGCGCTATCCGGACGTCTCGCAGGACGAGACAGGGCTGCGCAAGCTGTTCCGGCAGTTCTCGTTTCCTGGCGGGATTCCGAGCCACAACGCGCCGGAGACGCCGGGTTCGATCCATGAAGGAGGCGAGCTCGGCTATGCGTTAGTCCACGCCTACGGCGCTGCTTTCGACAACCCGAATCTCACAGTCTTCTGCATCGTCGGCGACGGCGAGGCGGAGACCGGTCCATTGGCGGCGAGCTGGCACTCGAACAAGTTCCTCAACCCCGCGCGCGACGGCGCAGTGCTGCCGATCCTCCACCTCAACGGCTACAAGATCGCCAACCCGACCGTGCTGGCCCGGATCCCCGAAAGCGAGCTGCGCCAGCTGATGGAGGGCTATGGGCACACGCCCGTGTTCGTCAGCGGCGACGACCCCATGAAGGTGCACCAGCAGATGGCCGCCTCGCTGGATTGGGCGCTGGACGAGATCGCGCGCATCAAGGGCTCGAATCATCAGGCTGGCCGGCCCTCGTGGCCGATGATCGTCCTCCAGACGCCAAAGGGTTGGACCGGGCCCAAGGTAGTCGACGGCCAGCAGGTCGAGGGCACCTTCCGCGCCCACCAGGTCCCGGTGACCGATTTCGCGTCGAAGCCGGATCACCTGAAGATCCTCGAAGACTGGATGCGTGGCTACAAACCCGAGGAGCTGTTCGACCGCTCCGGCAAGCTGATCGACGAGCTCGTGAAGCTGCCCCCGAAGGGGGACCGGCGGTTGAGCGCCAACCCAAACGCGAACGGCGGGGAGCTGCTGAAAGACCTCCGGCTGCCGGACTTCCGCGACTACGCGGTGGCGGTGCCCAGGCCCGGCACGACCTTGAGCGAGGCCACTCGCGTCATGGGTGACTACCTGCGCGATGTGGTCAAGATGAACCCGGACAATTTCCGCATCGTGGGCCCGGACGAGACGGTCTCGAACCGCCTCGGCTCGGTGTTCGAAGCCACCGACCGTGCGTGGGATGCCGAGCTCCTGCCCGGCGACGATCACCTCGCCGCCGATGGCCGGGTGATGGAGGTCTTGAGCGAGCATCTCTGCGAGGGCTGGCTCGAGGGCTATCTCTTGACTGGCCGCCATGGGTTGTTCGACTGCTACGAGGCGTTCATCCACATCATCGACTCGATGTTCAATCAGCACGCCAAGTGGTTGAAGGTCACCCGGACGATCCCCTGGCGCCGTCCCATCGCATCGCTCAACTACTTGCTCTCGTCACACGTGTGGCGGCAGGACCACAACGGCTTCTCGCACCAGGACCCCGGCTTCATCGACCACGTGATCAACAAGAAGGCGGAGGTCATTCGCGTCTACCTCGCGCCCGATGCCAACTGCCTGCTGTCTGTCGCCGACCACTGCCTGCGCAGCCGCAACTACGTCAACGTGATCATCGCGGGCAAGCAGCCGGCCCTGAACTATCTATCAATGGAAAATGCGATCGCGCACTGCACCCGCGGTCTCGGCATCTGGGATTGGGCCAGCACCGACGCAGACCGCGATCCCGATGTCGTGCTTGCTTGTGCCGGCGACGTGCCCACGCTGGAAACGCTGGCAGCCGCGGACTTGATCCGGCAGCACTTGCCACAGCTCGCGGTGCGCGTGGTCAACGTGGTCGACCTGATGCGGGTCCAGCCACCCACCGAGCATCCGCACGGTTTGAAGGATGCCGAGTTCGACGAGGTCTTCACGCGCGACAAGCCGGTGATCTTTGCCTACCACGGCTATCCGTGGCTGATCCACCGCCTGACGTACAGGCGCACGAATCACGTCAACATTCACGTCCGCGGTTACAAGGAAGAGGGCACGACCACCACACCGTTCGACATGGCCATGCTGAACGACATCGACCGCTACCACCTGGTGATGGACGTGATCGACCGCGTGCCGTCGCTCGGCTCGAGGGCCGCCCACGTGCGTCAGGAGATGGTCGATCTCCGGCTAAGCGCCCGGCAGTACACCAGGGACCACGGCCAGGACGCGCCGGAGATTCTCAATTGGACCTGGCCGCAGTAGAAGGTTGCGCGTACTCGTCCTCAACGCCGGGTCGAGCTCCCTCAAGCTGAGCCTTGTCGATGAGGATGACCGCGTCCACTTCGACCGCGAGTTCGAGGTCGCCGAGGGAAGGCTCGACGAGGCGCGGCTGGCGAGCGCGGTCCGCGCTATGGAAGGAATCGCAGCGATCGGGCATCGCGTCGTCCACGGAGGACCTCGATACCCGGCGTCGGTGCGAATCGACGGCGAGGTCATCCGCTATCTGGTCACGATCACGGACCTCGCTCCGCTCCATCTGCCGGCCGCACTGGCCGGAATCGCCGCCGCGCGGGAGCTCTTGCCTCGCTTGCCCGCCGTCGCATGCTTCGACACGGCGTTTCACTCCCGAATGCCGGCTGCTGCTTCGACCTACGCGATACCCGACGAGTGGCGTGTGCGATTTGGAATCAAGCGCTACGGCTTTCATGGTTTCTCACACGCCTACGCGGCGCGTCGCGCGGCGGAGATGCTCGGGCGCTCGCCGCACGAACTCAGGGTCGTGACGTGCCACCTCGGGGCCGGGGCATCCCTGGCGGCGGTGCGAGGCGGGCGGTCGATGGACACCACGATGGGCTTCACTCCGCTCGAGGGCCTTGTGATGGCGACGCGGTCGGGCACGATCGATCCTGGCGCCCTCCTCTATCTCGAGCGTCACGCCGGACTGACCGAGCCCGGCCTTACTGAAGCCCTCGACCGCAAGGGTGGGCTCGTCGCTCTCGCGGGCACAGGCGACATGCGAGAGATCTTGAAACGCATCGCGGGGGGCGACGAGGCCGCCGAGCTTGCGTTCGACGTCTACGTGCACCGGCTTCGAGGCCTCATCGCCGCGATGGCCGCGGCGATGAACGGCCTCGACGTCCTGGTGTTCACAGGCGGCGTGGGCGAGAACGCACCACCGGTGCGGGCCGCGGCGGCCCAGGGGCTGAGCTTCCTCGGTGTCGATATCGGCCCCACGCACAACGCCGGCGTTGATGGCGACGGCGACATCAGCGCCCCGGATGCTCGCGTAGCGACGCTGGTGGTCAAAGCACACGAGGACATCGAGGTTGCACGCGAGGTGCGGCGCGTCCTCTCCCGACCTGAAGCTTCGGTCGGAAAACCGTCGTAGACCGCGAACATACCGCTCGCGCCAAGGAGGCGTGATGCACTCCCCAGGCCCTTCTCGAGTGCTCAACTAGAGAGGTGGGGGACCGGTATGACGCCGTGGTCGTCGGCTCCGGGCCGAACGGCCTCGCCGCCGCGATCACGCTGGCAGCGGCCAGAAAGTCGGTCCTGGTGCTGGAAGGGGCCGCCAAGCCGGGTGGAGGGCTGCGGACCGAAGAGCTCCTCGAGCCCGGCTTTCGCCACGACGTCTGCTCCACGATCATGGCGCTCCCACCGCTGACTCCCTTCTTCGCGGCGCTCCAGCTGGACCTGGTCACGCCGCCCGCGCCGCTCGCGCATCCCTTCGACGACGGCACAGCGCTCCTCCTCGCGCGATCCGTGGCGCAGACGGCGGCGCGGCTGGGTGAGGACGGACGCGCTTATAGGCGGCTCGTGGAGCCGATTGCGAAGCACACGTCGGAGCTGCTCTCGATGGTCATGAGGCCTCCTCGACCGCCGCGTCATCCCTGGCTGCTCGCCCGGTTTGGGCTGCCGGGCCTCCTGTCGGCGCGAGCCCTCGCCGGCTTGTCCTTTCGTGGCCGCGAGGCTCGCGCCCTGCTCGCGGGCGCGGCCGCCCACAGCCTGCTGGCCCTCGACGAGGCGGGCACCGGCGCGATGGGCTTGTTGATGCTGGCGTCCGCCCATGCCGGCGGCTGGCCGGTCGCGAGAGGGGGATCGGAATCCGTCGCGGCGGCGATGGTGCACCGGCTGCAGGAGTTGGGCGGCCAGGTCTTAGCAGGGCAGCGCGTGGCATCGATGGCCGACCTGCCGGAGCACCGCGTGGCGTTGCTCGACCTGGTTCCCAAGGGCGTGCTCGAGCTGGCGCATCTCGATCTAACGAGCAGGTACCGCGAAAAGCTCCGCGAATTTCGCCATGGCCCAGGCGCGTTCAAGATGGACTGGACGCTCGATGGACCGATCCCGTGGCGATCGGCTGACTGCCTGCGGGCCGCAACCGTTCACCTCGGCGGCACGCTGGAGGAGATCACCGAATCCGAGTCGCAGGTCGCCGCCGGCCAGCATCCGGCGCGGCCGTTTGTCCTGCTCACGCAACCGACTCTGTTCGACCGGTCGCGCGCACCCGAGGGCAAGCACGTCGCGTGGGCCTACTGTCATGTGCCGAACGGCTCCGACGTCGACATGACGCAAGCGGTCGAGGACCAGGTCGAGCGATTCGCGCCGGGCTTTCGCGACCTGGTCCGAAAACGGAGCGCGTGGACTCCGCGACGCCTCGAGTCAGAAGAGCCAAATTGCGTCGGCGGCGATGTGATGGGCGGCCGTATGGATCTGCGGGGCCTGGTCGCCCGGCCGGTCCTGAGGCTCAATCCGTACGCGACGCCCGATCGAAGGGTGTTCATATGCTCGGCCGCCACGCCACCGGGCGGCGGCGTTCACGGGATGTGCGGGGCGAACGCGGCTCGTGCCGCGTTGAAGTCTCGGATGTAGATGGACTGGCTGCAGGCTCCTGACTACTGGCTCACGAGGCTGGTCATCGAGCGGGCGCTGGGAGTCACCTACTGCATCGCATTCCTGGTCGCCGTGAACCAGTTCAGGCCCTTGCTTGGTGAAAAGGGCCTGCTGGCCGTCCCGCTTTTCTTGAGCCGCGTCTCCTTCCTCCAGGCGCCCAGTGTCTTCCACATTCGCTATTCCGATCCCATATTGCTCGGGGTCGCCTGGACCGGCGTCGTGTTGAGTGTCGGCGTGGTCGTCGGGCTGCTCGACCTGGCACCGCCGTGGATCTCGATCCTGGTGTGGTTCGCCCTGTGGGTGCTGTACCAGTCGATCGTCAACGTCGGCCAGGTGTTCTACGCCTTCGGTTGGGAGACGCTGCTCCTCGAGGCTGGATTTCTCGCCATCTTTCTCGGTGCGGGCCCGACCGTGCCGGCCTGGCCGCTGATACTTCTCTTCCGCTGGCTGGTATTTCGAGTCGAGTTTGGGGCGGGCCTGATCAAGCTGCGCGGCGACCGGTGCTGGCGAAACCTGACGTGCCTCTACTACCACCACGAGACCCAGCCCATGCCCAACCCGCTGAGCTGGTTCTTTCATCACCTGCCTAAACCACTGCACCGCATGGAGGTGCTGGGCAATTTCTTTGCGCAGCTGGTGGTGCCGTTCTTCTTGTTCACCCCGCAGCCTGTGGCATCGATTGCGGGTGCGCTGATCATCCTCACCCAGGCGTGGCTGGTGCTGAGCGGCAATTTCTCGTGGCTGAACTTTCTGACCATGACGCTCGCGATTTCCGCGTTGGACGATCGGACACTGTCGCTTTTCCTTCACGTTTCGGTCCCGACACTCTCGCCGCTCCCTCTCTGGTGGCAGGTGCTCGTGGCCGCCGTGACCCTGCTCGTGCTGCTCCTCAGCTACCGACCCGTGCGCAACCTCATCTCACGGCACCAGGTCATGAACTTCAGCTTCGACCCATTCCATCTCGTCAACACCTACGGTGCGTTCGGGTCTGTTACCAAAGAGCGCTACGAGATCATCGTCGAGGGCACTGCCAATGTGGCGCAGGGCGAGGCGGGGTGGAGGGCCTACGAGTTCAAGGGCAAGCCCGGCGACCCGCGGCGCGTGCCGCGGCAGTTCGCGCCGTATCACCTCCGGCTCGACTGGCTCATGTGGTTTGCCGCGATGGAGTCCCCGTTCCGCCACCAGTGGTTCATCGCGTTCGTGGTCAGGCTCCTCGAGGGAGACCGCGCGACCCTGCAGCTGCTGAGGCTCAACCCATTTCCCGACCATCCGCCGGCTGCCATACGCGCGAACCTGTTCCGCTACCGCTTCTCTTCGGTCGACGAATGGCGTAAGGACCGCGTCTGGTGGGTGCGCACGCCCGCCGGCGAATACCTGCCCACTCTGGTGCTCGACGCGGTGGGAAATCCGCGACGGCTCAGGAGTTGAACGGCTCCTCGCGGTACTGGCGGCGACCAGTCACTGGATCTTCGTAGACGCGGGTCATCTTGCCTGACGTGGGGTCCTTGAAGACCTCGCCGGTCGGCTTGAAGGAACCCTGGTTTTGGCCGCGGTACCGGCGGTCCCAGGCGAAGTAACCCACGATGGCGAATGCCAGCACGATCACCAGGATGACCAGCTGAGTCGCGAGGTTCATGTCGAGCTGCGCTCGATAATCGCCGCTGTGCCATAGGCCACCACCTCGGTCATTGTCTGCCCGATCTCAGACGAGTCGAATCGCATCATGACCACCGCGTTGGCGCCCATGGCCCGGGCGTTCTCGACCATGCGGTCGATGGCGTGCCGGCGCGTGTCCTCCACCAATCGGGTGTACTCAACTATCTCGCCGCCACCGAGCGATCGCAGGCCCGCCATTATGTTTCCGCCCAGTCCGCGGCTCCGCACGACCACGCCGAAGACCTGACCAAGGGCCTGCTTGACCTCGTACCCCGCGGGGCGTTCGGTGGTCGTGACAAGGACGGCGGAAGGCTGCTGCCCCACGGCCTAATCATGGCGCGCTGCCAGATGTGGCGGCGCCCAGAAGACCAGAACCCGCAGGTCATCTTCGATGTCGTGAAAGCGGTGTTCGACGCCGGCTGCGACAAAGACGAGGCTGCCCGGCTGCACCTCGCGTTCCTCATCAGCGACCCTGATCACTCCGCGCCCGCTGATCACGTAGTAAACCTCGTCCTCGCGGTGAGGCTGCTGGCGGTCGGTCGAACCGGCCGGCCAAACGGCGAGGCCGACGCTCAGCTTGCCGGAAGCGAGGAAGTCGATGTAGCCGTGACCGCCCGAGTCGCGCGGCTGAGGATCGAGCTCCGGGATCTCGTGCGCCTCCAAGACGGACCCAGTTTGACAGCGGACCAAATCCAGACGCAGAGTCGAGTCCGTCGAGGAATCGAACCGAGACGCTTAACGTTTAAGGGTCTGAGCTCCGAATTCCGTTTTCCAAAGGGGGATTGACCAATGGCTGCGATCAGTAGGGCCGATGCGGTCTGGGAAGGCGACCTTACCAGCGGCAAGGGCAGGGTCAAGGTTGCCAGTGGAACCTTCAGCGAGTTTCCGGTCACGTGGGCGAACCGGGCCGAGCGGACGCACGGCGGCACCAGCCCGGAAGAGCTCATCGCCGCCGCGCACGCAGCGTGCTACTCGATGGCCCTTTCGAACGGCCTGTCCAAGGCGGGCCATCATCCGGAAAGGCTGAACACGTCCGCCGAGGTCGAGTTTGTTCCAGGGAAGGGCATCGTATCGAGCACCATCACGGTCCGAGGCCACATTCACGGCCTCGACGCGAAAGAGTTTCAGAAGTTCGCCGAAGAGGCGAAGGATGGGTGCCCGGTGTCTCAGGCGCTGAAAGGAAACGTCCAGCTGAACCTGAAGGCTGAGCTAGACCACACCCACTAACGCTTCAGGCCGCCCGTGATGGATGGAAAATCGACCATGCCCTGCATGCGCAGACCGCGGAGCTGACCCGCGAGCCATTTGCGCGGGTCCTTGATCTGCTTGCCACCGTCAAGGCAGTCCCAACATCGACCGCTGACGTCGCGGGCAACAAGCAGCAGCGGTCGCGGCTGCGCGACCCGCTGCCAGGCCTTGACTATGAAAGGGAGCGAGATCGGGCGCGCCGGTGCTTTCTCGGGCAGGGTCAGCTCGCCCGCGTACAGCTCGTCGCCGCTCTGGACGATGAGGCCGCATCCGGCGAGCGTCCCCCCAAGGTTTTCGACCTGGATCTGGATCGACTGGCCTGGCGCCGTGAAGTCCGTAAAGCTCAGGTGCGGCACGGGTTTCGTGCTCGCTTCCCAGCGACTGTTGCCGACTCTGATCGATCGGCGCGCAGCAAGGTCCGCCCGGGTGGCGAAAATGGCCGCCCACAGCGCAAGCAAAGCTGTGACGACCGCGAGCACGACGACGATCTGAGCTGAGCTCACTGCTTCTCCCGCTTGACGCTGCCGGCCTCCGGATCTGGCGGGAGATGGTACTGCCGAGCGTCATAGGCGCGAAAGGCGGGCAGCGCCAGTGCGCAAAGCATGCAGCCGATCACGCACAGGACGCCGCCTGAGATGACGGAGATCCGGAGGCTGAACAGCGATGCCACGACGCCAGCCTCGAAGTTGCCGAGGGCCGGGCCGGACGTGTAGCTCAGCATCTCGATCGAGGCGAGGCGCCCGCGCAAAGAGTCTGGGATCGTCTGGTTCCAGATCACCGAGCGAAAGACGCCGCTCATCATGTCCGCGGCGCCGGCTACCACAAGGAAAAAAAGCGCGAGCACCAGCCCAGGCGCCAGGCCGAAGCCGATGATGGCAAGCCCCCAGACAGTCGCCGCGACGATCACCCCCAAGCCATGACGATGCACACGCCCAGTCCAGCCGCTGGTCGCCGAAAAGACAAAGGAACCGACCGCCGGCGCGGCGTACAGCAGGCCCAGCACCTTCGGGCCGCCGAGCCCCTGCGCGATCGCGGGAAACAGCGCCATCGGCATGCCGAAGAACATCGCAATCATGTCGACAAAGTAGGTGCCGAGCAGCTCCTGGCGACTGCGCGCATAGCGCAAGCCTTCCATGACTCGACGCAGGCTCGGGCGCTCGGCGTCGATTGGGGGAGGCACCGCGCGCATGAGCCACAGACACGCAAGACCGACGACGAAGGTAGCCACGTCGACCATGTACGTGAGCGGAAGGCCGAGCAGGGCGATCAGAACGCCGCCGAGGGCCGGCCCGAGGATCTGACCCAGAGTGCCGCGGATGCTGCCGAGATTGGCGGCTGCCGCGAGCTCGTTCTTGTCGACGAGGCGGGGGAGCATCGCGTCGAGCGAAGGCCGCTGGATCGCGTCCAGCACGCCCCACGCCGTCGCGACGACGAACAGCACCCACACCTGTGGATGGCCCAGCG
>Ga0209805_1000347_pt1 | contig 28226 bp, 37 predicted proteins | sample GraSoiAngelo_148_FD_185905 | JGI IMG/M metagenome (GOLD analysis project Ga0209805, IMG submission 185905) | Grasslands soil microbial communities from the Angelo Coastal Reserve, California, USA - 14_1009_09_20cm (SPAdes) (version 2) | ecosystem: Environmental > Terrestrial > Soil > Grasslands ...
GAACTGGAGAGTCGAAGCTCGGAGTAAACGCTGAGACTCCAAACATCAGCCAGATAGCAGAAGCCTACAGCATCCCTGATGAGACGCTGGAGATCGAGACCGTAACCGTCGAAGAAATAATGAAACGATTCAACCTCCAGAAAATCGACTTTCTCAAGATGAATTGTGAAGGATGCGAGTACGGAATCATCCGGACGCTACCCGCTAGTGCATTAGAGTCAATAAGTGAGATTATCCTAGAATTCCATAGCGGTCCTCTCGACATCCCGAAGATTCTCTCCAAGCACGGATTCACCATAACCATGATTGGCCACAGCTTCGGCTACATTACAGCAAAACGCATCGCAAATTGAACAAGGGAGAAGCGACGAAGACGAATCAATCAAGGAGGCTCGAAATCTCACCAAGCCTATGTTCGCAACGCAGTATAGCGACGATAGCCGGCGAGAACGCTTGCGGCTATCGAGTAAATGCTCGACAGGAGGACGCCCGAGACAGAGTCGAAGAAGTAGCCTGCACCAAGCGCGACCCCGAGCGCGATCGATACTATTACGCTGAGAAATACGCTGAGCAAGATCTGTTCCAACATGCTGAGCTGGTCTCCCGGAAACAATATCTGAACAGTCGCATAACCAGGCAGGAAACCGAGCAGGCCAAGACCGAACAGAAGCCGGAAGCTTCCGAAGAACGGGTCCTGCACATTGTAAGAAACTAAGAATATTTCCACAAATGAAACCAGAAAAGTCGCAAAGATCCACCATGAGTTGCTCGTATCACCCAAGTAGTGGACGAACGAGCCCGGAGAAACAGGGGCCAAGAGATGAATTGTCCCTTCTTGTTGAAGCTCTCGAATAATATTGAGGAGATCCTCATCGTTTGCCCGGATCCCTTCGTTGGCGAGCCTATCCTTCAATTCTGGTATGGAGGAGGGACGATACTTCTCAAGAAATGCAAGAACCAGCTCCTTCCTTATATTCGCCAAGTTCTCAGGCTCCACAAACAACTTGAGCGACGATGAGAACCTTGCGCCCTCGATCCCTCACTCTACTAGTCTGCCTACTAGTCTCTTCAATATTCCTCCTCAACCCGCCACACCATGCTTGGGCACAATCAACCGAGTTGCAAACCGCTAAACAGGACCTGGTGCAAGCTTTCCAGTCGATCCAGACGGCGGAGCGGCAAGGTGCTTCCAACACAGATCTTCTTCCTCTCACTGTCCAACTCAACACAGCGCTTCAGTATGAAGAAGCCGCCGACACATACTTTCGACAGGGAAATAACTCTACTGCGGTTTACTACTATGCCGTCCAGTCAATCGACATCTCCACACAAGTCTCCTACCAGGCTCAGCGTCTAGGGAATACCGCTCAGACGACCACGCTGTATCGCACGACACTATCCTACATCCTCGCAGTCGTACTGGCTCTTCTCGCGGCAGTCACAGTTCTAGAGGCTAGCCGAATCAGAGGATTCCTGAAACGGAGAAGACTGCTAAAGGCGAGAATTGACTATGGAGGCACAAGCTACGCAGAGTAGACTCACCCCCTTCCTAGTCCTCTTCATTTCCCTCACGGCCATTTTCAGCTCTGTGACTTTCTACGCTATGAGCTCCAAGCCCAGTCAGTCCTTCATCGGATTCGGAATCTACTCTCAAAATGGACTCCAAGGCTACCTTCCCAACAGCAACCTCACTGTCTCCGTTCGTCAGACCGTGAACTGGACCTTCGCGGTCACAAACAGAATGAACATGGCTGAATTCGTCATGATCCACACAATAATCGGCAATTCTTCCACCACTCCACCTAACGCAACTACACCCTCAACTCCACCTAACGCAACCGCCCTACTTGGCGCAACAGAGCAGTTCATCAACGATGGAGAAACATCAAGAATCAACTTCACCTGGACAATCGAGTCAAGCTACCAGATCGCGCAGCTAACTTATCTCAACGTCTCAATCGACGGTCAATCAGCCGTCAGCTCAGCCCCTGTGGGCACGACGTCAGGCAGAAACTTCAGATTAATCTTTGAACTCTGGACCTTCGATCCCGTCTCAGGTTCGTTCCAGTACGGATACCCGGGACAAACTTCCCAGGTCGGCGTTTGGCTCCAAGTCTGGTTCAACGCCTCGTAGATCTTTCCAAACTCTCGTTGTCAGCCTATGTTCCGATTTTCGTACAGACGATCGGTACCCGTAGAATAGACAAGGTTGAAGTTCATGGCAGCCTGAGATTCGAAGCCCATTTTTAGTTCCAGCAATTGGATAGATCCAGCGCCAAATCTTAAGGAGTACAAGTTCTGATAATAGTTCGATACCAGAATGTAGTCTGATGTGTTATCAGCCTGCGTAAACGTCAGGTTGAACTCGGCATACGTGTTGATCTTGACATATCCCCCCGGAAGACCGGCGATGTTCTTCTGCTCCAGGCGCACTGCACTTAGGTCCCCGTGGAGCGGGGCATAGAACCTCCAGCCATACTCGCCAGGATGAGGAAACATCAGAGAGTTCGATGTGAGACCCGCGGCTACGTCCGAAGCCAGAAGCGACGACTGCGGAAGATAGTCGAACGAATCCCCTCCATAACGAGCAATCGGCATCAGGATGGAGAAGACGATCATCATCAGAATCAGTCCCGTCCCCACCAGCCTTGCGAAAGGCAACGCGCTTATTCTGAGAACATTTCCACGCTCCAGAAGCGATGCTAAAAGTAGACCCGTCGGGAAGAGGGCGAAGAGATAGCTTCTCTGCAACACATCAGCATTCGCGAACAATGCAACGGGTATGGTCGCGATTGCGGCTAGAAACAGTCCTGCGAGGAAATACTCCCTCGTGCGGAATCTTCGGATGAAGAGCAGTAAGGATAGACCGAGAAGCCATACGGAGACAGAGACTGTCTCCTGGATGAGAATGACTGTTTGGTAGCTGGGCGCGGGGGTCGTAGGCACGTTGGGTGCTCCGTGTGAAATACCGCCCAGTCCAATCGCCAGTGCGCTGTTGACGATTGACTCGACCTGCGCTAGCGCTCCTGATGCAACAGCGGTCCACCACACGAGGACCATTATCAAGAGTGCGAAGAAAAACGGTCCGACTATCAGGAAATTTGATCGAATAGCTTTCAATCTTCCAGAAGAGACCAGCGGTTTGAGTATGAAGAAAGCGACCGTACCCAAAGCGAGTACCAGCGGGGTCTCTGGGTGACTGATCACTAGGATCGGGACAGAGACGACGGCGATCATCGACCACATTTTTCGTCGCGGCTCATCATCGATCATCTTGACGAGGACGTAGACAATTCCGGCGTAAGGGATCAGTTCAAGGCTCTGTGGAGAGAGATGGAGCTGGAACCAGAGACCGCTCAGAATGAAGCCAGAAGACACGGCTGAATAACTTGGACCGAGCGTCCTCGTCGTCGCATACAACAAAAGCGCCAGAACCACCGCAAGCGCCGCGGGATAGTATTTGATCAGTTGGAACGGATCAATTCCTGCGATCGCCGTCAGCTGCGCAAAGAATGTGTAAGCCCCTGGGAACTGGTATACATACCACACTGGCCCGTTGTACCAACCGCCTGAGTTGAGGAGGACGAGCGCGTCTCCCTCATGCTGATAACTGTCCAATACTCGGGGATCTTGATAGACTAAGGAAGGTAGTGCGAACAGGTACAGAGAGAGGAGAGTAAGCGCGGAGATTTCCAAAAGAGTCTTCGCTCGATCCTTCACACGATTACGTATCAAGAACAGACCCACGGTTGCAAAAAGACCCAGCCAGTAGGCCAAAGGCAGTTGAGACACAAAGAAGAGGGAGTCAGGGGGCAGCTCTCCCAAGTGCACTGTTGCGGCTGTTAGAAAAAAGAAGGAGATGGCGACAGTCGCCAACGCGATTATGGTAATAAAACTCGCAAGATCGATTTTACCGTCCAAGTGCGAGGGTCCGATGAATAATTCCCCTTCGGACGAAGCATGAAGCGGCACCCTAGGCTTTGATGTGCTCGTTAGCGATCGGCCGCTTCGCATTATCGGTAGATAAGAGCTAGTGAATCCCCTACGATAAGGTTTCGTCAAGTAGAACCGGTAACTCGGAAATCGTATTCCACTCAGTGGCCGGAATGAGTCCCAGCACAATACGAATATTTGTCCAAAACACTCGGACCGGATGCCGTGGACACGCAATCAACCTTGAACCAACCAGCACTCCGCCCAGACCCCGTGGAATTCCTCCTTGTCCCGAAATAGCGTTGTGTTGACCGTGATAGCCAGATGCTACTGCGGTCCCATAGACATTTTTAATGGTTAAGCGTTTATAAACCGTTTCTGAATTCAATCTCAACGTCAAGCGATGGAGACGACGAGTCTCTTTAATCCCGGCAGCCGTCGAGAACCTGCTGAGAGATTGAAGCAATGTGTCTTCCTGACACTACTCCTGAATCCTCACGAGGGTTCGCCCACAGTAGTAGCTGCGGGTGCTTCCAGATCCAACCTTTTTTTTAGCAGAATGTATGGCGCTAGCGCACAGCCCAACTTCGGGCTGAAACCCAAAGACGTCTTCGAGACATAGCTGTAGCTATTCCCGACCATACCGTTCTCTCCAGAGATGTACGTTGGATCAGTGAACGAGTTGGAGCCGATTTCCAGCCCACAGGATGATCCACGCGAAGATCGGCTCATGAACCGGGATCGACAGTAATCCGGTTCAGCGTTGCCTTTCTGAATCTTCAGGGTATAGTTGATCTTGCCGGGGAACTCGCTCAACAAACAGAGTCTGGTTCTTCGCTCCGACACTGAACGAATCCCTCGCCGTTAGCGCAGGGAAACCGAGCCTGCCAATAGGGTGGAAAAACAAGTGAGAATAGTTAGAGAACTAGACCGGAAAGGCCTTGCAGGCCTTTTCGTGTGCCTTTCAATCGGCTTGATACTCCTCTCCTTGCCGGCTACAGTCTCAGCCGCCCCGACAGGTAGCAGCTTCGACCATATCGTAATTATTGCCATGGAGAACCAGAACTATGGATCTGTAATAGGCTCCAGCTCAGCTCCGTTCATTAACAGCCTTGCCAAACTTGGCACCGTCATATCCAATTATCACAGTTACGGCCAGGGAATAGGTGGCTGCTCAGCCGGATGCTATGAAGCCTTCACTTCTGGTCAACAGGCACACTCAGACAGCTGGTGTCCCAGAGCATCAAGTCCATGTTATACAATCTCGAACATAGCCGATCAGCTCCACACCGGGGGACTGACGTCAGCAATGTTCTGCGAGGACGGTTGCCCGCGTGGAGCAGACCACTTTCCCTGGATAGCGTATACGTCGACTTGGAATAGTTGTCTCGCGGCCTCAGGAGGAATCTCCTGTAATGGTCAAACGGGACCTGACGGAAACCTACTCTACAACAGTCAATCCAGCGGGGGAAACACGGCGTTCATCAACTATCTCAACTCGGCCGCTCCAGCTAACTACATCTGGTTCACACCAACTGACTCCCACAACATGCACGATAACTCAGTCTCGACCGGTGACGCTTACTTGCAGGCCTTGCTCGTCGGAACTGGTACACTCAGCAGTCCATCATCGAACTCTGTACTTGGGAGTAGCTTAGTCAAGAATCCCAGAACATTCCTCTACCTCTGGTGGGACGAATACGATCCCAGCCCGAACGTCGAATACGGTAGCATGATCAAAGTCGGATACACCTCTACGGGTGGCTATACTGAGTACAACAGCTTGCATACAATCGAGGCCAACTGGGGCCTTCCGTACATCACCAGCGTAGTGTCCGGCGATTCTTCCATGTCTGACATTTTCGGATCTATCCTTCCTCTTCCGCTCTCCGCAACGTTCAGCTATCTGCCAGCGACACCAATCGCGTCCGTCCTCGTCAGTTTCACGGGAGTTGCGACTGGAGGCACTCCTCCTTACACGTACTCATGGTCCTTCGGGGACGGAGGAACCGGAACAGGTCTGACGGCGAGTCACACTTACAGTACCGCAGGGACCTATTCGGTCACCCTTACAGTGACAGATTCCGTTTCAGGCTCAGCCAAGTCTACCCAGACTGTCACAGTCGTGCCAGTACCAGCCCTTGCGGGAAGCTTCACTTTCAGCCCAACCCAACCGACATCCGGCCAATCGGTTTCATTTGCCGGCACCGGGACGGGAGGACTGTCTCCGTACACTTACAATTGGAGCTTCGGGGACGGAAGCACAAGCACTAGCCAGAATCCCTCGCATACTTTCAGCAACTCCGGCACCTTCACGGTTTCACTAAATATGACCGACTCTGCGCTGACACGCGTTCTGACATCACACGCTATCACGATCTCTCCTCCTGGCGCCTTGAGCGCAACAATTACAACTAGTCCAGTATTACCAATCTCTGGCCAATCGGTAACCTTCACCGCAACCGCAATAGGCGGAACCAGCCCCTACAGTTACAGCTGGAACCTTGGTGGAACAACCAAGACAGGAAATCCACTCTCCCAGTCATTCACTAGCGGAACGTATACTATATCATTGTCTATTGCCGACAGCGCTAGCAAGACCTTTACAACCTCTCAGACACTTACCGTGCTACCAAGTAGCGGAACAACCTCCGTCCCGGTCCTGATAGGATGGGGCGGAATCAGACTAGACGAAGCAGCTGTCGGAGGAGGCGTTCAGCACCCCTCCACGTCCACACCCTCGGTGGTCTTCCCAGGAGAGTCTGCGACGAACATGGAACTCCTCCTCATCGAAGTGAAGGCGATGGGATACAACACTGTGAGAGTTGACTTTGATCCTTCATGCACCGGCTCCCAATACATGAGCTCCTACAGCGCAACGAATCTTCAACGAGCAATCACGATCGCGCAGCACTTCGGTTTCTGGATAATCATTGACTATCACGGATACTCAGACGTGTTCAACTCTTCGACAGCAACATGCTGGCTGAACTTCTGGTCTGGAGTTACTAACCAGTTCAAGAACAGCTACTCTCAGATAATCTGGGAACCCATCAACGAGCCATGTTACAGTACTTCAAACTGCGCAGGATACAGCACAAACAACAACATGTGCTCAGGAGTTTCAGCATGCGTTACCACCCTATCTCAAGAGTATCAGCTATGGATCAACCAGGCGAGAGCTCAAGGGGATACTCACTGGATTGTTGTCCAGAACATCTGCAGCTATGGTTGCTCATTGAGCAACTGGGCGAGCGGGTTCCCAAGCGTCACAGACCCGTTGGGCAAGTCTCCGACAGGAAAGATCTTCATCAGCCTCCACAGCTACATGGGCTACTCCTCCGGCAACTGGAATAATGCCGCCGCGGACTCAATGGCCCAACAATACTACCAAGCCGTCGTCGCAGGCATGACCGCCTCAGGATGGCCGGCGCTGAACACTGAAGGAGGACCTGACCCCTTATGCACGAGTTGCGCACCCGATAAGATTCTGACAGGAAGTGCAGGATACACAACAACAACCTTCCACTTCATACAAGCTCTAACCAACCTGTACGATAGTAATTCGCCTCAGAGAATCAACTGGATTTGGTGGCCAGCAGGTAGCTGGACCGACACACCCAACGCTGGAATCTATGGCGCGATGCAGTGCGCCAGCAACCCGCCTGGATGGGGTTGCTTACTGAAATTCCTCAGTCTCGGGCCACCTCCTCCAGACTTCAACATCGCCGCTAGCTCACCCTCAGGCGTCAACACAGGCCAATCAGCAAGTTCCACAATCACGACCGCAGCCCAGAACGGATTCACTGGAACGATAACCCTTACCGTTGGTACCCTGCCTTCCGGTTTGACCTGCGGCTCCATCAGTCCAGGTAGCATAGCAACCGCCGGAACTGCTACGGTCTCGTGTAGCTCCAATGTTGCCGGCACTTACATTCTCGCGATCACTGGAATCAGCGGTGGACTCGTTCATACAGCTTCAGCAATATTCAAATTCCAAGACTTTCGAGTCAGCGCGACTTCACCGAGCACAGTTGCACCCGGATCCACCTCAAGTTCTACGATCACCTTAACAGCCGTGAACGGCTTTGCGGGGACCATTACGATATCTGATACGGTTCCCCCAGGCTTGACTTGTGGTTCGATGACGCCTGGCAGCATAACGGGGTCCGGAACGTCGACGTTGTCATGTAGCTCAACGATTCAGAACGTTTACACCGTGACCATTAGCGTGTCAAGCGGCGCTCTTGCTCACACGACTACGATGTCATTCACATATGGTACTCCTCCTGATTTCGCAATAACCGCCACTTCACCATCAGCAGTCAATGTAGGTACTTCGACCGGGTCCACAATAACAATCGCACTAATCCGTGGGCTAAGCGGTAGCGTAGCCGTGACCGATAACGTCCCCTCTGGGCTCAGCTGCGCATCCATGAGCCGTACCAGCATCAGCAGCAACGGCACAGCAACAGTCTCCTGCACTTCCAGCATTCCGGCCACCTACACCCTGACGATAACAGGAACGAGTGGTGGACTAACACACGCAGCAACTGCATCATTCACCTTCCTCGCAATTCACGGTTCACTAGTCTTGAACGTCCCCTCAACACAGACTGTGGATGAGCTGACCAATGTTACCTTCACAGTGACTGGCGTCGACTCCTCGATTCCAGCGCCCTCACTCACAATCAGCGCATCCCAACTACCGACAGGAGCCACCTTCTCAGCAACCCAAGGAACCTCCCCCAGAGGAACCTTCACATGGACTCCGAGCGAGGCCCAGACCGGGACATTCATGATCACACTCATCGTCACCGACGGAGTCACATCTGTTCCAGGATACGTAACAGTAACTGTCATTGAGCCTAGCACGCCCCCAACAATCACCGCACCAGGTGCCCAGACAGCATCAGTTGGCAAGAGTCTCAGCTTCATAGTCTACGGGACAAACCCCAGCGTAGCTAGCGACCCGGTCACGCTCTCCGCAACCGGGATGATTCAGAATATGGCCTTTGACCCAAGTTCAGGAATCTTCTCCTTCACACCGGACCAGAGCCAGATGGGCAAGACGTTCACAGTCAACTTCAAAGCAACCTACGACGATAATCCATCCGCGTCCAGCACCCAATCGGTGACGATACGCGCAGAGAACAGCGCGAACACCCCGGCAGGAGGAGCATGCCTCTCCTGCTTCTTGCCGAGCGGCATGTCAATGACGGTGTGGTTGCTGGTCATCGGCTCCTTGATCGGAGTAGTCTCATCAATTACCATGCTTAACATCAAAGCTCGCGCAGAACTCGCTGGGGTACGCAGAAGACGTCACCACCCATCCGGCGTTGTGCGCAATCATACTGCCCAAGCTCATTCCACCAAGAGACGAGCCATAGTAGAGCACCACCATTGAAATCCAACTCACCACTACGAAGATAACTAGTAGGCGACTGAAATCGGGAAAGAGTCTCTCGAACGTCTACGGCCTTTTTCTGGGGCTCTGAGCTCTTCTAAGAAACAAGGCAACAGCAAGCACGGCTAGGAACCCAACTATTCCAAAGATGGAATAGGACAGGATGGGCAAAGACGCAGATTTGTTAGGTACAGTGACATGAATCGTAACCTGAGAGCTAGTAACGGCGCCATGGGAGTCAGAAGCGGTGAAGGTTACTTTGTAATCGCCCGGTGCTTGAGAGTCCGTTGGCGTCCAGGAAAATACCGACGACGCTGCACCAGCGAAGCATTGGGATGAGAGGAAAGTGGCTCCGACAGGCAGACCGCTGGTCACAGTCAGTTTCACGTCATTGCAGCCCCCCGCTCCAGTCGCGTTGACATGGAATTGGATCGTGGAACCAGCTGTTACAGTCTGGGATCCCGGAATCTGCAACGTTGGCGGAGAAATGACAATTAGGCCGTCGCATGGACCAATTGCACCATTGTTGTTCGTATCGCCCGAGTAAACAGCTTTCCAGCTGAAGCTTCCAGCTGAGTTGAGCTTGGCCGAAGCCGAAATCGGTACTGATCCGTTGGACACGGCCACTGATCCTCCTACCGTTGTAGATGTTCCTGAGCACGTTGACCCTGTGAAGTATTCGTACGTCACCGTTCCTCCGGCCCTAAAGGCATTCGACAACTTTGCTGAGTCAGATACCGAGCCGCCAACAATAATCGTGGAAGCGGAGAGACTAGTAGTGATGGAGGGAGATACCTTGCCGACCGGAATAGAAATCGCGATTGAATGTGACAACGAGCCACTTGTGCCGTTGACCATTACCGTGTACGTTCCGCTGACGGAGGACGAGCAGGACATGGCTGAGGTTCCCGAGCCGACGACGCTGATGGGAGAAAGGGTGCAGGAGAGTCCCGTGGACGGAGACGCAATGGCTGTTAGGCTTACTTCTCCAACAAACCCGTTGACGCCCGCCAATGTCAAGGTCGAGTTTCCGGCGGCTCCGACGGTTACGGTAACAGTCGCTGGGCTGGCCGCCATCGTGAAGTCCTGAACGATGTAGCTCACTGTAGCTACGTGTGATCTTGACCCGCTGACCCCAGTAACGCTGACATGAACCGTACCGGCTGAGCTGAAAGTGCAGGAGAGTGTCGAGATACCCGACCCGGTCAGGCTTGTCGGCGAGAGTGTGCAAGATGTGCTGTTCGTGGTTAGATTCACAACTCCGGCAAAACTGTTGACAGGAGCGACCGTAACGGTTGAGGTTCCGGCGGCTCCAGCATCTACGGTGAGCGCTGCTGAATTCGCAGCTAGGGTAAAGTCGGTCACTTTGATCGTGACAGTTACAGAGTGTGAGAGATTGCCGCTGGCTCCGGTCACGGAGACAGTGTAGGTTCCAGTTCCACCGCTGCATGATAGGTTGGAGGAACCTGAGCCGGCGAGACTGGCAGGAGTTAGACTGCAGGTCAAGCCTGTCGACGGGTTGATGCTAGAGGTTAGGCCTACGACTCCATTGAATCCCTGGATGGCAGTTACAGTGATCGTAGAAGTACCGGCCGTTCCAGTGATCATAGTCGCACTCGTCGGAGCAGCAGTCACTGTAAAGTCTTGGATGACATAGGTGACCGTCGCTGAGTGAGATAGACCAGCACCAGTCCCCGTCACAGTGACTGTGTAAGTTCCAGCACTTCCGCTACACGATAGTGTTGAGGTCCCCGAGGTCCCGAGAATTATGCTGGTCGGGTTAAGCGTGCATGAAAGACCAGTAGATGGTGAAATCGTAGTTGCGAGAGTTATTGTTCCTGTCAGCCCCTGCAAGGCTGGAAGAGCTCTAACGGTGATAGTCGAAGTTCCGAATAGTCCCGCGTTGAGTGTTAGGGTCGGCGTAATGGCATCAACAGTGAAGTCCTGGATCGTGTAGGTTATGGTCGCGGCGTGTGACAGAATCCCGCTCGTTCCCGTAACTGTTACGGTGTATACATTGGCGGTGGTTGAAGAGCATGATAGTGTCGAGGTTTGGCTTGCACCGAGAGTGATGCTTGAGGGGTTTAGACTGCAAGTTATTCCGGTGGGTGAGACAGAGGAGGTGAGCGTTACTGTTCCTGTGAACCCGTTAATCGGGGTAATAGTGATTGTCGAGGTGCTTGCTGTGCTGGCGATCACTGTAACGGCTAATGGGCTACCCGTTATCGAGAAATCTGGGACGGCTACGGTGTAGGTGACCGTTGCTGAGTGAGACAGAGATCCGCTAGCGCCGCTTACCGTCACAGTGAAACTGCCGCTTGTGGAGGCGGTACAAGTCAGAGTGGAAGTTCCTGAGCCACTGACACTGGTCTGTGATAGCCCACAACTGATTGCGCCGGCGGAGTTATTGCTCGTGGTTAAACTTACAGCTCCGGCGAATCCGTTGACCGCGGTTATTGTGATGGTTGATGTTCCCGCCTGGTTCACATTCACACTAACACTCGTCGGATTTGCGGTGATCGTGAAGTCGTGAACCGTGTAAGTCAACGTCGAAGAGTGAGACAGATTAGCACTCATGCCAGTCACGGTTACGGTGTATGTTCCGGCGGAACCGGAGCATGATAGCGTCGAAGTGCCTGAGGCGCCCAACGTCTCGGTCGTTGGTGTCAGCGTGCATGTCAAACCGGTTGAAGGCGATACGCTTGACGTTAGAGTGACGGATCCAGTGAAGCCTTGTAGTGGAGCTACAGTGATGGCTGAGTTCCCTGAGACTCCTGCAGAAACAGTGACCGTCGTGGGGTTGGCTGAGATCGCAAAGTCCTCGACAGTATAGGTGAAAGCTTGAGAGTGGGATAGAGTTTCGCTGGTCGCCCCTATTGTCACTGTGTAAGCTCCGGCTGAGCCAGAGCATGACAGGACGGAGGATCCAGCTGCGCCTAAAGTTACACTGTTTGCTGACAGCGTGCAGGCGAGACCAGTGTTGGGCGAAGTACTTGCGACTAAGGTAACGGTTCCGGTGAAGCCCTGAAGTGGAGTGAGCGTAATTGTGGATGTACCGCTGGCCCCAGCGAGAAGTGTTACACTTGTTGTTCCCGCGGACACCGTGAAGTCTTGGATCGTGTAGGTCAGAGTTGCAGAGTGGGAAAGATTACTGCTGGTCCCAGCGACGCTGACAGTGTATACTCCGGCACTTCCGACACAGGAGAGTGTGGAAGTTCCTGAGCCGGTAACGCGAGTCGGCGTGAGAGTGCAAGCCAGCCCTGCATTGGGCGAAACAGTTGCGGCTAGGGCAACGACTCCACTGAAGCCTTGAGCGGCCGTTATGGTTATCGTCGAAGGTCCAGCGGTACTAGCGTCTATGGCGACACTTGATGGACTAGCAGCCATGGTGAAGTCTTGGACGGTGAAGACCACGGTTGCAGAGTGCGAGAGAGATCCGCTGGTGCCTGTTACGGTAACAGTGTAGCTGCCTGCGGATCCGTTGCAGGATAGTGTGGAGGTGCCTGAGTTTCCTAGGGTAACGGTTGTCGGAGATGGAGTGCAGCTCAAACCGGTGGCGGGAGAAACGCCATTGGCGAGGGTGACGGTTCCTGTGAATCCTTGACTGGAGGTCACGATGATTGTTGAAGTTCCAGGAGCTCCAGCATTCATTGTCACGCCTGTCGGGCTGGTGACTAGGGCAAAATCCTGTATTGTCACGACGACGGCGGCGGAATGTGTCAGCGAACCACTAGTCCCGACCGTCGTAACAGTATAGCTTCCAGCGGAACCTGAACATGAAAGGCTTGACGCGCCGCTGGTGGTAGTCGTGCCGCTAAGGAGGACGCTGGTCGGGGTCAATGTGCAAGTCAAACCCGCCGAAGGTGAAATCGTCGCTGCGAGCGAAACAGTTCCTGTAAAGCCCTGAAGGCCAGTGACTGTTATCGTTGAACTCCCGCTCGTTCCCGTGATCGCGGTCATGGTTGTGGGGTTTGCCGCAATGGCGTAGTCTTGTATGGAGAATGTGAGACTCGTTGTGTGCGTTAGCCCGCTACTAGTGCCTGTAACTGTCACTGAATAGAAGCCTGTGGAGCCTGAGCATGAGAGGGTTGACTGGCCGCTCGCCGAACTAGCGCTCAGCGTAACGGTTGTTGGGGACAAGGTGCAAGTCAGACCTGTAGAAGGCGAGGATGCGACCGAGAGGGATACTGTCCCAGCATATTGCTGAATACCCGCGATCGTGATTGTTGAAGTCGCGACGGCGCCAGTGAGGGTTTTGACATCGGAGGGACTTGCCATGACTGCGAAGTCTTGGACTATATAGGATACCGATGCTGAATGAGTGATGCCGCTACTCGTACCTGTAACCGTTACTGAATACGAACCCTCCGTGCCGGAGCACGACAATATTGAGCTTGGATTTGTGGACGAGCTGCTGAGAGAGAGGCTGGTTGGGATAGAACTACAAGCAAGACCATTCAGGGGCGAAACAGTCACTGAGAGAGCAACAGTTCCAGTGAAGCCATCCAATCCCGTGGCGATTATGGTGGAGGAGCCCGAAGGACCGGCAGGTATCGTCACGGTCGTTGGGGTACTTGTCAATGCAAAGTCTTGGATGGTATAGGTTATTTTTGCAAAGGCCGTGTTGGAACCGCTGGTGCCAGTGACGGTCACTGTGTACACCCCTGCCTGGCCCGAACAGGCGAGAGAAGAAGTTCCGGAGGTTGTGAGGGTCGTAACGTCCAGTGTGCACGTCAAGCCTGTGCTGGGCGAAATGGTGTTGGTGAGAGTGACTGCTCCTGTGAAGCCGTTCGAGAATGTGACCGTTACGGTTGATGACCCTGTTGAACCCGCGAGGATAGTAACGCCCGTTGGATTTGCAGTCATGCCAAAGGCAGTCCCGACATTGTAGGTCACGGTTGCAGACCGGGTGAGCCCGCTACTTGCGCCTTGAACGGTTACCGTGAACGTCGCCGACGAAATCGAAGGAGTGCAAGAGAGAGTTGAGGATCCGGAAGATGAAGTCGTGGTCAGTGTGATGCTTGGGGGGTTCAGGCTACAAGTTAGACCCGTCGAAGGAGAGGCACTGGCGGTCAGACTTACTGTTCCTGCGAAGCCGTTGGGGCTTGAGACTGTGATGGTCGATGTTCCCGTCGTGCCGGAGAATACCAAGACGCCAGAGGGACTAGCGGTTACGGTGAAGTCTTGTATCGTGTAAGTCATGGAAGTCGAATGGCTTAGGGAGGATCCAGTACCTGTCACGGTTACGGTGTAAGTCCCGACGGTTCCAGAGCAGGATAAAGTCGAACTTCCACTTGCGGCACTACCAGTTAGACTAACGCTGGTCGTCGACAGAGAGCACGTCAAACCTGTTGAGGGTGAGACGGCTGTAGCAAGCGAAACAGTGCCGCTGAAGCCATTCAGACCGGAAACTGTGATCGTTGAAGTTCCTGTGGAGCCTGATACTACGCTCACGTTCGGAAGGTTCGTGGACACGCTGAAATCTTGCACGGCATAGTTCACGATCATGCTGTGACTAAGGCTGCCGTCGGACCCGGTAATCGTTACAGTGTAGGAACCCTCCGTGCCCGAGCACGACAGTGTTGACGTTCCGCTCGCCGTATTGCTTGTGAGCGTCACACTCATTGGTGAGACGGTACATGTCAGTCCGGTTGATGGTGAGGAAGTTGTTGACAACGAGACGGTGCCTGTTAGGCCTTGGACGGCAGTAACAGTGATAGTCGATGAACCTGATGATGAGGCTAGGGTGGTCACGTTTGTCTGGCTTGAAGTTATTGTGAAGTCCTGTACTGTGTAATTGACTGTCGATGTGTGCGTTAGCGACCCACTGGTCCCTGTTACCCTTACGGTGTATGTTCCCGGGGAGCCGTTGCAGGAGAGGGTGCTGGTTCCTGTGTTGCCTAGTGTGACACTTGTCGGGGACAGCGTGCAGGCTATGCCAGTGCTGGGAGAGATGCTTAAGCTGAGAGTGACAGTTCCGGTGAATCCGAGAACGTTGGTCACGACCACAGTCGACGTTCCCGATGATCCAGCATTGACTGTGATACTAGTCGGTGTATCGGAGACCGTGAAGTCCTGCAGTGTCACGGAGACGGTTGTTGAGTGCGTGAGCACCGTGGTCCCTGTAGCTGTTCCGGTTACTGTGACAGTGTAGCTGCCAGCCGAGCCCGAACATGACAGCGTTGAGGTCCCGGAGGTTCCTAGGGTCACGCTGGTAGGCGTCAGGGTACATGATAGACCTGTAGACGGTGATGTGGAAGAACTCAATTGGACAATCCCAACGAAGCCATTCACTGAGGACACAGTGATGGTTGAGGTCGCTGTGGAACCAGCACTAGTTGTTACACTAGATGGGCTTGCGGTGATCGAAAAGTCAGGCACAGCAATACTGTATGTGACAGTCGCAGTGTGGGACAGCGATCCGTCGGCCCCCTTGACCGTAACAGTATAGGAGCCAGGGGCGGAGGCTGTACAGGATAGCGTTGAAGAGCCCGAACCGCCCGTGATCGTCGTCAGACTTAGAGTACAACTTATTCCGATCGTCGGCGAGGCTGTGACGGTCAGAGTCACCGTGCCGACGAAACCATTCGCGGGACTTGCGGTTACCGTCGAGGTTAGCGCCGAGTTAATGTTCCCGGTCAGACTAGTGGGCGTCGCATCAAGGGTGAAGTCCTCGACTACGAAAGTGGCAGTTGTCGAATGGGAGAGGCTTCCACTAGTTCCCGTTATGCCAAGACTGTATGATCCGGCTATGGTTGAACTGCAAGAGACGCTTGCCGTGCCTGAAGCTGTTAGGCTATTCGGCGAGATCGGACCGCAGTTCAAACCGGCGGGTATGGAATCAGTCAGAGTTACGGTCCCTGCGAATCCGTTCAGATAGCCCACAGACAGGGTGGAAGTTGCAGGGCTGCTTGCGATGACACCATTTGGCGAACTTGAACCTATGCTAAAGTCTGTAACCTTGACACTTGCGCTGGCTGAATGAGAGAGAGTGCCGCTTGCACCGGTTATGCTCAAGCTGTACGTTCCGGCACTCGTGGAACTACAGGCGACGGTTGCGGTCCCGGAGCCTGTAATGCTTGACGGTGTAATATTGCCGCAAGTCAGACCGGATGATGCGGTGTCGGTGAGGCCGACTGTTCCGGTGAAACCGTTCAAAGCAGTTATTGTAATTGTTGACGTAGCTGATGTTCCAATGGTTACAGCCGGGGAGGAGGTTGATGAGATTGCAAAATCAGCGACAGCATAAGTGACTGTTGCGCTATGAGAGAGAGATCCACTAGTTGCGGTGATTGTTGCGAGGTAGTTGCCTGATGCTGAGCCTGTGCAGAACAGTGTTGCTGTTCCGGATCCACCGTTTATGCTCGTCGGAGTGACGTTGCACAAGAGATCAGTCGAGTCTGTAGTTTCTGAGAGTGTGATTGCGCCATTGAACCCATTCAGCGGAGCGACTGTGATCGTCGATGGACTTTTGGCGCCGGTGGTTTCTGAGATACTAGTTGGGTTGACGGTTAATTTGAAATCTTGCACGTGAAATGCTACGCTTATCGAGTGAGATAGACCGCCACTCGTTCCCGTGACGGTTGCAAGGTAGTTGCCTGCGACGCCTATTGTGCACGTTAGTGTGGATGTGCTACTGCCACCTGTGACAGTGCTTGGATTTACTGTGCATGATAAGCTCGTGGAGTTTGATGTTACAGAAAGAGCTACCGATGAAGAAAACCCGTTAACTGGTGACACAGTCACCGTTGAAGGGCCCGTGGAACCAGCGATGCCCGTAACCGCAGTTGGACTAGCGCTGATGGAAAAGTCTTGAACTGTGAATGTGATTATCTCAGAATGGGAGAGGCTCCCGCTTGTCCCTGAAACGGTGATGTGGAATATCGATGGTGATGAGAAGGTGCAGGAAAGCGTTGAACTGCCTGAGCCAGCAACGCTGTTAGGAGTTGGGTTGCATGAAGTATTGTCGGTATTGAGACTCACAACTCCCGAGAAACCGTTTAGAGCAGTTACGGTGACGCTGGACGTACCAGCTGAGCCCGCGTTTACATTGACGTTTGTCGGGCTCGCGGCAATTGCAAAGTCTTGGATCGTGTACGTGACAGTCACAGAGTGGGAGAGGGAAGCGCTCGTTCCAGTCACAGACACATGGGCCGTGCTAGCAGAGGCGAAGGTGCACGAGAGAGTAGCGCTACCGGACCCGGTGACGCTTGTCGGACTCGCGGCGCAAGACGTGCTGTCTGTTGCAAAGCTGACTATACCAGCGAAGCCGTTCTGTGCAGAGATACTGATCGTTGACGTCCCAGCATTCCCGGCGTTGACAGTGACGGTGGTCGGCGCGAGGCTTATCGTGAAGTCTTGGATTGTGAAAGTAACAGTAGCAGAATGCGACAAACCACCACTTGTACCCGTCGCAGTAACATGGACGATTGAAGCTGACACGAAAGAGCATGACAAAGTAGAACTGCCCGATCCAGGCAAGCTAGTAGGCGACGCCGTGCAGGAAGTGCTGTTAGTCGCTAGATTGACAGTTCCGGCGAAGCCGTTGAGTCCAGATACGCTAATGGTCGAGGTCACTGTGGACCCTGCGTTGCCGGTCACGCCGGTGGGACTGACGGTGATGGTAAAGTCCTGAACGATGTAAGTAACTGACACGTTGTGCGAAAGCGACCCGCTCGCTCCTGTGACGAGGACGGTGAGTGTTCCAACGGGCGCGAAATTACAGGAGAGGTTGGCCCCACCCGATCCGGTTACGCTTGATGGAGTGATAGCGCAAGCAGTGCTGTTTGATGATAAAGTGACAACCCCTACGAACCCGTTCAGACCCGTGACTGTTATGGCGGATGTACCAGCTGAGCCCGCGTTGACTGTTACAGATGAGGGGTTGGCAGAGATTGAGAAGTCCTGAGCAGTAAGGGTGACTGTTACGGTGTGAGACAGGGAGCTACTCGTTCCTGTGACTCCCACATGAGTTGTGCTTGCAGAGCCGAAGTTACATGATAGACTGGCGGATCCTGAACCTGTTACGCTAGTCGGACTGACCGCGCATGAAGTGCTGTTTGTACCAAGGTTGACAACACCGGCGAACCCATTCAGACCAGTGACGGTGATCGTCGAAGTGCCCGGTGAGCCCACATTAACGGTGATGCTGGTTGGGCTCGCAGCGACTGTGAAGTCTTGGACCCTATAGCTGACCGTCGCGGCGCGAGACTGAGAGCTACTCGCACCCGTGACTGTTACAACAATGTTTGATGCTGTCATGAACGTACATGATAGAGTAGCGCTGCCAGAGCCAGTTACGCTCGCGGGAGTGACGCTGCATCCAGTGTTGTCTGCTGTCAGGCTCACGACGCCATTAAAGCCATTGACTGCCGTTACTGTGATGGTTGAGGTCCCTGATGAGCCAGCGTTGATTGTGAGACTGGTCGGACTAGAGGTTACGGTAAAGTCCTGGGTACTGTAAGTGACAGTTGCGGAATGCGAAAGAGTGCCGCTGGTCCCAGTCACGGTGACGGTATATGTTCCCGCGGATCCCGAGCACGAGAGAGCGGAGGTTCCCGAAGGCCCTAGCGTCACGCCTGTGGGGGTCAAGGTGCAGGTTAGGCCTGTAGCGGGAGAAATGGCCGCGGACAGACTCACCGCACCCGTGAATCCATTCATGGCTGTGACAGTTATAGTGGAGGTTCCGCTTGAGCCTGCCACGAACGCGACGGTCGTTGGGCTGGCAGCAATTCCGAAGTCCTTTACAGAGTAGCTAACCGTAACAGAGTGCGATAGGGAACTGCTAGTTCCCGTTACGGTTACGGAGTAGGTTCCCGCGCTTCCAGTGCATGATAGCGTAGCGCTACCTGAGCCAGTTACGCTCGTTGGGGTCAGTGTGCAGCTGAGTCCGGTAATGGGAGATGTGGTCGTGGTTAGGCCTACCACTCCATTGAACCCTTGTTGAGCAGTTACGGTAATCACCGAGGCGCCTGCCATTCCAGCGTTCGCGTTGACTAATGTCGGGCTTGCGGCGATCGTAAAGTCTTGGATTGTGTACGTTAAGGATGCTGAGTGTGAGAGGCTACTGCTCGTTCCCGTCACTGTGACGGTGTAGGCGCCCGCGGAGCCGCTGCAAGAGAGGGTTGAGGTCCCAGAACCAGTGACACTAGTCGGAGTAAGGGTGCAAGTAAGACCTGTTGATGGAGATACTACCGAGGCTAGGCTGGCGACTCCACTGAAGCCTTGCAGAGCTGTAACTGTAATTGTTGAGGTCCCAGAAACTCCTGCGAGAACAGCAACGGAGCCTGGACTGGCCGAGACTGTGAAGTCTTGCACCGTGTCTGTTACAGTCGCGGAATGAGATAGCGAGCTACTTGTTCCAGTGGCCGTCACCGTGTAGGACCCTGCCGAGCCCGAGCAGGACAAGGTAGAGGTTCCGGACCCAGTAACGCTGGTCGGAGTTAGAGCACATGTGAGACCTGTGCCTGGGGATATGGTGGTAGCTAGGGTAACAGTCCCTGCGAATCCATTGAGCGCGGTCACAGTTATTGTGGAAGTTCCGCTAACTCCGGCCAGAACGGTCACGCTTGTCGGGCTCGCAGCAATCGTGAAGTCCTGTGCCGTGTAGGTGACGGACGCGGAGTGAGATAGAGTCCCGCTGGTGCCAGTCACTGTCACACTGTAACTTCCAGCGCTTCCAGAACATGATAACGTGGAAGTGCTTGATGCGCCCAAAGTAAGGCTCGTCGGCGATAATGTGCAGGTCAGGCCTGTCGAAGGCGATACGCTTGATGCCAGAGCGATGGCTCCCGTGAACCCTTGAATCGAGGTGGCAGTGATCGTCGAGGGTCCAGAGACTCCAGCGAGAACAGTAACTGTGGTCGGGCCGGCCGAGACCGTGAAGTCTTGCATGATGAACGTGACCGCAACTGAGTGAGAGAGCGAACTGCTCGTTCCGGTGACGGTTACCGTGTAGCTTCCAGCAGTTCCGCTGCAGGAGAGGCTAGAGGTTCCGGAGCCGGTTACGCTTGTTGGCGAGAGTGTGCATGCTAGACCTGTTGAGGGCGATATTGTATCGGTTAGCGAGACGAGGCCGTTGAAGCCGCTCTGACCGCTAACAGTAATGTTTGAGGTTGCGGTGGCACCCGCAAGACTGGTAACCGATGCCGGGTTAGCTGTTATCGAAAAGTCCTGAGATGTAAACGTGATAGTCGCAGAGACACTGTTCGGGCCGTTGGTACCCGTCACGCTCACCGTATAGATTCCCGCGATGCCGGAACAGGAGAGTGTTGAGGTGCCTGACGCTCCTAGGGTGATGCTCGCTGGTGATAGGTTGCAGGTTAGACCTGCGGATGGAGAAATCGAAGAGGCTAGGTTGACGGTTCCAGCGAATCCATTCTGTGCAGTAACTGTGATCGTTGAGGTTCCGGTCGCTCCCGCTAGGACAGTTACGGTAGTTGGATTGGCCGTTACGGCGTAGGGTGTTCCAGACGTCACTGTTACCGTCGCGCTGGTCGTTAAGCCGCTCGCGGTTCCGGTGACTGTCACTGTGAAGGTGTTGGGTGTCGAGGAGGTGCAGGATAAGGTTGATGCGCCGCTCCTCGCCGTACTGTTCAGTGTCACACTGTTCGGCGTCAAGGTACAGCTCAGACCAATTGATGGTGAAATGCTGGTCGCGAGACTAACAGTTCCTGTGAACCCATTGCGACTTGTGACCGTTATTCCGGAAGTTCCGGTTCCACCTGAAGCGAAGTTAAGAGTTGTCGGATTGGCTGTGACAGTAAAGTCCTGGACCGTGTAAGATACAGTGGCGGTGCGCGTCAGACCGCCGCTGCTGCCCGACACTGTAACTGAGTAGACTCCAGCAGAACCAGAGCATGACAGATTCGAGGTTCCACTCGTCGTGGAAGTGTCCAGCGCCACACTAGCTGGTACGAGAGTACATGTCAGACCCCCAGCAGGTGAAACGCTAGTAGCCAGAGATATTGTGCCGGTAAAGCCACTCAGACCGGTGATGGTGATCGTCGAAGTTCCCGTAGCGCCTGCAAGAATTATCTCATTCGTAAGATTGGCAGCGACGGTAAAATCTTGGACCATGTAGATCACAGGCGTTGTATGAACTAGGGACCCGCTCGTTCCGGTGACTGTTACAGTATAGGTGCCTGCTGATCCAGTGCATGAAAGTGTGGAGGTTTGAGAGGCTCCAAGGGTGATGCTATTGGGTGTTATAGTGCAGGTCAAGCCGGTAGCCGGGGATATCGAAGATGTTAGGGCGACTGTCCCTGTGAAGCCATTTACTGGCGCGAGTGTGATCGTTGAGGTGCCGGCAACTCCACCGTTGGTGGTAAGGCTCGTCGGAGCAGCGGCGACGGTGAAGTCCTGGACATTGTAGGTTACCGGAGCCGAGTGAGATAGTGTTCCACTCGTGCCTGTTACTGTAACAGTGTAAGTTCCCGGTGATCCGTTGCAGGAAAGCGCAGATGTGCCAGATCCTGTTACACTGTTCGGGGTAAGGGCGCAAGTCAACCCAGTGGCCGGACTTATGCCCGAGGACAGGCTGACGACTCCATTGAAGCCTTGCAGTGCAGTGATTGTGACGGTCGAGGTGCCTGCGGATCCCGCGTTCGAAGTAACAGCAGTCGGGCTAGTAGCTATCGCAAAGTCTTGAACAGTGTCGGTGACTGTGGCAGAACGAGTTAGGCTGCTGCTTGTGCCGGTTACCGTGACAGTGTAGCTTCCCGCGCTTCCACTGCACGACAGGGTTGAGGTTCCAGAACCGGTGACACTCGTCGGAGTTAGAGTGCATGTAAGACCGGACGTCGGGCTAATTGTTGACAGTAGGCTGACAGCTCCACTGAAGCCTTGGAGGGCAGTTACGGTGACCGTCGAAGAGCCCTGGATTCCAGCAAGGACTGTCACGCTGGTCGGGCCTGCCCCGATGGTGAAATCCTGAACCGTGTAGGCGACAGTTGCAGAGTGGGACAGAGTACCACTTGTGCCAGTTACTGTGACCGTGTACGATCCGGCGAAACCACTACAGGAGAGGGTGGAGGTTCCAGACCCATTGACACCTGTCGGAGTCAAAGTGCAAGTCAATCCAGTTGTTGGGCTGATGCTCGAGGCCAAACTGACAGCCCCAGTGAATCCATCGAGCGCTGTTACCGTTATGGTGGAAGTTCCGGTGGCACCAGCAAGAACTGTAGCACTGACAGGACTGGCCGCAATCGTGAAGTCTTGAACTGTGAAAGTCGCGGTTGCTGGATGCGATAGTGCACCACTAGTGCCTGTTACTGTTACGGTGTAAGCTCCAGCGACGCCGGAGCATGAGAGTGTCGATGTCCCAGAACCGGTGACGCTAGGTGGTGTCAGGGTGCAGGAAAGTCCAGTAGCAGGACTATTGCTCGAGGTTAAGCCAACAGTTCCGCTGAAGCCGTTGAGAGCAGTCACTGTGATAGTAGAGGTCCCAGCGACACCCGCATTGACTGTTATGGTAGCGGGGCTGGCAGAGATATTGAAGTCTTGGACACGATAGATGACGGTTGTCGACGCCGTGCTACTACCACTTGTGCCGTTCACGGTTACGGTGTACTGTCCTGGTAAGCCGGAGCAGGATAGCGTTGAGTTTCCTGATGCTGTGAACGTGGTCACACTTAGGGTGCACGAAAGACCATTGCTGGGAGAAACCGTATCACTCAACGTCACCGTCCCAAAGAACGTGACATCATACGTGACAGTTATGGTAGAAGTGCCGGTAGCCCCGGTGAGTACGGCAACGCTTGTAGGATTGCTGGTTACGGTGAAAGCTGTTCCTACCACGAACTTAACTGAGGCGGAATGCGATAATCCGTTGCCTGTACCGGTCACTGTTACGTTGAACGTTCCTGATGGAGCTGAGTCGGAGCATGAGAGGACTGAGCTTCGAGAAGTGGTGGTCGTGTTGAACGCAAAACTTGCTGGGTTAAGGACGCATGTCAGCCCAATGGAAGGGGCGACTGTATCGGTCAATGTAACTGTTCCAGTAAAGCCTTGAAGGGCCGTGATGGTGATCGTCGAAGTTGCGCTTCTGCCTATGAAGACGGTTACGTTTGTCGGGTTTGCGCTGACCGTGAAATCTTGGACCTTGTAGTTGACCGTAACGGTGTGAATAATGCCCTGGCTTGATCCCGTAATCGTTACTGTGTAGGCGCCCGCCGAGCCCGAGCAGGAAAGAGTCGAATTACTATTCGTAATCGAGCCGCCGATGGTTACACTCGACGGAGTCATGCTACATGTCAGGCCAGTAGATGGGGAAATCACGTCCGAAAGCCCAACGGTTCCAGAGAATCCGTCGAGGCTACTCGTAGTAATGACCGACGTTCCTGAGCCTCCCGCGAAAGGCGTCACGAGTGCCGGGGTTGGGACCATCTTGAAGTCCTGAACGATTAGCGTAATAATCGCTGAATGAGATAGCTGTCCGTTTGTGGCTGTAATGTTTAGAGAGTAAACACCAGCGATCTGTCCAGATCCGATGCTTATTCCGGTCGCATTGCCCGCGCTAGTTAGCTTGACGCTTGGAAATAGTGGAGCAACGGTTGGGCCGGACGGTGTGACGACGATGTTTATGGCGAGGTTTCCGGTGAAACCATTCAGACTGGCATATTGAATTGATAGTGCTTGACTGTTTGCTCCTACGAGCAAGGTGAGCGACGAAATGTTTGGGGTACCTGTGAAATCCACGACGTGATATGAAATGGTTGTTGTCGTGTGAGTTAAGGTTCCATTCGTTCCGGTGACTGTTACTGAGTAATTGTTTGCAGTTGAGGATTTGCAGGAGAGAACAGTTGAAGCTGTGAGAGAAATGAGACTGACTTTAGTCGCAGACAGCGAACACGCTAGTCCTGCCGGCGCGTTGACGTTCAAAATCACCGTTCTGTTGAAGCCGTTGAGTGCCGTCAGAGTGACGGTTGAGTTTCCCAGTGTTCCTGCGTTGACAGTTTTGCTTGTTGGGTTAGCTGAGATTGTGAAGTCAACAACTTGGAACGTGACTGTTGAGTTATGAGTTAGCGGCCCACTCGAGGTCGTGACTACCACGTTGTTGTTTCCATTCGTCGAGTAAGCACAAGAGAGATTGACGCTCGCAGAGGTTATCGAAGAAGTCAAAGTCACAGCAGAAGTGGCAAGGCTACATGCTGTACCGCCATTCTGGGACAGTCCGACAGTTCCCACAAATCCGTTGACCGAGGCCACCCGAATTGTCGATGTGCCTGACGTGCCGACATTGACCATTAATCCATTCGGGGTCGCAACAGCCGTAAAGTCTTGGACTTTAACAGCGAAGATCGCAAAGTGAAGGACATTATTGCCGCTCCCAGTTACCAGCACACTGTAGTTGCCCACTAGGCCGCTGCACTTCAGACTGGCTGTGCCTGAGGATGTAGTCGAGTTGAGAACTACACTAGTCGGACTCAAGGAACAAGTGAGGCCAGTCGGAACGGTGTCGGTCAGGCTCACGGTGCCTTTGAAACCGTTGACAGCAACAACCGTAATCGTCGAGTTCGCGAGTCGGTTCGCGAGTACGGTGGAGCTCGTCGGGCTGGCTGTCACGCTAAAGTCAACACCGGTGACGGTGACTGTCGTCGACGCCGTGGACGAGGTCGTAGTGGAGGTGCCGGTCACAGTAATTGCGGCGTTGCCCGTTTGTGGCCCTGCACTAACGGTGAGAGTCACGTTTTGACTTCCACCTGACGTGAGAATGATGCTCGGTGAGCTCAATTGGGCGGTTATGCAGGTACAGCTACCTGTACCAGCGGAAGTTGCGAGATTAACAGTGCCACTGAATCCACCGGCACTGGTTACGGTTATCGTGGAATTGGCCGTTGAGCCCGCTTGAATAGTTAGGGTCTGGGGACTGGCCTTGATGGTAAAGCCCAGCACCATTGCAATGACGTTTACGTGCCTAGCGCTAACCCCCGTGCCTCCAGTTACGGTGACGGTGTAGTTACCAAAATTCCCGGGTGATGTTGTAATATTCAGGGTGGCGAATGTGATTCCACAATCGTTGCAAGGCTGGACATTGACTGTTGATGGGATCGTCACAGTTGGTCCAGAGGGAGATATTGTCGCGCTTAGGGGAAGTGGTCCTGAAAAAATATTGAATGAATGAATGGTGATGTTAGAGGTCTGTGACGTTCCAGGACGGATTGCCAAGGGGTTTGGATAGGCGCTGAGAGAGAAGTCCGCAGGTGTGTTAGATATTCTCCAAGCAGTGAGTGGATGTAGTTCCCAGCCTGAAAAACTGTGGCTTGGATCTTCGGTATGTTCAGGGTCCCAGAAAACGAATCCCTGAAAATCAATCAGGGTCTTGTCCGCCGCGGTCTCCGTTGCCAGGATGTGAGGGTCACAAGTCGTGTTCGGACCGCAATACCCAGCTGCCTTCCAATCATGATCAAACTCCATGTGAATGGTATGCATGCAGCCTGTTCTATTTCCCAAGGTGCAGACATTGTAGCCAGGTGTAAAAATGTCGAAAGTAGTGTCTGACGCGTTCATCCCGTTAGGGTGAGGCCCTCCGCCGTTCACAACATCAAAGTGGACGGAATAGTCCTCGTTGAGGAGAAAGCCTCGCCTCACACCACGGACCTCAACGAAGGAGGACACAACTTGTCCGTCAGCGTTAGTTATGGTGCAAGGGGGCCCATTCGGCACCCAACCGGGAGGAGTAGTCGGACCAGGCGTGAGCCATCGCTTGGCTTCTCCGTTTGGAATACCGTTCGCCTGAATACCCGGGTTGAAAATGCTACCGCTCTCAGTCGCACCACCTGAAGAATTGCTCTGGCTCCCCAGAATCTGCTCAATCGTCACAACCCACGGAGTACACTGAACCTTCGGATTCCAAGAAATGTCAGTTGTAAACCCGCTCGGTGAGGCTATCGTCTCTAGTCCGAAATTCAGGTTGTATTGTGGAGCCGTACCATCGATCCACATGATTCCAAACGCATTCCTGCCAGCAACTAGAGCAGAATAATGGAAGCTACCAATTGCAGATTCGGGCGCGGACGGTTGTGTCGGGAACGCACCTAAGGTCTGCATCCACAAGTGACCAGGGGCGCCTGACCATTCATCAATCGCGTTGGTTGTCTGGTTGTACCAGAAGACGTAGAAGCGAGGATTGGCCGGGTCGGCCTGGTTGACAGAGGCAGTGAAAGGTAGCGAGTACCGGCTGAGACTGCTCGCTGATCTCGCCTCCCCGGGACCTATGGTATCGGATCCCCATCCTCCGAACTGACTCCTCGAACCAGCGAAGAGTGTCGCCGTGTTTGTGTCGTACCATATCGCATACAGACTGCTTCCCGAAGCAAAGATGAATGAATTCACATCAGTCGAAGTTGTGGCTGAGGAGATCTGTTCTTCTTGACCCCAGACAGTACCGTCGTACAGCCTGCCGAGCAAGTTGTGTTTGTTTACCCAATATGCAGCAAATACTTGACGGTTCGGCAACGTTGCAATGTCAACATGCCAATTATCCGTGTCTGTGAATTGCAAACTTGAGAGGACGAAATCGCCCGTCCAAGCTGGCGTAACATTGATCATCAACTGTCGCATTATTGATAGCTGAGGATTCCCACTGTCTGTTGCTGTGAAATTGATCCGGAAAGTCTGGCCTCCTTGGTAAGTCGCGGGCGTCCAACTGAACTGGCCAGTGGCGGGATTGAAGGCGGCTCCTTGAGGAAGAGTGCTTGTTGAGGTTGTGACTAAGTCTCCGTCAGTATCAGAAGCATTTACCGTGAAGACTATCGGAGTTCCAGTCTTGACACTTTGTGATAGAGGAACCTGTAAGGTAAGTTGGTTGTTCTGGGTCGCAGGAACCCCGGGGGTTCCTATCAGGATTGTCTGGGTAGCTATGGCTGTTTGCTGAGGATTGCTACTATCCACGGTCGTGAGAGTGACGTTGTACGCTCCCGGCAAAGTGAACTGATGAGGGACAATTTGGCCTGTTGCCGTTGGAGTACCATCTCCAAAAGTCCAGCTGAACGAGTAGCCTAGAGTGCCAGTGCCCCCTCCTGCGGAAGCAGTGAAGTTTACCGTGTCAAGAAAGGTTGCATTTGTCGGACTGAAAGTGAAGCTCGTGCTGAGGGGTGTTGGCGGTAAAGGTACGTTGTTAGCGTGAATCACATGCGGTGTTTCCTGCCCAGTTCCGAAACATGTCTTTAGGTTATCTTCTTGATATCCGATCCAGATCTGACCGTTCGAATCAATGCTGATGACTTCGTTTGGAAACGTGGCTGTTGGACTGGGACTCCTTACTACCTGCTCTTGCTGCCAGGCTATTGTTCCACTGGTCCCAAGTAATCCCGAGCCATACAGCAGGGCACGATTGCAATTCGTATCGAACGATGACTCATTGTAACGAGCGTAGAATGCATGAATTCCATCACTCACAATGGACCAGTCACTATCAGTCACATGTTTACCGACATTAGTCGGTAGTGCCCAATTCACTCCATCGGTGCTTGAAGTATAGAAGAAGCATCCTCCCTGTCCTTCACAGTTCGTCGCTGACGAATCTTCGTAGAAGACCCAGTAGCGCCCCTGCGCGTAGAATCCAGGATTCTGGTAGGATGACTCGTAAACAAAATGATCCCCAGTATGGGCAATTACATGCGAACTGTTGGTTACTGCACTTACGGGTCTGGCGATTTCAGCAGCGGCGACGATGCTCAGGGCCAGTGAGACAAGAAGTAAAGTCAGTGATAGCCTATTGCGGTGCAAACCGGAGCCTGCGCTCAAAACGTAGATACGGCTAATTAACCATTGAGCGCATAAAGATAGCCTGAGATATCTTCGAAACTAAGCAGGTATCGCTTCATGTCTTTTCTTACCCAATTCCGGAAAATACCGGAAATGAGCCTTCGAGTCCGGACGTCGC
>Ga0209805_1000350_pt1 | contig 27955 bp, 27 predicted proteins | sample GraSoiAngelo_148_FD_185905 | JGI IMG/M metagenome (GOLD analysis project Ga0209805, IMG submission 185905) | Grasslands soil microbial communities from the Angelo Coastal Reserve, California, USA - 14_1009_09_20cm (SPAdes) (version 2) | ecosystem: Environmental > Terrestrial > Soil > Grasslands ...
GCGCAGCGTTACTACTCCGGGCGGTAACGCCACCCGATGCGACGGGTCTTCCTCGGCATCGACTGCGGCACGCAGTCCACAAAGGTGGTGCTGCGGGATCACGCGTCCGGCGAGATCGTTGCAGTCGGGCGCGCGCCGCACGAGCTTGTCGAGCGCGACGATGGAACGCGCGAACAGGACCCCGCCTGGTGGATCGATGCGCTCCGGGTCGCGGCGCGGGACGCGCTGCGGAGCGAGCACTTCGAGATAGGGGGTATCGGTGTTTCCGGGCAGCAGCACGGGCTGGTGTGCCTGGACCAGAGCGATCGTCCGGTCCGAGCGGCGAAGCTCTGGAACGATACGACGACCGCCCTGCAGTGCGACGAGCTCATGCGAAAGCTCGGTGGCCCCAGCCGCGTACTGCAGCTGATCGGCAATCTGATCCTCCCGGGTTACACCGCGCCGAAGATCGCGTGGCTCATCGCGCACGATCCGGACGCGTACGCGCGCACGGCGCGAATGTGTCTGCCGCACGACTACCTGAATCTCTGGCTGACCGGGCAGTTCGTCACCGAGCCCGGCGATGCCTCGGGCACCGCGTACTTCGACGTCCGCGCGCGCCGCTACAGCGACGAGGTCCTCGCCGCGATCGATGAGCGACGCGATTGGAAGCGCACGCTCCCACCGGTCGCGCCGTCGATCAGCGTTGCGGGGACGCTCCGTCGGGAGGCTGCCAACGCGCTCGGTCTCGACGAGGGCATCCCCGTGACCGCGGGCGGCGGCGACAACATGTGCGCGGCGATCGGCTGCGACATCGTCGCCGATGGTCCGGTCGCCGTGAGCCTCGGAACTTCAGGCACGGTGTTCGCCTATCGCGACGAACCCGCAGTGGATCCGCTTGGCGAGGCCGCTGCCTTCTGCGACTCGACGGGAGGCTGGCTCCCGCTCGCCGCCACACTCAACTGCACGAGCGCCACGGAATGGGCGCGCGAGCTGTTCGCGATGGACCACGCGGACGTCGACGCGGCTATCGCCGACGGCGGTGCGCCTGGATTGGCCTTTCTCCCCTATCTATCGGGCGAGCGCACGCCGAACCGACCTCGGGCGGCGGGCGTCCTCGCCGGACTGCGTCCCGACCATGGGCGCGACGCCATCATCCGCGCGGTCTTCGAAGGAGTGACGTTCGGGCTCGCGTATGCGATGGACACCCTGCGCCGCGCGGGAGTCGCACCCACGGAGGTGACGCTCATTGGTGGAGGGTCGGCATCGGATGCCTGGTCGCAGCTCTGTGCCGACGTCTTCGCTCTCCCCGTGATGCGTCCGGCGATCGTCGAGGCGGCGGCATCCGGCGCTGCGCGGCAGGCTCAGTGGGCTGTCGACGGAAAACGGCCGGCGCTCGCAATTGCGAGTGCGCAACGCTTCGAGCCTCGCCCCCGATCAGAGCTGCGCGAAGCCGCGAGGCGGATCGCTGCGCTACGGGCTATCGCCGGATCGAGCCAGTTGTAGTGCGGCGCGGGTGGCACGGGCGAGAGGGTTGTGCGCGAACCGCGGGTTCCCCGGGCACCCGCCACGCGGAGTGAGCGAAGCGAACGACGCGATAGGCGGGGAGGGTGCGGTGAGCGCGCGACCCCAGGGGCAGGGGCCCCTGGCGAGCGAAGCGAGCCCGGGACAGGACCCGCGCCACGCTATTCCTTCGATTGGGCCAGCGCGAAGGCGTTGCGCACGAGGCGCTTCAGCGCGGGCCGCTCGGCGTCGGCTGGCGAGCGAAGCCTCGTGAATCGGGCATCTTTCCCACTGCCTTGGAGCAGGCCGGTCGCATCGTCGAGCTCTCGGCCGCGGTAGAAGAAGAGCGCCGCGTAGGTGGAGAAGGCGCCAATCCCGACGACGTACTCCTCGCCCACGGCGTAGCGGGCGAGCTTCCACATCGCGCCTTTCGAACGCGGTGGCTTGCTCTGGTATGCGATCTCCTTCGCCTTGGGGGCGGCGGTCTTCACCGCCCGGCGCGCGGCGTTCACCGTCGGCCGCACGGTGCTCGGGATCTTCTTCACCTGTTCGGAGACCGTGGTCTGTGTAGCCACCATCGGAAAATCGCTCCTTTTCTTAGTCCGCAGCGGTCGCGAGGCTGACGGCCGTCTCGTCGGCGGCGACATCCTGCGCCGGAGTGCGCAAGACGGTCACGCCGAGGATCGCGGCGACGATCGCGAAGGCTGCCCCGACCGCGAACGCCGCGTGGTAGCCGTCAGTCAGTGCGACGAGGGTTGGCGTGCCCGCCGCGAGCGCGTTGCTGGTTCGCGCGGCTGCGACGCTCGCGAGGACCGCGAGACCGAGTGCGCCGCCGAGCATGAAGGAGGTGTTCACCATTCCGGACGCGAGACCAGCCTGCTCGGGATGGACGTCGCTCATCGCGGCGAGGAGCATCGGGTTGAACGCGATGCCTGCGCCCAGACCGATGAGGAGCATGCTCGGCAGCACGTCGACGATGTAGTTGCCGTCGATCGGAGCTCGCGCGAGAAGCAGGAGACCGAGTCCGGCGAGCGCGAGGCCGGTGCCCAGCGGCCGCTTGATTCCGAAGCGCATAACGAGCTTCGCGGAGAGGCTCACCGAGAACACGGCCATGAGCAGGTTCCCGAGGAGGAAGGCGAGTCCGACCTGAAGCGGCGTGTACCCGAGGACGAGCTGCAGGTAGAGCGCCGAGAGGAAGAATGCAGCAAACATCGACGCCGCCCAGAGCACGCCCATGACGTTGGCGGTCGCGAGATTGCGCTGGCGGAAGAGACCGAGCGGCATGAGGGGATCGCGAACCTGTGACTCGATGGCGACGAACGCGACGAAGAGGATTGCGGCCGCGCCGAGGAGACCGAGCGTTTGCGTGGACGTCCACCCGGCCTCGTTGCCATTGACGATCGCGTAGACGGCGGTCATGACTGATGCGGTGACGCTGATCGCGCCACCGACGTCGAGACGTGCGTTCATGACGAATCCGTTCGTCGCCGGCACGAGACGCAGCGACAGGGCGGTCACGGCGATGCCGACAGGGATGTTCACGACGAACACAGAGTGCCAGCCGAACACGCTTGTGAGGATCCCGCCGAGGAGGACGCCGACACTGCCGCCGCCTGCCGAGACGAAGCCCACGATACCCATCGCCTTTGTGCGGTTCGCGACGTCAGTGAAGAGCGTCATGATCAAAGACAGCCCGGTCGCGGACGCTATCGCGCCGCCGAGCCCTTGTGCCGCACGCGCCGCGACGAGAATCGATTGCGTTGAGGCGAGCCCGGCAGCGATCGACGCGACCGTGAAGAGACTGATGCCGACGAGGAATAGGCGGCGGTGCCCGAAGAGGTCACCTAGACGTCCGCCGAGCAGGAGGAAGCCGCCGAAGAAGAGCATGTAAGCGTTCACGACCCACGCAAGCGAACTCTCGGTGAATCCGAGATCGGCGCGGATCGATGGAAGCGCCACGTTCACGATCGTCGTGTCGAGCACGATCATGAAGCTGCCGAGGCACAGGACCATCAGCGCGAGCCACCGTCTGTTGTTCTCAGTTGTCACGATGAGCCTCCAACGATCTTTCTTCGCCTAGATCCCGAGCATCCGCGTCGCTGCGAGACCAACCACACCGCCGACGCCGCCGCCCAGCGCGTAACCGACGCCGAGTGCGGCGCTCCGACCGGCGACGAGCTGGCGAACAGCGAGATAGGTCACACCCGCGAGCAGGACATTTGCGGTAAAGCTCGGCGCGTACGCGACCGTCGCCGCAGCGCGCTCTTGCGCGACCACGAGCACATTCAGGAGCACCTGGAATGCGAAGAGGGCGACAAAGCCCCGCACCGTAGCGTTGTTCTGGAGCCACTTCGCGAGCGAGATCGAGGCCGACCCGTTCGGCTGGCGCCACTTCCGTGAGAGCTCGATGACTGCCATTCGTCGACCTCCTTCGCTTCTTACCCCCTTAGACGCGTCCGCCGCGAAAACTCATCGGCGGAGACACACGTAACCCAGGCCGTTCTGACCGATGAATTCGAGCCCGCTGTTTCGTCTAATGCCTGATGGCCACCCACGTCTCTCGGACCGTCAGCCTCGCGATACGGGGCCCTCTCGAGCGCGCCGACCTACCGGGTCTCTACTCGCGTGTCTGCGATCTCCTGACGGCGAACGCGGGCGCCGTCGTCCTCTGCGACGTCATCGGCATCCCCTGCGATGCCGTCGCGGTCGAGGCGCTCGCGCGGCTGCAGCTGGGAGCGCATCGGAACGGCTGCGAAGTCCGCCTGCGGCATGCGCCGGCCGACCTGCGCGAGGTCGTCGCGTTCATGGGTCTCGAGGACGTTCTGCCCGAGTGATCTAGGCGTCGAGGCGCGGGGGCAGGCCGAAGAGCGGGAAGAGCGTCGCGGTGTTGAGGAAGAAGGTGATCTCGGCGACCCCGTCGGGTGCGAGCTCGATCACCTGCAGCGACCACGGCTCGTAACCGGATCCGGACGGGCTCGGCTTGTACTGACCGTACGCCGGTGAGCCATTCGCGGTGACGGTTGGTACGAGGCGCGACCCGCGGCAGCCGATGCCCGGACCGAACCACCAGCGGAACATGTCGTCCCGGCCGCTGAGCCACATGTCGTACGGCGGCATGGACTGCTTGGCGTCCTCGCGGATCACCGACGTGAGCGCATTGATGTCGTAGCGCTCGAACGCCTCGACGTATCGCGCGAGGAGCGCGCGCTGCGCCTCGTCCATCGCCGGCGCTCGCTCAGCAGTGCTGATCCCGCTCTCCTTCAGCGTCGCGCGGGCGCGCTGGAGCGCGCTGTTGATGCTCGCCGCACTCGTTTCAAGGAGCTCCGCGACCTCAGACGCCTTCCAGCTCATGACTTCGCAGAGGATCAGCGCGGCGCGCTGCCGTGGCGGAAGGTGCTGCAGGGCGGCAACGAACGCGAGCCGCACGGTCTCGCGCGAGACGGCCCTCTCCGCCGGGTCGGGGTCGGTGGCGATGAGCGTGTCTGGGATCGGCTCGATCCACGTGACTTCTGGTCGAACGTTCAGATTCGACTCCACCGGCTCCCGCGACGGGCCGAGGTCCATCGGCCGCAACCGATGCTGGCGACTTCGCAGCATGTCCAGACAGACGTTCGTGGCGATGCGATGGATCCAGGTCTTGACGGCCGACCGGCCCTCGAAGCTGTCGAAGCCGCGCCACGCGCGCAGGAACGTCTCCTGCACGGCATCCTCGGCCTCGAATGGCGAGGCCAGCATCCGGTAGCAGTACGCCAAGAGGTCCGCGCGGTATTCGTCCAACTGGCGGCCGAGCTCGCTGTTTTGAGGTTCGACCCTCGCCCCCTGCACGACGCCAATGGTAACGGGGCGGGCTCGGGCGGAGGTTTAGATTTGGGCCGCCATGGCGGTCGTTCCGCTCGATAGCCGACAGGCGTCCATCACGCGTCTCCTCTTGACCGAGGCGCGGCCGGCCACCGTGGAGGCGATCGCGAGCGAGCTCAAGCTGACCGGTCGGATCGTCCGCTACAACCTCTCGTCCATCGACACCTTCCTTCGGCCCGAGGGCCTCCGCGTGATGCGGCGCCGCGGCGTCGGCGTCTGGGTGTCGGGGAACGAGGATCGGCGCCAGGCGATTCTGACCACGCTCGGCGCGGTGGCCGGGCCGCGCGTCCTCGACAGCGATGACCGCAAGCTCCAGGTCCTCGCCGCGCTTCTCGATGCGTCGCCTCGTCCGGTCCACATCGCCGACCTCGAGGAGCGGCTCGGCGCGTCGCGGCCAACGGTGCGCCGCGACGTTCGAGCGGCCGAGACATGGCTCGAGGGACACCACCTTCACCTGCAGCGCCTTCCTGGAGTGGGCCTCGCCGTCCGGGGGAGCGAGATCGACATCCGCAAAGGTCTCCTCTCGCTCGTCCTCGAGGCCGTCCCTGCCGAGCACCTTCTTTCTGAAATGGAGGACTCGAGAAATCTCCGCGTGGAGGTCGCGGAAAGCCGCGGGCTCGCCGAGTTCGCATCGCACCTCGACCTGCCGATCCATCGCAAGATCCTGACCGAGCAGCTCCTCCAGCCGGACGACAACGGACCCATGGCGATGGTGGCCACTCTCTATCTCGCGATCGTCAGCCGACGGGTCCGTGCCGGGCGTCAGGCCGAGATGCAAAGCGGCCAGCTCCGCTCGCTCATCGACCATCCCGTCGCGGCCGCCGCCGCGCGGATCGCCGCGGCCCTCGAGACGCAAGCGGGCCTCGCACTCGGCGACGCCGACGTCGCCGCGATCACCGAATTCCTCCTCGGATTCGTCGAGCTCGTCGACGCCAGCCTCACGACCGAACCGGACGATCAGATCGTGATCGATCATCTCGTCGCGGAGGCCGCGGCGCGACTTCATCCATCGCTAGCGGAGGATGTGCAGCTTCGCCGAAGCCTCGGCGAGCATCTCCGGCGGTTGCGCGTCCGGCTGCGGTACGGCCTCCCGGTCAGCAACCCTCTCGATCACGAAGTGCGAGAACGGTACCCAGACGTCTATCGAGTGGCGACCGAGATCGTCGCCGCCCTCCACCCCATCGGCGACGCCGTCGTGCCGCAGGAGGAAGTCGGCTTTCTGACCATGTACCTCGCGGGTTCCCTCGAACGCAGCCGGCTGCGGCCAAAGATGCGGATCACGGTGGTGTGCCCGGCGGGCATGGCCACGGCGTGGATCCTGGTCTCGCGCCTCTCCGCGGAGTTCCCCAATGTCGAGATCACCCGAGTCGTCTCAAAGACCGCGTTCGAGGAGGATCTCGACGCGGGCGCTTCGGATCTCGTAGTGAGCACCGTCCCGCTGGACGGGCAGCCAGCCGGCCTGCAATTCGTGGTCGTGACCCCGCTCCTGCGCGAACGGGACCTGCGCCGGCTTAGCCAGTTCCTGGGAGAACCGGCGCACTGATCGGCGCGAGCCGGATTGTCACAACTCCCTCCCGACAGATTGGCACTTGTGGCTCGCGCCGCCCGCTTCGATGATGCCGCCCGTTTCGCATTAGAGGGGGTGGACACCTGTGCAGGAACGAGTTCAGCGCTTTGGCGGCAACCTGGCCGCAATGGTCATCCCGAACATCGGCGCGTTCATCGCGTGGGGACTCATCACCGCCTTCTTCATTCCAACGGGGTGGACCCCGAACGAGAACCTCGCGAAGCTCGTCGGGCCGATGATCACGTATCTGCTCCCGCTCCTCATCGGGTACACCGGTGGGAAGCTCGTCTATGGGCACCGCGGCGGCGTTGTCGGAGCGATCGTGACCGCCGGCATCATCATCGGGTCGAGCGTTCCCATGTTCCTCGGCGCGATGATCGTCGGGCCGCTCGGCGCCTGGCTCATCAAGCAATTCGACCGCGCCACCGAAGGAAAGATCCCGTCCGGCTTCGAGATGTTGACGAACAACTTCTCCGCCGGCATCCTCGGGGCGATCCTTGCCGTGCTCGGTCTCGTCGTTATCGGGCCGGTGCTCGACGCGTTCTCGACCGCACTGGGGAACTTCGTGCACGCGCTGATCAACGCAGGCGTGCTGCCCTTGGCGGACATCCCGATCGAGGTCGCCAAGGTTCTCTTCCTGAACAACGCGATCAACCACGGCGTCCTTGCCCCGCTCGGGGTTATCGACGCAGCGAAGAACGGACGCGCGATCGAGTTCCTGCTCGAGACCAATCCCGGCCCCGGCCTGGGCCTGCTCCTCAGCTTCGCTGTCTTCGGCAAGGGTGCCGCGAAGCTCTCGGCTCCCGGCGCGATCGTCATTCAGTTCCTAGGCGGGATCCACGAGATCTACTTTCCGTACGTGCTCTCGAACCCGATCATGATCGTGGCCCTGTGGGCCGGCGGCCTTGTCGCCGACACCATCTTCGTCGCCACCAACGCGGGTCTTGTCGCAACGCCATCGCCGGGCAGCATCTTCGCCTACCTCGCGGTCACGCCACCCGGTCAGCACTTTGGGGTGTTCCTCGGAGTCTTCGCCGCAGCGGCGGTCTCGTTCGCGGTCGGATCGATGCTCCTGCGTCTGTTCCCGGCCAAAGAAGAGGAAGACACCACCACGACTCAGACCCAGATGCCGACTCGGGCCGTCGCGTAGCCTCCTTCACGACGCGTTGTCCACCGGCCGGTCGCTCTGGCCGGCCGGTGGACGAGGAAGGTGTCTCATGGTCACAAAGCGCGCCGACGAGGTGAAGCTCGTCGTATTCGTCTGCGAGGCTGGGATGGGGTCAAGCCTGATCGGCGCGAACCAGCTCAAGAAGAGGGTCAAGGACGCGAAGCTCAACGTCCGCGTCATTCACTCGCCGGTCAACGAGATACCCGCCGACACGGATGTCGTGGTCGCACATGAAGGATTGGCCGAGCGTGCACGGAAGGTGGCGCCCACGGCGGTCGTCCTCACGTTCCGCAACTTCATGAACAACACCGCCTCCGAGCAGCTCCTGCGCAGCTTGGTCGCCGGCGAACCGATCGGCGCTGAAGCTGGACAGTCATCGTGACGACCGACGTGCTCTCGAAGTCCGCCGTCGTGGTGGGCGCGAAGGCGTCCGATCGCGACTCGGCGATCGATCTCGTGGGCGCGATCCTCGTTGCCGAAGGATGCGCGACCGACGGCTATGTCGCGCAGATGCGAGAGCGCGAGCAGATCATCTCGACGTACCTCGGCAACGGCATCGCACTGCCGCACGGGACGAACGAAGCGAAGACGCTCGTCCTCCGGACCGGCCTCGCCGTCGCCCAGTTCCGAGAAGGGGTCCTCTGGGGGGAGGAGCGTGCGTACCTGGTCATCGGTCTTGCGGCGACCTCGGAGGAGCATCTCGGTGTTCTCGCGCGGCTCGGGACCATCCTCGGTGACGAGGAGCTCTGCCGACGGCTCGGGAGCACCAGCGATGCGGCGGAGATCCATCGCACCCTCACCGCTCCTGACGACGACGCTCCCGCGGCGAACGGCCATCCGCCAAGGAGCGACGAGGTCACGCTCGAAGTCCGGATCACCAATCCGGCGGGACTCCACGCTCGACCCGCCGCGATCGTCGTCGATCGAGCGCGGTCTTTCGCGGCCGAGCTCGCCATCCAGTCGAATGGAAAGCGTGCGAACGCACGCAGCATCACCGCGCTCCTTGGACTTGGAGCCGCGGTCGGCGACGAGGTGCGTATCGTGGCTCGTGGGAGCGACGCCCGGAGCGCGGCCGATGCCATCGCCGCGATCCTCACGGGCAGCACCGAGGTGTGATGTGGCTCGTCTCGACCGGGACGCGATCCTGAGCGCGATCACCGACTCGCTAAAGGCGACACCGGACCCCGAGGGGCTCGCCGATGTCGTCGCGTCGCAGGGACATATCAACGTAGCCGCGACGGGTGCGGACATCGGCCCGGCTATAAAGCGGCTCGCGCCGCTCCCGGGGTATCGCTGGGTCGTGATAAACCCCGGTGACCTCTTCACGGCGAGCCCGCTGACGATCGGCACGAAGGTCGGGATCATGGATCCGACCGGCCGCGTGCTGAAGAACGCGGACCTCCCCCGGCCGAAATGACCTCGGTCAAGGAGACTTACGTGGACTATCACCGCGTGCCGTCGGACATTCCGAACCGCACGCTCGCGTGGAACGTCTACGGCAAGGGTGTCGAAAGCGTCGGCCGTGACGGGCGGCCCGAGTGGGTCGACGTGGGGCGGCCATCAAACGATCAGCTGCTCGTGCGGGTCGACGCGGTCGGCCTTTGTTTCTCGGACATCAAGCTGATCCGGCTCGGCGGCGAGCACCCGAAGCTCTACGGGCGCAATCTCGCGACGGATCCGACGCGGCTCGGACACGAGACCGCGGTGACCGTGATGACCGTCGGCGCGAACCTCGCCGACCGCTTCCACCCCGGGCAGCGGCTCGCGATCCAGCCGGATATCTACGTGAATGGTCGCAGCACCGCGTACGGGTACACGATCCCGGGCGGACTCATCGGTTACCACCTTGTCGGGCCCGAGGTGCTCGCCGCGGATGACGGCGCGTACGTCGTGGAGGTCGACGACCGGCTGGGGTACGCCGAGACCGCGCTGACCGAGCCGTGGGCTTGCGTCGAAGCTGCATATAGCCAACGTCGGAGACTCGTGCCGCTGCGCGGTGGCCGCGCGTGGATCGTGGGGCATCCGGATGATCACCGGTCGTACGAATTCGGAACGACGCTCAAGGACGCGCGCGAGATTGTGGTCTCTGGGCTGCGAGACGACATCGTCGCCGCGCTTCGCGCAAGCGCGCCGAAAGCGTCGATCACCGTGGTCGAGGAGTCGCAGGTCAAGGGCCCGTTCGACGACATCATTGTTCTCGACCCGCTGTCGGCGGCGTTCGTCGCGCGCGCGAGCGATGCGCTCGCCTTCGGCGGCGTGCTCAACCTCGTCGGCGACAAGCCGCTCGACGGTCCCGTCGACATCGACGTTGGACGGATCCACTACCACTACACCGCCTACGTCGGCACCACGGGCCCGGTGATCGCGTCCGCCTACGGCGAGCGCCGCAATCGCGCGGAGCTTCGACCGGGCGGAGTGGCCGTCTTCGTCGGCGCGGCCGGTCCGATGGGACAGATGCATCTCGAGCGCGCGCTGAAGACTGGGAACGGTCCGTCCCAGGTGATCGGAGTCGATCTCGATGCTGATCGCCTCGCGATGGCACGGGCTCGGCTCGAGCCCGTGGCGAAGGAGTTCGGCCGGCGACTGCTGATGATCAAGAGTTCCAGCGAAGAAGACCTGGCGGCGCTCGTGGCCGACGAGACGAGCGGTCGCGGTGCCGATGACATCATCGTCACGGCACCCACCGCCGCGGCGGTGACACAGGCGGCGCGACTCCTCGCCGGTGACGGGATGCTCGTTCTGTTCGCGGGCCTGCCCGTCGGAACTCGCGCGAGCATTGATCTCTCGCGCGTCTTCCTGCACGGCGCGCAATACACCGGCACGTCCGGATCGCGCATCGCCGACCAGGCCCTCGTTGTCCGCAAGACCCTCGCCGGCGAGCTGTCGCCGGGCCATGCCCTCGGGGCCGTCGGCGGGATGGAGGCCGCGGCCGAAGGACTGCGCGCGCTCATGGAGGGACGGTTCGCGGGCAAGATCGTGATCTTTCCGCAGCTGGAGAATCTCCCGCTGACCGACATCGCCGATCTCGCGGCCGAAGATCCCGAGCTGCGCGCGGCTCTCGGCGACGGCGGCACATGGACGACCCAGGCCGAGGCCGTGCTCTTTGCGCACCACCTCGCGACACCCACACCCGCGCGACCGTGATCGTCACGGTCACACCGAACCCGAGCATCGACCGCACGATCCATATCGATCGGCTCGAGCGCGGCAAGATGATTCGCGCGCGAGCGGCAGCGTCGGAAGCGGCGGGCAAAGGCCTCAACGTCTCGCTTGCACTCGCGACCGAAGGCATCGACACGACGGCGGTCCTCCCGCTCGCCGCGGACTCCGCGACGGTGTACCTCGGGCTCCTCGCGGACGCCGTCCCTATCACGGTGGTGCCGGTGAAAGGCGCCACTCGCGTGAACGTGAGCCTCGTCGAGCCGGACGGCACGGTGACGAAGGTGAACGAGCCCGGGCCACGACTCGAGCCCGAAGACGTCGACGCGATCCTCGCCGCGGCATCCGCCATCTTGGGGTCGGGCTGGATCGTGGGCTGTGGCTCGCTGCCGCCGGGCGCCCCCCAAGATTTCTATGCGCGCCTTGTGGCGTCCGCCGCCCCGCACGGACGGCGCGTGGCGATCGATACGAGCGGCGGTGCGCTCGGCGCGGCGGTCTGTGCCGGAGCCACGCTCATCAAGCCGAACGGCGCGGAGCTCGAGGAGCTCGTCAAACGACCGCTCGCGACCGTCGGCGACGTTGTGACCGCCGCACGCGAGCTCATCGCGCGCGGATGTGGCGCGGTCCTCGTCAGTCTTGGTCCGGACGGCGCGGTTTTCGTCGACGCTGACACGACAGCGCATGCGGAGGCCTCGGTCGACGGCGTCGTCAACACGGTCGGCGCGGGGGACGCCTTGCTTGCCGGTTTCCTGGCCGCGGGCGGCGAGGCGGACGCACTTTCCGTCGCCGTCGCGTGGTCCGTCGCGGCGATCCGTTCCGCTGGGACGCGGATGCGACCGGTGGCAAAAGCGGATCGCGCAGCGGTGATCGTCCACCAGCGCGTCGACAGCGCGCGCCGGCTCCGATCGTGACCACCAAAAACGTCGCGCGCATCCGCGGCGTCGCCGCGTCTCCGGGCGTCGCGCACGGTCCGTGGGTCCGGTTCGAACGCACCGCTCCCGTGTCGCGAGGCCGTACCGCCGAACCTGAGGCCGAGGTCGCGCGGTTGGTCGCGGCGGCGGAGGCCGTCGGCCACGCGTCGGAGCAGCTCGCGGACGAGGTCCGTCGAGCGGGCCACGCGGAAGAGGCAAATGTCTTCCTCGCCCACGCGATGATGGCGCGCGATCCCGACCTCCTCGATGCCGCGGCCGCTCGCATCCGGGCCGATCGTGCCGACGGTATCGCCGCGATCGGCGCGGCAGCGGCGGGTGTGGCCGATCAGATCCGTGCCCTCGACGACAAGCTGCTGGCCGGTCGAGCATCCGACGTCCTCGATGTCGGAGATCGGATCGCGCGCGAGCTCGCCGGACTACCCAGCACAGATCTGCGCCTGGTCGAGCCGTCCATCGTCGTCGCGGACGATCTCCCGCCCTCGGTCACGGCGACCCTGCCGCGCGACCGGCTTCTTGGCATCGCGCTCGAGGCGTCGTCGCCCACCGCGCACGCGGCCATCCTCGCGCGCGCGTACGGGATTCCCGCCGTCGTCGGCGCGACGGGACTGCTCGCGACGCTCGAGGTATCGGCCCGCGGTTCGACGCTTGCGCTCGACGGCGAAAGCGGCGAGGTGCTGGTTTCGCCCACCGCCGACGACCTCGCCCGCTACCAGGTGCGCGCGGGCGCGATCGCGCGTGACCGCGGTCGGGACCTCGAGGAAGCCGCACTTCCGGCGATCACCAGAGACGGAGTCGCGATCGATCTGCTCGCCAATATCGGCTCGCCGGGTGAGGCTGCGGGCGCGGTATCCCTGGGCGCGCGCGGCGTCGGACTCTTCCGGACCGAATTCCTGTTTCTCGAGCGATCGAGACCGCCTTCGGAGGGCGAGCAGGCCGAGGCATATGGCCAGGTCGTCGCCGCATGCGCGCCGCATCCGGTGACGATCCGCCTGCTCGACGTGGGCGGCGACAAACCCATTCCCTATCTCCCGCTCAAAGGGGAGGCGAACCCATTCCTCGGAGTCCGCGCGCTCCGCATGGCCGACCGCCGGCCGGACATCTTCGTGACGCAGCTGCGCGCGTGTTACCGCGCCGCCCTCAAGGGAAGAGTGAAGGTGATGGCGCCGATGGTCGCGGATGCCGGCGACGTAGCGACGTTCCGTCGTCTCGTCGACCGGGCGCGGGCGGAACTGGTCGCGGAAGGCCAACCGATCGGGGACGTGGATCTTGGGGTGATGCTCGAGATCCCGTCGGCCATCCTCGTGGCGGACACCTACACGCGCGAGCTCGGCTTCGTGAGCCTCGGAACGAACGACCTGCTGCAGTACACCCTCGCGGCCGATCGCGGCAATGCTGCGCTTGAACGCTATCGCGACTCGCTTCATCCCGCGCTGCTCCAGCTCATCCGCGTCGCGGTCCAGGCTTCCGACCGAGCAGGGATCGAGCTCTCGGTCTGTGGCGAGATGGCCGGAGACCCCGAGGCGGCGCTGGTGCTCGTCGGGCTCGGTGTTCGCGTCTTGAGCATGGCTCCCACCAGCATCGCAGCGGTGAAGCGAGCGATCCGCCTCGCGACGACGAAGGACCTCGAGCGGGTGGCGACCTCGTCGCTCGCTGACGCATCCGCCGACGACGTCCGGGTCCGACTGCGACGGTTTGTGGACGGCGGATAGCCGAGTCACGCCCCGCCGGCGGCCGCCGGCCTCTGACCGGCTACGCTCGGGTGCAGTGTCCCCGAACGAGCTCGACCTGTGGCCGTCCCTCCCGTACGACGAGTGGAAGGACACTCTCCACGCGGTCCACATGTGGACCCAGATCGTTGGCAAGATCCGCCTGGCGAAGACTCCGCCCACCAACCACTGGTGGAACTCCGCCCTGCTCGTCACGCCTCGAGGTCTCGGCACCGGGGTGGTGCCGAGCGGCGGCGGCGCTCTCCAGATCGACTTCGATTTTGTCGCGCACCAGCTCAGCATCATCACGAGTCGCGGTGAGAGCGTCGCGATGCCGCTCCGCTCTATGTCGGTCGCCGCGTTCTACGGTGACGTGCTCGATTCGCTCGCGCGCCTCGGCGTGCCCGATCCGAAGATCACGCTGGTGCCGAACGAGGTCGCCGTCGCCGTGCCGTTTTCCGAGGACGTCCAGGTCCGCCCGTACGACCGCGACTACGCGCGGATCTTCGCCGCCGTCCTTCTCAAGACCTACGTGGTCTTCGAGCGCTTCCGCGCGGGGTTCTTCGGAAAGGCCAGCCCCGTCCAGTTCTTCTGGGGATCGTTCGATCTCGCGGCCGCACGATTCAGCGGCCGGCGCGCACCCGCCTACACCGGCGGGAACCCACCGAACGTCAACGTCCACGTGATGCACGAGGCGTACTCGCATGAGCTCATCTCAGCCGGCTTCTGGCCGGGCAACGCTGACGCCCCCCGAGCCGAGTACTACGCCTACGCGATGCCGCCGATCGATGGACTTCCGGCGGCGGCGATCCGGCCCGCCGCGGCAGGCTGGGAGGCGGACCGCGGAGAGTTCCTGCTGCCGTACGACGCCGTCCGAACTTCAGCGGATCCGGCCGCCACGCTCTTGGCGTTCCTCGAAAGCACTTACGACGCCGCGGCGGATCTCGCCCGCTGGGATCGTCCGCTGCTTGAAGACCCGGTGCGCTGCGACTGCGACCCGCTCCCCCACGGAATGCGCTCGCCCGGGCGCTCGCGTCTCCGACGAAAGACGAGCGTCTAAGTCACCCGAGTTTCGCGTTGTCATGACGCCAGGTAATCCACATGTTGACCAAACATGGGGGTAAAGCTGTGGACAACCATATGGACGGCGGAGGGTGGGGTTCGCACCATTCCCGAGGGGGAAGGTTGCCATGACCGCATTGATCGAGTTCGTTTGTCGCGTGCACACCGAGCCGCGCGGCGCAGGCCCACTGATCACACCCGTCGACGGTGGATGGGGCTACTGCGAGGGATACGGGTCCGGTGGGCACAAGTGGACCCGCATCGAACCGACAAGCCGCGCGCAGATTGCGGACGCGTCCCCGATTCGGGAGCTCCGCGCGAGCTAAGCACCAGCGGCCAAGCGTCCCAAGACTCGTCGGTTCGTTCGGAAGATGGGACACGCCGGAAAAAGAAGGCGCCGGTCTGACACCGCGGACGGCTCTTTCGTGCGGAGAACGTCCGGTTGTGGACCTTTACCGCACGGCGCCCGGCCAACAGACTTTCATTCATCAGATCCCCGCTTCGCCTGACCCCTCTTGCTCTGGCGGCCATCCTCGTGGCCTGCTCGGGACCGGGCTCGCGTTTTGTCGCCACCGAGGAGCCCAGCATCGCCACGGCGTCGGCTTCACCGAGCGTGACCGATGCCCCTGCGACGCCGACGGCAACTCCGACGGTTCGTCCAACCGCGGCCGCCATCCCGGCCCCGAACTGGGACCAGCTCCCCGTCGCGGCGAACGACGCCGCGACGCTGGCCACGCAGCTCGCCATGGTCGAGACCGCCATCCGCGACCCGAACCTGACCGGCGCGCATCTCGAGTGGATGGGGCATCTCCAGCAGCTCGCCTACAGCCGGCTTCAGGACTACCCCGAATGGAAGGACACGGTCCTGGCTTCGCTCCCCGAGCAAACTCGTGCCGCCGTGAACGCGAGCCTCGAGGCCGGCAAACAGCTGCGCCTCCTGAACGGCCCGATACCGAAGAACCTTCCGGACTGGAAGATCGTCGAGGCGAAGCCGGTCGATGACCTCCTCGGTTACTACAAGGAAGCCGAGACCGAGTTCGGTGTGCCCTGGTATTACCTCGCGTCGGTCCATCTGGTCGAGAGCCGCATGGGCCGCATCCATGGGCTCTCGAGTGCCGGCGCTCAAGGACCGATGCAGTTCATCCCTGCGACGTGGGCGCAGTACGGCGACGGGGGCGACATCAACGACGATCACGACGCGATCCTCGGCGCGGCACGCTACCTCAAAGCTGCGGGCGCGCCCGACAACATGCAGAAGGCGCTCTTCGCCTACAACCATTCGCAGGCGTACGTCAACGCGCTGATCGACTACGGGAACGTGATGAAAGCCGACCCCACCGCCTACCGTGGGTATTACGGCTGGCAGGTCTACTACCCGACGCTGGACGGAGCCATGCTCCTACCGGTCGGCTGGACGAAACCGTAAGGCAAGGGCGCCGCCGGCTGCGAGCGTAGTCTCCCGCTCGAATCCAGAGACAGCGAGGAGACAGATGACCGCAATGACAAACCCTTTAGTGCACGCCCCGAGACTGGTGCGCACCGAGGAGATCCATGCTCGTGTCCACGGGACCGGCCCGATGGGTCGCCTCAACGCGGCGATAGCCGTCAGGGTCACGAAGATCGTCGGGACGATGTACTGCGCTTATGTGTTCACGCTGATCGCGCTGGTCGCGTTGCCTGCTGCGATCCAGCAGGGATCGCCGACGGTCCTCGTGAACTGGCTCTCGTCGAACTTCCTGCAGCTCGTCCTGCTGCCGATCATCATCGTCGGACAGAAAGTGATCTCCGCCGCGCAGGACGCGCGTGCCGAGGCCGACCACGAAACGCTGACCGCGCTCCATAAGATGTCGGCGCAGCAGATCGAGATCCTGAACGGCCAGAACCAGATCCTCGATCTGCTGAGACAGCGAGCCGGCTAGCGGGCCTCAGCCCGCGCGCGGCAGCGGGACGATGGCGACGCCGGGCTCTTCCGCGGCGAGCTGTCGACGCAGAACTTTCCCGATAAGCGTCTTCGGCAGCTCGGCGCGAAACACGATCTCGACAGGGACCTTGTACGGGGCCAGATTCGCGCGGCAGTGGTCGACGAGCTCCTGCGCGGTCGCGGTGTTGCCGGGTCGGAGCACGACGAATGCCTTCACCACCTCGCCCTTCGACGGATGCGGCACGCCGACCGCGGCGGCTTCCAGAACGGCGGGATGTGCGTACAGGACCTCGTCGACCTCGCGCGGGTACACCTTGAAGCCGGAGACGATGATCATCTCTTTCACACGGTCGACGACGTAGAAGTAGCCGTCCTCGTCCATGCGGACGATGTCACCTGTACGCAGCCAGCCGTCGCGGATGACCGCGGCGGTCTCCTCGGGCCGCTGCCAGTAGCCGTCCATGATGTTCGGGCCGCGAAGACACAGCTCCCCCGCCTCGCCCGCACCCACCTCGCGCGTTCCGGTCTCGATGTCGACGATCTTGCAGTCAACGTCCGGCAGCGGGAGGCCGACCGAGCCGGGCTTGCGGACTCCCTCGCGCGGGTTCGAGTGCGTCACCGGCGCCGCCTCGGTCAGGCCGTACCCCTCGAGGACCTTGCCGCCGGTGAGATCCTCGAACCGCTTCATGACCTCGACCGCGAGGGGCGCGGAACCCGACATGAACCACTCGATCGACCGCAGGTCGTATTTCGCAAGGTCGCGTGACTCGTTGAGGAGGATGTAAATCCGCGGGGCGCCCGGGAAGAAACGGGGCCGGTGTTTTTCGATCGCGAGGAAAATGTGACCGAGATCAGGACGCGGGATGAGGACCATCGTCATTGCCTTGAGGGTCGCCAGATTCATGACGACGGTGAGGCCGTAGACGTGGAAAAACGGCATGATCGCCAGGATCCGATCGCCCGCCGCGACGGACGCATGCCACGCCCGGCATTGATGGACGTTCGCGACGAGCGCTCGATGCGACAGCATCGCGCCCTTCGGCACGCCGGTCGTACCGCCGGTGTATTGGAGGACAGCAAGGTCCGCGGGCGCGACGTCGACCGGGATCCGCGCAGTCTTTTTGGCGAGGATGTCGCGGAGCCATAGCGCACGCGCATCGCCGCTGATGTCGACGCGATGACCTTCTTTCCGCTCGCGCGCAACCGTGAAAAGGACCCGCAGCGCGACTGGGAAATGCTCCTTCACATTCGTGACGACGATGCGTTCGACCGACGTCCCGATTGCGGCCTCAGCGACCTGTGGATAGAGACGCGAGAGGACAACGACGACGCGCGCGCCCGAATCGGCGAGCTGGTTGTGGAGCTCGCGGACCGTGTAGAGCGGATTGGTCGGAACAACGACGGCGCCTGCCTTGAGGCTTCCGAAGAACGAGTAGACGAACTGCGGGCAGTTGGGAAGGACAAGGGCGACCCGGTCGCCCTTGCGGACGCCGAGCCCCTGGAGGCCGGCGGCGAACCGGTTGGCGAGGTCGTCGATATTCCGGTACGTCATCGCCGCGTCGATACAGCGGCCGCCGACGGCACCACCAAATACGGTCGCGGGGGTGTCCGGGTGCTCGCGGGCGGTCTGTTCGAGGAGGGCGTGAAGTGGCAACCTGGGATAGGTCAGGCGCCTGGGGACCCCACGGTCATATGCCGCTTCCCATTGGCCTGCCGACTGCATCATGCTCATAACGTCGAAACTCGCTTGATCGCTAGCCATGCAAGCGCAATGCCGCGTGTGTTGATACTCGGCGGCGCGCGAACGCCGTTTGTCAGAGCGGGGACCGAGTTCGCCGACCTCGACGTGCTCGATCTCGCTCGCGCCGCGACGTCCGAGGCGCTCGCCCGCACGGAGCTCGACCCGGGGCAGGTCGACGAGGTGATCTTCGGAAATGTCGCGCGGCCCGTCGCTTATCACAACCTCGCACGCGAGGTCATCCTGTCTCTCTCGATGCCGACGCGGATCCCGGCGTTCACGGTCGGACTCGCCTGCGCGTCGGCGTGCGTCGCGATCACCAGCGCGGCCGACCACATCGCCGGCGGCAACGCTGACGTGGTCATCGCCGGCGGGAGCGAGTCGCTCACCAACGTCCCGCTCACGCTGACGCCCCGACTGGCGCGCGGCCTGATCGCCGCGTCGCAGGCGAAGAGCCTCCCGGCCAAGGCGCGAAGCCTTGCAGATGTCCGTGCGTCGGACATCGCGCCGGTCGCGCCCGGGATCCGCGAGACCTCGACCGGACTCACCATGGGCGAATCGGCCGAGCGCATGGCCGCGATGAACGCGGTCTCCCGCGAGGATCAGGACGCCTGGGCCCTGCGCAGCCATCGGCTCGCGGCGGCGGGCTGGGACGACGGACGCCTCGCCAGGGAAGTCGGCCCGGTGTACCTCGATGGGCACGCGGTCACCGCGGACAACCACATCCGGCGCGACTCGACGCCGGAGAAGCTCGCCTCGCTCCGGCCGGTGTTCGATCGCGAGCACGGCACGATCACGGCCGGCAACGCGAGCCCGCTCACGGACGGCGCCGCCGCAGTGGTGCTGGCGAGCGAAGCGCGCGCGCGAGCGCTCGGCCTCGAGGCTCTCGCCGCGGTGCGCAGCTATGCCTACGCCGCGGTCGACCCGGCGGACCAGCTGCTCATCGCGCCGGCCTATGCGATCCCCATCGCGCTGGGGCGCGCGGGGCTTACGCTCGACGACATCGATCTGTTCGAGATGCATGAGGCATTCGCGGCCCAGGTGCTGTCGACGCTCGCGGTCCTGGAGCAGAACGGTGTCGGCCGCGTACCCGTTGAGAAGCTGAACGTCATGGGCGGCTCCATCGCTCTCGGCCATCCCTTCGGCGCCACAGGCGCGCGCATCGTGCTGACCCTGGCGAACGAGATGCGCCGGCGAGGCGCGCGCTACGGCCTCGCGACAGCGTGCGCTGCGGGCGGCAACGGCGCGGCGATCATCCTGGAGCGGGCCGCGTGATCGCGCCTCCTCCGGCCGAGAAGCTCGTCGAGGTCGAGAGAAGCCGCCGGCCGTCCGTCACCTTCGTGCCGGCGGACGCCTCGGGCGTCGCGCAGATCGTGATCGATCGGCCCGACGATCCGGTCAACGCGATCGACGTACGCATGATGGAGGACTTCGCCGCGGCGATCGCCGCGGCACGCGCGGCGGCTCCGCGCGGCCTCGTCATCGCGAGCGGCAAGAAGAATCAGTACGTCGCCGGCGCCGACCTGTCGCTCCTCCGAGGAGGCACATCGCAGAGCGACATCGAGAAGGCGAGCCGTTCGATGCAGCGCGTGCTCAACGACCTCGCGGCTCTCCCGTTCGTCACGGTCGCGGCGATAAACGGCCCGGCGCTCGGCGGTGGCCTGGAGATCGCGCTCGCGTGCGACACGCGGATCGCCGCGGATGCCCCGAACGTTCGTGTCGGCCTGACCGAGACACGCCTCGGCCTCATCCCCGCGGCCGGCGGGACACAGCGGCTGCCACGGCTTATCGGTCTTCCTCGCGCGCTCGACCTGATCCTCACCGCGCGGCAGCTCGCGCCCAAGCGCGCGCTCCGCGCCGGGGTCATCGATGAAGTGGTCCACCCGGCCGTGCTGCTCCGGGCGGCCATCGACCACGCGGGCCGCGACAAGAAACGCAAGCCAAGAGGCGGCGCGACGGTCGTCGAACGAGCGGCTACGCACTTCGCGCCGGCGCGAGCCTTCGCGCTGCGACAGGCGCGGGCGCGGACGCTCGCGGAGACGAAGGGCCGGTATCCGGCGCCGCTCGCGGCGATCGACGCGGTCGCGATCGGCCTCGCGAAGGGCATGGACGCGGGCCTCGACGTCGAGGCGCGCTCGTTCGGCGACCTCGCCGTCGGAGAGACCGGTCACAGCCTGACCGCGCTCGTCATGCTCACGCTGCGGCAGCGCAAGGCCGCGCTCGAAGGGCTCGGGAAGCCGCGCCCGATCGCGAACGTCGGCATCGTCGGTCTTGGCTTCATGGGTTCGGGCATCGCACAGGTGGCGGCCGCATCGGGGTTTCGCGTCCGCGGTCGCGACCGGGACGCCGCGGCGGTCGCCAAGGGCCTGTCGACGATTCGCACCCTCACCGCCGACGCGGCGAAAAAAGGCGTCTTCGAGCGCCGCGAAGCCGCGCGGATCACTGAGCGCGTCACCGGCGGACCGGATCTGGTCGGGTTCCGCAGCGCCGATCTCGTCATCGAGGCGGTGTTCGAAGACATCGCGACCAAACGGCGTGTGGTCGCCGAGCTCGAGCAGGTGCTGCGGCCGGAGGCGGTCATCGCATCGAACACCTCCGCATTGCCGATCGCGGAGATCGCCCGCGAGGCGCGGTCACCCGAACGGATCGTCGGCATGCACTTCTTCTCACCCGTACACAAGATGCCGCTCATCGAGGTGATCCGGCCGGCCGGCGCGGCCGCGGACGCCGTCGCGACCGCGGTCGCCGCCGCCATCGCGATGGGCAAGACCGCCATCGTCGTCGGCGACGGTCCGGGCTTCTACACCACGCGCGTCCTATCGACCATGATCGGCGAGGCGTTCACGCTGCTTTCCGAAGGCGATTCCATCGAGGCGATTGATCGCGCCATGACCGAGTTCGGCTGGCCGGTCGGCCCGCTGCAGCTGGTCGATGAGGTCGGCCTCGAGGTCGCCGGGCACGCCGGCGAGACCGTCGCGAAGGCGCGCGGTATCGCCGCACCGACGATCGTGAACGCGCTCGTGGCCGAGGGTTTCAAGGGCAAGCACAAGGGCGGCGGCTTCTACCGCTACGACGGGCGGCGCCGCACGCCCAACCCGCGGGTGCGCGAGCTACTCGGCGCACCGACACATCCAGCGGCTGGGGACATCGCCGAACGGTTGACCCTCACCTTCGTGAACGAGGCCGTGCGCTGCCTCGATGAAGGGGTACTGCGGTCGCCGGCCGAGGGTGACCTGGGCGCGGTCCTCGGTCTCGGGTTCCCCCCGTTCCTCGGCGGACCGTTCCGGTACGCGGACGCCCAGCGACATCGGATCGTTACCGCGCTCGAGCGCCTGGCGGCGGCGCGTGGCGATCGGCTCGCGCCGACGGAATCGCTGCGGTCGCGCCGGCCGTTCTTCACCCTGTGAGCGCGACGAACTTCTTCACCGGCAATCCGGATCTCGTCGAGGTCTTCGACAAGGTGATCCCCTGGGCGCGCGTCGTCGGCGCGGTGGAGGGCCCAGGCGCCGATGTGGTCGGGACCGTGTCGACCTGGCGCGAGGTGCTCGACCTTGCGGGCCGGTACATCGCCACGGAGATCGCCCCGCGAGCGGCCGAGGTCGACGCGATCGGCGTCGTCCGCGAGAACGGCCTCGTGCGGATGAACGAGCCGATGCTGGAAAACCTGCGCGGTCTCGCGGAGCTGGGGCTGGCATCCCCTTCGGTGCCAGCCGATTTCGGTGGAGCGGGGCTTCCCTTCACCGTCACGATGATGATCGGCGAGATGCTGGCGCGTGCCGATCTCTCGACGCAGGTGCAGCACGGGATCGGATGGAACTCGCCCGCGGCGCTCATCTACCGGTTCGGCACCGCCGAGCAGAAGGCGCGCTATCTCCCGCCGCTCGCGAAGGGCGAGATCATGGGCGCGGTCGCGATGACCGAGCCGCAGGCGGGCTCCGACGTCGGGCGCCTCGCGACGACCGCGACGCCACGCCAGGACGGCTGCTGGATCCTTCAGGGTCGCAAGCAGTTCATCTCCGCGGGGCAGGGCGACATGGTGATCGTGCTCGCGCGGTCGGTCGCGGGCTCGAGCGGGCTCGACGGTCTCGGCATGTTCATCGCCGACCGCGAAGGCGACAACTACGTCGTCGAGCGCGCCGAGCACAAGTTCGTGATCCGTGCCTCGCCGACCTGCGCACTGCTCTTCGACGGAACGCGCGCGACTCCGCTCGGTAAGCCCGGAGACGGCTGGAAGCAGATCCTCACGTTCATGAACGAGTCGCGCCTCGGCGTCGGCATACAGGGCATCGGGGTGGCCACCGCGGCGCTCGAGAAGGCGTCGGAGTACGCGGCGCAGCGCGTCCAGATGGGCAAGCCGATCCGCGAGCACCCCATGGTCGCCGAGATGCTCCTCGACATGGAGACCACGGTGACCGGTGCGCGGGCGCTCGCGTACACCGCGGCGGTCCTTCAGGACCTCGTGCTCTTCGGCCACGACGAACAGGCCGCCCGCGATCTGCGCGAGCTCACTCCCCTGGTGAAGTGGTACGGGACGGAGGGCGCGGTCCGGGTCTGCCGCCTCGCGCTTCAGATACACGGTGGCGTCGGCGTCGTCGACGAGTACGACGTCGGGCGGTTCATGCGGGACAGCCTCATCACGCCGATCTATGAAGGAACGTCGCAGATCCAGTCGCTCATGGCAGTCAGGGATCTCATGAAATGGACGATGAAGCACCCCCGGTCGCTCGTTCGCGGCGGACCGAGCCCCTTGCTCGCGAAGGCATCGTTCGACGGCCGCGCCGGAACGGACTTCGCCGCCGCGCGCGGCCATATCGTGGCGACCCTGCGTTCGCTCGTGACCCGCGTCGTTCGCCGGAAGGGGCCTGGCGTGCTGCGCGGAGCGCCGCTCACCGATGAAGACCAAAGACCGCTCCTACTCCACGCCGAGCGGATCACCGAGGCGCTCGCGCACACGCACGTCGCGCGGGTCCTGGCCGAGCGGGCGCGCCAGATCCCGGAACGACGGTGGCTCGCCGAGCGTGCGGCGCGTACCGCGCGGCTCGTCGCGGAGCGCAACAGGCGGGCGGTCGCGCTCGACGACGGCAGCGTGTTCGAGCGGATCGACGAGTGGCGGTCGGAGCGGGCCGCGCCCTAGATCAGGCCGCGCGGAGCTCGGTGGTCGTGAGGCCGGCGACGAACTTGGCGATGTGTTCGTTAGCCCACGCCGCGACCTCGAGCGGAAGCGAGTGGCCGACGCCGTGCGCGATCCGCACCTGCGCGAGCGGCAGCTCTTTGCACCGCCGAGCGTCGGTCGCGGAGATCACCCGGTCCTCGTCGCCCCACAGGACGAGCGTGGGGATCTTGCTGAGCTCGGCCAGCCGACCGTCGATCCGTATGCCCCGCTGCTCGCCACCGGGGAGGAGCGCACGCGCCTTGTTCCAGCGCCGGGGCTGGTTGCCCCAGATGATCGCGCGCGCGGAGAGCGTGCGCGGGCGCGCCCGCGTCCCGTGCCGGACGAGCCGCGCGATGAATCGGGCGTCATCGCGACGGCGACTCCCCACGAGGAAGCGGCGTATCGACGACGCCCGCAGCACGCTCGGTCGGAGGAGGGCGCGGCCGAGGAGCGGGACGCAGTACAGCTTGTAGATCCAATGCAGCGAGACGCCGAGCCCGACCGGCGCGATGAGGACGAGGCCGCGCACGAGCTCGGGTCGGCGGATGGCGAGGTGCATCGCGACGCCGCCACCGAGCGAGTGTCCAAGGACCAGCGCGGGCGGGATCCCGAGCTGCGTGATGACACGGGCAACGTACTCGGCAAGCTGGACGACGTTCGCGTCGGAGGCTTTGAGCGCGGGCCGGAGTGCGAAGCCGGGAAGATCGACGACGTGGACGGTCCATCCCAACCGGCGGAGAGCCCTGATCTGTGGCGCCAGCGCACGCCAGTCGGCGGAGATTCCCGGAAGGACGACGGCATGCGGTGCTGCGCCGCTGCCCCAGGTCGTGACGCGGAGGCGGTATCGCTCACACGGGGCCACCTGCACCCGCATGCCCCCAAGAATTGCAAACGACGTGCCCTCGGAGGCTCCCCCATTCGGGGGGATGGGTAGCGATTAAGAGCTAGTTGAGGCCGCGCCGATGCCTCAATCCCGGTTACGCGCCGTTAACTCAATAGGCATGCTGCGTGCCTGGATATCAGCCGTGCGCAGGCACGGTCATTCGGTCTCGTCGAGCCGGCCGGATACGGCGGTGCTGCTGCTCCATGGCCTCACCGGTACTCCCGTCGATATGCACTACATGAGGGACGCGCTCGTCGCCGACGGCTACACGGTGAGTGTCCCGCTCCTGCCAGGCCGCGGAACGCGCCCGTCGGACATGGATTCACTCTGCTGGGAGGACTGGATGTCGTCGGCGCTCGCCGCGTACGACGAGCTCGCCCGCGACCACGATCAGGTCGTCGTCGGCGGTCTCTCCGCGGGTGCGACGATGACACTCGACATCGCGCTTCGACGCAAGCCCTCCGCGGTTCTTCTTTGCGCGACCGCGCTCGGGATGGGCAACCCCATCGCGTACCTCGCGCCGTATGTCTGGCGCGTGATCCGACAGGTGCCGTCGCCGGCGAGCGACCTCGTCGACCTGAACGCTGGCGCGAAGTGCTACGACCCCGCGCCCGTGCGGGCCGTTGCCGAGCTCATTCACGGGATCGGCCTGGTCCGCCGGCGCCTCGGCGAGATCCGCTGCCCCGCGTTCGTCGCGCACGCCGTATCCGACCGGCTCGTTCCGGTCCAGTACGCGCGCGATCTCGCGGCGCGTCTGGGTGGACCGGTCACGACGCTCTACCTCGAGGGAACGGGCCACGCAATTACCGTCGATGCGCGCCGGCGCGAGCTCGCCGAGGCGAGCCTGGCGTTCCTCCGCGAGGCCGTGGCGGTTCCGCAGCGCGCCGCCTAGCTACCTCTCGAGCCCGAGGTCCGTGTAAATCTCGCGCGTGGCCTTCGAGAAGTTCAGCGTGTAGAAGTGCAAGCCGGGCACGCCCGCGTCAAGCAGATCGCGGCAGAGCTGCGTAGCGACGGCGATCCCGCGCTTGCGGATCTCATCGCGATCCTCGCCGCCGGCCTCGACGAGCCGGACGATGTCGTCGGGTACCGCATACCCCGATAGCTGCGCCATGCGCTGTACCGAAGTGAGCGAGGTTATCGGCATGATGCCCGCGATGATCGGCTTGTTCATGCCGAGCGCGGCCATCTCATCTCGCAACCGCTCGTATTCCTCCACCTTGAAGAAGAACTGCGTGATCGCGAAGTCCGCCAGGGTCATCTTCGCGGCGAGATACCGCCGATCCGACACGAGGTCGGGCGAACGCGGATGGCCGGCCGGATGAGCCGCCACGCCTATCGACTCGAAGCCGAGCCGGCGTCCGAGCTCGACCAGCTGCGACGCGTACTCGAGCTCCTTGTACGACTCCTCTTCGGGAAGTGGATCGCCGCCGAGCGCGAGTAGGTTCTCGAGTCCGGCCGCCCGAAAGCCCCCGATGATCTCGCCGAGCTCGAATCGCGGATGGGCCACGCAGGTCAGGTGCGGCATCGGCGTGAGGTCGGTCGTTCGGAGCAGGTCCACGACGACGCGGGTCGTCCGCTCGCGCGATATGCGTCCGCCGCGGTAGGTGACCGAGACAAATGACGGTCGGAGCGGCTGCAGATCGGCGATCGTCCGCGTGAGCAGGCGCTGCTCCTCGTTGTCCTTGGGTGGAAAGAATTCGAATGAAATGGTTCGCCCGGCCGCAAGGAGGTCGGTGATCCGGGCCACTTCGCGAGAGTCTAGTTAGCGTTACCGTTCGCCGGCGTGAACACGACGCGAACGTTGCTCCTCTGTGGCGTCGTCGGCCCGCCCTTGTTCATCGTGACCTTCCTCATCGAGGGCGCGACCCGCCCCGGGTACAGCTGGTATCGCAACTACGTGAGCTCGCTGGCGACCGGAGACGGCGGCTGGATCCAGGTCGCCAACTTCCTTGTCTGGGGCACGCTCGCGGCCGCCTTCGCGATCGGCGTCATGCGCACTGGTCTTGTCCTGCCCGGCGCCCTGCTCTTTCTCTACGCGGCCGGCATGCTCGTGGCGGGAATCTTCGTCACCGATCCCGGCCTGGGCTATCCGCCCGGCGCGCCGCCCGACCACACGACGCACGGGATGATCCACGGCCTTGCCGGCCTCGCCGTCTTCATGCTCAATGCCGTGGCGGCGTTCGTCGTCGCGCGTCATTTTTTCAAGTCGCCGGACTCGCGTCGATGGGCGATCTATTCATTCGCAACGGGGGTGCTCATCGTCGTGCTGTTCATCGCGAGCACGGCGGTGTCCGTGGAGGACGAGCTTGGCAACTCGCCGAACGGCCCGACCGGTCTTCTCCAGCGGATCTCGATCATCGCAGGCTGGACGTGGATCTCGGTCTTCGCGTATCGCCTCTGGCGAGAGCAGGAGCGTGGTGCGCTGAGCCGCAACAGTCAAACATGAACGCCGCACGTCTCAGCGTTGTTTCCGGGTTTTGCTCCTCGCGCGCGATGTCGTTTTCTTCTTAGCTTTGGCCTTGGGCTTCACGCGTTCGGGAAGCTTCTTGCGCCCGGTGTCACGGTTCCATTCCTCGTAGGTCTCTTTCGAGATCTCGCCTTTCACGAGGAGCTCCGCGAACTTGCGTCGCTGCGCCTGGCTCTTGAACGGCATCGGCGGAGACTACATCCGTTCGAGCGCACGCAGCACGTCGCGAAAGAGCGCGACCTGTGCGGCGCCGTCCACCCCGTACCAGGGAACGGTCAACCCAATGACATCCGCATGCGCGCTCCAAAGCACTATCCGTTGGGCGAGGTCGTCGAGCACCGCGACGCCGAGCTGGTCGAGGCAGCGCTCTTCGATGATCCGAGCGGCCTCGGTGCGGCGGCGATCCGCGATCGCCGCGAGGATGGCATCCGCCTCTGCACCGAGGCCGGACTCGTCGAGCACGCGGCGATACGCGGGGACGGTGTAGGTCGTCATCTGAAGAGCAAGCGAGGCGCGGTCGCGCCCGACGACGAGCGGCATCAGGACCGGAGGAGCGGATCGGTTCGCCCGGGCTGCGCCGCGCGCGAGCGCCGGCCGAAGGATTCTGTCGAGATATGTCGGCGTGCAGAACATGTGCGCGGCGAAACCATCCGCGACCTCGCCGGCCACCGCCGTCATCACCGGGTTCACACCGGCGACGTAGAGCGGGATCGCGGGCCACGGATCGTCGGATCCGGGCGAGAAGACCGGCTGCCGGATCGCGTAGAACTCACCGTCGTACCGGCCGCGGCCTTTTCGATAGGCGTCCCAGCACGCCCGCACCGCCAGCACGTAATCGCGGAGGCGCGCGGCGGGACGGT
>Ga0209805_1000351_pt1 | contig 27941 bp, 29 predicted proteins | sample GraSoiAngelo_148_FD_185905 | JGI IMG/M metagenome (GOLD analysis project Ga0209805, IMG submission 185905) | Grasslands soil microbial communities from the Angelo Coastal Reserve, California, USA - 14_1009_09_20cm (SPAdes) (version 2) | ecosystem: Environmental > Terrestrial > Soil > Grasslands ...
TGCCGGCCTCGCCGGCGGCGCGGTCGAGCTCCCGCACCAGCCCGGCGATGACGTCGAGCAACGCCAGGTAATCCGGTGGCGTGGTCACGCGTCGCCGGGTGATCTCCTCACCCGCCGGCGACAGCGCTATCGCCTCGATCTTCGTTCCGCCGACGTCGATGCCGATGCGCACGCAGGCAGTCTACGCCGCGCTCGCTGGATGCGATAGATTGATCGACGGTTGGCTATCAGGTTTGCACGACACGACGCGCAAGGCAGAGGCTCATGGTTGGGGTTCGCAGGGTCGTACCTGTCGTAGCGATGACCATCGGGCTGACGTCGTGCGCCGGTCTGGGCCTCCTCTCGCTGGGAGGTCCATACGTCTCCCACGCAAACGCCCGCGCAGACATCCAGACGGCCTTACTCGAGGCGCAGGCCGATCACAAATTCGTGCTGCTCGATTTCGGGGCCAATTGGTGTGCGCCCTGCCACGCGCTCCGGGCATTGTTTCACACGCCGCACGCAGCATCCTACCTGCTCGCCACCTTCCACCTCGTGTACATCGACGTCGGCAACTTCAATAGAAATGGTGATGTCGCGCGGAAATACGGCTCCGCGACCTGGCCGGGGATTCCGGCCCTGATCGTTCTCGCGTCGAGCGGTGAGGTGATCGGGTTCGTGACCGGTAAGGCGCTGAGCCCGGTATCGTCGGGCGACGACGTGGTTCGGTTGCTCTCGGCCGCGGTCGATCGGACAGCGAGCACGGGCTCCGCTCTTCCGCGGCCAGCCGTCGAGCTCGACCCCGCGCAAATACGCACCTCTGCGGACACGTTGGGGGTGCGCGCGGCCGGGGAGTCGGGCGGCACCTTCGTGTTCAAGCTCGAGGTGGGGAGTGATTCGGTTACCAGTACCATCGTGAGCTCGTGGCACGACACGCTGCTGCAACGCGCCTTGACGGTATACGACGGGCTTTCGCTCCGCCCCAAGGAGGTGTGGGACTCTACCGACGCTGAACAGGTGCACCTCACGTATGCAGCGGGGCGGGTTCGCGGCACGCGCGTGTCGCCGAATCCGCCGGGGCCGCCCGACACCGTCAATTTCGACCTCGCCACAGACCCAAGCACCGTTGACCGCCGTAGCGTACCGTTCATCGTCCCGCGACTCGCGCTCGTGCCGGGGACGACGGCCGTGATCCCGATTTTCGATTCATGGACACTGCGCACCCATCCCGTGCGGTTGGTCACTGGCGACCGGACCCGCCTTGCGCTCCCCGCTGGAACCGTTGATGCCTACCGGATCGACGTGACAGGGGATCTGCGGAATCTACCGCAGACATGGTACGTGAGCGCGGACCTTCCGCGAAGGACCCTGCGCTCCGAATGGCCCCGTCACACCGTGCTCGAATCGGCGCAATGACGCTGAACGAGGACGGGCTCTTTCCTCTCCTTGCTTGCGCCGTCGTGTTGAGCGTGGGCGGCGTAACGCAAGCGGGACCCGTCCGCCTATCGCTGGCCACGTTCGTGGAGAACGAGGTCGCAGTCGAAATCGTGCTCGTGCAGGATGAGCCGGGGAGGGGGCGCCTCGTGGGCACGTTCACGCCGCTCGATCCCGGATTGCACCTGTACAGCAAGGACCTTCCGACGCATGGGATTCGCGGCCTCGGCCGTCCCACGCGACTGCAGGTCGTGTCGTCACGCTCGATCAAAGCCGCGGGCGCGCTGGCCGCGAGCCGCCCGACGCTCGACCTCTTCATCCGACCGCTGGGGATGAAGCTGCCCGTTTACCCGGAGGGTCCGGTGACGCTGAGTCTTCCCGTCTCCGTGCGCACCGACGCGTCGACCGCGGCTCAGCTGTCGGTGACCTACATGGCTTGCAGCGACCGCATTTGTCATCCGCCGGTCATTGACAAGCGCATCGCGGTGACTATTCCACCGCGACCATAGGATGCCATTCACGCCCGTACAAGGCCCATGCCTCGTGCTGGTTCTACGATTCGTCGCTAGGCGCCCGGCGCGAGTCGCTGTCGGATGGCGCCGAGGTGGTACGCCGTGTGCGCCACGGCGCCGATCGCCACGCCCAGCGCGTCCTCGTCCCACCGGGCGTGCGTCTCCACGGCGACCAGCAGCCTCTCGTACTCGTCGCGCAGTCGCGCCCGCAAGGCGGCCCACGCGGCGTCGTCGACCGCGGACACGCTCCAGCTGCGACTGCGGTCGCGCGAGGTCGCCTCCCCGCGCAGTCCGCTCGTCGAGAGCGCGACGCTCGCGGTCAAGTGGTGGACGTGGCCGGCGATGGTCGAGCCGCCTGGTCCCCCCGCCCGGGATGCCTCGGCGGCGCGCAACCGGTCGATCGTGGCGAACACGCCCGTTCCCGGGGACGTGTCGGTGAAGTAGGTCCAGGGACCGGGAGGTCCCTCGAAGGCTTCACGCAGCATCCTGGTGAGCAACGTCACCACCACGGCGGGCGGCGTACCGGTCATACCGGATCCTCCTCCTGGGGCAAGCCCGACAGCTTCGTCCGAATGTCGATCTCCGACGTGAGCGTGCGATGGACCGGACACTTGTCGGCGATCTCGAGTGCCTTGCTGCGCTGCTCCTCGGTGAGCTGCCCCTCCAGGGCGATCTCGCGCTCGATGCGATCGAGCAGGCCTTGTTTCGTTTCGCACTCGGCGCAGTCGGCGGCATGGACCCGCGAGTGGGAGAGGCGTACCGTCACGCCCGTGAGCGGCCACTCTTTCCGTCGCGCATACAGCGCGATGGTCATGGAGGTTCAGGCGCCGAGCGCCGCCAACAGCAGATCGTACGGTCCGGGGCCGCGGTCGGTCCCGCCGGCGGAAACGGGTTCGTCGGCGATCAACCGGTGGCGCCCGAGGGTGATCTCCTGAACGAATCCCTGGGCGCCGCCGCGCACGATCACCAGGCCCTGCTCCATTGGCTCGACCATGATGTGACCTCCTAGTCGTCACCCCCTGTCCCCCTCTCCGCATACGCGGAGAGGGGGAACGCTAAACGTGCGTCGGTGAGCAAGGACTCGGGAGAGGGGGGGACACGCGGGTGAGGACCACGCAACGTTTCGCCCCAACGCGCGCTGGTCGGGTTAGGGCCGTACCCTCGGAGACGTCAGTATTGCGGGATGGATCCCCTCAGGCGCGTCACGTGCGCCCAGAAGCGCGCGCTCGCGGCCAAGCTGCGCCGCACCGCTACCCCGATGGAGCGCCACGCGTGGTCCCTGCTACGCGACCGCGGCATACTCGGCTTCAAATTTCGCCGCCAGCAGGTCCTGCGCGGCTTCATCGTCGACTTCTATTGCGCCGCCCAGCGGCTGGTCTTGGAGCTGGAGGGCGACGCGCATGACGGACCCGACCAGCGAGCGTACGACGCTGCCCGCGCGGAGGTGCTCGAGGCCGCCCACTTCCGCGTGGTTCGCATGCGGAACGGGGACATCACGCGGGCTGGGCTCGAGGCTGTGCTCCGAGGCGTCCCGGGAGATGGTTCAACGTGCCCCCTCTCCCGACAGGGAGAGGGGGACCGGGGGTGAGGACTAACGGAGAGGTGGACAGGGGGTCAGGATCAAGTTGGCAAAATCCCCGTCGGACCCGTTCCCCACCCACAACCCTACACGTCCCTTGTGACGATCACTCAACTGGCTCACCACCAGGCTGGGCTGCTTCGCGTCAGCGACGAACACGCTCACCTTCGGGCTCGCGACGACGACGCGCACGTGGACCCAGCCGTTCGGATCGGGCGCGGGGCTGACCGGCTGCTCGTACTCCCCCGGGTGCTCGGCTCTCAGCTTCTGCCACGGATAGGTCGGGTGGGAGACATACTGCACGGCGTGCTGGTGTCTCACGGGGTCGTCGGTCTTGAAGTTGAACGGGCGCAAGTAGACGGCGTCATAGGTCGTGTCGTCCACTCCGTGAAACGCCACGCCCACGAAGCTCTGCCCCTGCACGTCCTTGCCCTTGATATCGAGCTCGATCGTGCCGTTGCCGAGCTCGACGCCCCGCAGGTACGCGACGCCGTTGTCGGCGCGCGCGCTCAGCCGCACACCCGTTCTGGTCCCGTCGGTGAGGCGCGTCGCCGTGCGGTTGAAGACGTCCAGGCGTGCGGGATCGAGCGTCTTCCCCTGACCGCCGACTCGCGACGCGGTGCACAGTCCGCCCGCCGCCAGGATCAGGGAGACAACCATGTGCCTGTTCATGAGGTCTCCGTTTCATGGGGGTACCCGACCCGTACGGGCGAGCGTCGCGTCAAGTTTTGCGACAATATCGGACCACCCCCCGCGATGGGCCTCGACCTGGTCGGGCGGCAAGCGGCGGTGGGTCAACACCAGCTCCGTGTCCGCGCCGCGCGCGAACAGCTCCACAGTGACCACGGTGGGCCGTCGCTCGGTGCTCGCCGAAATCCAGGTGAAGGACAGGCGCGAGGGCGGCTCGATCGCGAGATACTCGCCCCAGTGCTCGGCCTCGCCGCGCCCGTGGTGCATGACGATCCGGAACTTGCCGCCGACGCGCGGGTCGAGCTCGACAGTCGCGCTGCGCGTGTCACCCGGACACATCCAGCGGGCCATGAGCGCGGCATCGAGCCACGCGGCGAATACGCGCTCGCGCGGGACGCGCAGCACGCGCCGCACCACCAGCGGGTCAACGTCCGCCGGCGTCATCGCGCAGCACCACCTCGAGCGCGTCGAGGCGCGCGTCCCAGAAGACCCGCTGCCGCGCCAGCCAGCCTGACGCCTCGCGCAGCGGCTCGGCCCGCAGCCGCAGCCAGTGTTCCCGGCCGCGGACGCTGCGCGACACCAGCCCGGCGCGCTCCAGCACCTTCACATGCTTGGACACCGCGTTGAACGACACGGGAAAGCGCCGCGCCAGCCGGCCGACGTTGACCTCTCCGGCGGCGAGCGCGGTGAGGATGGCGCGCCGGGTGGGGCTGGCGATGGCGCCATACACCTGGTCCAGCCGACGGGAACGGGCTCGAGGCATGGGTTGTTTATTATTCAACCGATTGGTAGAATATCGGACATTGCGCGCTCCAGCGCCAGATCTATCACACGAGGCACACCGAGGCAGCCGCATGACTCCCGAAGATTCGAGCAAGCACGCCGTGGTTTCCCACGAGCAGTGGATCGCCGCCCGCACAAAGTTGCTCGCGAAGGAGAAGGAGCTCACCCGCGCCAGGGACGAGCTGAGCCGATTGCGCCGCGCGCTCCCCTGGGAGCGCGTCGAGAAGCCGTACGTGTTCGAGGGACCGGACGGCAAGGAAACCCTCGCCCAGCTGTTCGCCGGGAAGAGCCAGCTGTTCGTGTATCACTTCATGTTCGGGCCGGACGATCAAGAAGGATGTCCCAGCTGCTCGTTTTGGGCCGACCATTACGACGCCGCGGGTCTGCACCTGCCCCACCGTGACGTCCGCTTCGTGGTCGTGTCACGCGCCCCGTTCGCCAACATCGAGCCATTCAAGCGGCGCATGGGCTGGCGCTTCAAGTGGGTGTCGTCCGCCGGGACCGACTTCAACTTCGATCTGGGGGTCTCCTTCACGCCGGACCAGGTGAAGCGCGGCACGAAGCTCTACAACTACCAGACGACCAACCCGGGAATGCCCGACCGCGAGGGCGCCAGTGTGTTCTACAAGGACCGAAGCGGAGCCGTGTTCCACACCTATTCGTGCTATGCCCGCGGCATCGAGATGCTGAACGGCACGTATCACGTGCTCGATCTGGTGCCCAAGGGCCGCGACGAAAATCCCGACGACGTGCAAAGCTGGGTGCGCCACCACGACCGCTACGAGGACTGAGGCGCTCCTCGCAGCAGGCGCGCTGCTGTTTCTCGCGAGCGCGGCGGCGACCGTCCACTGGTGCCGCTCCATGGCGGGCGGCATGGCCATGCCCGGCGGCTGGACCCTGGCGATGGTCTGGACCGGCAGCGCCGGGCGGTTCGTCGCGATGTGGCTCGTGATGATGGTCGCCATGATGCTGCCGCCGCTGCTCCCGATGCTCGCACAGTTCGCCCGGAACGGGCTCGCCGCTCTGGCGGGTGTGGCGTACTTCTCGGTGTGGGGGCTGTTCGGCGCGGCTGTCTACGCGCTGGGGAGCGCCATCGCCCGCGCCGAGCTCGAGTGGCCGGCCGTCGCGCGCCTCGTCCCGCTCGCCACCGGGGCCGCGCTGCTCGTCGCGGGCGCGGTGCAGCTGAGCACCTGGAAGGCCCGCCAGCTCGCCGTGTGCCGCGCCTGCGGCGCCCCCGCGAGCCCGGCGGCCGCGACCGCGCTCATGCACGGTGTGCGCTTCGGCGTGAACTGCAGTCTGTGCTGCCTCGCTCTGATGGCCGTGCTGCTCCTGGGCGGGATGATGAACATCGCGGTCGTGGCAGCCGTCGCAGTCGCGGTCGCGCTGGAGCGGCTCGCGCCCCGGCCCGCGCTCCTGGCCCGCGCGATCGGTGCGGTCGTCATGGCGCTGGGAGTGGTAGCGCTGGCGCGGGAACTTCCCGCGCACATGCTTCATTACTGAAGCATGAATTCGTACGGCACGCAGTTCCGCCTGGTAGCCCGCGGGCTGGTCGATTACCTCGCCGGTATCGATCCCAGCGCCGTAGGGCTGGTTGGTGCCCTGCTCACCCTCATCCGGAGCCGAGGCGTCCCCGGCGGGCGCTAGGCAATCCGCGTCACCACCAGCCTCACCCGAGGCGTCACGGCGCCCTACCCGGGTGTCCTCCGGCCGGAGCCAGGGGTTTCCCCGGTGTCCCGGGTGTCGGGCCGTCGCCACATTCGGACATGGCTCGTCGCGCACCGTTCAGTCGTCCTCCCGTCGTCCTCGTCGCCAACGCGTTCGGCACGTGGCTTAGCCAGGCGCTGGCCAACCTGGTGAAGGCGCGGGGCTATCGGGTCCACTTCGTGTTGACTGGGCGCGAGCTGCTGGAGCAGGCGCCGTCCGTACGCCCCGACGTCGTCGTGCTGGACGCGGACCTGCCCGATCTCGACAGCATCGAAGTGTGCCGCACCCTGCGCCAGAATCGCGCCGCCTGGAGCATGCCCGTCATGATGATCACGGCGACACCCGCCACCAAGCAACAGCGTCTCGCCGCGCTCGAGGCGGGGGCGTGGGACTACCTGAGCGTATTGCTCGACCCCGAAGAGGTCACCCTCAAGGTCGACGCGCTGGCCCGACTCAAGTTCGACATGGAGCGGGTGCTGGAGGAGAGCGCCGTGGATCCGGCGAGCGGCCTGTACACGCCCCGCGGGCTGGAGCGGCGGGCGCGCGAGCTCGCATCGGACGCGATGCGCCGGCGCGCGCCGCTCGCCTGCGTGGCGCTCGGCATCGGCCTCGACCCCAAGGGCTCGGGCGATAGCGCCGCCGCGCTGCCCGGAGCGGCGGCATACGCCGGGCAGGTGCTGCAGGCCAGCGGGCGCACGTCCGATTGCGTCGGCAGTCTCGGTCAGGGAGAGTTCGCGGTGCTCGCGCCGGCGACGGCGCCCGAGGGCGCCGCGCGCATGGCCCAGCGGCTGGCGCGGCTGATCGAGACCGCGGGACCGCGGCCCGCCGGCGTGCCGCCGCTGCGGGTGCACGCCGGGTACGATGCCGTGGCGGACCCCCACCGCACCCCGGTCGAGCCCACGAGCCTGCTCGAGCACGCCGGCACGGCGCTGCACCAGGCACGCGCCGGAACCGGCGAGCGGATTCAGGCCTACCGGGCGTAGATTTCCCCCGCCTGACAAGCCCCGTGATCCCCGGGCTCGCGCCCGGGGTCAGTGGCGCACCTAGCCGTGCTGGTAGACTTCGCCCCTATGGGTAAGCAGCAACTCTTGCAGCGCCTCGACCGGGCGTGGGCGGCGTTCCAGGAGTCGTATGCGGGTCTCTCGGACGCGGAGCTGATGGAGTCCGGCGTGACGGGCGTCTGGTCGGTGCGTGACATCATCGCGCACGTGACGTGGTGGGAGGAGGAAGCGCTCGCGCACCTGCCGCTCATCCTCGCGGGCGGGAAGCCACCGCGTTATTCCGTCACGCACGGTGGCATCGATGCATTCAACGCCAAGATGACCGAGCAGAGGAAGCACCTGTCGCTCGCCGAGGTGCTGGCGCGGCAGGACGAGGTGCACCGTCGCCTGGTCGCCTTCGTCCGGGGTGCTCCCGAAGAGCAGACCGCCGGCGAAGCGCGGTTTCGTCGTCGGCTGCGGCTCGACACCTACGGTCATTACCCGAAGCACGCGGCAGCAATTCGCGCGTGGCGAGAGTCGCGGGCGTCGAAGCCAGGACTGACCCCGGGCGCACGCCCGGGGTGAAGGAAAACCGCGCTAGCGACGACTGGTCACCAGAGCCTGGTAGACCAGCGTGGGAAATTTCCCGGCGATGTCGGTGTGGTTCGGCAGCTGGTTGATCATGAACACGATGACGAGGTGCTCGACCGGATCGACGGAGTAGCCGCTGCCGTACGCCCCGCCCCAGCTGAACGTTCCCACCGACGCCATGCCGTTGGCACCGTACCGTTCCGTGGTCTGGAACCCAAAACCGAAGCCGCGTGCGCCGGTCGAGTCGAACAGCGTGCCGCTCTGGTTGTGCGTCATCAGCTCCACGGTGTGCGGCGCCAGGATACGCACGCCGCCCAGCGCGCCGCCGTTGCGCAGCATCTCGAGGAAGCGGGCATAGTCGGCCGCGGTCGAGATCAGCCCCGCGCCGCCCGCGAAGCTCTTGCGCGGGCCGTCCACGTAATTCCCCTGCCCGCGCGGCCCGTCGGGGGCGCGCTGCGCGTGGTTGGAGGAGTCGCTCAGATACACGGTGGCGAGCCGGCCATTCGCGCTCCGGGGCACGAAGAAATAGGTGTCGTTCATCTTCAACGGACCCGTGATGCGGGTCCGGATCAGCTGGTCGAGCGGCATCCCGGAGACCCGCTCGGCGACGCAACCCAGAATGTCGGTGTTGTAGCCATACACCCAGCGCTCACCCGGCTGCGCGACGAACGGCAGCGTGCCGAGCCGCTCGATGGTGCTGCAGATGGGCTCGTCCTTGTCGGCCGTGTACCAGCCCCAGCCCGCTGCGGGCCCGAGCCCCTTCGCGGCGTAGAGCGATGCTACCAGTCCGTCCGTACCGTAGGAGATGCCGGCCGTGTGCGTGAGCAGATCCCGGATCGTGATCGGCCGCATCGCGGGCTTCGTGACGAGGCCGGTGTCGCTCTTCGTCGCGACGGTGGTGTGTGCGAACGCCGGGATGTAGCGGCTCACCGGGTCGCCGACGGCGAGCGACCCCTGCTCCACGAGCGACAGGATCGCGACCGTCGTCAGTGCCTTGGTCTGGGACGCGATGCGAAACAGGGCGTCCGGGGTCATGCGGCGCCCAGACTCCTTGTCGAGCCAGCCCACCGCATGCTGGTAGACGACGCGACCGTCCTCGAGTACCAACCCGACCGCGCCGGCGATCTGCCCGGAATCGACGTACTGCTGCATGAACCGGTCGATGCGGGCCAGGCGCGCAGCCGCGAACCGTGGCGGGGTCTGTGCGGGCAGGCTCGCGGCTACGGCCGAGAGCAGCGCGAGCGCTAAGAGCCGGGTGCGATCCATGTGACCTTTACTCCGGTAGGTCCCCGGCGTGATCTTAATGCCTTCCGCGCGGCGCAGCGAAGGTGAGAAAGGGGGGAGCGAGGGTTATGCGGGCTGGAGTCATCGTAGTCGGGGTCGCCCTGTGCGTCGCCTGTGAAACACCAAACCGGGAAGGGACACCCGCCAAGCTCGCGGGCGTCCGCGTGGTAGACCTGATCCCCCTTTCGCTCAGCGGGGAGACCTGGCAGGACGCCGAGCCGTTCCTGGCGCTGTACGCCTCGAACCCGAAGCTCCTGGCGGCCTCGGCCTTCACGCCCAATCCCGGCGGATCCAACAGCACGACGGCGCCTATTTTCGTCTCGAACGACGGCGGCGACTCCTGGACCCTCCGCAACACGCTCCCCAGCCAGTCGATGACGGCCGATATCACCCACGCCGTCGGGGGCAACCCCCCGGTGTTGTACGCGGGAATAATGAAAGTGCCCGGCTTCCCGCTCAACGAGCTCAAGGCGAGCGACTTCTTCTCGCCCGCGACCATGACGCTGCAGGCGTTCCGGGCCGACATCGACCAGCCGTTCGTGCGCGCGACCGCCGTGGCGAACGCCGATCGCGTGTACGTCGGCCTCAACGATTTCGATGCCCCGGACGGGCGCACCGCCACCGTCGACGTGTCGCTCGACGGGGGCGCGACCTATTCGTCCCGTCGCATCGAAACCCGCACCACCCTGGGGCAGAATGGCCCGTCGATCCGGCCCGCCGTCGCCCAGGATCACACCGTGTACGTCGCCTACTTCGGCTGGCGCTCGAACGCGGGCTCGGAGGTGACCAGCGACGTGGTCGTGGTGCGCGACGACAGTGGTGCGACCGGAGCGACCCCGTTCCGCGACCTGGTCGACCCGACGGACCACCTGCCCGGCCGCCTGGTCGCGACCCACGTGACGATCCCCTGGTCCAACGCGCCCACGCTGGGACAGGAGCGCATCGGGTCCACCCTGTCGATCGCGGTCGACGTGCTGCACAGCGACAACGTGTACCTGGCATGGGCCGATCGGGTGGGGACTGGCGACATCTACACGGTGCACGTGCGGCGCTCGACCGACCGCGGTGCGACCTGGAGCGGCGACGTGCGCAGCTTGACGAACGCCACGGACGCGAGCCTGGCGGTCGCGGGCAACGGCACGGTCGGCCTGCTGTATCAGCAGGTGACCGGGTCCGCCGCCACCAGCCGCTGGGTCACCCGCCTGGAGCAGTCGCGCGACGGCTTCGCGACGCACCAGGACGTCGTGCTCGCCTCCGTGCCGGCCGCGACGCCGGCCTTCCAGTTCCTGCCGTACATCGGCGACTACAACTGTCTCCTCACCCGCGGGAACCAGTTCCTCGGCATATTCTCCGCGAGCAACACGCCCGATTCCGCCAACTTCCCGCAGGGCGTGGTGTATCAACGCCGGGTGGATTTCGCGACGCACCAGCTGCTCAGTGGCTCGGGCGGCGCGGTGGCCGTCTCGATCGATCCGTTCTTCTTCAGCGTCACCGTTCTGCCATGACGACAGACGGTCGCAGTGAGGGTCCCATGCGCACCTGGTCAGTGATGCTTCTCGCGGTCGCGCTTTCGTTGTCCGCATCCGAGGGCGTCGCCCAGATGAGCCGGGCGGCGCTGGTGAAGCAGTCCGACATCATCTTCATCGGAACGGTCACCCAGGTGGGCGCCGTGGCGGTGCCCGAGGTGCCCGCATCGGCCCGGACCGTCGTGGTGCGGGTCGATCAGGTGCTCCAGAAGCCGATCGCGGTCGCCCTGACCAAGGGCGATTCCGTCACCGTCGAAACCGTGCGGGCGGGCTCGCTGAAACCGGGCACGCAGGCGACGTTTTACACGACGGGCTGGATCTTCGGCCGGGGGGTGGCGGTGCGCGAGGTGGGCCACGAGCCGGGGCGCTCCCCGGTGGTGTTGGAGGACCAGCAGGAAGGAGTGGCGAGGGCGCGGCGCGAGATGCACGACGCGGATCTGAAGGCGCGCATCGAGACGGCGGCCATGGTGGTCGCGGGCCGCGTGGAGCAGGTGCGTCCGGCCGAGCTGGCCACCGCGCCGGCGCTCCCCAAACGGATCAGCGAGCACGACCCCAACTGGCAGGAAGCGATCATTCAGGTCGAAGACGGCATCAAGGGGGCTCAGGCCGGGGAGCGAGTGGTGGTGCGATTCCCGGGCTCACCCGACGTCGCCTGGGTCGGCACGCCCAGGTTCGCGCTCGGACAGGAGGGCACGTTTCTGCTCCACAAGGACTCGACCAGCGGCTCGCCGCGCACCTCGTGGGGGGGGAAGTCGGTGACGGCGTACACGGCGCTGCACCGGTTGGACGTGCTCTCCAGGCAGGACGCAACGCGGGTGCGTGCCTTGATCCGGAAGCCGTAGTTGGAGAACACCAGAGTCGAGGAATTCCTGCAGCCCAAGGCGATGTTGACGCCCGGTATCGCGGGCGGCGTGACGATGTTGATCGCCAACGCGCTGTGGGTCGCTTTCAGTCTTCCTCCCCGCTGGACCTCCCTGGTGTTGAGCTTTTTGCTGGGTCTCCTGGTGTTCGTTGCCAAGGGCGGCGTTCCGGTGTGGCAGCGGGCGCTGTACTATCTGCTCAACTCGCTCATCATTTTCTCGGTCAGCATCGGGACGAACTACGTCGGGGTGGGGTTGACGCATCCCCCGACGCAGCAGACCAGCGGAGTCGACCCCGGTGCACGCACGTTTTTCGGCGACTGGGTCCGCGCCCCCTAGGGGGCGCGGTTTCACGCGTCGAGCTGGTCGAGCAGGGCCTTGGCGTCCTTGAGATCCTTCGTGTCGAACCCTTCTTTGAACCAGCCGTACACGGGTCGCAGCAGCTCAACCGCCTGGGCGCGGTCACCGCGATCGCCCAGCAGATGGGCCAGCGTCGTAGTGGCGCGCAACTCCCACGACTTGGCCTTCTGACGGCGGGCGACGCCGATCGCCCCACGCAAGCACGCTTCGGCCTCGTCCAATTGACCTTGCTGCATCCGCATCCATCCCTTGAGGCGGAGCACCTCGGCAAGGTGCACCCGCTCCTCCTGGCGCTCGACCTGCTCGAGGCTCTGCTCGATACAGGCCAGCCCGCCGGCGAGGTCGCCACTGCGCGCGAGCGCCTCGCCCAGCAGTGCCCTGACGTAGGGGACCCACGCGCCGTGCCCGGTCTCGGTCAGCTTGGCGAGCGCTTTCCAGATCTGGTCGACGCTTTCGAAATAGCTACCTGCGCGCAGCGACGCCACGCCGATGACGATCGGGGCCATCTTCTCTTCTATCAGCTTCACCCGGTGCTCTTTGCCCAGCGCTTCCGCTTGTCTGCCGCGGGCCAGCAGATCTGCGGCCCGGCCGCAATAGTCGAACACGGAAGCGCCGAGCGTGAGGGCGAGGCCGAGATCGATCGGGTGGGGATGTTCGCGGCTGCGCGCGTGCTTGTCTTTGGCGTCGCTCTTCGCGATCGCCTGGTCCGGAAAGCCGAGCATCCAGAGAATCTGGGATTGATAAATGCCCTCTGCGGTGAGCGGGTCCGTGTTGGTCTGCTCGACGATGTGCCCGTGGGCGGCGGCGCTGTACTCGCTCTCGATACGCGCCGCTTCGCGGGCCGCCGCGGTGAGCTCGCCCATCCAGAAGAGAGACGTCATCTTCGCCCGACAGGCGACGATCTGAAGGTCTCGCTTGACGTTTTTTCGTTTCGCTCCCGCGGCCAGGGCTGCCATCCTTTGTGCCCAGCTCATCGCGACGCGATGCTGTCCCGCGCTCATGAAGTGGACCCATAACCCATGCAGCACGGGCAGGAAGCTCTCCTGGTGATTGAGCGATCGGGCGAAGTCGAGCGCCGGCTCCAGGAGGCTCGACACCTCGGTTGCCGCCCACCCCTGCAGGTCCATCACCGCCCGCCCCAGCAGCTGACGCAGTTGCAGCTCCATGCGATCGCGCTCGGTCCCGGCGGGCAACGTTCCGACCAACGTCAGACCCTTGCGCAGGTGGGCCACGGCTTCGACAAGGACGAAGCGCTTCAACGAAGCGTCGCCGGCCCGCAGCCAGAACGGCACCGCTTTCGCAGGCAAGCCGGCGTCGGTATAGTGCCGGGCGAGCAATGCCGGGTGGGCCTCCCGGGTGTCGGGCCAGTGTCTCTCGAGCTCGCCGGCGATGGCGGCATGCAGCTTCTGTCGCTCGTTGGGCAGCATCCACTCGTACGCCGTCTTCTGTACCAGGGTGTGCTTGAAGGTGTAGACCGCCTCGGGGATTTCCCCGCGTCGAGAGGCGAGCCCCGATTCCGTGAGCCGGGCGAGTCCCCTGTCGAGTGCGTCCTTGCTCATCGAAGCCACGGCAGCGATCAGCTCGTAGCTGAACTCACGGCCGATCGCCGCACCGATCTGCGCGATGCCGCGGGCGGGGGCCACACGGTCGAGGCGCGCCATGAGCGAGTCGCTCAATGTCGCGGGAATCTGGGTCTTGGCAGGATCGCCGGCGTGGGTGTAGCGGTCGCCGTCGTCCTGCAGGGCGCCTGATTCGAGTATCGTCTTCGTGAGCTCCTCGACGAACAAGGGGACCCCGTCCGTCGTCTCGACGATGTACTCCAGCACTTTCGGCGGGAGAGCTTTGCCGCCTGTCAGCCTGGAGACGAGCTCACCGCGCTCATCCGGCGTGAGCCCCTCGATCGTGCGTGCTTCGAAGTGCTGCGCCTGCCAGGACCAGCGGGAGCGAAAGTCGTGCACCGTTTGCTCGTCGTCATCGCCGGGCTCCGGTGGCCGGCTGGTGAGCACCACCAGCACAGGGACCGCCGCCACCCGGCTGACGAGCTGGTCCAGCAGCTCGATCGTGCTGGGATCGGCCCAGTGCACATCCTCGAACAGTACCACGCCCCGGCGTCGGCGGGCGGCTGCTTGAACGACGTTGAGCAACGCTTCCATGGTCTGCTCTCTGTTCCGCTGTGGGCTCATGGGGACGGCATCGGAGCGGAGCTTGCAGGGGATGGAGAGCAGGGCCGCGATGTACGGGACATCCGTCTCGGGACGACCGTAATCGATGACCATCAGCTGCGTGAGCCTCTTCAGTCGGGATTCTGGGGGCTCGTCCCGCTCGAACGCCAGCTCACGCTCGAAGAACTCGATGCACGGGTAGAACGCGCTGATGACGTGATACGGGGAGCACTGGAACCGCAGTGCCGTGAGCGGCCTCGCCTCCGGCTCTGGCCCTCGCTCCTCCCGAAGAAACTCGCTCACGATGCGGCTCTTGCCGATGCCCGACTCGCCCACCAACAGCACCACCTGACCTCCGGTCTGCTGCGCCGCCTGCCAACGCCGCCGCAACAGGGCGATTTCGTCGCTGCGGCCGACCAAACCCGTCAAGCCATGCTTGGTGGCCGTGTCGAAGCGCGTGGCGGTGCTGGACTCTACGACCCGATACGCCCGGGTCGGGGACTCGCCCAGGGACTGGTAGCTGAATCTGCCGCCGGTCAAGCGCCGGACTTCATCGCTCACCACGACGCTTCCCGATGGGCCGAGGTCGCGCAACTGCGAGGCGAGGTCTTTGGCTTCGACCCACTCGTCGTCGCCGGACAGGACCGCCTTGCCCCTGGCGATGCCGATGCGCACCGCCAGCCGTCCCACCTCGGCCTTGTCCAGCGTCTCGATGATCTTCAGACCCACGTGTACGACGCGCTCCGCTTCGTCCTCGTGGGCGACGGGGAAGCCGAACAGGGCCACGACCGCATCGCCCCTCCGCTCGGACAGGTGGCCGTCGTATCGTTTGATGCAGTCGGCGCAGGCCTCCTGGTAGCGGCCCATGATGGTCGGGACATCCTGGGGATCCAGCTCGTTGGACCCGACCAGCTTGCAGGACAGCACCATGACGCGGCGTTGCTGAACGACGGAGCGATCGATCGCGGCACTGCCGCGTGGCACGCGGCGCCCCGCGTGCGGCCCGAGGGAATCGGACCGAATGCGGCGCCGGTCCCGCGAGCCTGTGAGGGCCCTCGCGAACTGCTCGACGGTCGGGTATCGGTCGGCGGGCGCCTTGGCCAGAGCCCGGCGGACGGCCGCATCGAGCAGCGGCGAAACCGTCCCACGAACGACCCGCGCGGACGGAACCGGCGAACCCAATTGCTTGGCGATGATCGCCCGGGCCGACTTCCCGGTATAGGGCGTCTCACCGACAAGCATCTCGTAGAGCACACAGGCGAGGCTGTACTCGTCGGTGCGCTGGTCTACGTCGTGTTCGGCGGTGGCCTGCTCCGGGCTCATGTAGCCGGGCGTGCCGATTCCAAGGCCGGTGTTGAGACCGGCCAGCCCCGCCCCGCCGGCCTGCGTGAGGGCGCGGGCGATCCCGAAGTCCGCCACCATGGCACGCCCCTCGTGCAGCAGGATGTTCTCCGGCTTGATGTCGCGATGCAGCACTCCCCGAGCGTGTGCCGCCGCAAGGGCGCCCGCGACGTCGCGCGTGATCCCCATGGCTTCGTCGATCGACAGCTGCTTCTCGTGACGCAGCCGGTGGCGCAACGACTCGCCCGCGACGTACGGCATGACGAAGAACACGAATCCCTCGCGCTCGTCCGAGTCGAGCACGGGCAGGACGTTCGGGTGGTTGAGCTGGGCGGTGACTTCGATCTCGAGCAGGAACCGATCGCGCCCAAACGCGGCGGCCCACTCGGGCTTCAAGAGCTTGACCGCGACTTCGCGGTGGTACTTGAGATCGTCCGCGAGGAAGACCGTCGCGAACGTACCCCGGCCTATCTCCCGTGCTACGCGATAGCGATACGCGAGTGCGGCCTGTACACCTTCGAGTTGGTCGCTTTCCACCAAGCGGTCCGTCAAGCGGTCCGTCCCTGGGTGGGACTGGACTAGCCATTATGGCACCGAGTACAGGGGCCTGCAACCCGCGCCGTGGGGCGCGGAGGCGAGAGAGCGACGGCTCGCCCCCTCGCCTCCAGGTGGTCAGTGTCCGATCGGATGCGTCGTGGGGAGCGCCTTCCCGATGGACGTCGCCGTGGGCGAGCACTCGGGGTGGCCGAACCCGCCCGTGCTCACGCCGTTCGTCATGTCGTAGATGATGTTGTCGTCCTTGCCGGCGTCCGCCACACCGGCCGGCACGTGGTCGAGCTGGAGATTGTAGCGCATCTTCCAGGCGATGTTGTGGTCGGCGCAGGAGGCGTCGCCGCTCACGCCGAGGCCGCCGACGAGCTTCCCATGGTCGTCGTACAGCGGCAGGCCGCCGCCGAACACGTTGGTCCCCCCGATGCGCTTTCCCACCATGAAGTCGTGCGGGGTGCCGTAGTCGGCCGCGTCACCGCCATAGGCAACCTCATCGTTGGTGGGGTTGGCTTCCTGGAGACCGAACAGGGTTCCGCCGGGCTGCGTGGCGGCGTAGAGATTGGCGGTCGAGAGGGCGAGGTGCGGCAGGCTGAAGGCGTTGGCCGTGTTCGCTTTTTGGGCCGCGATCACCCGGCTGCCCGGCCACTGGTCCGTGGCCGTGGCGCCGGTGAACACGACGGCGACGACGAGGCCGTTCCGATCCACCACGGCGGCCCACATGTCGAGATTGAAGCCGCCATTGGCCTCGTGCCGGGCTTCGAGCAGCGCCGCCTTCAACGGATCGAAACCGGCGATGCGACGCAGGTTCAGGTCGAGTCTGGGGCCGCTGATGCTGGTGTCGCCGCATGCCGCCAGCACGGCGAGACCGCAGGTTGCGATACCGAGACGAGTGATCTGGCGGGTGAGGGGATGGAGACTGAGCATGGGCGGGATCCTCCGGGTGGATGGGTGAGGTAGGGACCCGGCCGAAGAAATTACGTCCGCGACCGCCGGCTTGCGAGTCGCGCCCCTTGACGCCCGCGTCTTCGTTAGGCTCTCCGGCTTTTCGCTTGCGCAGCCGCCAGCTCCTGCAGCCGTTCCACCAGCTTGACCATCGCCCACGTGTCGCGCTCGCAATAGTTGAGCAGGTCCTGGCGCACGCGATCGCGTTCGCGTTTGGGGATCTTGTCGGCGACGAACAGCAGCCGTGCGATTTCGACGCTCGCGATCCGGCCGTCCACGATCACCAGATCGTCGTAGGTCAGCTCGGGCACGAGCGGCGTGAGGATGTCCTTCAGACTGAAGCTCCCCCTGAAATCGGGGTGGTACACGCAGTTCTTCACGACCGGGTGCAGGTCGATCAGTTTCGCCTCGAGCGCCGCGAGCTCCGTGGCAAGGTCGGGCACCGCGCGTTGCAGCTCCCGGATGCGGGTCTTCTCGAACGACGTGTACATCACGACGCGCTCGGCGTGGGCGGTGGCGCGCACCATCGCGGCGGCAAGCGGAGGGCGCGCGTCGTCCGGCCCTTCGGCGAGGAACGCCGCGTGCGTGTAAGTACCGTCCGGCTGCCGCTCGTGGTAGCTGAACTGGGCCGCGGCCTGCTGCCAGGGAGCCATGCCGGGCCACACGGGGATCGCGCGCATGATCGTCTCGAAGTCGAGGAAGCCCAATCGGGAGTCCTCACCCCCTGTCCCCCTCTCCCTTCGGGAGAGGGGGGACGCAAAGGGGGCTAACTCTCTCGCGAGCGTGGGCTCGACGACCATGCGGTTCTCGGCCATCGCCTTGAGCTGGCGCTTCTGGGTGAAGTTGAGCTTCTCCTTCGCCGGCAGGTGGGCGATGGACGTGATGCCGCGCGCCAGGTAGGCGACCGTCTTTTTCGGCCCGACGCCGGCCAGGTTGCCGATGTGCTCCGGCCCGTGGGGCCAGCAGCGGCCGATGAACGGGCACTCGCGCGGCTCGAAGCACTGTGCCCCGATCGGGACGTCGGGGAGCGGGCCCGCGAGCATCTCCCGCTGCCGGTCAATTTCGTCCGGGACTCTGGGAAGAAACTCTACTACAGGGCCGGTGACGTCAGTCCGGGCGAACAGGTCGCCCGCGTCGGGGTGCCGGAACTCCTTGTTCAGGTGCAACACGTCGGCGGCGGTGATCTTCACGCCGCAGGCCGCGGCGACGCGGGCCTGGACGGCGACATCCGGGATGTGCTCGGGCTTCTGCGAGTTGGACGACTTGACCTCGGTGAGCCGGTACCCGTCGTTCCGCTTCTCGAGCACGTCGATCGCGACGAAGGTATCGTCGGCAATGAACGTCGCCTCGAAGATCGCCGGGGCGCCCGCGTCGAGTGCTGCTTGCGTTGCAGCGACGCGCGCGGCGCCGGCGTGGTGCGGCAGGTCGATCAGGACGCCACCCGGGTAGCGCGCGCGGGCCGCTTCGCCCACCTGGCGGCCCTGGTCGAAGAGATCTTGCAAGACCTTGTCTGGCTGGAGCTCGATAGCGTCCGGCTCGTGCACGGTCCACCAGAGCAGCTTGTGGCACTGGCACCCGGTGACAAAGCGCGACTTGGAGAGGCGGGCGGCCTTCGTCGTCATGGAGCGAAGGGTAGCGATAGGGTGTGACAGGAAGCCAGGGGAATCGACAGCGCTGGCCTTGCCCTCGATTGCACCCGGGACATATTGCAGCGCAACTCGAGACGGCAGGTCGACTGTGAGCGGGACGGTGACGAGCAGGACGCGGCGCGAGTGGTTGCGCATGATGGCCGCGATGGGCGCCGGCGCGTTGGTAGACGGGTTCGTTCCGCGCGAGCTGGCCCGCGCGGCAACCAGCCGGCAGGATCCCGTGGCGGCGTTTCGGGCGCGCCTCGGCGCCATCCCGATCCAGATACGGTCCCTCGGCGAGAACCTCGCCCTGCTCGCCGGTCCCGGCGGCAACGTCGTGGTGCTGCACGGCTCCGACGGCTTGGTGGTGGTGGACACGTTCGTAGCGCCCGCGTGGCCCAAGTTCCAGGAATCGCTCAAGGGATTCGGCGCGCCCGTGAAATTCGTGATCGATACGCACTGGCACTTCGATCACACCGACAACAACGCCCCCCTCCGCGCCGATGGTGCCACGCTGGTGGCGCACGAAAACACCAAGCTGCGCATGAGCCAGCCGCACCACCTCGCGGTGCTCGAGCTCGACTTCCCGCCCTCACCCGCCGCCGCGCTGCCCCAGCGGGTCTTTAAGGATGGCTACACCCTCGAGGCGAACGGTGAGCGGCTGGCGGTGACGCACGTGCCGCCGGCGCACACGGACACCGATGTCGTCGTGCGGTTCGAGAAAGCCAACGTGCTGCATGCGGGCGACGTGTTTTTCAACGGCAGGTATCCCTTCATCGACGGCTCCACCGGCGGCCGCATCGACGGCATGATCGCGGCGGCTGACCGCCTGCTGGGCCTCGCGGACAGCGAGACCAGGATCGTCCCGGGCCACGGCCCACTCGCCACCAAGGCCGACCTCGCGAAGTATCGCGACATGCTCTCCAAGGCCGCGGAGCGCGTACGGAGCCTCAAGGCGTCGGGGAAATCGCTGGAAGAGTCCATCGCCGCCAAACCCTTCGCCGATCTCGACGCCGACTGGGGCAAGGGGACGTTCAACGGGGACAGCTTCGTCAAGGTCGTCTACCTGACTCTGTAGCGCCAGCCGTTGATCCCGCGTTGACTCGGTCGAGCAGAATTCGAGTTGCCATGCCCGCCGAGCCCTCCTACGTTCCCGTCATGTCTCCTCCCGCCTCGTTGATGACCGCGGACGACCTGCTCCGGACGCGCGTTCCCGACAAGCGCACCGAGCTCGTACGCGGCGTACTGGTGGTGCGCGAGCCGGCCGGCTCGCGGCACGGGCTCGTGACGATGAATCTCGGCGCCGAGCTCGCCGTGTACGGGAAGCAGACCGGTGCGGGTGGTGTGTACGCCGCGGAGACCGGCTTCAAGCTGGCGAGCGATCCCGACACGGTGCGAGCCCCCGACATCGCGTTCGTTACGCGCGAGCGCCTGCCGCCTCCGAGTACGACGGGATATCCCGCACTGGCCCCGGACCTCGCCGTCGAGGTCCTGTCGCCCGGGGAGCGCCCGGGCGAAGTGCTCGCCAAAGTCGCCGACTGGCTCTCCGCCGGGACGAAGCTCGTGTGGGTGGTCGATCCGGAACGCCGGCTGGCACGGGTTTATCGCCACGACGGGAGCGAGGCCATCGTAACAGCTAACAGTGCGCTCGACGGAGAGGACCTGCTGCCGGGGTTTAGCTGCTCGCTCGCGTCCATCCTCTAGAGGCGTTCGCCTCGGTCATGATACACCCCGGACAGACCCTCGTCACCGCCGCCCTGCTCGCGCTGCCGGCGTCGGCCCTGTGGGACGTCACCGGCCACCGCACGGTCGCCGCGATCGCCTGGGAGCACATGACCCCGCGCGCCCGCGCCCGGAGCGTCGAGCTGCTGCGGCACGGACCGGCGCTCGCGAACTTCGCGGCGCTCCGCCCGCCCCAGGGCAGCGAGGCCGCGCGCGATCGCGCCCTGTTCCTGAACGCCGCCGCGTGGGCCGACCTCGTGCGCAGCCGCGACCAGCCCTGGCACGCCTATAACCACGCCACCTGGCACTACGCCGACTTCTACTGGGACGTCGAGAACGGGCGGCCGCACGACATCCCCGGGACGGGACCCGATTTGCTGAACGCCGCCGAGCGCATTGTCGCGCTGCGCGCTACGCTGGCGGACGCGAACGCCGCCGATACCACCAAAGCCGTCGCCCTCGCGTGGCTGCTGCACCTGGTGGGCGACATCCACCAGCCGCTTCACTGCAGCTCGCGCGTCACACCGGACGAGGCGCTCCCCCGCGGCGACGCGGGCGGCAACACCTTCCGTCTCGACGACAACCGCAACCTGCACGGCTACTGGGATCGCATACTCGGCGAAGCGATCGCGCCCGACCCCGGTGAGGATTCCATCGCGTACGCCGACCGCATCGCCCATCGGATCGAGGAGACGCACCCGCTGGCGGCGCCGCTGGCCGCGACCGATGTCCTGGGCTGGGCCCGAGAAGGGCTCCGCCTCGCCCAGACGGTCGTGTACGCAGGGGTCACGCGCGGCAGCGCACCTTCGGCCGCCTACGAGGCCGCGGCCCTGAAGGTCGCAGAGCTTCGGCTCGCCCTGGCCGGCTACCGCCTGGCGGCGTTGCTGAACGAGGCGCTCGAGTAGCTTGATGGAGCATGCCAATTCCCTACTATCACGTGGACGTCTTCACGGGAGAGCTCTTTGCGGGCAATCCGGCCGGGGTCTGCATGCTTTCCGCGTTTCCCGCGGACAGCACCATGCGGACGATCGCGGCGGAGAACAGGCATAGCAATACCGCCTTCGTCGTTCCGCGCGGTGATGGGAATTTCGACCTGCGCTGGTTTACCCCTGAAGTGGAAGACGATCTCTGCGGACACGCGACATTGGCAACGGCCTACGTGCTCGCGCTGCGGAACCACACCGCGTGGCCGGTTCGCTTCCACACGCGCAGTGGCGTGTTGACCGTGACCCGTGCACGGGACGGCTTCGAGCTGGACTTTCCCGCCAGGCCGCCCCAACCGTGTGAGACGCCGGTCGAGCTCTTGCCGGCCCTCGGCCTCAAGACAGCGCAGGTTATGAAGTCGCGCGACTACCTGGTCGTAGTGGATGACGCCGAGCAAGTGCGCGCGCTCTCGCCCGACATTGCCGCGCTCGGCAAACTCGACATCGGGATCGGCGGTACGATTGTGACCGCTCCCGGCGAGGCCGACGTGGATTACGTATGCCGGTTTTTTGCCCCAGCCATCGGCATCGCCGAGGATCCTGCGACCGGGTCGATACACTGCACACTCGCGCCGTATTGGGCCGGGCGACTGGGTAAGCACACGTTGCGCGCGCAGCAACTGAGTGCGCGCGGTGGATCGATGCAATGCAAAATCGCCGGCGATCACGTAAAGATTGTGGGCGAGGCACGGCTGTACCTGCAGGGCACAATCGCGCTGTGAAGCGGAGCTACATTACGTAACTCAGGGCAAGCGCCAGATGTCGAGCACACCGCTCGTGGCGTGGGCGCTGTAGCCCCCTTCCGGGAGCGCGATCTTCCCGTCGATCACGATCGGGGTATTCCAGTGCCCGCCCCCGCAGGCGAGGTTCGCGAGCTGCACCCCCGTGTCGGACCGGTACACGCGCAGTCCGCCCCCCGGGTCGTACACAAAGAGGAGGGTGTCGGCGACGACCGGGCTCGTCCCGGCGTTGCGATTACTCCAGACCGGCTGCAGCTGGCCGTTAGTCAACCGCCATGCCGCCGTACCGCCGCCGTCCGCCGCGAAGAGCCAGGTGCCGGTTGCGCTCCGCAGCACGGCTGGCGCGCTGAACAAGCCGCTGCCACTGGGCGTGGACACGACCTGCCCTTCGCCGCCCTGGTGCGGGGTTACGCCGCTCATCGCGCCCCAGTCGAGCACCCGGATCAGCCCGTCTTTCCCGCTCTGCGCGATCAACCCGCCGCCGAGCAGTACCGGTGCCGTCGATCCGACGTCCGTATCGCCCGCGCTCAGCGTTGCGGTGTTCGTCGGCGTGTAGTTCCCGATCAGGTGGGTGGCGTCGGCATCGAGCTCGAGCGCGGCGTTGCCCCAGTTGGTGCTGCCGTCCCAGAGGCCGTTGCCGGTGGCGACGAAGATGGTGCCGTTCGACGAGTCGATGACCGCGCCGGTGCGGCCCCAGATCCCAGAGCCCGACTGCGAACAGGACGCCGGATCGATGAGCCCCGGCCGGTTGCTGCACAGGGAATTCCACACGGACAGGAGATTGCCGGTCGCGCCGTCCAGGACCGCGACGTGCCCCTGATACGGAGGCGCATCGCCGATGTACCCGGTGGTAGTTGCGATGACGCGGCCATTAAAGTAGTTCAGAGCCGACGCGATCTTCTCGCGTGCTGGCAGCAGGGTAATCGCGGTGGTCCAGACCACGCGGCCGTCCGCCACCCGCAACTTCCGGATCGCCCCATCCGGCGCGGCGGCATATACGAACTGGCGGTTCGGGTCGGCGACCGGGGTCGCGGTCGTGACTTGTTCCGTTCCCACCCACGAGGCGTAGTTGGCCGGCGTGTAGCGCCACAACACGGCGCCATTCTGGGCATCGATGGCCAGCGTCTTGCCGTAGGTCGTGGTGACGAAGAAGACGTCGCGGGTGCTGCCGTTCACCGCCACGCGGTGGAGGTAGATCGCGGACGCGTCTACCGTGCCGTCGAGCGCGACCTGCTGCCGCACCAGGGTAGCGACGTTCGCAGCCGTAATCCCTGTCGCTATGGGCGGGGCGTTCGACCTGCCGGCGTCCCACCCGAAGCGCGTCCAGTCCTGAGTGCCCGGCGGACCTCCCCCTGAGGCGGGCCCTATGGAGTGCGATGCGCAGGCGAGCGCGACGAGGAGTAGGGAAACCCTTTGTCGTCCGTACCTCATGCACCCTCCCAATACAGTAACCGTCCAACAACCTAAGTCCTTGCAGGCCTCGTTGCCCTCGTGGGCCGCGGCTGCCAACTCCTCGAACTCCGTGATACCGCGGCGGTACCGCACAGTTACCGGAATGTTGCCGGGAACGGATTGGTTTCTGGCGCGTCGATTCGGCACGCCCTGTCCTCGTTCCGACCGGAGGCAACGCCCCATGATCAAGCAGTCCACGCTCCACGCCGCGCTTTCGCTCGTGGCCCTCATCGCCGGCTGCAGCCACGACACCCCCGCGGGCCCGTCCGCCACTCGAGCCGGCGTTGTCGCCGCGGCGACGGGCGCGGACGAGGACGCGGCAGCCACCTACGCCGTGATCGGCGACATGCCCTACGGCACGACCAAGCTGGATTCCCTGCCGCAGCTGATCGCGCTGATCAACGGCGATCCCGCGGTCCAGCTGGTGATCCACGTCGGCGACATCAAGTCCGGAAGCAACTCCCCATGCACCGATGCGTACTTCACGACGATCAAGGGCCTCTTCGATACCTTCGAAGACCCGCTCGTCTACACCATCGGCGACAACGAGTGGACTGATTGCCACGTCTTCGGCAAGAACAACGGGCTCTACACTCCGAGCGAGCGGTTGCAGGCTATCCGGACCCTTTTCTTCCCCGCTCCCGGTCAGACGCTCGGCCTCCACCCGCGGGCGGTATTCAGCCAGGCGAACGACCCCGACCACTCGCAGTACGTGGAAAACGTGTGGTGGAACCAGAGCAACGTGGTGTTCGCGGCGATGAACATCACCGGCAGCTTCAACGATCTGGCGCCCTGGAGCAGTGCGTCCCGGCCGTGGCTCGTGACGCCGGCCGACATGCCCTCCGATTGGGCGAGCTTCCCCTCCCAGGCCGACGAGGTTGCGGCGCGCGCCCAGGCCGACCGCGATTTGATCGCCCAGACGTTCGCCACCGCCACCAAGCGCAATGCGCGCGGCGTGGTCCTCGCCTTCCAGGCGGACATGTGGGATCCTGCGGAGCAGGTGAAGGACCCTGCCACCTTCAACGCCGGCTACGACGCCCTGGTGCAGCAGATCGGCACCCTGGCGGCCCGGTTCGGCCTTCCCGTCCTGCTGCTCGAGGGCGACTCGCACGTCTGGCGGGTCGACACGCCGTTCACGCCGGGCAGCCCCTTGTTCGCGATGCACGCGAATACACCCGTCGCACCGAACGTCACCCGGTTGGTGGTCGACGGCAGCAGCAGTCCGACCTCGTACACCCGTCTCACGATCAACCCCGGAAGGAATGGTCAGCTCTTCACGTTGACGCGGGTGCCGCTCGTCCCGGGTCAGTAAGCCCAAAGGTTCCTGACTCTCCGTGATCCCCGGGCTTCTCGCCCGGGGTCAGCTGAGCCTGTCTTGCCAATCCGCGGCCGGGGACTGGTGCTCGGCGTGGTGAAGTTGCTGCGCGTCTTGGCCTTCGGGATTGCCGGGCTTCGTAGCCAACGAGGTGCTGGTGTGGCGAAACCGGTAAACCCAGAGATCTCTCACCTCTCTGGGCTCAAGCCCTTGCGGGTTCGAGTCCCGTCACCAGCACCCCCGCTTGCCCGCAACTATTGACGCGGCACACGAAGGGGACGATGTTATCTTCGATGTGAGAGATCTCCGCGTAGCCGATTTCGCTACGCCAGGAAAAGCCGGGGAGCGTGACGCTCTCCGGCTTTTCGCTGGAACCCAACCCCCCCCCGACGCGGCGGACGCCGCGCAGGCCAAGACGCTATTCCGCAGAAAGCCGGCGCTGGAACCTAGGCGCGGAGGGTCGGACGGCCGAGCGGGTGGCGGGAGTGGACCAGGGACGCGAGGGCCAGCACCGCCTCCTCGCCCTGCGGCTTCCCGACGATCTGCAAGCCCACCGGGAGTCCCTCCGGGTCGAGCCCGCACGGCACCGACGCCACGGGCAGTCCCGTGAGGCTCAGCACGAACGTCGGCGCGATCCAGTCCACGTAGGTCTCCATCTTTTTGCCCGCCACCGTGTCGGGATAGTTCTGCTCCACCGGGAACGGCGGCACCGCCATGCAAGGCGTGAGCAGATGGTCGAACGTTCTGAACAGGTCGCGGAACAGGTGCCAGATTCTCGTGCGCGCCGCCTCGGCGACACCCAAGTCGTGCGTCGTGGTGGCGAGCCCCGACCGGATGTTGCCGGCGACGTTGCTCCCGAACCGGTCGACCTTGTCCAGCCGCGGGAACAGCTGCGCCACGAACCAGAGCCCCCGCAGTGACAGAAACGCCTGCCGGGCGAACGACAGGTCCAGGTCTATCTCTTCGACGTTGACGCCCGCGTCGTGGAGCCCCCGTGCCGCGCTGCCGCACACCTTTTCGATCTCGGGCGCGATCCCGATCTTGGCCACGTCGGGGCAGTAGGCGACTCGCAGACCGGTTGAAATGCCGCGCGCCACCGCCGCGACGAAGTCCCGCCCGTCCCGCGGCTGGGCGAGCGGCGACATGGGGCTCGGGCCGCTGACCGCCTGGAGCATCAAGGCGATGTCTTCAGCCGTCCGGGCCATGGGCCCCTCCACCTGGAGGGAGTCCCACAACCATTCGGCCGGGTACGTCGGTACGAGCCCGACCGACGGCCGCAGACCCACCACACCACAGAACGAGGCCGGGATGCGGAGGGAGCCCCCCAGGTCCGTGCCCTCGGCGAGGGCGATCATCCCGGTGACGAGGCCGGCGGCGCCGCCGCCCGTCGAGCCCCCTGCCGTGCGGGTGGGGTCCCATGGGTTCCGCGTCCGGCCGAAGACCTCGTTGAAGGTGGCGCCCCCGGCCGCGAATTCGGGACAATTGGTCTTGCCGAGGATGACCGCGCCCGCCGCGCGCAGCCGCTGCACCACCAGCGCGTCCTCGGTCGGCACGTGGTCTCGATATAGTGTGGAGCCGTACGTCGTGCGGAGCCCCGCGACCGGTGTCACGTCCTTGATGCCCACCGGCAGGCCGGCGAGCAGGCCGATGTCCTCGCCGCGCACCAGCCGCCGCTCGAGCTCCTCGGCTTCGTCGAGGGCGCGAGGATTGAGCGTGACGATCGCGTTGATGGTGGGGTTGTGGCGTTCCACCCGCGCCAGGCAGGCCTGCACGACCTCGACCGGGGAGATCTCCCGCCACCGGACGAGCCGGGCGAGGTCGCTGGCGGAGCGATCGGCTAGCTCTTCCATGCTCCCAGGAACGCGACCATATCCGGAAACATTTTGGGAACCTCTGCACAACCCGGTGCGTGGCGCTGGGGGTCGGGGCTAGGGGCGCCTACACGCACCTTCTGCACGCAGGTCAGCTTGCCCACGTCGCGGTCGAAGGTCAAGAGGAATGCGATCCCAATTCGCCATAGTCACTGGGTACCCATATGATTGAGGCGGTCGCCGATGGAGCCGGTAATGCCGACTAAGTCACTTTGTTTGCTCGCTGCCTTGACGATGTTTGCCCTGCCCCTTGCGGCGCAGCACCGGGGGGGCGGGTCTCGCGGCGGCGGGCATTCGTCCCACCCTCGAGCCTATTCCCCCAGCCCGCGCTCCCACGCCAGCCCACACGTTCAGAGTCCACGCTCGGGTCAACGCTCCGCTCGTCCGCGGAGCCACGCGACCAAACCGCGGTCCTACGCACCGCACCCGCGGTCTACTCCGCGCAGCTCGACTGGCAAGTCCACTCGAATCCACCGCAGCCAGGCCGCGAAGGACGATTTCATGCGACAGAGCGGCCATCCACGCGGCTGGCCCGGCCACGTGGTGGATCACATCGTGCCGCTCGCCTGCGGTGGTGCCGACGCGCCGAGCAACATGCAGTGGCAATCGACCGAGGAAGGGAAGGCGAAGGACAAGACCGAGCGACGCGCCGCGGCCACAGCACCTCGGGTCACACCACGCTAGGGACGGCCTGTCGTCCCCCCTCTCCACAACGTGGAGAGGGGGATAGGGGGTGAGGACCCGAACGGAGAGGGGACGGGGGTGAGAACCGGGCTGGGATCAGCCTCGTGCTCGGCGTCAAGACTGCGTCGCCTCATGCTTCAAGAAACTCCAAAGCCTTTTTCACGAACGCTTGGTGGTACTGGAAGACGCCCCCATGCCCGGCATCCTCATAGAGGACGAGCTCGGCGTTCGGAAGGCGGCGCGCCAGGTCGACCGAGTTGCTGCTGGGCA
>Ga0209805_1000360_pt1 | contig 27646 bp, 31 predicted proteins | sample GraSoiAngelo_148_FD_185905 | JGI IMG/M metagenome (GOLD analysis project Ga0209805, IMG submission 185905) | Grasslands soil microbial communities from the Angelo Coastal Reserve, California, USA - 14_1009_09_20cm (SPAdes) (version 2) | ecosystem: Environmental > Terrestrial > Soil > Grasslands ...
CAAGATCGCCGAAGCACAGCGCGCCATCCTCGCCGGGGCCGAGTTCGTCTGCACGAACCGCGACCGGGCGTACCCCGTGGAGGGACGGCTCCTGCCGGGCGCAGGGACCATCGTCGCCGCAATCGAGGTCGCGACCGGTGCGAAGGCGGTCTGCGTTGGCAAGCCCGAACCATTCCTCTTTCAGGAAGCGATCCGGAGGGCGGGGAGGCGGGAGGCACGCGAGCGCGTCGTCGTCGTGGGCGACTCGACCGACTACGACATGGTGGCGGCGCACCGCGTCGGCGCCGCCGGGGTGCTGATCACGACAGGATTGACCGAGAGGAACGCGCTCGACACGGCTTCGGGCGAGGCGGTGCCCGACCGCGTGATCCACTCCCTGGAGGAGCTCTTCGGGCTGCCCGAGTTCGCCGGAAGCTAGAACGCGAAGCTGAACAGCTCCCAGCTGATACCGAGGTCCGCGTCCGACCCCGTTACATCGCCCGCGTCCGTCCACGATGTGCCGCGTTGGAGCTCGTCGCTCCGCGCCCACGCCGTTCCGGCCGCCGCGTACAGGGACGCGACCATCACGAACGCGACGAGGATCGTCTTCAGCTTTCGCATCTCTATCCCTCCGGTTAGCTCGCGACCTTCACGGCCTCGAGCGCTTGCTGGTACATGTGCTCGTGCTGGTGCGGTTGAACGGTTTCCTTGCCGCGTGCTCTGCGTCGGCGCTCCTCGATGCACACCTGGATGAATGCCTCGACGACGACCGGGTTGAACTGGGTCCCGGCGTTGGCGCGAAGCTCGCGGAGTGCGTGCTTTGATCGGAGCGCGATGCGATAGGGGCGCTCGCTCGTCATGGCGTCGTAGGCGTCGGCGACCGAGATGATCTGCGCGGCCAGCGGGATCTCGCTTCCCTTGAGGCCATACGGGTAGCCGGTCCCGTCGAAGTTCTCGTGGTGCGCGAGAACGAGCGGACGGATCCGTTCGAGCATCGGTACGTTGCCGAGCAGGCTCGCGCCGATGGTCGGGTGGGCCCGCATCTCGACCCACTCCTCGTCGGTGAGCTCGGCCGGCTTCGACAGGAGCGACTCGGGAACGCCGATCTTGCCAACGTCGTGGAAGAGCGCGCCCAGCTTGATCGCGGCGATCTCGTCGGCGCCGAGGCCCAGCTTGCGGCCGACCTCGACGGAGTAGTGCATGGTCGTCGCGGCGTGACCGGAAAGGTGTGACTCCTTCGCCTCGAGCGCGCCGATGAGAGCGCCGATCACGGAGACGTGAGATTGCTCGAGACGGTCGTTCGTCTGACGCAGCAGCTCGTTGACGGTGCTCAGCTCCTCATTCCGCTGGCGCACCTCGGTCGACTTGGCCATGTACAGACGGAACGAGTACCACGCGACTCCGAGCGGCACGGTGAAGACGAATACACCGAAGAGCCCGAGCGCCTGGTACGCGAGCGCGAGTGCCGCACCCTGCACCGCGGTGGCGCCGAAGTTGACCGGCATCCAGCTGTAGTTCGTGCGCCACACGGCAACGACGTTCTGCGCCTCGGACATCGCGATCGCGACGGAGGTGAGCGACGTGCTCACGAGAAAGTAGGCGGCCGCCGAGACGGCGACGGATACGAGCGTCGGTGCGATCGCACCCGGGGGCGTCATTCCGCCCGTGAGGCGGTAGAGCTCGCCGGCGGCGAATGCGGAGAGTGCGAACGAGCCGAAGTTGAACGCAGCCTTGCGCAGCGGCTTGCGGCGCGGCGTGATCGAGTTGACGAGGGCCTGTGCGAGGCTGACCCACACCGCGGCGCCAGTCCCGTACAGGACGTAGGCGGCGATGACCGCCGCGAACGAAACCGAGATCGCGCTCGAGCGGAAAAGGAAGACGGGGACACGCTGGGCCAGGCAGGCGAGACCGACGAGGACCACGATCATGATCGGATCAAGCACGTCGATCCGTTGGGTGCGCGATGCCGCCAGGAGCGCGATGAAGCCCGCGAAAGCCACGGCGCCGACGTAGAGATCGATCCTTCCTTTCATCAACGGAGCTCCCACGTGACGCTGTCCCACGTCACGCCCTCCCATGACACGCTCTCCCATGCCACGCCCTCCCAACTCACCGATTCCCAGGAGATGCCCTCCCAGGAGATCCCGTCCCACGCGATGCCAGGACCGAAGACGTTCCCGTTCGCCGCGAGAAGTCGCAGTAGCACGCGCGACGGCAGCAGACCCACGTTGACTCGGGCCGGCCGAGCGGCCAGCGCGTCGTCGACATCCAGCCCTGGGGTTCGTGTGCCCACGATCCTTCGCCCGCCCGCGATGAGCGCACCTTTCACCTGCGTCGGGCTGTAGGCCCCGTGCGCCTCGAGGACATCCGCGGCGGCACCGGCGGCCATCGCCGTCGATGCGGATGTGCCGGTCAGGCGCGCGTACGGCCCGGCCGGGGCGACATCCGCGGCCTCGCGATCCAAAGCCGTGCCTGGAACCCGCAGCGAGACGATGTGCTCGCCCGGCGCGAGGACATCCGGCTTCGCGAAGCCGTCACGGGTCGGACCACGGCTCGAGAAGATCGACTCGCGGTCGTCGTTCGTCGCCAGCGTCCCTTGATCGGCGAACGAGCCCACGGTGATGACGAACGGATCCGCGCCCGGCATCGCGACGGTGCCCAGCGCGGGTCCGTCGTTGCCCGCCGCGGCGACGACCGTGACCCCCGCGAACCATGCCGACTCGACGACGCCGGCGAGGAGCTCGCGGTGGTAACTCGAGCGCTGCGGCGCGCCGAAGGAAAGGTTCAACACCTTGATGTGCATCGCCGTGCGGTTCCGCAAGAGCCAATCGAAAGCAGCGAGGACGGCATGCATCGTCCCTCTGCCGTTCTGATCGAGCACGCGGAGCGAAACAAGTTTTGCATCCGGCGCGACGCCGCTGAACGTGCGGCCGTGCGCGGCGATCAGCCCGGCGACGAAGGTCCCGTGACCTGAGGGATCGAGAAGCGTCGCTCCGTCGTTCACGAAGTCCACCCGCGCGACGACCGAACCCTCGAGATCGGGATGCTGGGCGATGCCGGTGTCCATGAGGGCAACGGTGACGCCGCGCCCAGTCGCGCCGCTCCAAGCCTGATTCGCGTCAACGACCTGGACGCCGGGACTCGGCCTCGCCTTACCGCGCTCGAAGTGATCCTCCTGGCCGCTCGCCTTCACGGCGGCATCCGCCGCGAGGTAGGAGACACGCGGGTCGTTCTGGAGGGAGCGGAGTGCTTCAGGGGAAAGCCGGGCGGTGACGAGATCGAGCTTGTCGAGCGCGGCGACATCGGTCGCTCCGTCCGCCGTCGCCTCCGCCGCTACCGCGCCGGCGGTGCCATGCGCGACCTGAACGAGTGCGTAGTCGCCGGCGGCGAGGTCGGGATCGGTCGGGGCGGCCGTCCAGTTCGTGCCCGGAAGCGCCCCGATGAGAAGTGCAAGCGCAAGGAAGGCCGCCGAAAGGCGCCTTGCGGTATCACCCGTCTGCCCCTTCATTTCCCCCGTTACTCCCAGCCCGAGTACTACCTGCCCACCCAGAAGAGGTCATCCCCTGTGCGGGTGATGTTCGTCAAAGCAAGCAACCGCGCAATGGTTTGGGTGACGTGCAGACGGCAGTCGACACTGAGGCGACACGTCCGGTCGCCTCATCTCCTTCACCTGCATGAAGACGCGCCCGCCGCGCGCGAGACCACCTAGTGCAGGTGGATTAGCTGGCCCGCCGGATGCGTTGATAGAGCTCTCGGGTCGCCGGCTCGGGCTCGGCTCCGAGGTCGCGGTGGAGCATTGCCTCGAGCGCTTGGTAATGGCGGACGGCGAGAGCGTGGTCGCCGGATTCGTGATGCGCGCGCATCAGCAGACGATGTCCCTCTTCGTCGTACGGTTCGAGCTCGAGAAGCTTTTCGAGGGGCCGCACGGCGGCCTTGGGTTCCTTCCACTCGAGCTCCAACGTCGCGAGCTCCTTCGCCGCGGCGACGAGCTGACGGTCGGTCTCTTCGCGCTGCCGCTCGATCCACGGCGCGCTCAGGTCCGCGAGAAATTCTCCGCGATGCACCGCCACGGCAGCTCGCAGGTATTGGATCGCCTCACGGGATCGCCCGGCGTCCTGCGCCTCGCGACCGCGGCGCAGCGATCGGCGAAAGACCTCGAGGTCGACGTGGATGGAGATCGGCAGCGCGAGCCGGTAGCCGGTGTCGGTGCGCACGACGCTCGTCGCTTCCGATGCGCCCGCCGACGCCAGCGCCTTACGCAGGGCGTGCAGCGTGAAGTGAAAGTTCGACAGCGCCGATGCCGCATCTGTCTCGGGCCAGAGCTGGCCGACGAGCTCGTCCCGGGAGACGGCGCGCTGCCGATCGAGCAGCAGCAACGCGAAGAGCTCCTTGGCTTTGCTGGTGCGCCAGCCGCGGTCGCTGATGCGGGTCCCGCCTGCTCGGAGCTCGAATGGGCCGAGCACGAAGGCTTGGATGCTTTCCGCCACCGACGACGAGATCGCGTGCGCGGGCGTCGGCGCCGCGGGCTGCAAGAGCGTCGCGAGGATCCGCATGTCGTCGGGGTTGAGCTCGAGGTCGCCGAGTCGTTGCCGCAGCGCGTCCGCCAGCGCGGGACGCAGCAGCAGGAAGTCACGGTAGCGCTCCGCCGCGACGGCACGCAGGGCGCCTCTCGTCGTCGCGGGGTCGTCGTCCAAGGGCACCGCGAGAAGCGTGGCCTTCGCCTCGAAGTAGCGCGCGCGGATAGCGTGCGCCGAAGCGCGCGCTTCGCGGTACGCGCGAACCGCGCCTTCGCGATCGCCTTGCGCCTCGGCGACCGTGCCGCGAGCGATGGCCGCGCGGATCGCGGGAACGGGACCAGGAGACGACCCGGCGAGGGCCTCGGCTGCCCGTAACGCGTCCTGGGCCGAATCGGCGTCGCCGCGGAGCGCGCGCAGCTCGGCCGCCGTGGCGTGAAGCTCCGCGATGACGTGGTCGTCGCCCTGCTCGCGACAGAGCTCGACTCCCGCGCGGTAGACCTCCTCCACCGCTCCGCGTTCGCCCACGAGGGCGTGGACCGTCATGAGAGTCGAGCACATCGCCGCCTGGGCGAGACGCAGATCGTTCGCGCTCGCGATCTCGAGCGTCTGGCGGAGCGTGTCCAGCGCTTCGGCGGTGTCACCGCGGCGCGTGCGCACGTCGACCAGTCCGCCTTCGGCCCAGCAGAGTGCGATCACGTCGGCGTTCTTTTGCTGGAGCGCGAGCGCGCGCAGATAGGTCCGCTGCGCCGCGTCGAGCTCGCCGAGGAGGTGATGCAGCTGGGCGAGGGCGAGAGCTTCGGCGAGCTCGCCGGAGCGATCGGCGAGGAGCCCGAAGATTGCCTCGGCCTTGAGATGCGCGCGCGCGGCCTCCTCGATCTCGCCCAGATCGGCGTGCGATCCGCCGATGACGTGCCACAACCATGCGCTCTGGGATGACGCCCCTTCTCCGACGAGACCGAGCGCCTCGTGCGCCTGCAGCAATGCTTCGCGCGGAAGACGGAGATAGCGAAGCGCTTGCGCCGACCACGTGAGTGCGCGCGCGAGGCCCTCGGTGTCGCGAGCGCGCCGAAGCTCTGTCGCCGCGTCGCGGTAGTTCGCGAGCGCCCGTTCGTAGTCGCCGCGCACGCGATGAAGAAGTCCACGCAGGAGGATGATCCAGGGCAGACGCCGCTCCGCGCCGGGTGGGAACCCATCGAGCCAGCGCTGAAGAGTGGCGACCTCGCTCCCTTGCAGCGCGCGCTCGCCGTTGTCGCGCACGAGCTGCGCGGCACGTCGGTGATCACCGGCCTGCTGGAAGTGATGGATCGCGCGATCGACGTCGCCGCGTGCCGCCGCGCGCTCGGCGTGCCCACGGTGGAGCTCGACGATCTCAGCCGCGGGGAGCAGCTCTCGCGCGCGCGAGCGGAGGAACTCCGCGTAGAGCGGCTGGAAGCGGTGGCCTCCCTCGCCACCCTCGCGGACCACAAGGCCTGCCTGCTCGAGCGAGGCGAGGAGCTGGCGCGACGCGCCGCCCGCCGTGACCTCCACGTCGTCCTCGATACGGTCGAGCAGCGACCATCGCAGGATCGTGTTCTGATCGCGCCGCGATGCGCGCCTGAGGACCTCGCTGTTGAAGTACGCGTAGAGCTCCGCCCCGCCGCCCTGGAACTCGCCGAGCTGCTGCCAGCCGCGCTCGCTCACGAACGCCGCCGCGAGCCGCAACCCCGCGGGCCAGCCGCCGGTGCGCGAGTACATCGCGTCGATGGCCTGCTCGGGCAGATCGAGAGCGAACTCTCCGCGGAGGAGCTCGACGGCCTCGGCCCGCGTGAACGCGAGCTCCGCCGCGGAGATGTCGAGCACCGACCCTCCGAGCCGCCAGCGGGGTAGGCCACCGAGCTGAGGCGTGCGGCGGGTGGCCAGAACGAGGTGCGCGTTCCCGGGGAGCAGGTCTAGGAGCTCGTTTCCGAACGCGGCGATTGGGGCGCCCGCGCGAACGCCCGGGTGGTCGTCCAGAAAGAAGACGAGCTCCCCGAGGGGCGCGAGCTCGTCCGCCAGCGCTTGCGCAAGCTGCGCGAGACGCCGCTCGAGGCGGCCGCCACCATCCAGGAACGAGGTGAGCTGCTCTCCGAATGCCGCGGTGTCGCGCCGGAGGGCCCCGACGAGATCCGCGAAGAGCACGAGCGGGTCCTCGTCGCCGCGCTGCAGGGTCAGCCAGGCCGTGCGCCGGCCCGACGCGCGCAGCAGGTCGGCGTACTGCGCGAGCACGGTCGTCTTGCCGTATCCCGCGGCCGCATGAACGAGCGTGAGCCGATGACGCCCGGCTCCCTCAAGGCGGTCGAGCAGCCGCTGCCGTCCAAGGAGCGGAAGCGGCAATGAAGGAGGTGCGTAACGGGTTCGATCTGGTCCACGCTGCGCGACGGTCAAAGCGTCGCTAAGGATGCACTCCGACCGCGTGTAAGAGGGTGGCGGTCCCGTAGCCAAGGACGAAACAGCCCGGGATCGTGAGTACCCAGGCGGTCACGATGCGGCTGGCGATGCCCCAGCGCACGGCGGAAAGGCGCCGGGTCGACCCGACGCCCAGGATGGCGCCGGAGATCGCGTGCGTTGTCGAGATAGGAATGCCGAACCGGGTCGCGATCTCGATGACCGTGGCGGCGGCGGTCTCCGCCGCGAAGCCATTCACGGGTTTAAGTGCGGTGATGCGCATGCCCATGGTGCGGATGATCCGCCACCCGCCGGTGGCGGTTCCGAGGCCGATCGCGAGAGCACAGACGACCTTGACCCACGTATCGATCACGAAGGGGCCGGTACTTCCATGAAACGCGTAGATGGCGAGCGCGATCACGCCCATGGTCTTCTGGCCGTCGTTACCACCGTGACTGAATGCCATGTACGCGCTCGAGACGATCTGCGCCCTGCCGAAGAATCGGTTCACGAAGCGATAGCTGACGTTCCGGAGACCCCAATAGAGGGCGAGCATTAGCCCGTATCCGAAAAGAAACGCGACAACAGGCGAATAGCCGATCCCGAACACGGTCAGCTGAAGGCCGGGTGCGATGATGACGCCGAGCCCATGGACCGACACCGCCGCGCCGATCACGCTGAAAATCAGCGCGTGGCTGGAAGAGGTTGGTAAGGCGGCGACGAACGTTATGAGATCCCAGATGATCGCCCCGATAAGTGCCGCCACGACGATGTCCTGGGTCACGACGGCCTTGTCGACGATGCCGCTGCCAACGGTTTTCGCGACCGCCTCGCCCGAGAGCGCCCCGACGAGATTCAGGGCGCCGGCCATCAGGATCGCTTGGAGCGGTGTAAGCACGCGAGTGGCGACGACCGTGGCGATAGCGTTGGCCGCGTCGTGGAATCCGTTTACGAACTCGAACCCGATGCCAAGAAGGACTACAAGGGCGAGAAGGAACGTCGCGTTGTCCAACTAGCTGTGTTTCACCATGATGGTCTCGACAATATTGGCGACATCCTCGCAGCGATCGATCGCGGTCTCCACCAGCGAGTAGATGTCCTTCCATTTGATGATCTCGATCGCGTCGCCGGATCCCGCGAATAGCTCCGCGACGGCCTCGCGCCAGACCTGGTCGCCCTCGTTCTCGAGCGTGTGGATCTTGATCCAGTGCGGCTCGAGGTTTTTCAGGCCCTCGAGATTCTTGAGCATTGAGAGAACCTCGCTCGCCGCGGTCACGAGAACCTTTGATTGACGGACCGCGGGCGGACGGATGCTCGTCACCTTGAAGAGCAGCACGAGCTCGGACACGTCGTAGCAAACGTCGGTGATGTCGTCGATCCTGCTCGCGAGGCCGACGATGTCCTCGCGGTCGAGCGGCGTGACAAAGGTCTCGTTCAGGTGCCGGACGATCTCGTGGTTGAGCTTGTCGCCGTGGTGCTCGATCGCGTGGATATCCCGAACCTTGTTCTCAACGTCGGTGAAGTCGCCGAGGAGCTTCGCGAGCGCCTCAGCCGCCTCGACCGCATTTTGGGCGTGCTGCTCGAAAAGGACGAAGAACTCGCTCTTCTTGGGCAAAAGCGATAGACGCATGGGCTCCTCCCTTGTCTGCCGGGCCCTATCCTGCCCGACCGAGGTCCCGGGCATCGCCCGGACGGTTGGGGCTCCGATTCAGCTCGGAGGAGATCGACGAGCCGTAAGCCTCGCCCGGCCGGTCTCTCTCGCCCGATGCTTTCGACGCCGCCGCGACGTCTGGCGGAACAAGCGACAGAAGGGTGGGGTTCTGCGAGTGTCGGCTTAGCGCACAGGCACCGGTCGGTGACGCGTCGCCAAGGAAGCGAGCGCCGTGGCATGAGGTTTGCTCAAGCGCCCGCCAGACGAGTCGCCTTCGGGGCGTAAGAAAGAGGAAACACGATGGTGCTCTTCGCGATCGGACTCATGGCGGGTATCGCGCTCGGGATGATCATCGTCGGCTTCCTCGCGATAGGTGCGTACGACCGCGGTTACAGCGAGGCGCTCGAGCGCCGCAAGGCGTGGCGTACCGAGCTCGTCGCACGGACGGTTGTCGGGACGCGGGCACTCGTCTCGGCTCGCAAGGCGAGCTAGCACTCCCAAATCAGGTCGAAAGGGGCCGCCGAAGGGCGGCCCTTTCGTCTATCTGGGCGCCTTCACGGCCCGAAGAACTTCCGTTTCAGGTCTTCGATCGCCCGCTGCAGGGAGTCGATAACCCCGGGAATCCCGGTGGGGACGATCTCGACGCTCCCATCCCGCGCGATGCGCAGCTCGTCCCCGGGCTGCACAGCTGCCTTCACCGCCGAGCGGTCCGCCGTGATCGTGAAGACGACGCGGCTCTGTTCTTCCACGATCGTCCCGACCCGGAGCTTTCCTTCGGGCATGGCTTTGATCACTGCCTTGATCTGCTCGTCGCCCCGAAGATCGGCCTGCGGCTGGGGCGCGATCCGGCTGATGGTCTTCCCTAGTTCGTCAAAAAACGCGGTCGGCCCGCGCAATACCGGACCGAGCAGTGTGGCGGCGACGCCGACCGCGATAAGGACAACAAATATCCCGACCACGAATTGAAAAGCCCACACGGGGACGAATCTCTTGATTGGCTGCTTCACTAAGTTCCCTCCGCTCGCAGCCTTGGCGCCTCGGCCCGACCGAAACCCTCTTTACGCGACGGTGGACCCCCCGGCCTCCGGCCGGTGCCCCATCGCGCGGGGCCCTCGGTCGGGCCTCGGCGGCTGGCGTTCTCGATCGTTCGGAACAGTGTGTGCAGCAGGCCTCTCAAAGGAAAGAGAAAGGAGTAGCAATGGCTGAGCTCGACACGGAAGACCGGGAAAAACTGGATAAGCGCAGGTTCGCCTACGTGGACAAGAACGGCGAAGGGCACTTGCCGATAAACGACGAGTCGCACGTCCGTAACGCGATGGCCAGGTGGAACCAGACGGAGTTCGAATCCGCCAGCGCCAAGGAATCGGCGCGGCGGAAGATCGTCGCGGCGGCCAAACGCCACGGGATCGAGATCGCCGAGGACGACAAGATCCGAAGTGGGGGCTCCGGGCTTCGCGCGGCCACCACCAAGCGCGGTCCGAGGGGCGGACGTAAGGTCGTGCGGCCGAAACGTAAGACGTCGCCGCGCCAGCGGACGGCCGCAAAACGAAACATCAAGCGAGCCCAGACGGCCAGACATCGCAGCTCGCGTTAGCGCCTCGACGCCGTCGTAGCCGGGATATCTGCGACCATTCAGCCAATGACAGGGCTGAGGGCCGTATGCGTTGGCGGCGGGCTCGGAGCGCCCACGATCATGGCCGGGCTCCGCCGCTACACCGAGGACATCACCGGGCTCATCGCGGTGACTGACTCCGGGCGATCGACCGGCAAGGTTCGCATCGCTCTCGACGTACCGGCGCCCGGCGACATCCGGAGCGCGCTGACGGTCCTCGCGGAGGGCGACCCCGCTCTGGTGCGGCTCTTCTCCCACCGGTTCGAGACCGACAAGAGCGAGGAGCTGAACGGGATGGCCTTCGGCAACCTTTTTCTCGCTGCGCTGACGCAGCAGGAGGGATCGTTCCTGCGCGCGGTCGAAGAGGCGTCTCGGCTTCTCCGCATCCGCGGTCGGGTGCTCCCCGTCACTCTGTACAACACCCACCTCTGCGCCAAGCTTGCCGACGGGACCGTGGTTGAGGAGGAAGTCAACGTCCGGGCGACCGGCAAGGCGCCGATCGAGCGGATCTATCTGAAGGACGATGATGTCCGCGCGACCGACGGCAGCGTCGAGGCGATCGCCTCCGCCGACCTCATCACACTCGGCCCCGGTAGCCTATTCACGACCGTCTGCGCTTGCTTGCTCGTGCCGGAGATCGCACGGGCGATCGCCGATGCCCAGGGGCTCGTCGTCTACGTCGCGAACACCACAACACAGCCGGGGCAAACCGATGGTTTCAATATCGCCGATCACGTGCGGGTCGTCTCCGATTACCTGGGTGGCTCCGGTCTCGACGTCGCGCTCCTGAACGACGATCCGCCGCCCGATCACCTCCGCGCGCACTACGCCGAGCGGGGCCTCGCCTATCTCGAGCCGACGGCGGAGGAGCTGGCCAAGGTCGAGGAGCAGGGCGTCCGTGCCGTGGCCGCGCCGGTCATCGACAAATGGAGCGGCCCGCGTGACCTCTGGTTGAAACAGGACACCATCCGCCACGACGCCGCGCGCGTGGCGACCGCGCTGCTGCGGCTCGTCGACGAGCGCCGGCCGCGCCTTCGCGCTCTGCCGTAGTGGCTGTCGCATCGCGAGTGCGCCACTTCCTGTCGATCGCGGACCTGGAGCGGGACGAGCTCGGGCTGCTGCTCCAGGAGAGCGCAAGGCTCAAATCCGGTCACTCGACCGGAGGCCTCGCGGGCCGCACGGTCGCGCTGATCTTCGAAAAGCCGAGCCTCCGGACGCGCCTCTCGTTCGACGTGGGGATCGCGCAGCTCGGCGGTCACTGCGTCTATCTGTCACCGGCCGAGGTAGGCCTCGGGCGCCGCGAAAGCGTCTCCGACGTTGCCCGGGTCGTAAGCCGCATGGCAGATGCGGTGGTCCTTCGCGTGAACGCGCACGAAACGATCGAGGAGTTCGCGCGCTACAGCGAGGTCCCGGTGATCAACGGTCTCTCCGACCTCTCCCACCCCTGCCAGGGCCTGGCCGACATCTTCACGATCCGCGAGCGCAAAGGCCCGGATCTTCGGGGCGTCGCGATCGCGTACGTGGGGGACGGCAACAACGTCGCGCACTCGCTCATGCTCTGCGCCGCCAAGACCGGCGCCTCCCTCCGGGTCGCGACCCCCGCCGGCTACGAGCCGTTACCCCGATACCGGGAGCTTGCGGCGGCTGAAGCGAGATCGAGCGGGGCAGAGGTGGTGATCGGGAACGATCCGATCACCGCGGTGAATGGCGCGGACGTCGTGTACACCGACGTGTGGACGAGCATGGGCCAGGAGCAGGAGTACGAGCGGCGCCGGCGCGCGTTCCAGGGCTTTCAGCTCAACGCGGCGCTCCTCGCACGCGCGAAGCGCGACGCGATCGTCTTACATGACCTTCCTGCCCATCGCGGCGAGGAGATCACCGACGAGGTGATCGACGGTCCGCAGAGCGCGGTGTTCGATCAGGCGGAGAACCGCCTGCACACGGAGAAGGCCCTCCTGTGCTGGCTCCTCGGAGGAAAGTGATGATCGATGGCGGATGAACGGACCATCCTCGCCGACTGCTGCGAGGACTGGATCATCGAGTGGGGCGGGTTCTACCGCGCGGGCCGGGAGTTCCGGTGTCCGGAGTGCGGGACCGAGTGGAAGAAGACCGAGGCGGACGGTTACCGCCGGGGCGACGGGAGGGCATTCGTGCGCCGGGCGCGATCGGGGCCGAATGCAGAGTTTCCCTACCTTGCGGCTGCGGATGGACACGAGCCGAACGTCGAGCGGTGCTGCGCAAAGATTTTGCTTGCGCATGGCGAGAGAATGGCCGACGGCCCGTTCGTGTGTCCGGTCTGCGGTACGGAATGGGCGCGGACCACACAGCGACTCCACGGTCTTCGTGTTCCGGTGTTCGCCAAGGCCGGCCTGGATGAAGCGCTGACGGTGCAACCAGGGCGTACACGTCCCTTCCTCGTGGCGCTCTCGGAGTATTCGCCGCCGCGCGATTAGGTCGGACACTCGTTCCTTTGGTACTCGCCGCGACAGCATGACGCGCGCAAATCTCGTGCAACCGAGGTCGTTGACACTCGGCTGACCGAACAGATCTTTCGAGATGTCGTTAGTTCCCCCGGCGACGACCGTTCAGCCACTCGGTTGAACGGTGGTTGGGGAGGCGAACGTGGCGATGTCGCGCCCGCGCACTACCGCACTCACCGTGCTCGTCGTCGCCCTGGCTCTCGGCCTGGGCTCGAGCGCTGTGCTCGCTCCCGAGGCCGACGCGCTCGTCTCGATCAGCACGCTGACCGTCGTTGACGGTTCCGTCCTCATCAGCCACGCAGGATCTGGGTTCGCGCCGGCGCGCGAGGGCGAGGTGGTCGCCGCAGGCGACACGATCCGGACCGCAAGTGGCGCGGCCGCTGAGATCACGTACTTCGAAGGATCGAGCGTCCGTCTCGAAGCTGACACGCAGATCGTCGTCGAGAGCCTCCGCTCCGAGGCTGACGGCGGCACGGTGATCGGCATGATGCAGACGCTCGGACGCACCTGGCACGTCGTGACCAAGCTCATCAGCGGAAGCTCACGCTACGAGGTCCGCACACCGAGCTCGACCGCGTCGGTGCGCGGCACCATCTTCGCGGTCGACGTTTATGTCGACGCCGATGGACCCGGCGCGACCGTGACGACGAGCGAGGGCGTCGTCGTCCACAGCGCCGCTGGACCAGCTGGGGCGGCGAGCGCGGTGCGCGTGACGGCCGGCCAAGAGTCGACAAAGTCCGCGAGCCGGCCCGCAGATTCGGTGCACGCGGCCGCGCCTGCGACCCTACGCGAAGCGCCGGCGCGGCCAGCATCGGCGCCGCACCGCACGAAGACGCATGCGCCATCTTCGGACCGGGCCGAGGTGCGGACGGATGGGCGCCTCGCGGATCCGGTGCGCGCGGTCACACCGCAGAAGGACCGCACGGCATCGTCAAAGCAAAAGCCAAAACGGGCAGGCGATTAGTGACCAACTGGACCTAGTCAGCGGAGCGGTGTGATTCTCGGCGGACGCCCTTTGGCGCGATCGCGCGACCACCTCATGTAGTGCGTGTTGCAAAGTCCGCGCGATCGATGCGGCCGCTCGCACCCGGGCACGACACAAGTCAGCGGAACCTCGGTGAGTCGGATTGGGTTGTAGACGGCCAGCGCGGCGTCGATCGCCGCCGTCCTACGGAGACCCATGTACGGACGCAGCGCGCCCATCCACCCGGCGGCATGGTGACCCGCTATTCGTGCGACATAGGTGGGGCGCCAGCGTTCTGTTCGGGCTGCCTCAACCCAAAGTCGCGTGTTGAGGAGGTCAGCGACACGCTCGACCACGTCCTGCTCACACATCTCGACCTTGATTACGGGATAGGACGACCGGCCCTCGCAATTAGCGAGGAAAGAGCCCTCACCCTCGAGGAGGCCCGCCAGCCACGCGCGATCACAGGCTTCCTGGGATGCACCTTGGACAGTGAATAGATCCGGTGCAGCCACGGCAACGGGCCTGACATGCGCGAGGGACGCATCACCACCTGTTCTCGGTCGCCGACCTGACCTCCGCGGTTGCCAGGACGATATCGCCCGATCAATCTGGAGCTGGCGCGCCTTACCCAGGAATGGTCTAACGAGGTACATGATCCGAACAGCCGGAGCGCCTTTAATCGTTGTCGCGTACGGAATCTTGTGATGCGGCCTCCGCCGTCGCAACCGGATCACCGCTCGTTCGAATAAGTTTCCGACGCGATCGACGACGTCGCGGTCGGTCATCGACACCCGCAGGATCGGAGTGCACGGTCTTGACGGAGCGCCGCGGAGAAAAGTCCCCTCACCCTCGAGGATCCCGACGAGCCAGTGAAATTCCTCTTCGTCTATGTGGACATATGTGCAGGGGCGGCGGGTCGTGTCAATAGGACCGTCAACTGGGCGGCTAAGCGGTTTCGAACCGCTGCTGGGAGGTCCACAACCTCTAGTGCTGCCACTACACCATAGCCGCCATGGATCGAACGCGAGTGCGTTCGCCGCTCAGTGTATCGGATTAGCGTCCCGCTTTCGTCCTCGCATCCGCATACAGGCCGCGAACCATGTCCGATCCGAAGTGGTACTGCCCGACATCGAGGTACACCGTCCACACGTCGACCGCGCCGTTCCAGTCCTGTTTCCGGTAGAGCGCGAGCCCCTTCACGAAGAGCGCGTCCGGATCCTTCGGTCGCTGTGCGATGACGCGATCCGCCGCGACGATCGCGCCGTCGTCGCTGCCCGACGCGACGAGGATCAGCGCGAGCCCGTCGAGCGCGGCGACGTTGCTCGGGTCCTTCGCAAGTACCGCCTGATAGCGCGGGATCGCGTCCTGAGGGCGCCCGGCCTGCACGTACGCGTCGGCGAGGGCGAGCTGCGTGGGTACGTCGGACGGATTTGCGCCGGCGCGTGCCTCGAGCGCGGCGAGCGCGTCCGTCTGCGGCACCGTGCCGGTGACCGTTTCGCCCGGCGCCCGATCCCCGGCCGACGGCGGGAGATAGAACACCGCGACCGCGACGGCGATCGCGGCTATGAGCGCTGCGGCGACGAGCGTTCGCACCGGCGCCTTGCCCCGCGACTCGGACGGGCGCCGGACGAACGCATCGCGCTCGAGTGACGCACGAAGCCGCACGTAGTCCGCGGGAGCGATCGTTCCAGCCGCGCGCGCGAACTCGAGGTCGCGGAGCGAGCTCACCGCACGCGCGACGTCGTCACGCTGATCGGGGGGATCCGCGGGCCACGCGAGCGGCCGCCGTGCCAGTGGTGCGATCACCGCCGCCGTCCCGGCGAGAAGCAACACGACGAAGAATGCGATGGTCATCCTTCGGCGGCCTCCTCGCGCGCGACGCGTTCGCGCAACGCGGCGACCTGGGTCGAGGTCGGCTCGGCCGGTTCTGTTGCGCCGCCGGTCCGCAGCCGCGCGGTCACGAGCACGAGACCGCCAGCGAGCGCGGCGAGCGGAACGAGCCACACCAGGCCGCTCCACGAGGCGACCGGCGGTGAAAGAAAGATCCAGTCACCGTACGCCGAGCGGAACTCGGCCTCGATCTCGGCGTCGGTCTTGCCCTCGCGCACGCGCTGGGCGACGAGGTCGCGCATCTGCCGAGCCGTCTCCGAGGTCGAGTCTTTCACCGAAAGGCCCTGACACACCGGACAGCGGAGCTCGGTCGTGATCTGATCGACCCGCTCGTCGGCAGTCGTCTCGTGCGGCCGCGCCGCGAACACGAGCGCGCCGGCCAGCGCGAGTACGGCGACGGCGATGAGGATCCGGGCCTTCATCGGGACGACGCCTGCCCACGAAGCTTCTCGATCGCAGTCACGAGCGTTTCCTCATCGATCGGGCCGATATGCCTGCCGGCGACGATCCCGTCCGAGCCGATGAAGAACGTCTCCGGCGGACCGAAGACGCCGTACGAGAGGGCCACGCGGCCATCGTCGTCGGCGACGGTCGTCCAGGCCATGCCCATGCGCTGCACGTACGCGAGGCCGTTCTCGCGGGACTCCTGAAAGTTGACGCCGAGCATGACCACGTCGCTCGAGCGATAGCGCTCGTAGACGCGGACGAGCGCGGGATTCTCCTGGATGCACGGCAGGCACCAGGACGCGAAGAAATTCACCACGACGACCTTCCCTGAAAGATCCGCCAGCGAGATCTGGCCTGATCCATCGAGACGCTGGAGGGTGAACGCCGGGGCGGGCTTGTTCACGGTGCCGGTGCGGATGTCGTGCGGATCGCGGCGAAAGGCGAGCGCAAGCGTCACGACAAGACCGAGGATGGCGACGACGACGATGACGCGGACGATCCGGGCGAGCATCACTTCGCTGACACCGCCACTTCAGCGATGGGCATGCGCATGGCGCGCCGGCGGGGAGCCGGCAAAGCGGCGATGATCGCGCCGATCCCGACGACGGCCCCACCGAGCCAGAGCCACGAGACGCCCGGGATGACCCGCGTACGGATCGTGGCCCACGACAATGTGCGCTGGTCGTACGCGGCGAGGATCGTATAGAGGTCGTCGCGCAGGCCGGCGCCGATCCCTGGCGAGCCCACCGCCGCCGCGCTGTTGGGGTACTGCACGAGTGCAGGCCGCAGGTGCTCGCTCGCGCCGTTTCCGCTGATCACGAGGTCGGCGACGATCGAATCGCGCTGAGGCTCGCTCACCGGGCGGATCGCGTCGAGACGAACGGTGTAACCGGCGATCTCGAGCGAGTCTCCCGGCGCGAGAGTCCGCTCCGCGTCGACGGTCCGCGCCTGGCTCGTCGCCACCGCGAGCGCGACGAGAACGATCCCAAGGTGCACGACGTAACCGCCGTAGCGGCGCCCGTTTCGACGGAACAGGTTCGAGAACGCCGCGAGCGCCGCTTCACCGTGGAGCGTGCGCCGCGCGCGCACGCCGCGCGCGAATTCCTGCACGACCGTCGCGAGGACGAATGCGCCGAGCGCATACGTGAGCACGGCGGCGAGTGCGCTCGTCCCGGTCACAAGCGCGGCAAGCGCGCCAAGAGCCGCCGCCACGATCGGTGCCGTGAACTGGCGCTCGAGCGTCGCGCGTGAGGCGCCGTGCCACGGGAGCTGCGGGCCGATCCCCATCAGGAAGAGGAGCGCGAGCGCGACTGGTATTTCGACGCGGTCGAAGTACGGCCCGCCGATCGAGAGCTGCGCACCCGAGATCGCCTCCGCGACGAGGGGGTACAGCGTCCCGAGTAGAACCGTGAGCGTCGCGGCCATGAAGAGCACGTTCTGAAACAGAAAGATCGCTTCGCGTGACAGTGGCGCGCCGATCGGTCCGGCGTCGCGGAGCCTCGCGGACCGCCACAGGAGAAGGCCGACCGACAGGACCAGGATCGCCACGAGATAGCCGAGGAGGATCGGGCCGATCGCGGAAAGGCTGAACGAGTGCACGCTGTTCACGACGCCGCTCCGTGTGAGGAACGTCCCCAGGATCGTCAGCGCGAACGTCGCGACGACGAGGGCGAGGTTCCAGGTGCGCAGCAGGCTCCGCTTCTCCTCGACCATGACCGAGTGCAGGTACGCGGTCGAGGTGAGCCAGGGCATGATCGCGGCATTCTCGACCGGGTCCCACGCCCAGTAGCCGCCCCAACCGAGCACCGCGTAGCTCCACCAGGCGCCGGCCACGATGCCGACGCCGAGAAGCGCCCACGAGATGAGCGCGAAGCGGCGCGTCGCGACGAGCCAGCGATCGCCGCCCTCGCCGAGGATGAGCGACGCGATCGCATAGGCGAACGGCACCGAGGTGAGGACGTAGCCGAGGTAGAGGAGCGGCGGGTGCAGCGCCATGAGCGGATGGTTCTGCAGCAGCGCGTTCGGCCCGTTCCCGTTCTCCGGCGCGACCGCCAAACGGGCGAACGGATCCGCCGCCGGTGTCGTGATGAGCAGCAGGAAGAACGTAAGCATCGCGAACATGACGGCGAGCGCGGTCGTCGCAAGGCGTGGAATGGCCAGCGTGCCGCGGAACGCGATGAAGGCGGTCGCGCCCGCGAGGATCGCCGTCCAGAGAAGGATCGACCCCTCGAGGGCCGCCCAGAGGCTGATGATCGAGTAGAAGAGCGGAGTCTCTCGCGCGTTGTTCTCGGCGACGTAGAGGATCGAGAAGTCGTGCGTCGCGAGCGCGAACATCATCGAGAGCGCCGCGATCACGACGAGTCCAAAGGCGACGCCAGCCGCGATCCGCGCGGACAAGAGTGCTCGGACGTCGCGGCGCCATGCTGCGTAAATCGCGGCCCCTGTCCCCCAGAGCGACAGGAAGAGCGCGGCGCGGACCGCGGCCGCGCCGAGATCGCCCGCACTCATGGGAATGAGGTTCGGTGGGCCGGCGTCGCTCCCACCGTCGGCGCCGTGTAGACCTCGTCGTGCTTCGCGATCACCTGGTCGGCGTGAAACGTCCCGTCCGGCAGGAACGCCCCCTCGACGACAGCGCCGGCCCCCTCACGTAACAGGCCCGGGAGGGCTCCGTCCGCTATGACCAAGACGTCTTCGACCCCGTCGGTGATCACGAGACTGAAGGTGGCTGTGCCGCCGCCTCCGAATGCGACTTTCAGGGTGTCCGCTTTGACCTGGCCCCCGAGGCGAACGATCTGCTTGGACGGTATGTTGCGCGCCTTGGCCTCGCTGGGCGTGAGGTAGTACACCGTCGAGCTGGCGAGATTCGTCGCGGCGACCGTCCCCACGAGGACAGCAACACCGAGCGCCGCAACGATCAGGACGCGGCGCGCTCCAATTCTTTCAAGCACCGCGCGCGCGCAGTGAGATGAGGTAGACGAAAAGCGCGCTCCACACGATCGCGAACGCCGCGACGATAAAGCCTAGGTTCGCGTCCACAGCCGCCCCTGACGCGCGAGCTCGAGCGAGACGCGTGCTGACATGAAGTACGCGTAGACGAGCGTGTATGCGCCGAGCGACGCCATAAGCGTCACGAGCATCGGCGTATCGAGCGCGGGCGAGCCCGCGATACGCAGGACGGTCGGAAGCTGATGCAGCGAGTTTGCCCAAAGCACCGAGAGGTGAACGATCGGGACGTCGATGACGGCGACGATCCCGAAGACCGCGGCGCGGGTCGCGCGGCGTGAGAAGTCCGTCGAGAGTCCGCGCAAGAGTAGATAGCCGACGTACATCACGAACATGATCGCGGTGGTCACGAGCCGCGGCTCCCAGGTCCACCACACTCCCCAGGTCGGCTTTGCCCAGATCGAGCCCGCGACGAGGAAGAGGCCGGTGAAGAGCACGCCGATCTCTGCCGACGCGACGGCGACCGCGTCGAAGAAAGGCCGCTTCGTCCACAGCCAAGCCACAGAGGCGAGGAACACGACCACGAACGCGAGATACGCGAGCCACGCCAAGGGTACGTGGACGTAGAGAATCCGATAGACGTCGCCCTGCACCGCGTCGGTAGGCGCCCAAAAGAGCGCCATCGCGCTCGCCACGACGAACGACGCGGCGGCAGCGATGCCGAGCCAGGGACGGATGCGCGGCAACGGCGTTCCGCGCGGGATGGTGGTTTCAATCACTCGATGGCCGCTGGAACGATGGTAAGGCCGACGACCGTGTACACAACCGCGAAGGCGAAGAGCAGACCGGCCCACGAGAGAGCTCCAAGAGCGTCGCCGGTGAGCGCCGCGCTGGTACCGCGCGTCGCCGCCACCAGCTGCGGCACGAGGACCGGGAGAGCCAGGATCGGAACGAGCGCGGCTCGCGCGCGCAGACGAAGCGCGAGAACGACATCCACGACGACGATCGGTGGAAGCGCGACGACACCGAGGAGAACCACCACGAGAAGATGCAGCGGCAGCGCGACCGCAAGATCGAGGAGCACGAGCGAGAGAAGGCCACCGATCGCCGCCACGAGGACAAGGACGACCGCGAGGGAGAGGACCTTTCCGCCAAACAGCGCGTCGCGGCCGCCGGGGAGGGCAACGAGGCCCTCCAGCGCGTCGTCCTCGAGTTCGCGATCGAATGACCGCATCGTCGCGAGGATCGTCGCGAACGCGAGCGCCAGCCAGAAGAGGGCCGAGGCGACGTCGGCATCGCGCGCGATCTGCGGACCGACGACGAGACTTTCGAGGAGCACGAGGACGGCGATGAACGTCACCGCCGCGACGACGCCATCGGGTTGCCTCCGCTCGGCGCGCAGCTCGCGAGCCGCGACGAGAGCGATCCTGTCGATCATGCGGCCGTCGCGGCGCCGTAGTCGATCGCGATCCGGGCGCGGGCGATCTCGTCGAGCTCGGGATGCGCGTGCGTCGCGACGACGATCGCGCGCCCGTCCTCACGCGCATGTGCGATCGATTGTCTCAGCCGGTTGACACCGGCGTCATCCAGATCGGCGAATGGCTCGTCCATCAGGAGGAGAGGGGCGCGCTCGGTTTCGACCCGCGCCAGAGCTGCCCGCCGGCGCTCGCCGGCAGAGAGCCGCTCGACGGGACGGTCCATAACCTCCCCGACGCCCCACGCGCGTAGTGCGCCATCGATGCTGCGGGTGTCGCTGCCACGGAACCGCGCGAAGAATTCGAGGTTCTCGCGGGCGGTGAGCCCGCGCAGCAGCATCGGGCGGTGGCCGATGTAGAGGACGTCCCCAAAGACGTGGCGATCGCCGCGCGCGAGGGGCACGAGACCGGCCAGGGCCCGAAGGAGCGTCGTCTTGCCCGAGCCGTTCGGTCCGCGCACGAGCGTCAGGCCCGGGCCGACCGCGACGCTCACGGCGCGGAGGATCACGCGATCGTCCAGGACGACCGTGGCATCGTGGAGTGATGCGCCCGACTGCAACGTTCGCATGATGGGACGCGTTCTCCTCGTGTGCACCGCGCTCGCAGCGGTCCTCGTGGCATGCGCTTCCGAAGCGCCGGCAACCGAGCCGGTGACCAGGGGTCGGCAGCTCTACCACTCGCTGGGCTGCGCCAACTGCCACGAGCCGAACCTTTTCGGACAGCGTCTCGGACCCCCGCTTGAGCGCATCGGAACCGTCGCTGAGACACGCCGCCCGGGCCTCTCCGCCGAGGAGTACATCCGCCAATCGATCCTCGACCCGGGCGCGTACGTCGTACCGGGGTACCAGGACTCGATGCCGCGGGATTTGGGCCGAGACCTCTCGCCTACCGACCTGGGGGCCCTCGTCGCCTACCTTCTGTCTCTCAAGTGAAGCCGGCTCCTAACACCCTCCCAGCCGACCCCGTTAGCCCCGATGGACCGGGCGACGAGGACCGAAACCTCGCCCTACGCGCCGGAAAGGGGGACGCGGCCGCCTTCGGAGCGCTCTACGACCGCTACGTCGAGGCCGTGTACCGATACGTGTTCTACCGAGTGAGGAACGACGCGGACGCCGAGGATCTCGTGAGCGACGTGTTCATGCGCGCGCTCCGAGCGATCCCGCGCTACGAGCCGCGGGTGGCTTTCCTCGCCTGGTTGTACCGCATCGCGCGGAACGCCGTCATCGACCGCGCCCGGCGCTCCCGGACCCAGATCTCGTTCGAGGATGCGCTTGCGCATCCCGGTGTCGACCAGGTCGTGGAGCCCGACGCGTCGATCCTCGCGCTCTCCGACAAAGAGGCCGTCCGCGGCGCGCTCGCGAAGCTCACGCCGCTGCAGCAAGAAGTCATCGTTCTCCGCTTCGTCGAGGGGTACAGCACACACGAGATCGCGGATCTCGTCGGCAAGCGTGAGGGGACCGTGCGCGGGATCCAGTTCCGCGCGCTCGAGGCGCTTCGCGCGCTCATTCCGTCTCGCGAGGCGCTGGCATGAACGAGCGGCGCCCGCCCGTTCTGGAGCGGCCGGTCATGCGCGAGCAGTTCCGAAAGGAGCTCCGCGGGCGGCTCATGTCCGAGGCCGCAATCGTCCTTGCGCCCCGCCCGTCCTGGTTCTCGTTCCCGGCGATCCTTCGTCCCGCACTTGCGGCGGCTGCCATCCTCGTGTTGGTGCTCGCCGGCGCGACGAACGCCGCCGCGTCCAGCCTTCCCGGCGATCCGCTTTACGCCGTGAAGCGTACGAGCGAGGACGTTCAGCTCGCCCTGACGTTCGATGAAGTGGCTCGCATGCAGCTGCTTGCGCGCCTCGCCGACCGTCGCCTCGAGGAGCTCGCCGAGATCGCCAAGGAGCGTCCGTCGTCGGCGCCGACCGCGACTCAGGAGTACGCCGACGCGGTCGAGCGCTTCGCGAACGCGCTCGACGATGTGCGCAATGCCGATAACGAAGACAAGCGAAACGCGGCCCAGGCGCTTGCCGAAGCGGCTCGCGAGAAGCACAAGGCCGTCCTCGACGCCGTCAAGGACCGCCTTCCGCAGGTCGATCAGAACGACGTGCAAAAGGTGATCGACCGGGAAGAGGAACGGACCGCACCGAATGACAACCCAGGCCGCGGTGGACAGGGCGGCGGGCGGCCATCGAACGTTCCGGCGAGGCCCACCCCCAAGAGATAGGGCTGGCACGGCCGGTGCATAGATGCCTGGCATGTGCCACTGCAAGCTCTGCACGCACGAGCGGATGTTCCTCCGAGTTCTCGCCCTTCTCTTCGTCGTGTGAAGCGCGTCCTCGTCGCCGAGGACGACGCTGACACTGCGGCGGCGATCAAACTGACGCTCGAGGAGCGTCTCCAGATCACCGTCGATCACGTGACGAACGGAGCGCTCGTTCTCGACCAGATCACCGCCACGCATCCCGATCTCTTGATCCTGGATGTCTCGATGCCCGGGCTCAACGGGATCGACGTGTTCGATCTACTAAGGGGCAGCGCGCCATCCGTGGACGTTCCCGTCCTATTTCTCACGGCGACGCCCGACCGCGCCGAGCAGGCCTTCGCGCGATTCGGGATCAGCGACGTGATGGCCAAACCGTTCGACGGGGACGCGCTCGCGCGACGCGTCGATGTCCTGCTCGCGCGCGCCGCGAAAGTCGCCTAACCCCGCGCTCGCGCGCCCGGCGTGCGGTCGCGGCGACGGTCGCGGATGTCCTGGATCTCCTTCTGCGAAAGCTCCTCGATACCAACGGTGCTCGTGTCGGCGTCGAGCGCCCGGATGATCGCGTCGAGCTTCGTGTGCAGAGCGGCCATCTCCCTGCTTTGGGTGTGCTCGATCACGAAGACCATGAGAAACGTCGCGGCGTCGACCAGAAAGTGCAGATCGACGCGCTGTCGATCGAGTCCAATGCTGTCTCCGTAGAAGAACAAAAACAGTGCGACGGTCGCGGCGACAAAGATGGCCCACGAGCTCGAGATCGCGGTGTTGATCGCCTTTGCCACGTGACTCGACAGCTCTTGCACAGCCTGCTCGGCTGCTGCAATTCGCGCGCCTCAGCAAAGCGCCGGCTAGAAGTGGGCTGACGTGCGGGTCCTGTCCCGGCTACGGGATCGCTCGCTCCGCGCACCCTCCCCGGCTTCCCGCGGACCGCTTCGCGGCCGCGGAGCCGGGTCCCCGGGGCACCCGCGCGTCGCGAGCAATCCCCTGCGCCGTGCCACCCGCACGTCGACGCGCTTTGCTAGCCGGCGCTCTCTTCGGTTTCGGTATGCACTGGCGCGAGGCGTGGCCAGCGGCGGCGGACTGCGGCGGCGATCCCCTCCGCATCGAGCCCGTAGTGATGCCGCCACAGTTTCTGGGCGCCGTGATCTACGTGCTCGTCCGGAACGCCCAGCATCTCCAAGTCAACGCGCGCGCCACGCTCCGCGAGAAGCTCCCCGACTGCGGACCCGAAACCGCCCGCGATCACGTGCTCTTCCACGGTGACGAAGCGAGGGATACGAGCCGCGAGGGCGAGGATCCGCTCTTCATCGAGCGGCTTCGCGAAGCGTGCGTTCACGACCGTCGCTTCGAGCCCGTCGCGCGCGAGGATTTCCGCGGCGTCGAGTGCCGCCGCCACGGGATGGCCGTACGCGAGGATCGCGATGCCGTCGCCTTCGCGAAGGGTCTCCGACACGCCGATCGGGATCTCGCTGAGCGGCGCATCGAGCGCGACGCCGGAACCGGTCCCGCGCGGGAAGCGAAGGCCGATCGGCCCGCGATTCGCCGCAGCATGCCGGTACGCGGTCCACACCATCTGGCGAAGCTCGGCTTCGTCCTTCGGTGCCATGAGCGTCATCCCGGGCAGGATCCGTAGATAGGCGATGTCGTAGAGACCCTGATGGGTCCTGCCATCGTCGCCGACGATCCCGCCGCGGTCCATCGCGAACACCACCGAAAGGTCCTGCACGGCGACGTCGTGGACGACCTGATCGAAGCCGCGCTGCAGAAAAGTGGAATAGACCGCGACGATCGGCACGATCCCCTGGGTCGCGAGCCCGGCCGCGAAGGTGACGGCGTGCTGCTCGCAGATGCCAACGTCGAAAAGACGCTCCGGAAACTCTTTGAAGAGCGGGAGCAGGCCGGTGCCGCCGGGCATCGCAGCGGTGATCGCGACCGCGCGCTCGTCCGCCTTCAAGACCTCGCGGACCGCATCTGCGAACACCGCCGTGTACTGCGGGGCCGTCGCTTTGGCGGAGCCGCTCGCCGAAACCCCGTGCCACTTCACGTTGTCGTCCTCGGCGGGACCGTAGCCGTGGCCCTTCTGGGTTTGGACGTGGACGAAGACCGGGCCGTCACCGAAATCGCGGGCTTTCTCGAGCACGCCCTCTACCGCGAAGAGGTCGTGACCATCGACCGGCCCAAAGTACGTGAAGCCGAACTGCTCGAAGAGGATGTTGGGGATGAAGAGCGCCTTCAGGCTCGTGAAGATCCGGCGGCGGGCCTCCTCGGCCAGCTCGCCGCCGGGCATGTGCTCGAGGACCTGCCGAGCGATGTGTTTAGCGCCTCGATAGGGCTGTGCGGTGCGCAGCGCCTCGAGCATGCGCGACACCGCGCCGACGTTCGGCGCGATGCTCATTCCGTTGTCGTTCAAAACGACGATCACGCGCGTGCGCATGTGGCCGATGCTGTTCATCGCTTCGAAAGCCATGCCTGCTGTCAGCGCGCCGTCTCCGATGATGGCGACAACGTGGTTGTCATCGCCCTTGAGGTCGCGCGCGACGGCCATACCCTGCGCGGCGGAGATGGAGGTCCCCGCGTGTCCCGCTCCGAACTGGTCATGCTCCGATTCGCTTCGCGCGAGGAAGCCTGAGATGCCGCCAAACTGGCGGAGCGTATCGAACCGTCCGCGGCGCCCCGTCAGCATCTTGTGCACGTACGCCTGATGCCCAGTGTCCCAGACGAGCTTGTCGCGCGGCGAATCGAACACCCGGTGGAGCGCGACCGTCAGCTCGACCGTACCGAGGCTCGATGAGATGTGGCCGCCTGTCTTCTGGACGCTTTCGACGGTGAACTCGCGGATCTCACGGCAGAGCTCGAGGAGCTCTTCGCGATGAAGTAGCCGCAGGTCGCGCGGCTGCTGGATGCGATCGAGCACGGTCATTTCCCGATACTAGCCAAGGTGTTCGATCTTTCTAAGCGCGCCGTAGTACTTACGGGCGCCACCGGCAACATCGGGCCGACGGTGCTGCGCGCGTATCTCGAGCAGGGCGCTCACGTCGCGATACCCCTCCGAAATGAGGCGAAAGGCGCCGCTCTGCGCGACTCGCTTGGTGACCTGGCCGGTGGGCCCGACCCGAGGGTGTTGATGCGTGCCGCTGACCCAGGAGATCGCGCCGCAATGGAGAGCTTCGTCGAACAGGTTCTTAGCGCGTGGGGCCGCCTCGACGTGGCGGCGAACCTCATCGGTGGGTACGCCTCATCGGATGCCGCGACCGGCGATCTCGCCGCGTACCGAACGTATTGGGACCAAAAGGTGGCCCCGATCGTGACCGCGACGACGGCGTGCCTGCGGCCGATGCGGGCGCGTGGCTACGGGCGCGTCGTCAACGTCGCCTCGACCGCGGCGCTGAAGGGCGAGAAGGGTGCGGCCGGCTATGCGATGGCCAACGCGGGGCTCATCCGCTGGACCGAGTCTTTGGCCGAGGAAACCAAGCGCGAAGGCATCACTGCGAACTGCGTCCTCCCGCGGATCATCGACAACGCCGAGAACCGAGCCGCGATGCCGAAGGCCGATCCGTCGCGCTGGGCCACCCCGGCCGAGATCGCCGCCATCATCGTGTTCCTCTCGACGGAGGAAGCCAGCGGAATTACAGGCGCCTCGATTCCAATCGTGGCTCGAACTTGAGGCTGCCGTGCGGGGCCGGTCCGGCGTCAGCTGGTGAGCAGCGCCGGAGTCTTCTTCGCTCGGCCCCTCGTGGGATCGCGATCGACCGTCCGCCAGGGGCCGCTCGCTCAGAAGACCCCGACGCTGCTCAACCCGCTTCCGGCAGCACCCGCACCGCGGTTCGCGTTCCGCACGCATAGACTCGCGCCGCCATGTCGCTCTTTGTGGTCGTCAAGTTCTTACACGTGCTGCTCGCGATCATTGCCGTGGGATTCAACGCGACGTATGGCGTCTGGCTCGCGCGGGTTGCCCGCGAGCCGGTGCCGACACAGTCATTCGTGCTGCATGGCATCAAGCGACTCGACGACTGGTTCGCCAACCCCGCGTACGTCCTGCTCGCTGTGACCGGCGTGACGATGGTGTTCGTCGGCGAGCTGCGCTTCACGACGTTCTGGATCGCCGGCGGCATCGTGCTGTGGGCCATCGCGGTGGCGCTCGGGTTCTTCGTCTACACGCCGATGCTCCGCAACCAGATCCACGCGCTGGAGACCGCGGGCCCGGAAAGCGACGACTACAAGCGCCATTCCGCCAACGCGCGGTTCGTGGGGATATTGCTTGCGGTGATCGTGGTCGTGATCGTCTTTCTCATGGTCACGAAGCCGACGCTGGCCTAGCCACTCAGACGGAATATGTACGGAGGCAATCGTGTGCGGTTGCCGTTGATCACGAAAGCGTGCATCGGAAACCACGCGCTCAAGGCTCTCTCGTAGTCGCGTCGCGCGTCGAGCGGGATCTCATCGTAAGCGGGCAACGTCAAATCCCACTCATAGCCGTCGAACAGCGCCCGCCAACCTCTCTTCATGGACCTCGAGATGCGCTTCGTGTAGAGAAAGGTCGCGGCGCCTAGGAGTCTCCGTTCGAAATGGAGGGGGTCGTAAATCGGCTTTTGGGTCCAACCCGCCTGCGGCTCGTCCTCGCCGAAGCCAGCGAGCAGGCCATCGGCATTGAAGCGAACTGCATTCGGCATGTCGACCTTGAACGCGGACTCGCGGACCCTGATCGAGAAGCGGTCCTCTGTCGCGGCAAATTGGATGTGGATGATCACAGCGCACGTCCGAGTTCGCTCGCCCATCCCGCGTACGCCTCGGCGGAGGGGTGCAGCCCGTCCGCGGCGAACATCTTCTTCTGTCCCTGCTCCCGCATGAGCGGGAAGAGATCGACCCACGACGCCCCGGCGCGTTCAGCCTCGTCGCGGGCGATCGCATTGAACCGCTCGATCGCGCGTGCGATGGCACCCCCATCGCCGAAGCTCGATCCCGCCGGGGACAGCGACCAGTCGGGCTGTGGGAGGGCGATCACACGCGCGTCGGCTGCGTCGACGCGGATGCGCTCGTAGAT
>Ga0209805_1000362_pt1 | contig 27556 bp, 25 predicted proteins | sample GraSoiAngelo_148_FD_185905 | JGI IMG/M metagenome (GOLD analysis project Ga0209805, IMG submission 185905) | Grasslands soil microbial communities from the Angelo Coastal Reserve, California, USA - 14_1009_09_20cm (SPAdes) (version 2) | ecosystem: Environmental > Terrestrial > Soil > Grasslands ...
CGGCGTTGGAGGTCATGTGGCAGTTGAAGCGGATCCAGTCGATGGGGCTGTTGGAGCCCTCCTGCTCCCAGTAGGAACCCTTGTCGAACGTGGCGGCGAGGCGGGAGAACTGGAGCTCGAGCTCGTCGATGGCCTGCCGGATGCCGACCATCTCGTAGGCGATATCAAGCTCCTCCGGAACCAGCTCGACCATGCCGATATTGTATCAAACATACGTACGGTGTCAAGTAAATATACATGCAAAATAGTTCATCCCAACCTCACCAAGCGCTAATCCCGGCACCCAGACGCACCCATCACACCCTCTTCACAGTCCTTCCGTCTTCCGTGCCAAGATTCAGAACAGTGGATCTACCCGAGCGCTACAACGTCGGCGCCGACCTGCTCGAGCGCAACCTCCAAGCCGGCCGCGCCGCCAAGGTCGCGATCCACTCCGCCTCCGGCGACCTGACCTACGGCGATCTTGCCCGGCTGGTCGCCGGCGCCGCCCGCGCCCTCCTCGACCTTGGCCTGCGGCGCGAGGAGCGTGTGCTCATCGTTGGCTACGACAGCCCGAGCTGGGTGGCCGCCTTCCTCGGGGCGATCCGAATCGGCTCCATCCCTGTTCCAGTCAACCCGCTCCTCCAGCGGAGCGAGGATTACGACCACTACATCGACGATTCCCTGGCGCAAGTCGTCGTGGTCGACGCCAACACCGAGGAGAAGCTGAAGCCTGCGGCGGATCGAAGCGCCCATCAGCCGCGCCTACTGCGCGCCGATCAGATCAGACCCGACGACGATGTTGCAAGTGCCAACACGCGGCGCGACGACATGGCCTTCTGGCTTTACAGCTCTGGTTCGACTGGCAAGCCGAAGGCGGTCGTCCACCTCCAGCACGACATCCCCTACACATGCGTCACCTACGCCGAGCAAGTGCTGGGGATCACGGAAAAGGACACCACCTTCTCGACCACCGGCCTCTTCCACGCGTATGGATTCGGCAACAACCTCACGTTTCCCTACTGGGTCGGGGCATCGACCGTCCTCCACGCCGGACGGCACACGCCCGCGACGGTGCTGGAGACGATCGAGAAGCGCCGGCCGACGCTTTTCTTCAGCGCGCCGACGCTTTACAACGCCATCCTCAACTTTGAAGGCGCGAAGAGCTTCGACCTTTCTTCGATCCGCCACTGCGTCGCGGCAGCCGAAGCTCTACCGGCGGAGGTCTGGCGCCGCTGGAACGACGCGTTCGGGCTGACCATCCTCGACGGTGTCGGCTCGACCGAGATGCTGCACATCTACTGCTCCAACCGGCTCGACGACGTGCGGCCCGGTTCGAGCGGCAAGCCAGTGCCCGGCTACGAGCTCAAGATCCTGGACGACCAGGGCAGCCCGGTGGAGAAGGGCGAGGCCGGCGACCTGTACGTCAAAGGCGACAGCGCGCTCGCCCTGTATTGGGCACAGCACGAGAAATCGAAGCGCTCGATTCTCGGCGACTGGTTCTTCACCGGCGACCGGTATCGCATCGACGGCGACGGCTTTTACTGGTACGAAGGCCGATCTGACGACATGATCAAAGTCAGCGGACTGTGGGTGTCGCCGATCGAGATCGAGTCCGCGCTGCTCGAGCACCCGGCGGTGGCGGAGAGTGCGGTTGTCGGCATCTCCATCGACGGCTTCACGAAAATCAAAGCGTTCGTGATCGCCAAGCCAGACGCGCCAGGGACCGAAGCGCTCGTCATCGAGCTTCAGGACCACTGCAAATCGCGCCTGCAGCGATACCAGTACCCGCACTTGATCGAGTTCGTCTCCGACCTGCCGAAGACGGTGACCGGCAAGATCCAGCGCTACAAGCTGCGTGAACGCGCACCTGAGGCCGCGCCCGCCTCGTGACGAAAATCGCGGTGCTGCCATGCGACGGCGCGGGCAAGGAGGTAGTCCCTGAGGCGATCAAGGTCCTGAGAGCGGCCGGCGCGGACTTCGACTTCGAGGAATACGAGGTCAACGCCGACCAGTACCTCCGCACTGGCGAGCCAATCCCGGCCCACGTGTGGGGCGAGCTGGAACGAGCCGACGCGATCCTCTTCGGCGCGGTGGGCGACCCGCGGGTCAACGACACCGCGTATCTCGCCGGCGTTCTACTCCGCCTGCGATTCGAGCTCGACCTCTACGTCAACCTGCGGCCGGCCAGGCTCTACGACGACCGGCTTTCACCCCTCCGGCGCGACGACAAGAGGGGGATCGACCTGCTGATCGTCCGCGAGAACACAGAAGGGCTGTACGTCGGCATGGGCGGGCGGTTCAAAAAAGGCACCGACAACGAGGTGGCGATCCAGGAAGACCTCAACACATATCTCGGGGTGACACGGATCCTCGAATACGCCTTCGGTGTCGCGCAGCGCGAGGTGGTGATGGTCGACAAGTCCAACGCAATGACCTACGCGGGAGCGCTCTGGCAGCAGCAGTGGAAAGCCGTGGCCGCCAAGCACCCGAAGGTCAAGACGCGTCATCTATATGTGGACGCGGCGGCGATGCAGCTCGTCCGCGACCCGACGCAGTTCGACGTCATCGTCACGGGCAACCTCTTCGGCGACATCCTTTCCGACCTGACGGCGGAGCTCATAGGTGGGATGGGCATCGCCCCGTCCGGCAACATCAACCCCCAGACCGGACGCAGCCTGTTCGAGCCTGTGCACGGGACGGCGCCGGACATCGCCGGCCGGGGCGTTGTGAATCCGATCGGGTCGATTTTGAGCGCATCTATGATGGTTAGACACCTGGGTCAAACCGAAATGGCTAACGCGATCGAGGGTGCGGTCGAATCGGCCATCCGCGCGGGCGAGTGTACGCGCGACCTTGGCGGCGGCCTGTCGACTCGAGAAGTGGGCGACGCGGTGGCGAGAAGGCTGAAGGATTAGGGGGACCCCAATGGGCATGACCATGACCGAGAAGATCCTGGCCCGCGGGGCCGGTCGCGAGAGCGTCCGACCTGGCGACCTGGTCCTCGCAAAGGTCGACTTCGCGATGGGCCACGACCTGACCATCCCGCCGGCGGGAAAGATCATGCGCGAGCAGATGGGTGCAGAGAAGATCTGGGACCCGGATCGCGTGGCGGTCACACAGGACCACTTCCAGCCGGCAAAGGACGCCGCCAGCGCGACGCTGGGACGCCTGACCCGCGAGTTCTCGCATCAGATGGGCGTCAAGTGGTACTTCGAGGTGGGCCAGGGCGGCATCTGCCACACGGTCCTACCGGAGAACGGACTCGTGCTTCCGGGCGAGCTTGTCGTCGGCGCGGACTCGCACTCCTGCACCTACGGCGCGCTGAACAACTTCGCGACGGGCATCGGGTCGACCGACCTGGCGTGCGTGTTCGCGCTGGGTGAGCTGTGGTTCCGCGTCCCCGAGTCGCTGAAGTTCGTCTATCACAACCGGCTCAAGGAATGGGTCGAGGCGAAAGACCTGATCCTCTACGTCATCGGCCAGATCGGGGTCGACGGAGCGCGCTCGAAGGCGATGGAGCACACGGGCGAGGCACTGCGCCACATCGATATGGAGGCGCGCCTGACGATGACCAACATGGCGATCGAAGCCGGCGCCAAGAACGGGATCATGGAGTTCGACCAGGTCACGAAGCAGTACCTGGATGGGCGCGCCAAGCGGCCATACACTCCAGTCACTTCCGACCCCGACGCGGAGTACGAGAAGGTCTTCGAGTTCGACGTGGAGAAAGTCGAGCTCGGTGTCGCCAGGCCGATGTCGCCGGACAATTACGCGCCTCTTTCCGAGGTCGCCGGGACCAGGCTCGATCAGGTCTTCATCGGCTCCTGCACCAACTCCCGCATCACCGACCTGCGGCGCGCGGCGGCTGTCCTGGACGGGCGCAAGGTCGCGCCCGGAGTGAGGCTGATCATCACGCCCTCGTCGCATCAGGTCGCGATCCAGGCCGAGAGGGAGGGCTTGATCGGCACCTTCCTTGCCGCCGGCGCAGCATGGACGACCGCCACCTGCGGCGCATGCCTGGGCGGACATATGGGAGTGCTCGGTGAGGGCGAGGTCTGTTTGAGCACCACCAACCGCAACTTCCCCGGCCGGATGGGACACCCGAAGGCCCTGGTTTACCTCTCCAACCCGGCGGTGGCCGCCGCGAGCGCGGTGACCGGAGTGATCTCGCACCCAAGCGAGGTGCTGGCGAAGATGCCGGCAGGTCTGGCATGAGGTGCGGCGAATCCCGCGAGTGGCGGCGCTCGCGGCATTCAACTGCAATTGAATCCCGCATCTGCCGGCAGCCGCGGGTTTCGATCTAGCTCATGACACTCCCGAAAGTCGTGCGAGGCCGGGCCTGGAAGTTCGGTGACAACATCGACACCGACCAGATCATCCCGGCGAAGTACGCGATCTACTCGCTGGACGAGAAGGAGCTGGGCAAGCACGCAATGGAAGGGGTGCCCGACCGCGCCACCTGGGCGTCCCAGGTCACGCAAGGCGACATCATGGTCGGCGGCTCCAACTTCGGCTGCGGGTCGTCGCGCGAGATCGCGCCTGTGGCCATCCGTGGCGCCGGCATCTCGCTCGTGATCGCCGACTCGTTCGCTCGCATCTTCTTCCGCAACGCGATCAACATGGGTTACCCCATCATGCAGTCGCCGCAGGCTGCAGAGGCGGTCGAAGATGGCGACGAGCTCGAGGTCGATCTCGAGCACGGCATCATTCGCAACTTCACGAAGGGCGACGAGTATCGGTGCGAGGCGTTCCCGCAGTTCATGAACGAATTGCTTCGGATGGGCGGGCTGGTGCCGTGGGTGCGCAAGCAGCTTGAAGAGCGCCGTCGGATGGCCGCGTCGCGTGGATGACAACAAACCTGTAGAGCTTCAGGAGCCTCTCGAACAGCTGGCCCGCGACCCGAAGCATTTCTCGCACGACCTCAAGTTCCCGCCGGCAGGAAGGATCCGTGTCTACGACGACACGCTGCGCGACGGAGAGCAGATGCCTGGCGTGGCGATCACGCCGAAGGACAAGTACGAGCTGGCGCGCATGCTGTCCGACATCGGCGTCCACATCATGGACGTCGGGTTTCCATCCGTCTCGGAGGGCGAGCGAGAGACCCTTCGGCTCGTGCTCGGGGGACGCAAGCGCGGTGAGCTGCGAGGGGACCTCGAGGTCGTTTGCATGATGCGCTCGACGAGGGGCGATATCGACGCGACGATGCGCGTGATCGACGCGCTGGGCCACAAGCGCGATGAGGTGACCTACTTCATCTTCACCTCGGCGTCGGACCTGCATGTCAAGTACAAGCTCGGCAAGACGCTTCTGCACAGGGACGGAATTCCCGAATCGGAGTGGCTCGAGCTGCCGGTCTCCTACTACCGTGAGGCCAACCTCCGGATGATGAGCGAGGCGATCCGATACGCACGCGAGCAGGGTGCGCTCTCGATCGAGTTCGGCGGGGAGGACGGCAGCCGGGCCGACGTCGACTACATCGCCGAGATCCACCGCGAGGGTTTGAAGGCGGGGGGGACGCGGCCGTCGACACCTGACACCGTCGGCTGCTACTCGCCTTTCGCGGTGCGCGAGTACATCCCCGCAATCAAGGCCGCGGCCCCAGACGCGCCGCTCGTGGTGCATTTCCACAACGACCTCGGCCTTGGCGCGTGGAACACAGTGATGGCACTCGGCTCAGGCGCCGAGGTGTTCACGACGAGCGTGAATGGCATCGGCGAGCGAACGGGGAACGCACCGATGCACCAGGTTCTTCTTCAGCTCAGGTATCTGTTCGGCATCGAGATTCCCGGCTTCAAGTACGACAAGCTACGCACCCTGGCGCGGTACCTCGAGCGCGTGAGCGGAGTCCCGGTGCAGCCGACCGAACCTGGGATCGGACTCAACGTGTTCAGCCACGAATCGGGGATTCACACTGCGGGCATGCTCATCCACCCCGCGATCTACCAGTTCCTGCCGCCATCAGACCTCGGAGCCGAGATCACCTATGTCTACGGCAAGCACTCCGGCGCGCTCGTCATCGAGCACGCGCTGCGCGGGGCAGGCATCCGTCCAGAGCCCGAGCTGGTGGCGAAGGTGCTCGCCGAGGTCAAGCGCATCCGCGAGGAGCGTGCTGAGCGCAGCGACTTCTCAGAATTTCACAAGCAGTACTACGATCACCTCAACCGCATGGGACTGACCGCCGAAGAAGTGGTCGAGATCGCACAAGCGCTGACCGCCTGATGGCGACGACCGCCCGCGCCGACACAGGGACTCGCGAGGAGTACCTGAACCTGCATCGCTGGATGTGCATGGCGAAGGCGCTCGACGACCGCATGCACATCCTCGTCAAGCAAGGCCGAGCACCATTCGTCGGGTCGAGCCGCGGTCACGAAGGAATCCAGGTCGCGTCGACGGCCGCGATCGGTCCAGACGACTGGCTGGTGCCTCACTACCGCGGCCTGGCCAACGCAATCGTGCGCGGCCTGACGATGAAGGAATGGATGCTCGCCGTCTTCGCGAAGGCGGGCGACCCGCTGTCCGCGGGCAGGAACATCCCAGGAGGCTGCTACAGCTACCACGCGCTGAAGATCGCTCCCGTCTCCCAGGTGGTGGCCAGCTGGATCCCGAAAGCGGCCGGCATCGCTTACGCCGCAAAGCTCAGGGGCGACGGCAGCGTGACGCTGTGCACCTTCGGGGACGGCGCGACGAGCATGGGCGAGTTCCACGAAGGGGTGAACTTCGCCGCCGTCCACCGGCTGCCCATTGTGTTCGTCTGCGAGAACAACAGCTACGCGATCTCGGTCCCGATCCGGCTTCAGATGGCCAACCCCAACGTCGCCGAGCGCGCGACAGGCTACGGGATCTCCGGGCAGACGATCGACGGGACCGACGTGCCGAAGTGCTACGCGGCGGTGCGGGAGGCGGTGGCGCGCGCCCGCCGGGGCGAGGGACCGACCTTGATCGAGGCCAAGGTCTGGCGCATCAACTCCCACACCTCTGAAGACAACCAGGGTAAGTACCGGACCAAAGAGGAGCTCGCCGAGGCCTCCCGGCACGATCCGCTCATCCGCTTCACCAAGTGGCTGGTCGAGCGTCGCTGGATCACCACAGAGGAGGCGGCCGAGGTCCAGGCGATATGCGACAGGGAGGCTTCCGAGGCCGCCGACTGGGCCGAGCAGGAGCCGGATCCACTGGCTGAGGACGCGCTGAAAAACGTCTTCGCGTGACCGCTCGGTCAAACCAGCGTCAAATCCGGCTGCAAGTTCAGACGCCGAAGCTAGACTGACCAAGATTTGGAGACCGAGCCCGCCGAGCCCCGCGACTCCACTCCGCCGGAAGGCAAGACCGAGGAGCCTGTTCCGGCCGTCCCCACGCTGGAGACGACCCCGGTCTGGGCGTCGACTGTCCCGGTAGGTCCGGCCGAGAGCAGCGCGGAAACCGACTCGTCGAGCGTCGAAGAGGCCCTGCCCGCGCTCCCGATGGAGAAAGGCGACCCGGACTGGTCCAAGACGGCGTCGTCAGCCAACGGCGAGAGCAAGAAGCCGGCGCCCGGATGGGCGCAGACCGTGCCAACCTCGCCTGGCGAACGGCTGGACGGCGCCCCGGCAACATCGGAGACCGAGGCGACGGCTGAGCCCGAGGCAGAAGCGACGGTAGAACCGGTGGCCGCCGAAGAGACTGTCGAGCCCGCGGAGGTGGAAGCAACTGTCGAGCCTGCGGAGGCGGAAGCAACTGTTGAGCCTGCGGAGGCGGAAGCAACTGTTGAGCCTGCGGAGGCGGAAGCAACTGTTGAGCCTGCGGAGGCGGAAGGAACTGTTGAGCCTGCGGAGGCGGAAGCAACTGTTGAGCCTGCGGAGGCGGAAGCGACTGTCGAGCCCGCTTCGGCCGAGGCGACCGTCGAGCCGGTCGTGGCAGCGGAACCGGAGCCAGAGGCTCCGCCTAGCAGGACCCCAACGGCTGAAACACCGGTCGTGGCGGCGTTCACCGACCCTCCGAAGGCCGTCGCCGCTGACGCCATGAAGTCGACCTGGCCGCCCGCGGCGGAACGCGCCCCTGCGCCGCCCGAGGAGACCGATATCTGGCCGCCCGAACCGCCGACTGAACCCGCGATGCGCGCGTGGCCGCCGCCCTCCGAGCTCGAGGAACCGGCGACGCCTGCCCAGGCGATCCCGAGCTGGCCGGACTCCTTCGAGGCCGCGACGGCCCCTCCGGCGGCAGCCACGGCCTCGGTTCCGCCGACGATCACGCCGGCTGCGAAACCCGGCGCCTTCACGCCGGCGCCAGCACCGGCGCCGCCGGCTCCGGTGATGCAGGGACCGGCAGCTCCACCCCGGCCGCCGGCGCCCAGGCCTGCGCCGCCTGTTTCGGCCGCCCCGGCGCCCGCGCCGCCATCGGCGCCTCCGGCACCTGCCCCGGTAGAGCCCGCCCAGTCGGGCCCGCCTGCCCGGCCCACCTGGGCGCCGACGCCGCCGTCGAGCACACCAGGACCCTCGGCCCCCAAACCCGGTGGCCCTGCCCCCGTCTCGGTTCCCGCCTGGGCGCCCAGGGTTCCACTTGCATCTGAGCCTGGCACTCCGACCTGGTTCTCGCCGAAGGAAGCCATCCCGCATGCGACCGCGCAGCCCGTCGCTCAAGCAGCGCCTGAACCTCGCGCGCCGGCCCCGGCTCCGCCGGTCTCAGGCGGCCACCTCCCTGTCGCGCAGATCCCGCCCGCCCCCGCCGCTCCGGCGCCCGGCGGACCTCAGCCTCAATCGCCAAACGCCAAGCCGACCTGGGAGGTTGTGGAACAGGCTCGCAAGTCGGCGCCGCATGCGAAGGTCGAAGGTCCGACCGCCGAAGACCGCTCCTACGCGGAGTGGTTTGCGTGGGCGAAGAGGGGAGGGGCACCCGCGAGCGCCTGCCACGCCGCCGCGCAGGGCGCGTTCAAGGCGCTCTCGAGCGGCAACGACGTCGCGACGGCGGTGCAGTGGGCGACCGCAGCGATGAGCCGCCCACCGGAGAGCGTCTCCATGGCGCGTCAGAGCTATTGCGCGTGGTTCGCCCTTGCCAACATCGACCTGAACCTCGACCAGCACCGGGCGCACCTGTTCGCGCACGGCGCGATCCTGGCCCTGGACGCGGGACAGGATGCCTCAGCCGCGCACGCGGCGGGCCTGGCCGCCGCTGGAATCAGGTAGCAGCTAGCGCAGCGACCGCACCGACCGGCTTGCGGCTGCTCCAAGGCCGCAAAGGATCATCAGACCGCCGGCAATCACAAACAACGCTGTCGGGTTGACATTCGCGATCGGGCCTGACACCGCGTAAGCCACCGGAGTCATCCCCATCGAGGCGAGCATCACAAGAGACATCACGCGACCCTGCATAGCGGGGTCGATTCGTCTCTGCAGCCAACTGATGCCGTAGGTGTTGACGACGCCCGTTCCCACGCCGGACAGACCCATCGCCAAGGCCGCCGGCACAAGCGACGGCACCAGGCCGACGGCGCCTATGCCGAGGCCGAGCCAGACGCAGAGGAAGACGATCAGCCGTCCAAACCGCTTTGGCGGGGACACGAAACCGGCGCCGAGAGCTCCGGCGGTCGCCCCGACTCCCCAAGCTCCGAGGAGGACGCCGAGACCGGCCGCACCGCCCGCGAATCGCCCGTGGGCCAGAGTCGGCAGTCCTACGCCCAGCGCGGCATTGGCGCCGAAGTCGACGACCGCGATGACGATTAGGAGCACGCGAATGCCGATGTCCGCCCACGCGTAGCGAAAGCCCGCGACGATCTGGCCGCCCAGGCCGCCTCCGGCGCGGGGCTTCGCGCTCGCGGTTGCCCGGAACGCGGGCAACGTCAGGATCAATACAAAGCCGATGGCGAAAAACGCGGCGTCGCCGGCGAATGCCCACCCTGTTCCGAATGCGGCGACGACAAGGCCACCGAGCACCGGCCCGACGACGACAGTGGCTTGCGAGGTCACATTCAAGACGGCGTTGCCAGGCTCGAGCTCGCGGTCCGCGACCACCGCCGGCAGGATCGACTGCCGGGCCGGCATGAAGAAAGCGTCGACTATGCCGAACGTCGCCGCGAACCCGTAGACCTCCCAGATATGAATCCTGCCGGTGAGAGCGAACACAGCAAGGGCGGCGACGAGGACGGCGCGCAAGCCCATCGACCCGAGCATGGTCATGCGCGACGAAAGGCGGTCCGCCAGCGCGCCTCCGAGGAGCATGAGAACGGCCCTGGGCAGCGCCTGCACCAGCAGGACGGTGCCGAGTGCGAGGCTGGAACCGGTCAGCTGCAAGACGAGCCACGCCATCGCGACGTAGTTGAAGAAGTCGCCGAACAGGGAGAGGGCCGTCGCCAGCCAGAGCTTGCGAAACGGACCCGACGCAAACACTGCCCACGGTCGCGGTCGCGGCGAAATGGCTACAGGCGCATCAACCAGCTCGTCGACAGGGGAAGCCATCTAGCGCACCCGCTCGCGGCCGGCGCCAGTGGGGTCGATGCGGTCGGCAAGCCGGCGCAGGAAACGCGTCAGCATGCCGGTTCGCGAGTGGGCGTAGTAGGCGAGCTTGCGTGCTTCGTCCATACGGGCGCGCCGTTCCGCCAGCTGGCGGGCGAAGTCTTCCGGACCGGGTTCCATCGGCATCATCGCGAAACCTCCCTAGCCGTTTTCGAGGCGCTTGAGCGCCTCGTCGATGTCGATCTCGCCGCGCGCCACCTGCTCCATCAGCTCGACCCGATTGGATGACGGCGCGGCGGGGCCCCGCTCGATGCCGAGCTTGGTGAGCAGCAGGTCGAAACGCGCACGGGCCGTCGGATAGCTCACAGCGAGGTGCCTCTCGAGCTCCTTCATGTTTCCGCGCGAGGCGAGAAAGACGCGCAGCACCTCGCGGTCTTCGTCGGTCAGGACACAGAACTCGCACGAGGCGAACGAGCCCGATAGCTCCGTGTCACATGAGGGGCACGTGAGCCTAGTGACCGCAAGCCGCGAGCTGCAGACGGGGCAATTGTTGGGTGGGCGGCGAGTCGGATTGCGCGCCAAGCTATTCGACCTCCACACGGACGCTGCCCATCGTGCATTCGATTTCGAGCGTGCCTGTCCCCGAGCCGACCTTCGCATCGTTGCCGTCCGCGCTGACGCCATCGCCGAGGGCGACCTCGCCCATCGTGTTGCGAGCTTTGATGCGGACGCTGGAGGTGCGGGCAAGGGTCACTTTGACCTCGCCAACCCGGCAGCTGATCGAGCTCGCGCCCGAATCGAGCTTTCCGGAGGCATCGACGTTGCCGGCCACGACCGAGAGGTTGATCGGCGCGCGGAAATCGTTCACCACGCAATTCCCCGCCTGGATCTCTCCGGTGATCCGGCCGTGGATGCCGTCGATCTTCACATTCCCGGCCTGCACCTTTGCAAACAGGGGGAGGGTCGGGTTCATCCGGATGGTCAAGTTCCGGCCGAAGGAGTCGAGTCCGCTTCGACCCATGCGACGGGTGAACTCGAAGCTGCCCTCCGAGAAGATCGACTGCTCGATCAGCATCGTGTCGCCGTCCTGCCGGATCCGGTGAGGGCCGTCCGCCACGGCGAGGCTCACGGTCGGGTCGCCGATCACGTCGGTGTTGCCGAAGCGCGAGACGAGCTTGACTTGCCTCGGTCCGGCCGGCGCTGTGGGAGCCGTGCCGCTGTGCGGGCCCGACTCGAGGGCCTCCAGGCGGGCCGCGCCTTCCTCGGCCGTGATCCTTCCCGCGGCCACCTGGCCCAAAATTTCGCGCTGCAGGTCTTTCATCAGTCAAATTAGAAACCCAACATTGCCAAATTGTCAAGTCCGAGGACCAAAACGTCAGACCCAGGGCTCCAGATAAGCTAGCTGGGCAGTGCATCAGGTGGCGACCGGGTGACGACGCGCGTCGGCGTCGTGGCGGACACGCACTGCCCGGAATTCCTCGAGCGCCTGCCTGACCGGCTCCCGGTCGCATTCCGGGGCGTGGATTTGATCCTCCACGCCGGCGACATCAACCAGAGCTCGACCCTGGACGCGCTGGCGCTCATCGCTCCTGTGCAGGCGGTGCGTGGCGACCACGACGGCGCTCTCGAAACGTTGCCTCAGACCCGTGAGTTGACCGTCGAGGGCAAGCGCATCGTGATCGTGCACGGCAACCGCTCCCAATGGGTGGAAGAGCCCCAGACCCTGCTTTGGACGCTGAGCCTGGGTTACTTCCGGCCCCATCGTGGGCTGCCGCGCAGCTTGCGGCGAAGGTTTCCCGACGCCGACGTCATCGTCTTCGGGCACACGCACCGCTCCCACATGCGGAGGATCGATGGCGTGCTTCTGTTCAATCCGGGAGGCGTCCACCAGTGGAACCCAGTGACCGCGAAACGGCGACTGAAGCAGAACCCCGCATGGTTCGAATGGTGCTGGCTCCAGTTCGCCCGTCACCTTCAGCGCTGGGAGACGCCCTCGGTTGGCGTGCTGGAGATCGACGAGGACGGAATCATGCCCAGAGTGATCGAGCTTTAGAGTCTTTCCCTACCGGGTAACAAATAAAAGTGCCTAAGACCAAGGACTATTACGAAGCCCTGGGCGTGCCGCGAACGGCGACGCAAAAGGAGATTTCCTCTGCCTTCCGCAAGCTGGCCCGCAAGTACCACCCTGACCTCAACTCTGGCGACAAACAGGCGGAGGCTCGCTTCAAGGAGCTCTCCGAGGCGCATGGTGTCCTCTCCGACACCAAGAAGCGAAAGCTGTACGACGAGTTCGGTCCGAACTGGGCGGCGGCCGAGGCCGCCGGCGCCCAGCCAGGCGCGAGCCGTGGCGGCGGCTTCCGACCCGACTCGGGGGGCCGCGTCGAGTACCGCACCGTCACCCCTGATGACATGGAAGACCTCTTCGGCGAGGAGGGCGGCTTCGGCGACATCTTCGGCTCGATCTTCGGTAGCGCGCGCGGCCGTGCGCGCCCGCAGCCAATTGACGTGGAGGCGCCGATCACCGTGAGCCTTGCGGAGATCTATCGCGGCACGAGCCGGACCGTCGAGCTTCCGGGTGGCCGCCGCGTCGAGGTCAAGGTGCCCGCCGGAGTGAAGGAGGGCACAGTGCTCCGCGTGCCTGGACTGCGCGCGACAGTACAGGTGGCCCCGGATCCGATCTTCACGCGCGAGGGCAAGGACGTTCGCGTCGCGGTCCCCGTCCCCCTGCACGTCGCGCTTCGCGGCGGCGAGGTGTCAGCTCCGACCCTCAAGGGCGGACAGGTCAAGTTCAACATCCCACCTGAGACCCAAAACGGCACCAAGATCCGCCTGAAGGGCCTCGGCCTTCCCGATCCAAAGGGAGGCCCACCCGGGGACATGTACGCGGAGATTCGGGTGCAGCTGCCCGTCCCGATGGATGAGCCAACTCGCAAGTGGGCGGCAGAGCAACCGATCTGAGCACGACCGTCGTGTCGCGACGTCTGCTGCTTCCACTCGTTTTCATCTCCGGCATGGCGTCGCTGGGCGTGGAGTTCGGCGCATCACGCCTCCTTGCGCCGTACTTCGGGACAAGCCTTTACGTCTGGGGCGTGCTGATCGGCCTGATCCTGATCTATCTGTCAGCCGGCTACGTCATCGGCGGCCGGCTGGCCGACCGATATCCGCGCGAGGAGGTGCTGTACCAGATCACTGCGTGGGCAGGTTTGTGGATCGGCATCATCCCGCTCGTGAGCTACCCGATCCTGCTCATCTCGCAACAGGGGTTCAAGGAAGTGAGCGTTGGCCTTGTCCTGGGCACGCTGCTTGCGGTGGTGCTGCTGTTCGCAGCGCCGGTGATCCTGCTCGGCTGTGTGAGCCCGTTCGCGATCCGGCTGCTGCTGCGCGACATCGAGACTGGTGGCAACACCGCGGGTCGCGTCTACGCCCTCTCGACTGCGGGCAGCATCCTTGGCACGTTCCTCCCTGTCTTCTGGTTCATCCCGACGTTCGGCACGCGTCCGACGCTCGAGGGATTCGGCCTTGTTCTGGTTGCGGTCTCCGTCGCGGGTTTGTGGCCCTGGCCGCGTCGTCGGTTATACGCGGCGTTCGCAGCCGCTGTCATCCTCGCGTGGATCTTTCTTCCCTCCGGCATAAAGCCGCCGCAGGTCGGCAAGCTACTTTATGAAAAAGAGTCGGCCTACGGATACATCCAGGTCGTCCAGGACGGATCGAGGACGGAGCTGATCCTCAACGAGGGTGAGGCCATCCACTCCATCTACGACCCGAGCAGTCTTTCGACCGGTGGGCCATGGGACTACATGCTCGTCGCCGACTCATTCCGGGCCGCCCAGGACGGCGAGGTGCGGCCGAACGACGTCGCGATCCTCGGCCTTGCCGGCGGCACGGCGGCGCGGCAGTACACGGCGGCCTACGGCACCAGCGTGCAGATCACCGGCGTGGAGATCGATCCCGAGATCCTGAACGTCGCGCATCGCTTCTTTCACCTCGACGAGCCCAACGTGCATCCTGTGACGGCCGATGCTCGTTACTGGCTCGACACGGAAGCCGGCAAGTACGACGTGATCGTGATGGACGCGTACCGCCAGCCGTATATCCCGTTTCACCTCACGACTCGAGAGTTCTTCAGCGAGGTGCGCGACCACCTCAGGCCCGGAGGAGTGGCGGTGGTCAACGCGGGCCGCACCGCGACCGACTACCGGCTCGTCGACGCGATCGCGAGCACGATGGCCGCGGTGTATCCAAGCGTCTTTCTCGTCGACGTTCCGCAGTTCAGCAACACGCTCGTTTATGGGTCGACCGAGCCCACAACGGTCGCTGCCGTCGAGCACAACCTGGGGTTGGTCAACGAGCCACTGGCGCAGTCCGTGGCGCAGAGCGTCCTCAACGACGGCAGGCTGCGCGTCTCGCCATACCACGACCAGGTCTTCACCGACGATCTCGCGCCGGTCGAGCGATTGATCGACGAGATCATCTTCAGCTACGCGACCGGGGGCTAGCTGCCTGAGTGCAGAGCTCCCTTGACCTGCTCGCCGGCCAGGGACTGATCGGATGCCAGGCATAGGAGTCGGACCCGTCCCGTAGCGACGAGGCGATCCTCTTCGTCGACGATGCTGGCCGCCCAGACCTGGGTCTGCCTTCCGCGCGTGACGGGCGTTGCGACCGCTCGCAGCCTGGTGCCCGCTCGCACGGCGCGGATGAAGCTCGTGTTGTTCTCGAGGCCGACCACATGCTGGCCGCGCTCGCGAGCGACGAGGTACGCGCCGATCGAGGCCAGCGTCTCGATGACGCCGCAGTGCACGCCTCCATGGACGATGCCGTAGGCCTGGAGGTGTTGGGGTCCGATGGTCATCTCGGCCCGGACCTCGTCTTTGGTGGCCGAGGTAATTTTCATTCCCATCGCCTCGGGCCAGCCCTCGCGTCTCGCATTCATCTGCGTCGCGAAGTCGTCGGCCACAGGCCAATCCTAGTGACAGGAAAAAAGTGAGGACCGAAAGACCCGCCGACCTGTCTAAATGCTGAGGGCCCGGCAAAGCCGGGCCCTCATGCGTCTACGTTCGCAGTGCTACCGCCTCCGACTCCAGAAGCCGGATTTGGATATGGAAGCCCTAGAGGCTAGAAGCTGCCTTCCTCCCGAGCTCCCGGCTGGCAAACGAGGCGGCTGGCACCACGACTCGGTTTATCCAAGCTTCGCCTCACCTCCTTGCCCCACGGGCGTTGAACTTCGTCCGAAAGTGTACCGAATAAACTTCCCGAGATGCCCATCCGATATGTCGCCGTGTGCGGCGCGACCGAGGCGACGCCGTCGCAGCTCGATGCGGCGCGTGAGGTGGGGAAGCTCCTCGCACGGTCGGGCGCGATCCTGATCAACGGCGGGTATGGCGGGGTCTCGGGCGCGGCCAGCGAAGGCGCGGCGAGTGAAGGCGGCACCGTGGTCGGCCTCCTCTCCGAGGGCGATCGCGATGGCGCGAACCAACACCTGACCATCTCCCTGCCCACCGGACTGGGACAAGGGCGCAATCTTCTGATCGTCACCGCGGCCGAGAGCGTGATCGCGATTGGTCGGGGATGGGGGACCCTGAGCGAGATCGCGCACGCGCGCAGGCTCGGCCGTTCCGTGTTCGCGCTCGACACGTGGGATGTGCAGGGCCTCGAGGTCGTGGATACGCCGGCCGAAGCGGTGAAACGTGCAATCGAAGGCTGAGCAAATGCAAGCGTCCGCATCCGGTCCGGTCGCTTCGCGACGGGGCCACCTTCCCCAGCAAGCGGGGAAGGGAAGAGCGGGGAAGGGAAGAGTGATGAAGCGGGTAGCCCAGAAGGCCGACGGCCGCTACCTGATCTACTTCGAGAAGACGCCGGCCGCTCGCAGGGTGACTTCATAGTCATGTCGGAACTACGTTGGCATCCGCTGCTCGAAGAATGGGTCACCGTCGCTCCGTGGCGCCAGGACCGGACGTATCACCCGTCAGCGGAACACTGCCCCTTATGCCCGACGCGACCTGGGCAGCCGGAGACGGAGATCCCGGAACCCGATTACCACATCGTGGTTTTCGAAAATCGTTTTCCCTCCTACACGGGAGAGCAGGGACGCTGCGAGGTCGTTTGCTACACGCCCGATCACGACTCGTCGCTTGGCGAGCAAAGCGTCGACCATATCCGTGACCTCATAGAGGTGTGGCGCGACCGCACCAACGAGCTCAGCCGCCTGCCAAATGTGAAATATGTGTTCGTATTCGAGAACCGCGGTGAGGAAATCGGCGTCACGCTGAGCCATCCGCACGGCCAGATCTATGCGTATCCATTCCTTCCCCCGGTCTTGCAGCGCGAGCTCGCCGCGGAATCGCGACACATGCGCAAGACCGGACGGTGCCTGTACTGCGACGTCATCGACGGGGAGAAGGACGGCGTGCGTACAGTGCTGCGAGACGAGCGCTGGATCGCCTTCGTGCCGCCATTCGCGCGGTGGCCGTACGAGGTGCACCTGGCGCCGACCAACCATCGGGGCGGTTTGATCGACCTGGACGAAGAAGACGATGTTTCGTTCGCGGCGTGCTTGAAAGGGCTCCTCCAGAAGTACGACCAGCTGTTCGAGAAACCTCTTCCTTATGTGATGGCGATGCACCAGAGGCCTCCCGGACGCGGCGGGCGTCACCACCACTTCCACATCGAGTTCTATCCACCCAACCGCACGCTCGACAAGCTGAAGTACCTCGCCGGCTCGGAGCTCGGAGCCGGCGCGTTCGTCCTCGACGCTCGGGCCGAGGACACGGCAGCGGAGCTGCGTGCGCTCTGAGTCGACGTGGCACGGGAGGGCTCCCGGCCGGGTGAACCTCATCGGCGAGCATGTCGATTACCTCGGTGGCATCGTCCTGCCCGCGGCGGTGGACCGCTTCACCGAGGTCACGGGTCAGGCGTCGGCGAATTGGTCGATCGCGAGCGACGTCGAGGGCGGGCTGGCTTACGTGCGCGCCGTGGGCGAGGAGCTTGGCGTCGTGCCCCAGGACGTGCACGTCAATTCCCAGATTCCGCCCAACGCGGGCATCAGCTCCTCCGCGGCGCTGCTGGTCGCCGTCGCCGCCGGCCTGAGGCCGGACATGGATGGAAGAGAGGCCGCGCTCGCCTGCCAGCGTGCGGAGCAGAAAGCGACCGGAGTCCACGTCGGCGTGATGGACCAGTTCGCATCGGCCCTCGGGCGCCAGGGCGACGCGCTGCTGCTCGACTGCGCGACCCTGGAGTATGAGTTGGTCCCTTTTCCAGACGAGGTCGCGATTGCGGTGATCGATTCCGGTGAGCACCGGTCGCTCGCGGCGACGCCGTACAACCAGCGGCGCCGTGAAGCGGAAGCGGGCGATCCGAAGCGCATGCGCCACGTCCATTCGGAGATCGCGCGGGTGCGCGCCTTCGTCGCCGCGCTTCGCGAGCGGGACTTCAACCGGCTGGGCGAGCTGCTGAAGGAGTCGCACGCGAGCCTGCGCGACGACTTCGAGGTCTCGACGCCAAACGTCGATGCCCTGGTGGAGCGTGCGAGCTCCATCGACGGCTGCTACGGCGCGCGCATCATGGGGGCCGGCTTTGGGGGCAGCATGCTGGCGCTGCTCGACCGCAGCAAGACGCAGCCTTTCGTCGCGGTCCTGGGCAGACCCGTACTCATCTGCTCGACGGCTGACGGCGCTTTCGCGCCGTCGCGCGCAGGGCGCCTTACAGATTGAATCCGTCATGAGCGATTCGCTGTTCATGCCCCTGACGCAGCGGGCCGCGGGGCGGCGCGAGCTCAGCGGCTGGGAGGCGGTGTGGGTGCCGCTCGGCGAAGGCGAGGCCGAGGGCCTCACGATCGGGCGCGGGACGGGGTGGAAGCCGATCGAGGTGCCGCGCCAGCTCGCCGCGCGCGAGGGGCGCCAGTCAGTGTGGTACCGGGCGGAGTTTCCGCGGCCGGACCACGCGGGTCGAGTCGTGCTGCGCGTCGGCGGCGCGTTCCTCGCAACCAATGTCTGGTTGAACGGACGCCTGCTCGGTTCGCATTACGGCTACTTCGCCCCCTTCGGCTTCGACCTCACGCCGTACCTCAAGCCCGAGAACCTGCTCGTGATCTGCTGCGAATCTGCGGTCGAGACGCAGCCAGAAAAGAAGCGCCACATCATGGGCCTGTTCAACGACGGCGACCTGAAACCCTACCCTGCGTCGGCTTACTCGAGCCTGCCTGAGCCTTACGGCGTCGAGGTGCCGCTCGGCCTGTGGCAGCCCGTGCAGCTCGAATATGTCGGACCCATCGCGGTGGACTGGCTGCGCCTGAAGCCAACCTTCGAGGCGGGTGACGGCCGGCTCGAGGTGGAGGCGCGGCTCCGCAACCTCGACGGCCGCCAGATGGACGGCGAGGTCGAGCTCATCCTGCCGTCGCCGGGCAGGGATGTGCTCCGGCTCCGCCGCGACGTGCGCCTCGCCGGCGGGACCGAGGAGACGGTGACGATGCGCCTTGCGTTCCCCGGGGTCAAGCGGTGGCAACCGTGGCGGCTCGGCGAACAGCCGCTGTATCGCGCCGAGGTGATCACGCGGACCGCTGACGGAGTCGAGTCGTCGCGCGTCGACGACGTGTTCGCCTTTCGCGAGCTGAGCTGGGATATCGGGCCTCGGCGGTGGAGCTTTTCCGTGAACGGCCGCCCGATGTTCTTACGCGGCGCTTGCTATGCGCCCTCGAACAGGCTCGATGAGCTGACGGCCGAGACGTTCGCGGCGGACATCGCAGTCGCCAAGCAGGCGAACCTCGACGCGCTGCGGGTCGTCGCCAACGTGCTGCCCGCCGACTTCTACCGGCAGGCCGATGCGGCCGGCATGCTCGTCTTCCAGGACCTGCCGCTGATCGGCACATACGTGTACCACGGCCGTAACGACGAGGCCCGCTTCTTCGAGACCGCGGCGCGCGAGCAGCAGGCCGAGATGGTCGCGATGCTGCGCAACCATGCGTCGGTCGCGCTGTGGATCGGCCACGATGAGCCGCCCTGGCTGGCCACCAACTTCGACCTCGGCGACGTACACACGGTGCGCCAGAACCATTCCGTCGATCAGGACCTGAAGGCCGGATTCGACCGGCTCGATCCGAGCCGGCCATCGATCGCCGCGTCGGGCGACGTCGATCTTCACCTGATGCTCGGCTGGTCTGATGGTTCGTGGCGCGACATCGGCCACGTCGAACCGTTGATGGTCACGGCGTTCGGGTCTCAGTCCCTGCCGGACGTCGACTCGCCCGCGTGGGAGAAGATCGGCAAGCGATGGCCTGTCGCCGATGACGAGCCTGCATGGCGACATGCTGGATTTCAGCCGGTCAACTGGGCCGAGCGTGGCGTGGGCCTGCCCTCGTCGTATCAAAGCCTCGACGACTACGTGGAAGCGTCGCAGGAGTACCAGGCGGGCCTGGTCCGCTATGCGGCGGAGCACATGCGCACACGAAAGTTCGAATCCTGCTGGGGCGCCTTCGCCTACCACCTCGTGGATCCGTTTCCCGGCATCGGATTCGGGCTGCTCGACGGAACGCGGCGGCCCAAGCTCGCGCTCGAGGCCCTGGCTATCGCGTTCAAGCCAACCCGCGTGATCATCGAACCGCTGGTTTTCGAGGGGGCGCGGCCATTCGGCGTGCTGCAGAACCCGCGCGTTCCGTTTGCCGCGCGACTTGTCGTCGTCAACGACGACCCGAGCGTGATGGGCCGCGGTGTCATTCGCTGGTCGGTCGCGAGGGAGAAGGCGGCGGGCGCTCGCGGCCTTGACCGCATGCGCGACGTCGTGCAGAAGAAGTCGTACTCCGGCTCGGTCGAGGTCGAGGTGCCGACCGCGTTCGAGCCCGCGGTCAGCGCCACGACGCTCAGCCTTCCGCTGGCAGCGGAGGGCGAGTACCGGCTCGACGCGACGCTCACCGTGTCCGGGCGTGAGTTGGATCACGCTGAACTCACCTTCATCGTGTCCTCGGCGCAGTCAGCAGATCGGCCCCGCCCCGAGATTCCTCGTTACCTTGCAGAGCGGCTCGCCGACCTGAAGAGCCTGCGTCCCGAGAATCAGGGCTTGAGCTTTGCGCTCGAGAATCGGACCCGCCCGGCGGTGTTGGTAGGCGTCACGGGTTTGCGCCTCGATGGTGTTCTCGTCACCGGGCATCAGCTGCAGATCGAAACGAATGCGGGCCTTGCGCCACTGCCCAAGCGTCTCGACATGCCGCTGGGCAGGCGCATGGTGCTTTACGTCGTGACCGGCGAGCCGATCGCTGCAGGCGCCCATTCGCTCGAGGCGGACATCACCGTGCCGGGGGTGGCGTCGGGAAGGCTGGTGATCGAAAACGGCGCTATGTCGCGTGGCGGTGGCTGACCTCGGTGGCATACTTCTGCACTACGCATTTGTCGCTTAACGCCAAGGATCCACTGCCGCAGTAGGCGAGAAGGGAGGCTCCCCACCGTATGCCCGTTGAATACGCAGACATCATCCTCGCGGTCGCGGCCCTTATCGCCGCCGCGCTGTATCTGAGGACCAGACGCCGCCGCAAGAAGAAGTCCGCCCCTCCGGTTCGCCCTGCCGCCCCGACCAACCAGACGGCCGGCGTGGCCGCCACGTGGGCGCCGCCGACGCCCGCGCGACCGGCAATGACCCCGGTGGCGCCCACGATCGTCTCTCCGCCCAACTCTGGGTGGGCAGCTCCCGCCGCGGCCAAGCCTGCAGCGGGCGGCTGGGGATCGCCTGCCTCGCCCGCGGTCGCCTCTTCTCAGGCTCCGTCGACCTCGCCGTCATGGGGCGCGCCCCCCGCCTCCGCGCCGCCTCCGCCCGCGGCCTCGCCGACCTGGGGTGCGCCGCCGCCGGCGCCACCTGCAGGCGGGGCCCCGACATGGGGCTCGCCGACGCCGGCGCCACCGCCCGGCTCGGCCCCTGCGCCTTCGTGGGGCGCACCGGCCGCGCCGCCGCCCGCGTCGCCCCCGGCCGCCGAGCCGGCACCGTCATGGGGAGCCCCCCCGGCTCCAGCCCCATCCTGGGGCGCGCCGCCGGCTGGGGATCCCGCCGGACAAGCCGTCCCTTCGGCGCCGTCGTGGAATCCGCCCGCCGCGCCGGGCTTGGACGCCTCCCCGGCGGCTCCACCTCCGGCCCCGTCTCCGGCGGAGGCTGCACATGCGCCGTCGGGCAGCGATTGGGGTGCGCCCGCCTCGGCCGCGTCCTGGGGCGCGCCGCCGGCGGCGGCTCCGGCCCCTCCTCCGACTGTCGCCCCGTCCTGGGAGCCGCCGGCAAGCGGGTCGGCGGCGGCCGCTCCGTCCTGGGGCGCGCCTTCGGCCGCGCCGGCGTGGGAACCCCCGCAGACCGAAGAGCCCGCGGCACCTCCCGCTCCGTCATGGGGAGCACCCCCGGCGTCCGCCGCACCCTCCCCGGAGCCTCCGCCCGCCGCTCCCGCGCCCCCACCCTGGAATTCGCCGGCGCCGGCCTGGTCGGCCGCGGCAGCAGCGGCTGAGCCCGCACCTCCGCCTTCAACCGACGCCGAGCTTGCTGCGGGCGCCGAGGCGGCGGCTCAGGCATCACCTGCCGAACCGGCTTCCGCCGAACCACCCGCCGCGCCGTGGCAGGCGCCGCATGTCGCCGCGGGCTCCGATGTGGCTGAGACGATGGTCGCGCGGCCGCGGATCGACACCGGCGGCGCGGAGCGTGAACCCACCACGCTGATGCCCGCATGGCAGCCGCCCCCGCCGGCCCCCCCGCCGCTGCCCGAGACGATGGCGATGCCTGCGAGGAGCACCCAACCGGGCGCGGCAGCCGTGGGCGCCGGCCCCCAGGCCGAGATGACGATCGAGACAGGACCTGACGCCGGCCACAAGCATCGCGCCGGCGACCACGCCATGCGCCTTGGCCGCTCGCCCGACAACGACGTGATCCTCCGGGACCCGGCGACCAGTGGGCATCACGCGCGCCTGGAGCGCCGCGGCGATCAGTTCTGGCTCGTCGACCTGGGCAGCACGAACGGCACGTTCGTCAACGGCGAGTCCATCCAGGAGAAGCAGCTGAACCATGGCGACCGCGTGACAGTTGGCCAGAACTCAGTCCATTTCTCGGTACTCGAGGCGTAGTGCCGGTCCGGCTCGTTAGTTAGCACGATGCGTCTACGTATCGCGTGGGCCACAGACCCAGGTCTCGAGAGAGAAGAGAACGAGGATTCTGTCGCGGTCTGGCGCAATAAGGCCGGCCTCGACACGCTGATCGTGGTCTGTGACGGGATGGGCGGGCACGCGGCCGGTCAGCATGCGAGCTCGATCGCAGTGAAGACCGTGACCAAGGTTCTGGCGGAAGACGGGCAGGAAGGGCCCGACGTCGAGCGCCTCAAGCGTGCGTGCAAAGAGGCGAACACCGCCGTGTTCGCCGCCGCGCGCGACAACCCGGAGTGGGCGGGCATGGGGAGCACGATGACGATCGCGGCGATTCGCTCCGGCGAGATCGGCTTGCTCAACGTAGGCGACAGTCCGGCCTACCTGTTTCGCAATGGGCTGGCCAAGCTCATCTCGCAGGACCACTCATGGCCTGCGGAGCAGGTACGTCTCGGTTTGATCAAACCGGAGGAGGCGGCCAGCCATCCGCTCAAGCACCGCCTGACGCGCGCGGTTGGCGTCTGGGAGCAGATTCAGGCGTTCACCGACAAGATCGAGCTCAACGAAGGCGACGCAATCGTGCTCTGCAGCGACGGCGTCGAGACGGCGGGCGTCAGCGTCGAGGAGATGGGGCGGCTGCTCCTCGCCGACGGCAACCTCGACCGCGGTGCGGAGAGGGTAATCGAGCGGTGCCGCGAGCTGGGCGCTCCGGACAACGTGACGCTCGCGGTGGCACGAGTCGAGGTCGATGTGACGAAGACTGCCGTTCTGCCCAAGCTGAAGATCTAGAAGGAGCGCGCCAGCAGCTCCGACACATGCTCGACCTTCATCGTCGAGCCTCTTTTGCGCAAGCCTGTGGCGAGCTGCATCTGGCAGCCCGGGTTCGCCACCGCGACGACGTCGGCGCGCGTGGCGATGAGGTCATCGAGCTTCTCCTGCAGGATGCGGTTCGACATGTCGGGCTCCAGCGTGCTGTAGAGACCGGCCGCGCCGCAGCAGATGTCAGGGTGGCGCATCTCGGTCCAGTCGATGCCGGGCAGGGCCCGCATCAGGTCGCGCGGCTGCTTCTTGATTTTCTGCGCGTGCGCCAGGTGACAGGCGTCCTGATAGGTCACTCGCATCTTGACCTCTCGCCTGGGCGCGGGAAGCCCGACCTCGGCCAGCCACTCGGTGAGGTCCTTGACACGTCCTTTCAAAGCTGGATAGAAGTCTTTGAGGTGCGCGCCGCATCCCGCGGAGTCGACGATCAGCGCGTCGAACGTGCCGGCGTCATAGGTCCGCATGTTCGCCTCGCGCAGTCGCTCCGCTCCTTCGAGGTCGCCGTTGTGCGCGAACAGCGCACCACAGCATCGCTCGCCTGGAGGAAACCAGACCTCGCACCCCGCGAGCTGCAGCAATTTCACGGCCGCCTCGTGCGACTGGGGATAGAGGATCGGCATCACGCATCCGACGAGAAACGCGACACGGTGCTTGCGTTCGCCGATTGCCGGCGCGATGTTGCCTTCGGGCGCGCGGTACTGAGGCGATAGTGGCGGCAGCATGCGGCCGGAGCGGGCGACCGACGTGAGGCGCAGCTTCTGGGCGAGGCGCGTCGCGGCGCCGGCCGCCTTCAAACGCCCTGGATGACCGACCAGCCGGCGCAGCGCGGCACGGCTCACCACGCGCTTGAACGATGGCCGGCGAATGTCTTCCACGTCCGCGCGCCCGGCCTCGATGATGCGGCCGTACGGTACGCCCGACGGACAAACTCCCTCGCACGTTCTGCAGCCGAGGCACAGGTCGATGTGCTTCACCTGCTCTTCGTCAAAGGCAATCGTTCCGCGCTTCCACTGGGTCATGAGGTAGATGCGCCCGCGAGGCGACTCGGTCTCGAGTCCGGTAACTCGAAACGTCGGACACGCGTCGAGACACAATCCGCAGTGGACGCAGGTGGCGAGGTCGTCGTCAGATAGCCGGGCAAAGTAGTTTGTCTTCCCCGCTTGCGGGGAAGTACCGCCGCCAGGCGGGGATGGGGCTGGCCCCGATCTGCTCAAACCACGAACCTCCCGGGATTCAGGACGCCGTTCGGGTCGAAGGCCTTCTTGAGGCGCCGCATGATGTCGATCGTCGCCGGCGCGGCGCCCCAGGCACCGACCTCGCGGATGAAATCGTCGGGCGCCGCCAGAATCACGAGCGTTCCGCCGGCCTTCTCGGCCCGGGAGCGCAGGTCGCGGACGGATTGCGCGTCGGTGGAGATCGCCCAATGCGCGACGCCATTGCCCGGTGACGCCCACCACTCTGCGCCGTCAGGCAGTGCGTCGACGATCTTGCGCAGCTCAGAGCGCGGCGCTGCGATTCGCGCCCAGCGCTCTGGCGCGCGGCGGGCGTGGTCGTCCCACACGGCGGGGTCGGCGCGCTGCCAGCCAAGCTCGTCTCTCACGCGCTTGACTGCCGCGGGGCTGCCCGCATAACGCGCGAGCACGCGGCCGTCCGAAAGGACCTCGAGCGCCGAGGGAGCGAGCGGCGTCGAAAGCGCCCGTTCCCCGGCGGCCCAGCCGCCCGCTTCGGAAAGCGTCTCGTCTTGCAGCGGCTTCGGGAAAACTTTGAAAGATGCGGCGACGATCACACCGAGCGATCCCAGCGCGCCGTAGTGCAGCTTCATCATGTCGTAGCCGCTGACGTTCTTCACCACGCGCCCGCCGCCGGTGGCCAGCTTGCCGTCAGGCAGCGCCACGCGAATGCCGATCAGGAAATCGCGCGGCGACCCGTAGCGCAGTCGCAGCGGACCGGTCCAACCGGTGGCGAGCAGCCCGCCGATGGTGTGGCCCGGCGAGTTGAAGGGATCCACTGGTAGGAACTGGCCTGTCTTGCCCAGCTCGGCCTGCAGAGCCTCGAGGGTGATGCCCGCCTCGACGCTGACCACCATGTCTGCCTGCGAGTGCTCGATCACGCGGTCGAGGCCCGTCGTGTGCAGCAGAACATCGCATCGGTCCAGCGGGTCGCCCATGCCACGAGCGCGTCCCCCGCCGGCCGGTGCGACTGCCAGATTGGACACCGCTGCGTCGTGCAGGCGCCGGGCCAGCTCCTCGGCCGTGGCCGGTTTTTCAACTGCCGGTGCCTTCACCACCATCTGGCTTCGATGGCCAGCCCGGTGCGGCCGGCAAGGTGGACCGCTTTGCGTGATGGGTCGGGGAAAATCTTGCCCGGATTGAGAATGCCATCTCCGTCGAAGACGTCCTTCACGCGGTGCATCGCATCGAGGTCGTCCTCGCTGTAGATCCACGGCATGAATGCGCTCTTTTCGAGCCCGATGCCGTGCTCGCCCGAAAGCGCACCGCCGAGCTCGACCACCGCGCGAAGCATCTCCTCGCCCGCCCCTTCGACCTGGTGAATGACCTGGTGGTCGCGCATGTCGAAGAGGATGTTGGGATGCAGGTTTCCGTCGCCGGCGTGAAAGACATTGGCGACGGGCAGCTTGTAGTGCTCGCCGATCTCGCCCACGGCCGAAAGTACCTGCGGCAGGCGTGAGCGCGGCACGACTCCGTCGTGCAGGTAGTAGTTGGGCTTGATCCGTCCTAGCGCGCCGATCGCTCCCTTGCGCCCGGCCCACAACAGCTCGCGCTCGGCCGGGGTCTGCGCTTCACGCAGCGCGTAGCCGTGGTTCGCGGTGAGGATCTCGCTGATCGCGGCCGTGAGCTCGCGCGTCGATTCCTGAATTCCGTCGACCTCGACCAGGAGGACGGCACCAGCGTCGGTCGGATAGCCCGCGTGGTAGTGGGCCTCGACCGCGCCGACGGTCACACGGTCCATCATCTCGAGCGCCGCGGGCACGATCCCGTGTCCGATGACAGCCGAAACAGCCTGGCTTGCGGTGTCGATGCTTGGGAACGCCGCGAGCAAGGTTGCCACGCTCGTCGGTATGCGCAGCAGCTTGACCTTGATCTTCGTGATCGCGCACAGCGTGCCTTCCGACCCAACCAGCACGCCGCACAGGTCGAGACCCACGCGGTCCGGAGAGTCGCCGCTGACCCAGTGCACGCTGCCGTCGGCGAGCACGACCTCCATGCCGAGCACATGGTTGGTCGTGACGCCGTAGTAGAGACAGTGCGGGCCGCCTGAATTTTCGGCCGCGTTGCCACCGATCGTGCAGGCCTTCTGGCTGGAGGGGTCGGGCGCATAGAAGAGTCCGTGCTGCGCCGCCACGAGAGAGAGCTCCTGGTTGACGACCCCAGGCTCGACCAGAGCCGTCTGGGCAACCGGGTCGATCTCGAGGATGTGGCGCATGCGCGTCACCTGCAGCGCGATGCCGCCGCGGATCGTCACGGCTCCTCCGGACAGTCCCGTGCCCGCGCCTCGTGGCACGACCGGAATCCTGTGCTTGGCCGCGACCCTCATCACGGCCGCCACGTGGTCGGTCGACGAGGCGAGCACGACGGCGTCCGGAAGGGCGCCTTCGATCGAACCGTCGCGCTCGAAGATGCGCAGGTCGTTCGGCGCATCGATCACGGATTCACGTCCGACGATGCGGCGCAGCGCTTCGGCGACGCCGGCTGGGAGCGGCATCAGGCGATCGGCGCCTCGCGATCGGGGCTGTGCTCGAAGGCCTCGAAACGCCGGGTCATCGCGCCAGGAAGACCGGGCGCCTCCCTCGCCTGCGCGCCGACGATGAGCAGGTCGAGCCAGCGCTTGCATTCCTCGTCGGTCGGCATGCCGTCCTCGCGCTCGAAGATGGCCTCCTGGATGCGGCTGTGGCGCGAGACCTGGATCGTGTACCAGACCGAAAGGCCATCCGGCGTGACGAGGTGGTGCGACTCATCGACCCGGCGGTTGATGGGAAGACGCAGCGGCTTGGCTTCGGCCGCCGCTCGCAGCCGTGCCGCCGCGCTTGCCATGTGGATCACCAGGTCCAGCTTAAACTCGAACCAGTGACCGGAAGGGAGCGTGTCACGGCGGCGCTGGCGATGGACGTGGCCGACCGTCCGCCCGTCGGAGCCTGGGGCCACACCTATCGTGAGGAGTGGTCGCCGGAGGCCCTCGCCGCGGTGACTGTGGAGCGGGCGCGCCAGTATGGCTGGGACTTCGTCA
>Ga0209805_1000363_pt1 | contig 27542 bp, 27 predicted proteins | sample GraSoiAngelo_148_FD_185905 | JGI IMG/M metagenome (GOLD analysis project Ga0209805, IMG submission 185905) | Grasslands soil microbial communities from the Angelo Coastal Reserve, California, USA - 14_1009_09_20cm (SPAdes) (version 2) | ecosystem: Environmental > Terrestrial > Soil > Grasslands ...
CGCGCAACAGCGCTGGATGTGATCGCGGTGACAGACCACGACACCATCGAAGGCGCGCTGCGCGCCGCGGACCACGCCGCCGGCCGCTCGAAGCTCCAGGTCGTGATCGGCGAGGAGGTATCGAGCCGGGACGGCCACATCGTCGCGCTCTTCATCGAACGGCGGATCCGGCCTGGCATGTCCGCCGCCGCGACGGTGCACGCCATCCACGATCAGGGCGGCCTCGCCGTCGCCGTACATCCTTTCTGGCGCACCCAAAGACGGACACGGAGCGGTCCGGTGCACGGCGTCGGCTGGTTGGCCGCTGAGCTCGCGTTCGACGCGATCGAGGTGGAGAACGCCACGCCGGGCTTCTATGTCTTCAATCAGCTGGCACGGCGCCTGAATCTCGGTCTCGGGTCAGCCGAGCTTGGTGGGTCGGACGCGCACATCCTCGACGCGGTGGGCCGCGCCTACACCGAGTTTCCGGGCAAGACTGCCGGTGCGCTGCGCGAGGCGATCGAGACGGCGACCACCGTGGCGGGCCGGCGACGTTATAAGGCGGTCGGCCTGGTGCGCTACGCAGCCTGGGGCTTGAACCACCAGCGGTACGCGGTAGGCTGAGCACGCGCGCCGCCCCGTTAGCGCCTCGTTGGCGCCAACGGACCCGAAAAACCACGTTCGATCGGCTCCGTTGGATACAACGGGGCGAGTCAGCCGTACCTACCATGGATGTGCGCCCGCTTAGCTCAATGGATAGAGCGCCTGACTTCGGATCAGGAGGTTGCGAGTTCGAGTCTTGCAGCGGGTACCAACTAGCGGATCTGCGTCCTGAAGTCGTGTCTTGCCAAGGAGACCAAATGCAACAGCGCTTCGCGAGCCAGACGGGGTTCATCGGTGCGAATACTCGATACGCTTGACGCGCTCGCTGCCGTCGGCGCACTCGTCGTGATCTTGATTCTGCTGGCCACTGGCAGAGTGCCCCGGGATCTCGAACTGTGGGCTTATGGTTTGGGCGGTGCGCTGCTGGTCGCCGCGGCGGTGGTGACCATAAGGAAGCGTCAGAAAAAGGCCGACCCTTAGCTCAGCCACCAAACGTGCTGCTGAGCTCGAGTCTTAGCGCGGTACCAACGACTCTGGATTGAACTTGATCAGGGTCCCCAGTCCCGGCCGCGACGAACCAGCAGATAAACGCCCAGCAGGATGAGCAGCGAAGGCCACAGCACGTCGCCTGGAAGCCACTTCAGCAGCCCTAGGTTCTGGAGCAGGATGTAAACGCCGACCACAACCAGCGCCGCACCCCAGAACCAGCCGCCTCCCCACCAGTTCCAGGGCCCGAACCAACCGGGCCCGTACCACCCGCCCGAACGTCGCTGGTCGCGCCAGTAGTCGCGCTGTTGGTGGCGCCAGGCCCTCCACTCGTCCCGAGACGCGCCGGGTCCAGGCTGCGGTGGCGGCCCCGGCGGCTGAGTCGGAGGCGGATTGCTCGCCATCGATCGGATCGTACGCCCGGCTGATAGTTTCGGACGGTACGGCACGACACGACACGACACGACACGTGGTCCTGCTCGTCAGAGTGAGGTAATTGACCTCAAAGCAATTAGTGTTAACCGCCGCATGAGCAAGTCGCTTTTCGTCGCGGCGCCGTGAACGAGCCCCCCAGCCAACTGGCTCCCCTTGGGATCGGCAATTTGTCCCCTGATGGTCGTTACCGCTGGGACGGTGCCAGCTGGCTGCCTGTTCCAGTGGTCAACGCACCGGCGCAGCAAAAGATTGTTGTTTCGGCAGGCACCGCTTTTAAGCTCGGCTTCTTCGGGTTCTGGGGCGCGGCCGTCGCGAGCATTGTTGTCTGGATCTTGGCCTTTATCGTTCTCGGTGCGTGTGGGGCGATGCTTGCCGGGACGCTTCGCGGAACACCCACGCCCTGACGGCGCATCAGTAAGGCGCGTCAATCGCCTAATGGCACGACACGTGGTCCTGCTGCGCGGCGTCAATCTCGCGATGCGCAATCGCATCTCGATGTCCGAGCTCCGCACCGCGCTGGAGGCGGCCGGATTCGGCGAGCCTCGGACCTATGTGCAGAGCGGAAACATCGTCCTTTCCAGCCCGCGATCACCCGATCAGGTCGCGACAGATGTGCATGCGCTGATCCAGGAGCGTTTCGGATTCGACATCGCCACAGTCGTTCGATCACACGCCGAGCTCGTCGAAGTGGTGCGCCTGAATCCTCTCGCTCGCGTCGCGACGAATCCGAGCCGCTATCTCGTCACCTTTATGTCGGGGGAGCTGCCGCCCCATTTCGCCGCAGACCTGGGCGCCGTGGCGACGCAGGAGCCGTTCGCGATCATCGGCCGCGAGGTCTACTCGTGGCACCCCGACGGGGTCGGCCGCTCACCCCTATGGGAACGGCTTGCCGGCAAGCGCCTGGGCATCACGGGCACGTCGCGCAACTGGTCCACCGTCACGACGCTGCTGGCCATGGCGGAGGAAACGGACGCCCGGTAGAATCATGCGCCGCAGTCGGGCGGCTGGCGGAACTGGTAGACGCGCACGTTTGAGGGGCGTGTGGGGTAACCCATCCGGGTTCGAGTCCCGGGTCGCCCACCACCTCCTCCGGCTATTCCGCCATTCGGGCACAGATGGTCGGAACCCGGCGGGTGAATTCAATCGGTCGAAGCAACAGCGGGCTGACGGAGCGACTCTGAGAATAGCTGGGCAAGGGCTTCGCGGGGCTCAAGCCAGTCGAGCGTCTTACGGGGGCGTTGGTTCATTTCATCGGCCACGAAGGCGAGGTGCTCTGCACTGTGGACGGATAGGTCGGTGCCCTTAGGGAAGTACTGGCGGAGAAGGCCGTTGGTGTTCTCGTTGGAACCGCGTTGCCAGGGCGAAGCAGGATCACAGAAATAGATCTCGAGGTTGGTGGCGACGCTGATCTTGGCGTGATTCCTCATCTCCCAGCCCTGGTCCCAGGTCAGTGACTTCCACAGTGTCTCGGGAAGTCGTTTGGTCGCGGCGACCATGGCTTTTTCGACCTCCTCGGCACTCTGCCCATTCGGCAGGTGCAACAGGATGAGGTAGCGAGTCTTTCGCTCGACTAGGGTGCCAATGGCTGAACCACCGTGCTTGCCGATGACCAGGTCACCTTCCCAGTGGCCCGCGACAGCCCGGTCTTCGACCTCGGCCGGCCGTTCGCTGATGTTGACCATGTGGGGGATTCGGCCCCGGCGCTCCTGGCTGTTGCGATGGGGCCTGCGCATGGCCCTTCCGGTGCGCAGGCAAATAGCCAGCTCGCGACGCAAAGCACCTCGTCCTTGAACGTAGATCGATTGGTAGATGGTCTCGTGCGAGACCTGCATCTCGGCGTCATCTGGAAACTGCTTGCGCAGGTGCCGGGAGATCTGTTCCGGGCTCAACTTCTTCACTAGCTTGGCCTGTACGAGCTCGCGCAGCATGCGGTTCGTCACCAGCTTGGCGGTCTTAGGTCGCGACGCCCGGAGCTTCGCTTTCTCATGAGCAACGCTCGGTCTATAGCGCCAGGACCGAGTCCGCCGCTTGCCGACCGGATTGGCTCGGAGTCGTGAGCGGCCGCGGTAGAGCTGGTGATACATATTCTTCCGCAGCTCTCTGAGCACGGTCGAGGGTGCTCGACTCAGAAGCTGGGCTATTCGGCGAATCGACTCCCCACGCTCGACACCCGCAAAGATCTCCTCTCGTTCACAGATTGACAGGTACCTGGCCCTCGACTTTTCTTCTGGGACGCTGGGTGGAAGCACTCCCCCAGCCTGACGGAACCAGCGCCGGGCATTCGTGGCCGGCACCCCAGCTCGGCGAGCGGCCTCAGCCGGGTCGACGCCAGCCCTGACGAACTCCCAGAACCGAGCCTTCTCCTGACGTTTCGGCAACCGCAATGCAACGCCTCCTTATCGGTGGGTGTTGCAACGACTCTTTGAACTCAAGGCGTGGATAGGGCCCATTCGTGCCCTGTTGGTCGCAACGCAAAAGTTGGTCGGGGGGACGGGACACTATTTGAACTCCCGGACGAACTCTCGGGGAGCATGGTCGATTTGCTGAAGAAACACCGGCGAACCAGAGGGCAGCCACGAGGTGGCTGCCCGAGGTGGAATCCAGCCGGCCTAGGCTAAAGTCACGGAGCTTTGGATCTCTCATCAAGCGTTCACGAACTGCTCACCTAGTTACGTTGGTGGGCAGTAACGCCGCTCGTCACGCCTTGTGCTTCCGGACGTGCTTCTGTATCCACCGCTGTGCCCACCCGTGATACATCCTCCACGATTGATCGAATCGCTCACGATCCACTTCCCACGGAATGGCTGCCTCAGCGCTCGGCGCCGCGGTTCGCCAGACCTTGGCTGTATCGATAAACCGTTCAATGTGACCTCGGCGTGTGGAGTTGATCTGCTTGTAGAGCTTCTTACCGGACGCCGTTAGGGAATAGCGGTCATTGGTGACCCGGACCAGCCCGGCACCCAAAAGCTGACCAACCGCCTGACTGAACTCATCGGGTCGAGGTATCGCGTGGTTGTTCGAATCTGCTGCTGCGATCACGTTTTCCAACGACGCCTCGGCACCGGCACGAGCGTCGCCGATGGAGAGAAAGATCCAAGCCTCAGCACCCGTCCACCCACGCAGTTCTGTGCCCATCAGACCGAGTGTGATCCAACTATGGATTCAAGGTCAGTCCCATCTGGAGAATGTGCCACGGCTGTGACACGGCGGTCATCCGAGTTGGTTGGGATCGACTGATTCGTCGTATTCAAAAACTGGTCGGGAGCCCGGGACTTGAACCCGGGGCCTCACGTTCCAGAACCGCGCCGGCGGCTCGGCTAATCCGGGACGGCGGCCCCCACGGTTTCGGCCGCGAGCAGCTCGACCACCGCACGAGTGTCGCCGCCGTTCTGCAGGACCTTCAGCTGGCGGTCCGCGCTGGTCCCCTCCGCCAGGATCGTGTGGACGTATTCGACCGCCTGCCGCGAGCCCAGCTCATCCACGACATCGTCGACGAACTCGACGAGCTCGATCGCGAGGTCTCGCATAGGGACCTCCGCCTGCTTGCCGAAGTCGATCAGGTTACCGTCGATGCCATACCGAATCGCTCGCCATTTGTTTTCGGCGATCAGAGCCGGCATGTACTTGCGAAAACCGAGGTTGCCCGCGCGGAGCTTGAGCAGCTTGGCGCAGATGGCCTGCATCAAGGCTGCGAGGCAGATCGTCTCCTCGAGCCGGGTCGGCATGTCGCACACACGGAACTCGAGTGTTGGAAAGCTCGGATGGGCGCGGAGGTCCCACCAGATCTTCTTGCCGTTGTCGATTGAGCCGGTCTTGACCAGGAGCTCGACGTAGTTCTGGTACTCGTCGTAAGAGGTGATGTCCGGCGGGATGCCGGTGCGCGGAAAGTTCGACCAGATCACGCTTCGGTACGACTTCAGGCCCGTGTTCCGCCCCATCCAGAACGGGCTCGACGTGCTCAGCGCGAGGAGGTGCGGAAGGAAGTAGCGCGCCTCGTTGAGGACCTCGATGCGCAGCTCCGGATTGGGGATCGCAACGTGTACGTGCAGGCCGAATATCACCAGCGAGCGGACCACGTCCTGCAGCTCCTCCTCGAGCATCTTGTAACGCTCGTTGTCCGTGATCTGCTGCTCGTTCCACCGCGAGAAGGGATGCGTGCCCGCGCACGCGATGCGCATGCCTTCGGGCTTCAACAGCTCGGCCAGGGTCTGGCGCATCTCGGCCAGCTGCTCCCGCGCCTCCTCCACGTTCTCGCAGATGGTGGTGCCGACCTCGACCACCGACTGCATCATCTCCCGCTTCACCTTGTCGCCCAGCCGTGGCGCGGCGGCGGCCAGCAGCGTGTCGATGTGGGAGTGCAGCTCACCCGAAGCGTCGATGATCTGGTACTCCTCTTCGACGCCGACTGTCAGAAAGCCGTCTCGACTCAAGCTCTACCCTCGACCACGAATGTTGGCACGACGCTGCCCGCCCCGGCCGTCACATTCAGCAGCGCGGCCGCAGAGACGCGCGTCATGAAACCGCGCACGCGGCCATCGAACAGGTACGGGTCGAGGTCGACGGCGAGATCGAGGTAGCGCAGGCCGTCGAGGACCACCGGAAACGGAACGCGGGGAATCTCGACCGCCTCCTGGACGACGTAGCTCTGAGTGGCGGCCACCTCGATCGCGGCCTCCCACTCCGCCTGGTCGACGGTCCAGCCGAGGACCACGCCCTTGCCGCCGTACTCGTCGTTTGGCTTCAGGACCAGGGTCTCGCGGCGGCGTGCGATCTCGTCGCCCAGCTCCGGCACGACCCTCCGCGTCCAGGGGATGTGGCTCCGGATCGCCGCACGCTGCGCCGGCGTGTAGAGGCGCCGGTAGCGGTCGTCGGAGAGCATCGCAAGGCTCATCTTCTTGTGCAGGAGCTTGGCCCGAAAGCTGTTGACGACACATACGGCCCCCGCCACATACGCGTCGCGCAAGGCGCGCGTCTCGTCGCCTCGGGCGAGCAGCTCGCTCGTGAGGACGCGCCGGTAGACGAGGTTGACCGCCTTGCCCTGGGCGTAGAGCCTGCCTCGCCGCAGCTCGAGCGAGCGCGGGTCGCAGATCACGGTCTTGACACCCGCGGCCTCGAAGAAGGCTTTGAACATCTCGAACTCCGGCGCGGTCGGCAGGCCTTCCCAGTCGACGATCGCGATCACCGGACGCGTGCCTCTGCCCCACTGCCGGAAGGCATGCAGCATCGCGCTCAGCTGACGCCGCCGGGTCGGCAGAAAGCGGCCACGGAATCGCTTCCGGAACGCCTTCATCACCGGAAGGCGGGCGAAGATCGCGGCCAGGTTGTCGCTGTACGCCATGCCGGCGGGGGACTCGGCGTTGTACTCCACGAACCTGATCTGGCCGGCGAAGAAGCTGTCGAGTCTGGCCGATGGCGACGAGTACGCGAACCCTGGGTCGGCGAGTGCGAGACGTTCCTCTTCGGGTTCGAGTCCCAGCTCGAGGCGGAGGTCGGCGTCCTTGAGGACCGCCTTCTCGAGCGCGGCCAGCGCGCCATGCACGCCCTCAGCCGCGGCAACCGCCTGCTCGTAGCGGCGGCGCGTCATCAGCTGGGGCCGGACGGCGACGCACAGAGGCCTCTCGCCGAACATCAAGCGGCGCTCGCGCTGCCCTTCGGCGAGCGCCTCGGCGCTCGCGGCCACCAAGCGCTCGTCGTCCAGCAGCGCATGGTAGGCCGCGACCGGGTCTGTCACGCCTGGACGGGATCTGGGGACGGGGTCTTCCTCACGTAGCTCCACCAGCGATGCTCGTCGCGCCACGGCGGCGTCGCCTCGCCTCGCGCGTACCTGAGGACAAGGTCGGACATGTGGTCGATGACCCAGCGGAAGTTGTCCTCTTTGATCGAGAAGTTGTCGAAGTCCGGCGCCGGGTTCAGGAAGTCGATGGCGTAGAGGACGCCGTCGCGGACCGCGAACTCGACTGTATCCATGTCGTAGCCCAGCGCCTCGACGAGGGTTCGCGCGTCCTCTATTGCCTGGTCGCGGAGCTTGCCCTCGACCGGCCGGTTGATCTGGTAGCGCTCTTCGAAAGGCGCGCGCGGGTTGTAGCGGATCGGGAGTATGTGCTCGCGTCCGACGCAGATGCAGCGGACGTAGTCGTCCCAGTCGATGAACTCCTGCAGGATCATCGTCTTGAGGCCGGTCTGGTCGTAGGCCGTGATGAGCTCTTCGATCGAGTGGACGATGAAGACGTCTTTCCATCCTCCGCCGGTGTTGGGCTTGAGGACCGCGGGAAGCCCCGTGTAGGCCACGATGTGATCCCAGTCGAGCGGGAACTGAAGGTTCCGCAGCGAGTAGCGGTGGTCGATATCCGGTATGTATTGCTTGTTCGGGAGCACGACGGTCTTCGGCACAGCCACGCCCAGCTTGCGGGCCAGCGTGCACTCGAAGAATTTCTCGTCCGCCTCCCACCAGAAGGGGTCGTTGATCACCGTGGTGCCCATGAGCACCGCGCTCTTCAGGTGCGCGCGGTAGTAAGGCACCTCGTGGGAGATGCGATCGATCAGCACCGCGTGGTAGGGCTCCGCCAGCTCCGCCGTGCCGCCCAGGACCGCGAGCTCCGCCGTGATGCCATCGGTCGCGCCCTTCTCGTTGACGAGCTCGATGAACGGGCCCGGAAATGTGTTCTCGCGTCCGACCAGAAGCCCGATGACCTTCTTGTGAGCCATGCCCCCTCCCTTCCTATCGGCGATTTCGGCGATGCGGCGAATCAGCTCGAAAGGTACGTGCGCATCATGTCCTTCCAGTAGGGCCAATCGTGCGCCCATCCGGGCCAGATTTCGAGCCCGACGTCCAAACCCCTCTCGTGCAGCAGTGCCGCCAGCCTTCTCGAGTCATCGACGTTCGGGTCCTCCGCGCCGGTGGCGATGACCTTGGGGTGCATCGCGCGCAGCGGGCCCAGGTACGCCTCATCGGCGAGTCCTGGCAGGAACTCGAACAGGTTCGTGAAGTAGGTGCTGTCGTCGTGGAAGCCGTCGAGCCAGCGCGCGGTGTCGTACGCGCCGCTCAGGGCGATGAAACCGCCGACCTGCGCCGGGTGGCGCACCGCCAGGAGCACGGCGTGGAGAGCGCCGAACGAGGCCCCGCACGCCAGCGGCGGCCCGGGGAGGCGCGGAAGGATCTCCTCCAGGAGGTAGGCCTCGTACTGAAGGTGCCGCCTCACGCGGTCAGCCGGCGCACGGTCCCTGGCGTACCAGGACTCGCCGTCGACGCTGTCGACACAGATGAGCTGGATCGTCCCCGATTCGATGAAGTCGCTCAGCGCGCGGACCAGGCCGAAGTCCTCCCACTGGTAGAACCTGCCCATCGAGGTCGGGAAGACCAGCAGCGGCCTGCCTGCGTGTCCGAAGTGCAAGAGCTCCATATCCCGGCCGAGGCTCCGGCTGTATTCCTTTATGTAGTCGCGCTGCATCTCAGTGGTGGTGATGGTGCTCATGGTGATCGTGAACCATCTCATGTCCGGCGGTCGGGGCGCTGTTCATCCCCCTGAGCATGTCGATCCCACCCGTACGCAGGAAACGCCAGCCCAGGAAGCCCGCGACCACGAGCGCCGCGAGGTCGAGGTAGGTCGTGTAGTTCCATGACGGGTGGGTCTGGAACACGGCGATGAAGTGGTGTGCCGGGACGAGGCCGAACAGCTGGAACAGCCCGCCGATGACAAGTCCTGCCACGACCATCGCCACGTAGGAGGTGCCAAGCAGGTAAAGGCTCACGCGGCCGCTGTAGTACTTCCGGTAGATGTCGAGGATGGGGATGATGATCAGGTCGGCGAAGATGAAGGCGATAACCCCGCCGAAACTGATCCCGCCGTTCCACAGCACCACGGCCAGCGGGACGTTGCCCACCGAGCAGACGAAGCTGAGGAGGGAGATGATCGGCCCGACGATCGGCCCCCAGACCGCGCCGAGGGTCGGGTTGTTGGACAGGAAGAGCGCCTGCCAGAAGCTGTTCGGTACCCAGGCGGCGAGGGCGCCCGCGATGAGGAAGCCCAGGAGCAGGTCGGTCCACAGGCTCGCGATGTCCATGTAGAACAGGTGGCTCACAGACGTGAAGCCGCGCGGCGAGAACAGGCGGCGCAGGAAAGGCCCGTCGCTGATCGACATGTCCATCTCGCCGTGGCCCTCCATTCGGCCGTGAAGGCCCTTTGCCGCCTGCAGCCGCGCGGCCTCGACCAGGTTGGCCCGCAAGGTGTACTTGAAGACCACGGCGAGGAGCGCGATCATCAGCAGCCCGCCGGCGAACTCCGCCGCGACGAACTGCCAGCCAAGCAGGACGAGCAGCACCAGCCCCAGCTCGAAGACCATGTTGGTGCTGGCGAACTCGAAGAGGATCGCGTTGGCCAGCGTCGCGCCTTTACGGAAGAGGCTGCGACCCACCGCAACCGCCGCGTAGGAACAGCTCGAGCTCGCCGCGCCGAGAAGCGTTGCGAAGGCCACGCCGCGCAGGTCGTCGCGGCCGAGAACCCTCCCGACAGACTCGCGCGAGACGAGCGCTTGCACGATCGCGGAGATGAGAAAGCCCACCGCCAGCGGCCACAGGACCTCCCAGAACATGAAGAAGGCCATCTGCAGCGCTTCCCAGATGGCCTGGAGGACGAACACGCTAGCCTCGGACTAGCCGCTCGACGGCGCCGTTCAGCTCCTTGACCTTGGCGCCGCCGCGGCCGGCGCGGATCGCCTCCGTGACGCAGTGCTCGGTGTGGTCCGCAAGAAGCTGCAGCGCGATGCTGTCGAGCGCAGCTTTGGCAGCGCCGACCTGCGTCAGGACGTCGATGCAGTATCGATCGTCCGCGACCATCTTCTGGATTCCCCTGATCTGCCCTTCGACTCGCCGCAATCTCGCTTGAACCTGAGGCTTATGGGAGGAGTACCCGGGCATCGCGTCAGGATTATACCCCCAGGGGGTATGCAGGGAGAAACGTTCTCGTGTAGTAAGTGCTGAATCAGATGCGGCTCAGGGTCCTTGTCCTCTCGCTCCTCATCTTTGCAGCGGCGTTCGGCGCTCACGAGGTGATGCATCTCGTGGTGATCTTTGCCGTCGGCGGCCGGGGCTCGATTATCGTCCGGCCCTGGCGGCTCGGCCTGGTCGACTTCCAGATCCCTTCCCTGCATGCCCAACCGGTAGAGCCTCTTGGCCTTGTCCAGCAGGCGTTGGTGAACTTTCTTGGGCCGGCGCTGGCCGCGGTCCCGTTGATCGCCTTGTGGGCCGGCGTCCGCGAGACGGCGCCGCGACTTGCCCTGTGGGCGAATGTCTTGATCCTGTTCTTCTACGCGCTCATCGAGACCGGCGACCTTTTTCTCGAACGCATGGACCACGACATCTCGCTGCTCACCACGCCCGAGTTCAATTACGGCGTCCCCCTGTTGATCATCCTTATCACCGCCCTCATCGCACGCTCACCGTCCGCGCGGAGCGGCTGAAGGACCGGCAATCGAGGTGCACGTCGCCACCGGGTGCAGGCCTGGCGCGCTCCCGCCCCCGCATGCCCACGCCCGACCCGCGAAGATGGCCAGCTCGAAACCGTGCCGCGGTAAGAGCATCCTCTCGCCCGAGCTCCAGCCGCCGCCCGGTATATGTCGTGTGAGCTGGTCGACGATCCTGGTCTCGCTCGCGTCCTGGCCGCCCATGACGACGACATCACCTCCGATGAAGGTGGTCGCTCCGCCCCCGCTCGAGGCTTGCGGCAGGTCGGGCAGGCGCCCCCATCCGCCTGTAGCGACGTCGAAGCAGTCGACGCGTGCAATGGTCGGCGAGCGGCCTCCGGCCACGCACGCCTCACCGCCCGCAACAAAACCCATGACGTGGTTGCGCGGATCGGGCACCGAGGGCAGCACTGTCCACGCGTTGGTGGCGGGGTCGTAGGCCTCGGCCTCCGCGACGTTGCCCCGGCTCGTGTTGCCGCCGATCGCGAAGAGCTTTCCCTGCGCCGCGATCAGCGCGTGGCCGCCGCGGGCGAAATGCAGCGCCGCCAGCTCGGTCCAGTGGTCCCCATCCAGCCGAAACACGCGGGCGCTGTCGCGACCGTTGCTGTGCCCGCCGGCAAGGTAGACCTGGCCGTAGAGAGCCGACGCGGAAGGATGGTCGACCGGCAGCGGCAGGCGCGGGCCCGTCCGCCAGCTCGTCCCGTCGAATACGTACACCGAGTCGAGGCTGGCCCCGCCAGCGTTGAAGCCGCCCATGACGTAAAGGTTTCCTTGGGCCGCCGCCGCCGCGGTCTCTTCGACCGCCGCAGGCATCTGGATCTCCTGGCGCTGCGCCGGAGCCTGGTTTGCGGGAGACGAAAAGGTCGGGGGCAACGCCTGCGTGGGACTGGCACTCGCCCCAGGCGTGGCGGCTGGAGGCGATGTGCACGCTGCGAGCAGCATCAGTCCCGCCAAAGCAGGTCCCGAGCGGCGAACTAGGCTTGACTCTTCTGGAGCCGTGCTGAACGGCGCTCGGATTCTCGGTCGCCATCCAGACGCTCGGGCGCGGCGGTCGAGACCTGAGCCTCCAGATTTCTAATCCGTGCCCGCACCGAGTCGCGGGTGCTGTCGACCAGCTGCCCGACATCTACTCCGAGCACCTCAGCTGATGCGAGTAGCGCCGCCGCTGGAACCACTGTCGTTCCCCGCTCCCAGGCGGACAGAGTCTGGCGGGCGATCGTCTCGAGCTGCATCTTGGCGGCGAGCTGACGCGCGTATGCCTCTTGCTTCAAAGGCTTTCCTTGTCCGGCGTCGACGCGGCCCTGCTTGAGCAAGTTGCCCGCCAGCTGGTTGTGGGCGGAACCGGCGATTCCTTCTCGCAACCGCGAACGCATTGCTCTCTTATAGAGCATTGCCCCGTTTCGTGGCGCCGCCATGGGAACCGTCACGCCGGGCAATCCGAGATCGGCCACGAACCCTATGGTCGTCTGACGGGCTCGCGTGTCGGGCATGGCTGCAAGTAGCTGACGGGGGGGACAGGTCAATGAGAGGTACTCGGCTTCGCCGCGTGGGCTTTGGCGCGCTGCTCGGGTTGTCTTCTGCGCTGATTTCGGCGCCGCTGCCGGTTTACGCCGCTGGCTCTCCAGACCCGGTCGTCGTGAGCGATATAGCGCCCGGACCGCTGACCTGGACCAGCGACAACTTTCCGGGCGGCGCTTACGTCAACACCGACAACGCCGCCGCGTGCTTCGACTCGACCGGACATCCCAACCCGTACACCCCGACCGGGCCCAACGCCTGTGAGGTGTTTACGCTCACAGTGAACCTTTCGACCTCTACCTTCTGGAGCACCCACACAGGTGGGGTGAAGTTTCATTCCGACGAAGGGATCAACGACTTCGATTTCTACGTCTTCCGGAAGAACACTGACGGCACCAAGGGCGCCCTGATCACCGCGCAGGGCGCAGTAGGAGGCACGGGTGGCGTCGAGGACTTCACGATCGACAAGGCCCAGGGCGACTACTACGTCGCGGCCGTGGCGTTCGCGACTGTGACCTTTACCACCGGCACGTTTATGTTCTTCGTCGGCGCTTCCATCCCCAACACTCCGCCGATCGTGAAGAGTCCTCCCGGCTTTCCATCTTTCCGAGCCAGTCAGGACATCTTCACGTCGCACTCAGAGCCGCACATGGCTATGAACCCGCTCAACCACGCCAACCTGGTGGCGGGCTCCAAGCAGTACGTCAACAACAAGCACTACCTGTTCCGGATCGGCGCGTACAGCTCCTTCGACGGCGGTCAGACCTGGAGCGACGCCGGCCACCTTCCAGTGCCGGCCTGTCCCTCCTCGTTCAGTCAGTGCTCTTCCCCAACCGCCGACACGACGCCCACAGAGTGCGCGGGTGACGGCCCCTTCAATGCCGCGTGTCTTTTCACGACCAGCGACATCTGGTTGAGCTTCGACGATGAGGGCAACGTCTACGGAATCGTCCTCGTCTCACCTTCATCGAACACTGGCTCGGGTTGGGAGATGTGGATGTACAAGTCGACGGACGGCGGCAGGACCTGGCCTCTTGCCAACCTACGGGTGATCCACAACCACATCAACCACTCCTTGAGCAGCGACTTCCTCGACGACAAGGACGCAATCGCTGTCGACAACTACACACAGGCGGGCACAGGCCCGATTACAGGACCGAATCAGCCGCGCGACGGGCACATCGGCAACATTTACGCCTGCTGGGGCCTGGACGGAACCACCGCGCCAACTCAGAACCAGGTCTTCAGCCGCTCGCTGGACGGAGGCAACACCTGGAGCACAGCGTTCCCGGTCTCCGGGGCGACCAACGCTCGTGAGATCGGATGCCAGATCGCGGTCGCGCCGTCGGGCAGGGTGTACGTCTCTTTCTTCGTGTACGCGCTGACCGTGTCCGGGCCGCCATACCTGTCCGGCCTGGGGCAATATCTGACGTGGTCGGACGACCATGGCGTCACCTTTACGCCTCCCCTCAAGGTCGCGTCTGTCAACCCGGTGCCGAACCACCTGCAGGCAGCGGACAACTTCCGCAACGAGTCGCTCCCTGGGATGGCCGTCTCGCCGAAGGATGGCTCGGTCTACGTCACCTGGGCGGACGAGAACACGTACAGCAGCGGTCAAGACGCCGACATCCTCCTGGTCAAGGGCACGCCGAACGCGGCTGGGATTCCAGTTTTCGGCAGCTCGGTTCGCGTGAATCAGGACCCGATTGCCGACGGCAAGGACCAGTTCCAGCCGCAGATTGCTGTGACCGCGTCAGGGCAGGTCGACATCAGCTATTTCGACCGCCGCAACGATCCCGGCAATTTCTTCATCGACACCTACCTGTCTCGTTCCAATGACGGCGGCACCACCTGGACCGATACGCGTGTGACGCAGGCGATGTCCGACCCGAGGATCAACCCACCGATCGATGGCGCGGGAAACTACTTCTACGGCGACTACCAGGGGCTGGTCGCGGACGACACGTGCGCCATGCCTTTCTGGCAGGACACGCATCTGGCGAACCTCAACCCGAAGTCGTCGACCTATTCGCCCTTCCAGGAGGTCTTCTCCGCCCGCATTCCAAACGGTTCAAGCAAGTGCCCAAGGGGTAACGGATAGACCTGGTCACCGACTGAAAACGGAGCGGGACGGGTCGCAGGGCCTGGCCCGCTCCGTCGCATAATCCCCTCATGGCGACCGCCCTCTCGCTCACCCACCTCGGCTCGCTCATGCGCGGCGTGCGCAGCGTGGATGAGGTGGGCGCTGACGAGCGCGCCGCATCGCTGGCCAAGCGGTCGATCAAAAAGGCCTCCAAGCTGTGGGCGCTCGACCTGGCCATCCGCTGCATGGACCTCACGACGCTGGAGGGCGCCGACACTCCGGGCAAGGTCGCGGCCATGTGCGCCAAGGCGATACGCCCCAAGCCCGGCGACCGGACCATTCCTTCGGTTGCAGCCGTGTGCGTCTACCCGCTGCGCATCGCGGACTGCGTCGAGCACCTGCACGGAAGCTCGGTGCGCGTGGCCTCAGTTGCGACCGCCTTTCCCTCTGGCCAGAGCTTCACCTCGATCAAGGTCGCGGAGACCGAGGAAGCAGTTCGGGCCGGCGCGCACGAGATCGACATGGTCATCGACCGAGGAGCGTTTCTCTCCGGCGACTACCAGCGCGTCTACGACGAGATCGTCGCGGTCAAAGAAGCATGCGGCCCGGCCCACCTCAAGGTGATCCTGGAGACCGGTGAGCTCGGTACGTACGACGCGATCCGCCGCGCGAGCATCCTCGCGATGGCGGCGGGCGCGGACTTCATCAAGACCTCGACCGGCAAGGTGCTGCCCGCGGCCACGCTGCCGGTCGCGCTCGTGATGATGGAGGCGATCCGCGACTTCGGCCGCGAGACCGGCCGTCCGGTCGGCTTCAAGGCCGCGGGCGGAATCCGGACCGCCAAGCAGGCGATCTCGTACCTCGTGATCACCTACGAGACGCTGGGGCCCGACTGGATGACACCCGATCGACTCCGCCTCGGAGCGTCGACCCTGCTCAACGACGTGCTGATGCAGATCGACAAGGAACGCAGCGGCGCATACCAATCCCCCGATTACTTCACGATCGACTGATGGCGATCACCAAGAAGCAGCCCGCCGAGCTTGCCAAGCGGTTCTTCGAATATGCGCCGGCCCCTGAGTCCATCGACCACGTCAAGATCCAACCCCGCTACGGCCTGTTCATCGGCGGCCGCATGGTCGAGGCCCACAGCAAGAAGCGTTTCCCGACCATCAACCCGGCCACCGAGAAGAAGCTGGCCGAGGTGGTCGAGGCGGATGAGGTCGACGTCGATCGCGCGGTGAAGGCCGCTGGCAAGGCATTCGACTCATGGGCACGCCTTGCGCCATCGCGACGGGCGCGCTACCTGTTTCGCATCTCGCGGCTGCTGCAGGAACGGTCGCGCGAGCTCGCGGTCGTGGAGACGATGGACGGCGGCAAGCCGATCAAGGAATCGCGCGACGTCGACATCCCGCTCAGCGCGGCCCACTTCTTCTATTACGCGGGCTGGGCGGACAAGCTCGAGTGGGCTTTTCCCAACCGCAAGACGCGGCCGCTCGGGGTCGCCGGCCAGGTCATCCCGTGGAACTTCCCTCTTTTGATGCTCGCCTGGAAGATCGCGCCCGCGCTCGCCGCCGGAAACACGGTCGTGCTAAAGCCCGCGGAGACCACGCCGCTGTCGGCGATGCTGTTCGCGGAGATCTGCATGCAGGCGGAGCTGCCCCCCGGCGTCGTCAACATCGTGACCGGGGCGGGTAAGACCGGGTCGCTCGTGGTCACGCACCCGGATGTGAAGAAGGTCGCGTTCACCGGCTCGACCGAGGTCGGCAAGATGATCCAGCGGGCCATAGCCGGCTCCGGCAAGCGACTGACGCTCGAGCTCGGCGGCAAAGCGGCCAACATCGTCTTCGAGGACGCGCCGCTGGACCAGGCGGTCGAGGGCATCGTCAACGGCATCTACTTCAACCAGGGCCACGTCTGCTGCGCGGGCAGCCGGCTGCTGGTCCAGGAGTCGATCGCGGAGCCGCTGCTGGACAAGCTGAAGCGAAGGCTCTCCACGCTGCGCCTGGGCGACCCGCTCGACAAGAACACCGACATCGGGGCGATCAACTCGCGGGCTCAGCTGGAGAAGATCCAGGGCCTCGTCGAGTCGGGAATCGAAGAAGGCGCCGAGCTCTATCAGCCCGAGTGCGTGCTGCCCGAGCGCGGGTTCTGGTTTCCGCCGTCGCTGTTCACCAACGTGTCGCAGTCGTACCGCATCGCCCGCGAAGAGATCTTTGGGCCGGTGCTCTCGGTACTCACCTTCCGCACGCCGAATGAGGCAGTCGAGAAGGCGAACAACACGCCGTATGGCCTTTCCGCCGGCGTGTGGACGGACAAGGGCTCGCGAATCCTGTGGATGGCCGAGCGCATGCGGGCGGGCGTCGTCTGGGCGAACACCTTCAACCGCTTCGATCCGACCTCGCCGTTCGGCGGCTACAAGGAGTCCGGCTTCGGCCGCGAGGGCGGCGTGCACGGCCTTCTGCCGTACCTGGAGCTCAACTGATGGACGTGCGCAAGACGTACAAGCTGTTCGTGAACGGCGAGTTCGTGCGCTCGGAGTCAGGGCGCGCGTACCGGCCAGACGGCAACGTCAACGTGCCGCGCGGTTCGCGCAAGGACATGCGCGACGCGGTCCGGGCCGCACGAACCGCGTTCCCAGGCTGGGCCGGCCGCACGGCGATGAACCGAGGCCAGATCCTGTACCGGGCCGCCGAGATGCTGGACGGCCGCGCGGCCCAGTTCGTCGAGCTCCTCGGGGGCGGCACGCGGGCGCGACGCGAGCTCGACCAGGCGGTGGAGACGCTGGTCTGGTACGCCGGCTGGACCGACAAGCTGTCGCAGGTGACAGGGACGGTGAATCCGGTCGCCGGGCCCTACTTCAACTTCACGATCCCCGAACCGACGGGCGTCGTCGCGATCATCGCTCCTGAGCAGGCCCCGCTCTCCGGGCTCGTCCGCCGGCTCGCGCCCGCGCTGTGCGGCGGCAACGTGGTCGTCGCGCTAGCCGCGGAAGCGCATCCGCTTGCGGCACTCACTCTCGCCGAGGTGTTCGCGACAAGCGACGTGCCCGCGGGGGTGGTGAACATCATCAGCGGCCAGCGCAAGGAGCTGCTGCCCTGGCTTGCCGCGCACATGGACGTCAATGCGATCGACGTCGCCGGGTGCACCACCGACGAAATCAAAGCAATCGAGGAATCAGCGGCAGGCAACGTGAAGCGAGTGATCAAAGTTACAGAAGCCGAGCAGAGTCCTTATCTCGTCGCCGCATTCATGGAAATGAAAACCGTCTGGCATCCAATCGGTGTCTAGCTACTTCTAGAATCTGACCTACATGGCGGAGGTGCTGACCAGGCCGGCTCCGGTAGAAGCCACTGAGTTGCGCCTGGACCGGGAGACCGGCAAGCCCATGATCCACGCCGCCCGCATCGCGCGCCGCGTGCGGCGGTTGGGCCGCCAGGTCTCCGAGGTCTACGCCGACATCGACACCCCGCTCGTGATGGTCGTCATCCTCAAGGGCGCCACCGTATTCGCGGCTGACCTGCTGCGCAGCCTTAGCATCCCGGCCGAGATCGAGTTCGTGCGTGCCTCCAGCTATCCGACCGGTACCTCGAGCAATGGCCGCCTGCATCTTGCCCACATGGTCGAAGGTCCGCTCGTCGGCCGGCACGTGCTGCTGGTCGAGGACATCATCGACTCAGGCGTCACCGTCAACGCGGTCGCGAAGCGCATTCAGCGCATGGGCGCCGCATCAGTCCGCCTCGCCGCACTGCTGGATCGACCGGCGCGGCGGCAGGTCGAGGTGAAGATCGATTTCACGGGCTTTGTCATCCCCGACCGTTTCGTGATCGGCTATGGACTCGACTACGCCGGGCTGTATCGCGAGCTGCCTCATATCTATTCGCTGACATAGCCTCCCCGTACCTCGGCTGGAAGAAGGCCGAGCTGCACTCGCACCTGGACGGCGCGGTGCGCGTGTCGACTGCGGAGGAGCTGTCTGGCCGGAAGGGACTTCACATGGTCGCGCCAGACGACTGCCCGAGCCAGGCCGAGTACATCAAGTATTTCGACGACGCAATCGCCGTCATGCAGACGGAGCCCGCGCTAGAGCGGATCGCGTACGAGCTGTGCGTCGACTCGGCCAAGGAGAACATCGACTACCTCGAGGTGCGGTGGGCGCCTCGCCTTCATCTCCGAGCGCGATTGACGGTCACGCAGGTGATCGAGGCGGTCCTGGCGGGGCTGCGTAGGGGACCGATCAAAGCGGTGGCGATCGTCTGCGCGATGCGGAGCCATTCCACCACCAAGAATGTCGAGCTGGCTCGTATCGCGGGCAAGTTCGCGGGCCTGGGCGTGGTCGGCTTCGATCTTGCGGGCAACGAGGCGCGCTTCGGGACCACAAGGCACCGACCCGCTTTCGACGCGGCGCGCGCGGCGGGTCTTCACCTCACATGCCACGCGGGGGAAGCGGGAGATCCATCGAGGGTCGAGGAGGCGTTGGACCTCGGAATCGAGCGGATCGCCCACGGCGTCATCGGCGCCCGCGTGCCAAGCATCGTCGAGCGAATTCGCACCGAGGGGGTGGTGCTCGACATCTGCCCGACCGCAAACTGGAAATGCAAGGCGGTACAGTCCATGGCCGATCATCCGCTGCCTGGTCTTGTGCGCGGCGGAGTTCGCTGCACGATCAGCACCGACTCGCGCACCGTCGCGGACACGACACTGACCCACGAATACGATCTGATGGCGGGCATTGGCATGACAGACGAGGAGCTGCGCCAATGCAACGAAACCGCCTACAACGCGAAATTCGGTTGACAGAGCTCCCCTCCCCGCTCGCCGGGATGGGTTAGGGAGGGCCCAGCGTTCGGGCGCCCTGTCTACTGGTCGCTCACTATGTATGCGCGTACCGGAAAGGTCGCGCCACCGACCCAGGCTATCGGGACCGCATGGAGACGTCCGGTGCCGGACTCGACCGACGCCAGGTTGGTCATGTGCTCGCATACCGGGACGCCAGCGCCGAGCAAGATGGTGTGCGCCGGACGGGCCATGTCGGCGATGTCATCGATGTTCAATGAGTCGATCCCGACAAATGCCACCCCGGCTGCTACGAGCGTCTGGCAGGCCTCGGCGGTCAGGAATGGATTGTCGCTGAAATAGCTGTCCGTGCGCCAATGGCGCGAGAAGTCGGTGCGGACAAGTAGACCTTTGCCCTCCAGGTCATCTGCAGGTAGAGCGTTGGGACCGATCGCCCGGCCGATCCCGGTTGCATCGACGACCACGATCGGGAGGTCGGCGAGGCGCTCTAGTGGCAGGCCGGCAAGGTCGACTCCTTGCCGATACCGATGCTTGGGTGAGTCGACGTAAGTCCCCGTGTTGCCGCAAACGTGCAAGGAGGCGATCAGGAACTCCGACTTGCCGTCGTACCGCGATGCGTCATAGTCGTTAAGAACGTCGACCCGAGGCGTGGGCAAAGGCCGGTAGGTTTCCATGCCCTCTTCGATCGGATGGCTGAGGTCGATGAAGCGACTCATTGCGAGAGTCTAAAAGACGTCACATGCACGTAATGTGCTGATTCGTGTACTCTCGAATCATTCCTGATACGAACCGTCGGCTCAATGTCACCCTTGATCATGCGTACGCTGCCAAGCTCGCAAAGTTGGCTCAGCGAACGCACGTGAATGAAGGCACGCTCGCGCGATCACTTCTCTCACAGGCGCTCGATGAAGCCGACCCTGATCCGCGCCACGCCGCGGCCCTCTTGGACGGCCTACCCGGGGCGTTTGAGCGGGCCCAGCAAGGACTCGAGGACGCCAAAGCCGGTCGGACGATACGTCTGGACGACCTATAACCCGTGGCGCGGGTCGAAGTATCCAGGTCGGCCGCGACCGACCTGGATCGATTGATCCGAACTCACAGCCTGCCCAAGAACACAAAACAGAGGCTCAAGAGCGCAGTACGTCCACTTGGTCGCTTTCCACGGCTCGGCCCGGAGCTAGGTGGCCGATGGTCTGGTTTTCGTTTCGTGTTGGGTCCCTGGCGCTGGATGCTCGTCGTTTACGTCTATTTTGAAGACGATGACCGAGTCGTCATTGTGACCGTCCAGGACGCACGGTCATCTCGCGAGGCTCGTTCCGGCAACTGATCGAGGTGCAGCTGGAGCGGGAAGCGGGGGTTGACGCCCCGAGTACCAATCAGGCGGTCAAAATTCAGCTATCGACTCGGCTGAGGACTTGAAGCCTCCTTTTTTCCGCGCCGGCCAACCGAGTAGTCGTTACTCCTTCAATCGTCGGACGGTAAGCGGCCGTACCTCGGCGATGCGGTCAAAGTCACCATCCACGTGAACCACACCGAGGCCGTGATGCAAAGCGGTCTCGGCAATCAGCAGGTCGGGTATCGGAGTTCGATGCCACATTCCATGGTGATGGGCGAGGTCCCGTTGTAACTCTAGGGCCCGCGCCAAAAGGTCGGGCGGCGCGTCGACCGAGTCGAAGCTCGAATGCAATTCCGCTTTCAGAGTGTCGTAATCCTTGCTGGAGCGAGCCGAGTACAGCTGTTCCAGCTCCCCTACAGGACAAATGAACAGTGAGCCGAGCAGTTCGTCCAGTTGCTGTCGGACACCGGGATTGCCGACTCTGCCGGCTGCGCTCTTGTCCAGCACCCAGCCGGCTACCGCCACATTTCCTCCGAGTTCAACACCTTGATGTCAGCGTGGACGCCCAAGCGCTGAAGGTACGCGCGCTGCTCTGCGGCTCGCCTCGCACGATCACCCTCCCCGCTCTGAACCGCACGCCTAAGAGCTTCCTCGACTGTTTCCCGAGTAGTTTTCGCGCCGAGGGCCTTCTTCGCCCTTGCGACGAGATCCTGGTCCAACTCTATCGTCGTTCTCCGCACCATGCATGCATACTAACAGAGCGGTATGTACATCAAACCATCCTGCCCCTCCTGGATTTCCGCGCGCCGCTGATTAGGGTCGACCCGCGTTCTTCCAGACCTGCTCCATCTCGACTAGCTCGTCGGGTTCGTAATCGAGGAGAAAGTGGGCCTGGAGTCGGGCCCCCTTATGAAGGGCCAGGATTGCCAGAATCGACCTCACTTCCGTGAGATTGGCAGCCGATTCGATCTGACGTCGACCCAGATCGGCAAGCGCCGATATCGCAAGCGAGTAATCAGGCGCAATCCCGTCGGGTATTTGAGGATTCCCGTCCGCGTCTCGAGCAAGGTCGACGGTTGCCACTAGCGCATATGCGTTCCATTCCAAGGCTCGACTGAACTGATAGACGCGGACAAGCCCAGGGACTACCGCATATGCAATCTCGCCAACTCCACCCTGGTGATACAGGTGACTCCACAACTCTTCCCACGCGGCAGGGTCGCTGATGCTCGAGCCGAGACGGTTGAGGGCGGTTCCAGGGTCATAGGGCCGTCCGTAGACGTCTGCCAACCCCGACCACGGCGAGCGCGGGCTTTCCATAGCGTCGATTGTGTTCTTCGGAGGACGAACAAGTTCGAATGTAAATGTGGCCGGCTCGATTCGAACGTGGAGCAAGCGCGTTTTTAATTGGCGCTTGGCGCCCGCGCCATCGAGCTAAGAGAGTTGGGGCGGGAGACGGGGGACGTCTGCTCTAACTACGACCACGCGTTAGGCGCTTAACGAATCATTCAAAGCCGAGCCATACGCGCGTTAGGCGCCTAACGACACATCCGGTCCTCAGCCCGTCCCGAACAATCTGTCCCCGAAGTCCCCCAGGCCCGGCACGATGTAGGCCCGATCGTTGAGGCGCTCGTCCAGGGCCGCCGTGTAGATGTCGACCTCCGGGTGGCGCTCCTGGAGCACCCTGACTCCCTCCGGCGCGGCGACGATGCAGATCATCCGGGTGTTGCGACCCCCGGCCGCTTTGATGAGATCCAGCGCCTGCGCGGCTGACCCGCCGGTCGCGAGCATCGGGTCGAGAAGGAGCGGGATCTTGCCCCTCAGGTGAGGCAGCTTGTTGTAGTAGATCCGCGCGACGGCGGTCGTTTCGTCGCGTTCCAGGCCGATGTAGCCCACGCTGACGCGTGGCAACAGCTCCAGCACCGGGGCCAGCAAACCGAGACCTGCACGAAGCACCGGGATGGCGACCACCTCCGTCTCGACCTCGATCGCGTCCGCCTCGGCGAGAGGAGTCCGCACCTTGCCGTGTTTGACCGGCAGATCGGCCGTCGCCTCGTAAAGAAGCATGGTGATGACGTTGCGCGCCAGGGCGCGAAATTCGTCGGGCTGCGTGGTGCTGTCACGCAGGCCGCGAAGGCTGTCCGCGACGAGCGGGTGCTTACTTACGCTGAGCGGCACGGGCGTCACGCGCGATCAGGCGGCGCAATGCGTCTACGGCGACTTTCAGCATGCGGTCCATGTACGACGGGTCGAGGTGATGGATCTCTCCGGCTCCGAGCTCATCCACGCAAAGGTTGATCGTTCCCGCCCGCAGCTTGCGCAGCCGAGCCACGACGAACAACGTCGACGACTCCATATCGTTGCTCAGCACGCCGGCTTTCGACCACATCTCAAGCTCGTCACGCAGGTGCGGGCGAGGCATGCGGTCGGGCAGCAGGTCTGAGTAGAGAGCGTCCACGGAGCGAATCACACCGATGTGATGAGGGGCGCCCGACGCCTCAGCCGCTTCGACCAGCGCGTTGACCACTTCGAGCGACGCGACCGCGGGGTACTCGGGCGGCACATATCCGTTGGGAGTGCCCTCGGTTCGAACGGCCCCATATGCGATGACGAGGTCGCCCATCTTGATCTCCGGCTGCGCCGCTCCGCAGGTGCCGACACGAAGAAAGGTATGCACGCCGAGCTCGTTCAGCTCTTCTACAGCGATCGCCACCGACGGGCCTCCCATTCCGGTCGACATCGCCGATACCTTCACGCCGTCGAGCGAGCCCGTGAAAGTTCGATACTCGCGGCTGAACGCGACTTCGCGCGCGCCTTCGAGGTACTTGGCGATCATCGGCGTCCGTCCCGGATCCCCCGGCACCAGGACGTACTCGCCGACTTCGCCCGGGCCAAGGCCGACGTGGTACTTCTTTTCGGTTACGGACACTGGGCGAATACTAATCGCCCTTTGTAATTCCGTTCTTGTCGACCCGGGCGAGTACGTGAGGCGGCTTACCCACTTCGCGATCGGTCAGTCGCCAGGCGTTGCGCAAGCGCTTCGTGACGCGCTCGACCAGCTCGTTCGAGCGCGCGTGCACGGTCGCGAGCGGATCGCCGGATCGCACCCGCGCGCCGACCGGTGCTTCGATGACGACGCCCGCGGCCGGATCGATCCTGTCCTCCTTGCGCAGTCGCCCCGCGCCCAGCTCGAGCGCCGACAGGCCGACCTCGAGCGCGTCGATCGCTTCGACGTGTCCGTCTCGGTCGGCGGTCACAGGAACCTGGACCGGCGCCACGGGAAGGCCACGCTCCAGGTGACCTCCCTGGGCGACGAGCATGCGCTCGAAGGTCTGGCGTCCTGCGCCTGAGCGCATCGCTTTCTGTGGGTCGGCCCGCACGCCCGCCAGCTCGCACATCTCGCGGGTCACCCTGAGGCACACCTCGAGCAGCTCCGCGTCGCCCTCTCCGGAAAGCGCGTCGAGCGCCTCCTGGACCTCGAGCGCGTTGCCGACCGAGCGGCCCAGCGGGTTGTCCATCGCAGTGACCAGCGCCACCGTGCGCCGCCCGGCCCCTTCGCCGAGCGTCACCATCTCGGTGGCCAGCTCCTCGGCTGACGCGACATCCGGCATGAAGGCGCCGCGCCCGAATTTCACGTCGAGAACGATGGCATCCGCGCCGGCGGCAATCTTCTTCGACATCACGCTCGACGCGATGAGCGGTACCGACGGCACAGTCGCGGTGACATCGCGCAGCGCGTAGAGCAGCTTGTCCGCCGGCACCATGCGCGGCGATTGCGCCGCGACTGCGATGCCGACCTCGAGGACCTGCTTGATGAATCGCTCAGGCTCGAGGTCGACTGTGAGCCCCGGGACCGACTCGAGCTTGTCCAGTGTGCCGCCGGTGTGGGCCAGAGCGCGGCCGCTGAGCTTGGGCACCTTGACCCCGCATGCGGCCGCGAGCGGCGCCGCGACCAGCGTCACCTTGTCACCGACGCCTCCGGTCGAGTGCTTGTCGACTTTGATGCCCGGGATCGTGCTCAGGTCGAGGACCTCGCCGCTTTCGATCATCGCACTGGTCAGCGCGAGGGTCTCCGGCGCGGTCATGCCGCGGATGCAGACCGCCATCAGCCAGGCCGCCATCTGGTAGTCGGGGATCTCCTTTCGCAGGTAGCCGCCGAGGAGAAACTGGATCTCTTCGGGCGAGTGCTCGTGCCCGTCGCGCTTGCGCCCGATGACCTCGAGAACGTTCATCCCCTGCAATTCTCCGCGCTCCCAGACCACCAGATAAGGCGGGTGTACAATCCGGCCGACCGAGCGATCCGCGCCCAGCCGCGCCTGGGCTTTTTCAGTTGAAGGGAGAGCAACGAGGATGGCGCATAAGCGGTTCAAGTTCCTGGGTGTGGCTGCCGTGGTCTTGATGGTTGCAATGGCCTGCGGCGGAACCAACAATCCCGGCACTTCCAAGCAGTACAAGATCGGGCTCGTGACCGACATCGGCGGCCTCAACGACAAGAGCTTCAACCATCTCGCTTACGTCGGTCTAGAGAAGGCGAAGACCGATTTCGGCATCAAGGACGACGTCACGGAGTCGAAGAGCGGCAACGACTATGTGAACAACCTGACCGGCTTCGCGTCCAAGAACTACGACCTCGTGATAGGAGTTGGCTTCCTGATGCAAGAGGCGGTGGGTACCGTCTCGGGCCAGTTCCCGAACATCCACTTCGCGATCATCGACGGGGCGGGTACTGACGCCAACGGCAACGACCTCAAGCACACCAACGTCGAATCCCTTTTCTTCAAAGAGCAGGACGCAGGCGCCATGGTGGGCGTCATCGCCGGCTGGATGGAGAAGAACGGAAAGGCGAAGAAGAACAAGCACGTGATCGGCGCGGTCGGCGGTATCAGCATTCCGCCGGTCAACCACTACATCGCGGGTTACAAGTGGGCTGCCACTATGGAAGACCCGTCGATCAAGGTTCTGGTCGGCTACTCGAACGACTTCACCGACCCGGCCAAGTGCAAAGGGCAGGCGACCAGCATGATCAACTCGAATGCCGACATCCTCTTCCAGGTGGCCGGCGGTTGCGGACTCGGCGTCCTGCAGGGCGCGGGGCAAGCAGGCGTCTACAGCATCGGCGTCGACGCTGACCAGAAAGACGCAGACCCCTCAGTCATCGCCAGCGCGCTGAAGAAGGTCGACGTTGCCACCTACACCGCGATCAAGAACGTCGTCAACGGCCAGTTCCAGGCGGGCGCGCTGACCTTCAGCATCGCCAATGACGGCGCCGGCTACGCGGTCGACAACCTGACCGTACCGGCCGAGCTCCAGACCGAGCTCAAGACCTTCCAGGACAAGATCAAGGCAGGCACGCTCACCCCGCCGGCCGACATTCCGACTCCGTAATCACCAGGTCGGGGACGGGCTCAATGACGACCCGTCCCCGGCCACGCTCGATGCCAGCGATGGTCCGCCGCCTGACTACCGGCCTTGCGATGCCACTCGGTTCCGTGCTGCTCGCTTTCGTGCTCGGCGGGCTGATCGTGGCCGCGACCGGCGGCAACCCCTTCAGCGCCTATGCGGCGCTCGTCTGCGGCGGCTTCGGCATCGGGTGCGCCGGTGGCGAAAACCCCGGCCTCCAGATCTCGAACACGATCGTGTTCGTCATCCCGCTCATCACCGCGGGTATCGCGGTGGCGCTGCCGTTCCGCGCCGGCCTGTTCAACATCGGCGCGGAAGGTCAGCTGCTCGCCGGTTCGATCGCGTGCACCGCGATAGGGATCAAGTTCAGCTCGCTGCCATCACCCATCCTGCTGCCGATGGTTCTGGTCGGCGGCATGGTCGGGGGCGCACTGTGGGCGGGAGTCGCCGGCGTTCTGAAAGCCACCATCGGCGCTCATGAGGTCGTGACGACGATCATGATGAATTACATCGCGCAGTGGTTCCTGCGCTACCTCATCGTCGGCGGCCCGCTGCAGCTCGCTCCTGGAACCTCGAAGTCCTCGCCGATCGGAGCCGGTGCGCGCCTGGCGACCCTGCTGCCCAACGACAACTCGCTGATCATCCTGGGCCTGCCGTCCAGCGTCTTTCGAGTCCACACCGGACTCTTGATCGCGCTTGCGGCGGCCGCCGGCTTTGCTTTTCTCCTGTGGCGGACCTCGCTCGGTTACGAGATCCGCGCGGTCGGGCAGAGCCAGAAGGCGGCGCGCTACGCCGGGATCAGCGTGCGCCGCACCATCATCGTGACGATGCTGATCGCCGGCGGGTTCGCCGGCCTGGCCGGCGCGATCGAGATCGCCGGCGTCGACCACAACCTGACCGACAAGTACTTCAGCGACACGACCGGCTTCGATGCGATCGCGGTCGCGCTGCTCGGTCTCGGCAGCGCGGTGGGTATCGTGCTCGCGGCGATCCTGTTCGGCGCTCTGCACGCGGGCGGATCCGTGATGCAGGCCGACGCCGGCATCTCCGGCAACCTGGTCTTCATCCTCCAGGCACTGATCCTCTTTTCCATCGCGGCCAACTTTGTGGGTGCCATCCGGCAGCGCATCCCCGGCCTTGGCAAGCCCACCGCACTGCCCCCCGACCTACCGCCCGCGGCTCCGATGATGACCGAGGCGGCGGCGCCGCCCACGGAGGCCTGAACCGTGTCCGCGATCGGCGACATCCTGCACCTGCTCATCACTGCGAACCTGTGGCAGGCGACGCTCGCCGCCGCCATCCTGCTGCTCCTGCCCGCCCTCGGCGGGACGATCTCGGAGCGCAGCGGCGTGGTGAACATCGCGATGGAGGGCATGATGCTGACCGGCGCCTTCTTCGGGGTGGCGGCCGACCTCGCGTGGCACAACCCCTGGCTGGCCACCGGTG